>Ga0209487_1002407_pt1 | contig 15215 bp, 11 predicted proteins | sample Poulit2012_FD_187524 | JGI IMG/M metagenome (GOLD analysis project Ga0209487, IMG submission 187524) | Agricultural soil microbial communities from Georgia to study Nitrogen management - Poultry litter 2012 (SPAdes) (version 2) | ecosystem: Environmental > Terrestrial > Soil > Agricultural land... | reverse complement strand
TGCGCGTATGGCCTGTTTGGCTTCCTCGGGAATGTCCAGCCCGTCGACAAAGTCGTTCAGCACTTGCTGGTTGATGGTTTGCCCGCGGGTTAAATCTTTGAGTTTTTCGTAGGGTTCAGCCACCTGGTAGCGACGCATGATGGTTTGTATTGGCTCGGCCAGCACTTCCCAGGCGTTATCCAAATCCTCGGCCAGACGAGGGCGGTTGATTTCCAGTTTGCCGATGCCTTTTAGGGTAGATGTGTAGGCAATCTGGCTGTAGCCAAAACCCACACCCATATTGCGTAGGGCGGTGGAGTCGGTCAGGTCGCGCTGCCAGCGGGAGATGGGCAGTTTTTGGGCCAAATGGGTAAAGATCGCGTTGGCCAGCCCGAGGTTGCCTTCGGAATTTTCAAAGTCGATGGGGTTCACTTTGTGAGGCATGGTGGAAGAACCCACTTCGCCAGCTACGGTTTTTTGCTTGAAATAGCCAAGCGAAATATAACCCCAGACATCCCGGTCAAAGTCGATCAGGATGGTGTTAAAGCGAACCAGCGCGTCGAACAGCTCGGCAATGTAATCGTGGGGTTCGATTTGCGTGGTGTAGGGGTTCCATACTAGCCCGAGGCTTTCCACGAACAGTTTGGCATTGGCGGCCCAGTCAATATTGGGGTAAGTGGCCAGGTGCGCGTTGTAGTTACCCACGGCGCCGTTGATTTTACCCAGCAGCTCTACCTGTTCGATCTGTGCCAGTTGCCGGCGCAAACGCGCCACCACGTTGGCCATTTCTTTACCGACCGTGGTTGGCGAGGCGGTTTGGCCATGGGTGCGCGAGAGCATGGGGTCGGCGGCATAGTCGTGGCTCAGTTTGACCAGCGCGTCGATAATTTCCCGGCCCTGGGCCAGCATTTGCTCCCGTCCGGCCTTGAGCATAAGGGCGTGGGAGAGGTTATTAATGTCTTCACTTGTGCAGGCGAAGTGCACGTATTCCAGTACCGCTTCCAGTTCAGGGTTGCCGGCGAATTGCTTTTTCAGGAAGTATTCCACGGCTTTAACGTCGTGGTTGGTGGTGCGCTCAATGTCTTTGATTTCCTGCGCTTGGGCTTCGCTGAAGTTCTCGACCAGGTCGTTGAGCTGGCGATGGGTTTGCGCACTGAACGGCGGAACTTCGGCAATACCGTCGTGCTCGCTCAAGCGCTGCAGCCAGCGCACCTCCACCGTCACGCGGCAGTGAATCAGGCCAAATTCGCTGAACACCGAGCGCAGTGAAGCGGTGTGGCGGCCGTATCGGCCATCAATAGGGGAAACGGCGTTAAGGGCGGAGAGCTGATCAAAACTGGAAGCGGCCATGGGGTTCTCTTGCTGTGGGTAATGTCTAGGTTGCTGAGGGTGCCTCCAAGTCGAGCACTCGGGATTCACACGCTCAGGGGCTAAAAAAGGCGCTTATTGTACCGGATAATGGCTACCGGCGCAGATGCGCGAATCAGTGCAGGTGGTGGACGTTGTCACCTTTGGCCTGTTTGAGCAACTGCTCCACGTTGGCGGCCAGTTGCTTGCGGCGCAACAACAGGTGCCATCGGTTGCCGCCCAACTGGCGCCATAGGGTGGCCGAGCGGACGCCGGCTAATAAAAGAGCGCGCACTTCGCTAGCAATACGTGGCTGTTGCAGATACCCGGGGTCACCGGCGACCTGTATGCGAAAAGGGAAGGTGCTCAGGGTTTCCTGATAAAGATCTCCCAAGTTGCCCACAACGTTTTCATGGGTGGCGCCAAAGTGTTCCGCCTGACGGGCGGCCTGTTGCAGCCGTGAGCCGATAACTCCCAGCATGTCCTTGCGGCGACTGAGCTTTTTCTGCAAATGCAAAATCGCCATGGAATAGCGCAGAACCTCACGGATGCGTGCGGCGTCTGGCGTGTTATTGGTCGTCTCGCTGGAAAGGGTCGCGCGCAGCTGCTCCAGCCCCAATCGCAGGCTGGCAACGCTGCCGTAAATGGAGATCGTATCCGGCGGGTTGAGCGCGAATAAGCTTTCAATACTGCAGTGGTAGGCCTCGCTCGGCACATTGCCGGTTTTGGCTAACTGCGCCACAAGGGCTGACGCCTGGAAGATGCCCGCCAGCGCCAGGGTGGTGTCTTGCCAAGAATTGCTCACAGTGGGTTCCGTTTCGTTTTCAATGTCAGGAAATACGTAATAACAATCGTTCAATGGACAAGAGACCGTGTCGCGTCACGCGGCGGTGCGGGTAGCCTGCTCAATCACCGCGCCTCCGAGGCATCGATCGTCTTGATAGAACACCACAGATTGCCCGGGAGTGACCGCCCGCTGGGGCTCATCGAATACGACGTGAACCTGATCGCCGCTCACCCGTACCAAACAGGGCTGGTCGTTCTGGCGATAACGCACTTTGGCCTGGCAGCGGAACTCGTCCGCCTCGGGTGCGCCATTTATCCAGTGGGGCTGGGCGGCATCGAGTGCTTCGCTGAACAGCAACGGATGGTTGCCGCCCTGTACGGCAATCAATACATTGCGCTCCAGATCTTTGCCCGCCACGAACCACGGGGCCTCATCCGCACCTTTGACGCCGCCAATGCCCAGGCCCTGGCGCTGACCAATGGTGTGATACATCAGCCCGGCGTGTTCGCCAATCACAGTGCCTTCTGGGGTTTCTATGATTCCCGGCTGGGCAGGCAAATAGGTTTGCAAAAAATCCTTAAAACGGCGCTCGCCGATAAAACAGATGCCGGTGCTGTCTTTTTTGGCGTGGGTGGCCAATTGGTGCTCTTCAGCGATCTGGCGCACAGCCGGCTTGGTCAATTCGCCCACAGGGAACAGTGTGCGGGCGAATTCTGCCTCGCCCACGGCATGCAGGAAATAACTCTGGTCTTTGTTGCCATCCAGCCCTTTAAGCAGGTGCGTCTGACCTTGGCGATCGGCCCGGCGCACATAGTGGCCGGTGGCGATGAGCTCGGCCCCTAAAATTTGGGCGTATTCCAGAAACACTTTGAATTTGATTTCCCGGTTGCACAGGATATCGGGATTGGGGGTACGCCCAGCCTGATACTCAGCCAGAAAATGCTCGAAAACGTTGTCCCAGTACTCGGCGGCGAAGTTGGCGGTGTGCAGTTTTATGCCCAGTCGGGCGCACACGCGCTCGGCATCGGCCAGGTCCGCCTTGGCCGTGCAGTATTCGGTGCCGTCGTCTTCGTCCCAGTTCTTCATAAATAACCCCTCCACCTCATAGCCCTGCTGCTGTAACAACAAAGCCGAGACAGAAGAGTCAACGCCGCCGGACATGCCGACGATGACGCGAGTTTTACGGGTAGAGGTCATAACAAAGTGGGTCTGTATAGGTCGATAACCGACAAAGATGCATGAGTGCTTTGAACCACGGGCGCGTCGAATTGCGAACATAGAGGCGCGGAGGCTGAAAAAGCATCCACATAACGTGGTAATTACTGGGTATTTTACAGCCCGGCGCGCCGTATCACCAGTGGGGCTGGTGGCGGGGTTTTTCGGCTCCGGGTGAGCGCTAGGTTGCTTTGGCGCGTCGAGGGTAGATTTGGTTCTCTTTTACGTGTGGAAAGAACGGTTATTTGCGCCGTCGTCACCTTGTCGCTAAGCCGCGCCCTCATTGCCCTTGGCGGTTTTGTCTGGCATGGTTTGAACCAGCGTTTAAACCGGGGGCCGAAAAGGCTTCCCTTTTGTTTAAAAATGTGCAGAATTGCGCGGCTTCAGATCCGCTCCTGGCCACCCCGTTTCGCACCCGAGCGGCCCGCCAGGCATTTCACTTCCGAAACAAATCACACAAACAGGTAAACGCATTGACGATATCCGACCAGAAGCAGGCATGGTCTGCGCGCAAATCCGCTGAGCTCTACGGCATCGACGAATGGGGCAGCGGTTATTTTGGTGTCTCTCCAGAGGGGGAGGTGGTGGTCCGGGCGCCGCATAACGGTGCACCCGGTGCGGCGGTATCACTGATGGATATCGCCCGCGGGCTCCAGGAGCGGGGTCTGGACATGCCGCTGCTGCTGCGCATGGAAAACCTGGTTGATGGACGTCTGAGCACACTTAACGATTCGTTTGCCGAGGCGATCAAAGCCACCGGGTATCAGAATGAGTACCGGGGCGCGTTTCCCATTAAGGTTAACCAGCAGTGCCACGTGGTGGCGGAAATCGCCCGTTTTGGCGAGCGTTACCACCACGGCTTGGAGGCGGGCAGCAAGGCGGAGCTGATGATTGCCCTGTCGACCCTGCAAAACCGCGAGAGCCTGATTATCTGTAACGGCTATAAGGATGCGGAGTTTATCGATCTGGGCCTGCAGGCACGCAAGCTTGGATTTAAGTGTTTTTTCGTAGTGGAAACACCGGCGGAAGTGCCGCTTATTATCGAGCGCAGCCGGGCTATGGGCGTGGACCCGCTGATCGGCGGCCGTCTGAAGCTCTCCACTAAGGTGGAAGGCCATTGGAGTGAAGACAGCGGAGATCGCAGCCTGTTCGGGCTTACTGCGATTCAGCTGGTGGATGTGGTTGACGACCTGCGTGCCGCCGGGCTGCTGCACTGCTTCCAGTTGTTGCACTTTCACTTGGGCTCGCAAATCCCCAATATCCGCAGCATTCGGGACGGGGTGCTTGAGGCGTGCCGGTATTACATCGATCTGGTGGCCGAAGGTGTGCCCCTGGGCTATTTGGATTTGGGCGGTGGTCTGGCCATCGACTACGACGGCAGCAGCAGCAACAGCGGTTATAGCCGGAACTATTCTGTGCAGGAATACTGCGTGGACGTGGTGGAGGCTATTCAGCAGTCGCTGGACCCGCACGATATACCGCACCCGGTGATTGTCACCGAATCCGGACGAGCCACCGTGGCGCACACCGCCGTGCTGCTGTTTAATATTTTGGATGTGGGCACCTTTGAGCCGGGGCCTCTGCCGAGCGAATTGCCGGAAGGCAGCCACGAACAGCTGGCCAACCTTTGGCAGTCCATCCAGGCGATTAGCCCCGAATCGTTGCAGGAGTGTTACAACGACGTTATCTACTACCGGGACCAGATTCTCGACCTGTTTCACCGCGGCGACATCAACCTGCGCATGCGCGCCCTGGGAGAGAACCTATACCTGGCGGGGTTGCAGCGCATTGCCGCGCTGTTGCCGGAAATGAAACGTATCCCGGCCGAGCTGGAGACATTGCCGCAGCAGTTGGCGGATATTTATTACGGCAATTTCAGCGTGTTTCAATCACTGCCGGACTCTTGGGCCATTGATCAGGTGTTTCCCGTGATGCCCATTCACCGTTTGCAGGAGGAGCCGAGCCGGCAAGCCATTATTGCCGACCTGACGTGTGATTGTGACGGCAAGCTGGATCGTTTTGCCGGCCCGGAAGGCGACACTCAAACGCTGTCCGTACACCCGGTCAACGAAGGTGAAGAGTATTACATGGGCGTGTTTTTGGTGGGTGCCTATCAGGAAACGTTGGGCGATTTGCATAACCTGTTTGGTGATACCAACGTGGCCAGTGTGCGTATTAACCCGGACGGTGGAATGGACTTTGTGCACGAGTTACAGGGCGACAGCATTTCCGATGTTCTCAGTTATGTGGAATATGATCCGCAGGCGATGTTCCAGCAGTTCCGAACGACCGCCGAGCAGGCCGTGCGCGATGGTCGAATCACGGTGTCTGAGCGTCAGGACATGCTCAGCGCCTTTACGGAAAGTTTGCGCGGCTATACGTATTTTGAGCGCTAGGTTTAACGCAAACGTTTTAGCGTTGAGCGTAAAATTGCGCTGAGTGTAAGGTTGATTGGTTTCGGAACCACGGTGGTTACGGAAAATTTTGACTGGAGTAAAGTCTTATGGCCAAAGTATTAATTATCGGTGCAGGTGGTGTGGGCGGCGTAGTCACGCACAAGTGCGCTCAGGTGCCCGAGGTATTTTCTGAAATTGTTCTGGCCAGCCGCACCGAGGCCAAATGCAAGGCGATTGCGGCGCAGATTGACCGGCCCATTAAAACCGCTCAGGTGGATGCCGACAATGTGCCGGAGCTGGTTGCCTTGTTGCAGCGCGAAAAGCCCCAACTGGTCATCAACGTGGCACTGCCGTACCAGGATTTGACCATTATGGACGCGTGTCTGGAGGCCGGAATCCACTATCTGGACACCGCCAACTACGAACCGCCGGGCGAAGCCAAGTTTGAGTACAGCTGGCAGTGGGCCTACCAGGACCGGTTTAAAGACGCTGACTTGATGGCACTGCTGGGCTCTGGCTTTGATCCCGGTGTTACCAATGTATTCACCGCGTACATCAAAAAGCACCATCTGGATGAAATTCATTACCTGGACATAATCGACTGTAATGCGGGCGATCACGGCTATCCGTTCGCCACGAATTTCAACCCGGAAATTAATATCCGTGAAGTAACCGCGAAAGGTCGTTATTGGGAAGATGGCGCTTGGCGGGAAACCGAGCCTTTGAGCGAAAAACGCTCGTTCGATTTCCCCGCTGGTATTGGCCCGAAGAATATTTACCTGATGTATCACGAGGAGCTGGAGTCTATTACTAAGCACTTTCCGGAGATCAAGCGGGCACGCTTTTGGATGACGTTCTCGGATAACTACCTCAAGCATTTGGAGGTGCTCGGTAACGTCGGCATGACGTCCATAGAGCCGGTGGAGTTTGAGGGTAAAGAAATTATCCCCCTGCAGTTTTTGAAAGCGCTGTTGCCGGACCCGGCCAGCCTGGGTCCGAGAACTAAGGGTAAAACCTGTATTGGTTGCGTCGCGCGTGGGGTGAAGGACGGTAAAGAAAAAACCGTGTACATCTACAACATCTGTGATCATGAGGAGTGCTACCGGGAGGTGAAGTCCCAGGCTATCTCCTACACCACCGGGGTCCCCGCCATGATCGGCGCTAAGATGATGCTGGAAGGCAAGTGGATGCAATCCGGTGTTTGGAATATGGAGCAACTAGACCCGGATCCGTTTATGGAAGACTTGAATAAATACGGTTTGCCGTGGGAGATTCACACGATCAGTGAGCCGACGGCGGTGGATGAGTAACGGCAACGCAGAAAGAGCAAGGACGCTTGCCGACTGAGACTCGAAAACACGGGTGCATCAGGAGGGGCTTCGTAAGATGGATCCCAGGCGCTTCGCAGAAGGCTTTTCGAAAACGCCGTGGACCCATCCCTGGGGGCTCTCCCACAAGATCCCTCTTGTGAGAGTTTCGAAAAGCCTTCTACGAATCACCTTGGTAGCGGCTCGTACATCGTTCTTATTTAAGAGTGCTCCCCTTTTAAGGGGCAGGAAGAGTGCCTCTATTCGGGATTACTGGGGCCGTGCAGGAGGAGTGTTCAGCAAGCCTCACAAGAGGGACCTTGTGAGGCAGTCCCCAGGGATGGGTTCACGACGGTTGCTGAACACTCCTCCTGTGCGGACCGGGGGCTACCTTACGCAGCCGCCAATCCCGCGGTCGGGTTGTTTTCGGGCCTGTAATACCCGCGCGATTACATGGGTGTTTGCGTTGAAAGATGCAGACTCAGCGGCCGAGGCGCGAATCCATCTAACCAAATGACCAAATTTGAATGTGGCGGTAGGGTGAACACCGCGCTATTGAATCCAGGAGAATCATCCTATGCCCAGCACCTTTAAAACGTTTGACCCCCATCGCGTGCCTTCCCCGTGCTTCGTCGTAGATACCGCCGCGGTGGAAGAAAATCTGAAAATTCTTAACCGCGTTCAGCGCGAAAGCGGAGCCAAGATACTGGCCGCGCTGAAAGCGTTCTCCTGTTGGAAACTGGGTGGGCTGATCAGTCAGTACCTCTCCGGCACCTGCGCCAGCGGATTGCATGAAGCCACACTGGGACGGGAGCACTTTGGTGGTGAGGTGCACACCTACTCAGCCGCTTACCGTGAAAGCGAACTGGCAGAGATCCTGACAATTTCCGACCACGTGGTGTTCAATTCGTTTGCCCAGTGGAAACGGTTTCGCGCTCAGGCCCTGGCCGCCCAGAAAACGCGGCCGCAGCTGCGCTTTGGTTTGCGTATTAATCCGGAACACTCCGAAGGTGACGTGGCCATTTATGACCCGTGCGCTCCTTTTTCGCGCATGGGTATTCCCGTGTCCCAGTTTGAACCCTACGAACTGGAAGGCATTTCGGGCCTCCACTTTCACAGCTTGTGCGAGCACGACCTGCCGCCGCTGATGAGGACCTTGGTGGCTGTGGAAGAAAAGTTTGGGCCCTGGCTCGGACAAATGGAATGGATTAATTTCGGCGGTGGCCATCACATCACTCGTCCCGGCTATCAAGTGGATGAACTGATCGCTTTGATCAAGGATTTTGCCACTCGCTATGACGTGCAAGTGTATCTCGAACCGGGCGAGGCGGTGGCCATCCATAGCGGGGCGCTGGTGGCCGAAGTGCTTGATTTGTCCTGGAACGGTATGAATCAAGCGATTCTGGATACTTCCGCCACCTGTCATATGCCCGACATTTTGGAAATGCCGTACCGGCCCGTTGTGCTCGGCGCGGATATGCCGGATATTCACCCGCACGTGTACCGCCTTGGAGGCATGACCTGCCTGGCTGGTGACGTGATCGGTGACTACAGTTTTCCAGAGCGGCTAAAGGTAGGGCAGCGTTTGATATTCGACGACATGGCGCACTACACCATGGTCAAAACCACCACGTTTAACGGTATTGGTTTGCCGTCCATCGCCCTGTGGAATTCCAACACGGATGAGCTGGAGGTTATCAAAGAGTTCGGCTACGAGGACTTTAAAGAGCGGCTGGCATAAGTGCTCATGGCAGGGTGCGTGGTTTCTGGCTAAGCGCCTCTCGCCCGCCGCTTTGCTGGGGCCAAATTGTTAAGCCCCAGCAAGGACGATTACCGTACCAGCACTGACGTTTTACCCTTCTAGCGGTCGGTGGCGTCATCCACAGTATCGCGAGTGTCTTCCCAGGTGTCTTGAGCGCCGTCGCGGGTATTATCCCAGGCATCTTGAGCACCATCCCGAGTGTCATCCCACGTATCCTGAGCGCCTTCCCGGGTGTCTTCCCAAGTGTCCTGGGCCCCATCGCGGGTATCGTCCCAAGCGTCGGCGCCTTCATCCTGCATATCCTCCCAGGTCTCTTCCGTTTGATCGCCGGCCTCATCGGCGCGTTCATCCCAGGTCGCGCTTGCCTCACTGCCACGGGTTTGGTTAGGCGCGGTGGTGTTATTGTCGGGGGAGCAAGCACTGAACATGCCGCAGGCCAGAATGATGGAAGCAAGCGTCAAAGTGGTTTTCATAACATTAAACTCCTGTTTAGTTGATAGAAACCGCTGGGCCCGCTCGGGTCCTCCGGCAGGTGGTAAAGCGGCAAAGCCGATCATCAATCCTATGACCGGCAATCCGCTTCAACCGGGCACGTTCGCAAAATTGTGCCCTTAGTGGTCGGGGCGCCGCCGTTTCCGATACAATGCGCCCCGGGTGACGGGCGGTGCTGTTGGTCTGAGCACGATCACTGTTCAAGGATTGAAGAACGCATTTGCCTGTTGACCCAACGGTGCTTCGTCGCGCCCACATCAAAACGTTTTTCAACCCTCTGTTTGAGTGCACCCGTAAGGCCTGAGAACGATCTGCGGTCCGTTGGTTCCGCCCGACTGGTGTTTGCACGCTTGGAGCTTGCGTGATTCGAGATTTGCTGCGCCCGGTTCCGCTGGGTATTTATTTTTTATCTTTCACCCTTGGTGCTGTGGGCGCTTTAGTGTTGCCCACATTCAGCATATTCCTTGCCCAAGAACTGGGGGTGCGGCCGCTGCTGGTAGGGTTGCCATTTGCCGGTTTGGCGCTGGCCAGCATCATTTACAATCAGCTGATTGGCGCTTGGTCCGACAAGCTTTTTGATCGCCGGCCACTGGTGGTCGGTTTTTGTTTACTGGGCATCGTGTCGTGCGTCATTTTTGCCCTGTCACGAAATTATTGGCTGGTGTCATTTTCCGCTGTGGCGTTGTTTAGTCTGGCGATGGTGGCCTATTCACAAATGCTCGCCTACAGCCTCGATTATGCGGACCGGCGTCTGGCCGAATCTCGCGTACCGTTGTTCAACGCCATCGTGCGCGCACAAATGGCTTTGGCCTGGGTGTCCGGGCCGCCCGCCGGGTTTCTTTTGGCGGCGTATTTTGGGTTTAGCATTATGTACGCCGTGGCGGGTGCGCTATTTGGCCTTGTGGCGCTGGTGAGTTATCCGCTGCTGCCGAGCCTGGAATCCACCGATGGCGCTGAACAAACGCGAACCGCAAGCGATGATGGAAGGGATGAAGGGGATGTCGTGAATGCGGGAGCGCAGCAGCCTTTGAGTGCGTCCAATCGGCGCTCACTCGTTCTGTGCCTGATCGCTTTTTCTCTGATGTGGGGCGCCAATAACGCTTACCTGATCAGCTTGCCCCTGCATCTGACCGAGAACATGGGTTTGGGGGCCGAATGGGTGGGATGGCTGATGGGCGTGGCCGCGGGCGTCGAAATTCCCATCATGCTGATGGCGGGTTATTTGAGCACTCAGGTCAGCCTTATCACCATGGTGCGATTCGCGGCTTTGGCGGGGCTGATTTTGTACGCTGGCGTTTATTGGTTGGACGATTTATGGCAGTTGTTTATGTTGCAGTTGCCCAACGCCATTTTTATCGGAGTATTGGCGGGGTTGGGCGTGTCGGTGGTGCAGCGCTTAATGCCCGGACGTTCGGGCAGTGCGTCAGCTCTCTACACCAATACGATTCACCTAGGAAATTTGTTCAGCAGTTTATTGGTGGCGGTGGTGGCTGATCTGCTGGGCTACCGGGAGGTGTTCGCGGTGAATCTGGTGGTGGTTATTCTTGCTCTCGGGGCGTTTTGGGGCGTGCGTTTACGCCCCACATCGAGCCGATAAACCGCTCGACCCACCAGCTGTAGCAGCGGATTTTATTCGGACTTGTGATCTCCGGGCTCATCGTTCAGCAATTCCCGCAGCTGTTCGGCGTCCATTTCCAACAATGCGTCGCGTAATTTCCGGCGTACTTGCGGTAGCAGGCTATTAACGACTTCTTCCACTAGCTGCGCTCGAGTGGCGCTGGGCGAGGCTTTGCTTGGGCTCGCCGGAGTCACTGGCTCAAACAGCGGGGGCGGTTTGTTGCCATGGAGGCGCTTGCGAATGTGCGCGGGCAGGAATGGGTTTTCACCGCTGGCTTTGGTCACGTTGTTGCGCCGGTTAGCGGGCGAGGCTGGCTCGCTCGGTGCGTTATCGGTGTCAAACAGTGACGTTTGCACTTCCTCCCACGGTTCTTTTATCGGTGCTGTCGCGGCTTCTTTCTGGTTGTCTTCATGGTTGTCGTTAGAGGGGTGTCCGCCATTGGGTGCTGCTTCGATGTCATGCAGAATGGGCGGCTCTAGGTCCTCGGAAGCCCCCTCCGGCTCCATACCCCGGGCCTGAAGCAAATCTCGGTATGCCTGCTGAAGTTCGGCCAGGTCGTCCCCGTCCAGCGTTTGCTCGCTGCCGGTCTCTTCTTCGGCGCTGTTGATGACTTCCTGCAACAGCGGGATCTCGTCATCGTCCAGTAACCCTTTGATCGCCTCCAGTTCCCGCAGAATGACGGTCTTCGTTTTGCGTTTGTCCTGATCCGACATGGGTGCGTCTCGCTGCCAATCCAGTGTTATAAATTACGCCATTGCACAGGATAACCGCGAGCCTTGTAAAAGCTGAAATGCTCGCGGGTGCTTTGCAGAACCTGAGGCTCTTGAACGACCACCTCGGAGAGGCGTTCAAAGCGGCTGAACTGCTCCGGCACCTGCTGACTCAGGTTAACGAGTACGTCGTGATGATCGCCGTACTCATTTTTGATGCCGATTTCCACCGGGGCCGGGGGCTGATCCAAAGCGTCCAGCCGCCGGTGGGGCACAAAACTTTCCGGGTGAAAATTCCACAGCAAATCATCCATATGCTGGGCGTCGGCCGCACTGTCCACCGTTACCAATACCTGATGGCCCAAGCGGTGGGCTTTTTCGATCAGGCGACACGCAAAGTGCCAGCGGGCCTGTAGCTCGCTGTCCTGGAGAATATAAAAGGACACTTCAGTCATGGAGCGCTCGTCAGCCTTGGTTGAGCAGGTACTGCACCAGCAAAGGCACGGGCCGACCCGTGGCACCTTTGTTCGTGCCAGTGCGCCAGGCTGTACCGGCGATATCCAGATGTGCCCAGGGAAACTTCTCGGTGAACTTGGCCAGGAAGCAGGCCGCGGTCACGCTGCCAGCTTCTCGCCCACCGATGTTAGCCATGTCGGCAAAATTGCTGTCCAACTGTTTTTGGTACTCGTCCCATAAGGGCATGCGCCAAGCGCGATCGTGAGTTTGCTCGCCCGCTTCGAGTAACGCATCGGCCAGATCATCGCGGTTGCTGTACAGGCCGCTGGCGTGCGTGCCGAGAGCGATAACACAGGCGCCGGTCAGTGTGGCCACATCGATAATCGCCTTGGGTTTAAAGCGGGTGCTGTAGGTGAGCGCATCGCATAGCACCAGCCGGCCCTCGGCGTCCGTGTTGAGTATCTCGATGGTCTGGCCGCTCATGGACGTGACGATATCGCCCGGCTTCGTGGCGCGTCCGTCGGGCATATTCTCCGCCGCGGCAATCACTGCCACCACGTTGATTTTGGCTTGCAGCTCTAGCAGGGTTTTCAATGTGCCGAGCACGCTGGCGGCGCCACACATGTCGTATTTCATCTCGTCCATGCCCTGGCCGGGTTTTAGGCTCACGCCGCCCGTGTCGAAGGTAATGCCTTTACCCACCAGCGCGATAGGAGCGACACTTTTCGCCGCGCCTTGATAATTCAGCACAATCAGCTTGGCGGGCTCCTCGCTGCCAGCGGCTACCGAGAGCAGGGCGCCCATCTTCAGCTCTTTCATTTCTTTTTCGTCTAACACTTTCACGCTCAGTTTGGCCTGATCTTTAGCCAGTTTCTTGGCCTCGTTAGCCAAGTACGTGGGGGTACAGACGTTGCCTGGCAAATCGCCCAGCTCCCGCGCCAGGGCTGCGCCGTCGGCCACGGCGGTGCCGGTCTCCAAGCCCGCTTTGGCGGTTTTTATCTGGTCGTTGTCCTGGCAGCCAAACGTGATTTTGTCGGGAGCGAAATGCGGTTCGGCCGGCGAAGATTTAAAGCGGGTAAACCGGTAGTGCAAGCCGCGCACCAGCTCCGCCACCTGGCGAGCCTGCCATTGGGTATCGCGATCGGCGACCGTTACTTCGCCGAAACACAGGCACAGATCTTTGCTGGCGGTGTTTTTCAACGCTTGCAGGCCTTTATCGACCGCTTTGCGGAAGTCGGCGGGGCTAACTGGCGCTTTGCCCATGCCCAGCAACAATACTCGCTCGGCGGTAACGCCTTCGGGGTTCAGCAGTAAGAGGGTCTGCCCAGTCTTGCCTTTAAACCCCTCACGCTTGCACAATGCCTTCAATTGTCCTCCGGCATCCTCAATTGCCTGAGCTGATGGAGAGAGTTTCCCACCTTCGTAAACGGCCACGATCAGACAATGGCTGCGCTGTGTTGGGGCGGCTACAATTTTGGCAGTAAAAGACATACGTCTCCTCCAGTTGGACGAATGAATTACGGTTGGCGGATGCAGGCAACCGAGACAAAGAAGCGTGAGTACGGGATAATGCCACACTTTTCCAGTGGCTCAGTAGCCGTATAGTGTACGCCATCCGTCTGGTTGGGAACATCGCCGCCAGCAATGCGAATACAAGATAAGAGAGTTAGGACGCCCGCGTGATAATTTTTCGCTACCTAAACCGGGAAGTACTCGTCACCATGGTGGCGGTCAGCAGCGTGTTGTTGCTGATCATCATGAGTGGCCGGTTTGTTCGTTATCTGGCGGCTGCCGCGGCTGGCAACCTGTCGGTTGATGTGCTTTTCATTATTATGGGCTACCGCTTGCCAGGCTTTTTGGAGCTGGTCATTCCTCTGGGTTTCTTTATCGCCATCTTGCTCGCCTACGGCCGTCTGTACAGCGACAGTGAAATGGTGGTGCTCTCGGCGTGCGGCATCAGCCAAAATCAAATACTCGGTTTAACGCTGGTTCCAGCGCTAGGCGTCGCGCTGCTGGTGGGCGGCATGAGTTTATGGGTTAGCCCCATGGGGGCTCTGGCCACGGAAACCGTGTTGGCGGAACAGCGCACGCGCAATGAGTTTGATCTGGTTCAGCCGGGGCGCTTCCAACCCTTGAGCGGTGGCGCATCGACCGCTTATGTGGAGAGGCTCAGCGGTGACCGCCAGCGTCTGCAGGGTGTGTTTATGGCGGAATCGGGCTCGGGTGTTGATCTGAACCGAGTGAGCGTAATGGTGGCTGAATACGCCGAACAAACCCTGCACGATGAATTCGGACAACGGTATTTGAACATGCATCACGGCCGACGCTATGAAGGACAGCCCGGCGAGGCGGACTTTCAGATTACCGAATTCGACGTGTATGGCCAATACATGCAGCAGCCGGATACCAGCGCGGGCTTTCGCAACAAAGCGGACCTCATTCCCACCGCTGAGTTGTGGGGCGCGGAAGATTTAAGAAGTCAGGCTACGTTGCAGTGGCGTCTGTCTATGCCAATTTTGGTGCTTGTGGTGGCGTTTCTGGCGGTGCCCCTGAGCCGCACCAGCCCACGGCGCGGCCGCTATGTGAAAATGCTTCCAGCCATTATTTTGTACATGTTGTACCTGGGCACCCTAAGTGGTGTTCGAGGGGCGATTGAGGCGGGCAACTGGCCCGTGATGCCGGGGCTGTGGATTGTGCACCCGCTGTTTCTCGCCCTGGCGCTGTTGTTGATGAATACCCAGACTCTGCGCCTTTGGTGGCACAAGCGTCGCGCCCTGGCGGAGACGGCTAATGCGTAAGATCAATTGGTACGTGGGCAAAACCGTTTTTGTGGCGGTGCTGATGGTACTGCTGGTGCTGTTGGCGCTGGATGTGGTCGGCACATTTATTGACGAGATGGGCAGTCTGAGGGGTGAGTACACGCTGTTTGAAGCCCTGGTTTATGTGTTGCTCACGGTTCCCGGCCGGGTCTATCAATACCTGCCTTATGCAAGTCTGGTGGGGTGTCTGGCGGGGCTGGGCATTCTGGCCAATGCCAGCGAGCTCGTGGTTATTCGGGCGGCTGGGGTGTCTGTGGCGCGCCTCAGCTGGATGGTGATTAAGCCGGTGCTGCTGTTTGTCGCCCTGGGTATCGGACTGGGTGAATA
>Ga0209487_1002405_pt1 | contig 15228 bp, 11 predicted proteins | sample Poulit2012_FD_187524 | JGI IMG/M metagenome (GOLD analysis project Ga0209487, IMG submission 187524) | Agricultural soil microbial communities from Georgia to study Nitrogen management - Poultry litter 2012 (SPAdes) (version 2) | ecosystem: Environmental > Terrestrial > Soil > Agricultural land... | reverse complement strand
AAACTGACGCTGGTCTTCTGCAATACCCGCCGCGAGTGTGACCGCCTGGTGTCGGAGATGCAGTCGCGCGGATTTGCCAGTGATGCACTTCATGGAGAGATGAACCAGAGTATTCGGGACAAGGTGATGAGAAGGTTCCGGACCGGAGAGATCGATGTGCTGATTGCCACTGATGTGGCTGCGCGGGGACTGGATGTGGAGGATGTCAGCGCTGTCTTCAACTACGATATTCCCCAGGACCCGGAGTACTACGTTCACCGGATTGGAAGGACGGGGCGGGCAGGTCGGAAAGGGGTGGCCTACACCTTCACCTCGGGTCGTAAGAAAAAAGGGATCCGGTTTATCGAGAAGCAGCTTGGAATGAAGCTCAAGTCCATTCCGCTCCCGACGGCGAAGGAGGTGGAGAGCCTCAAGATGGACCAGTTCTTTGAGACGGTCGTTTCAACGCTGGAGGGTGGGGGACTCCGACCGTGGATTGAACAGATCGAGGCTTCAATTCCAGACAGCTTCTCACCTGTAGAAGTGGCTGCGGCGCTGCTCAAGCTCCAGAAGAGTGCCAGATCGGAAGAGCAGAATCAGGGTAAAGCCGTCAAAGCGAGTCGTCCCGATACATCCGGAGCTGCGGCCTCGCGAAGTGGTTTCAGAAGAGGGGGTGGCGGAAAAAGTGGAGGCCGTCCGGAAAGGGGTGGCAGAGCCGGGCGAAAGGCAGGGTCCCGGAAAGGCCGGCATACCGGAGGGTATAAGCGGGCTGATGCGGACCGTGGAGAGCGTGCTGGTGGGGACTATGGCAACCGACCTAAAACGAGAAGCGGTGATAGCTCAGGGAGTGGTAGCAGTGGAGCAGATCACAAAGCAGGCCGTGGTACAGGCGCCGCAGACCAGAGAAATCGTGCCGAGAGGCGTCGTCCCGCCAGAGCTGCCAAAGACAAGACCCAGGAGCCCTTCTACACGCCTTACATCAAGAAGAAGAGCAAGAAGTTCCGAAAACGGAACCGCGGGTAACCCCCCCTCAGTGCCCGGTAGATCAGCCGGGTGCTGTACCGATCCGGTTTTCACAGATCGACTCTGCTTCAGATGGAGGGCTCTTCCGGTTACCGCTACAGAACACTAGTCCGCGGCCGTAATCGATATGCCACAGGCCGGGGTTAAACTTCACAGGCCGAAGTAAATCTTTACAGGCCGGGATAAATCTTTGAGGCCGTTATCTTCTATCCGGTCTGGGCGGCCTCTTCGAGCTTCACACCGACCAGACGGCTGACACCGGTCTCCGGCATTGTTACCCCGTACATCATCTCTGCCTTCGACATGGTCTTCTTGTTGTGGGTGATGATGATGAACTGGGTCTCCGTACTGAAATTGCGGATCATGTTGGCGAACCGCTCGATATTGGCATCATCCAGAGGGGCATCCACCTCATCCAGAACGCAGAACGGAGAGGGTTTGACCAGATAGATGGCAAACAGCAGGGCAATCGCCGTCAGGGTCTTCTCACCGCCCGAGAGCTGGTTGATTCCCGAGGGCCGCTTCCCACGGGGATTGGCGCGGATCTCGATTTTCGCCTCCAGCGGATCCTCCACATCCTGTTCGATCAGCAGATCGCAGTCATCATCCTCATGAAACAGGGTATTGAACACCGACTTGAAGTTGAGCCGGATCTGTTCAAACGTCTCATTGAAGCGGGCAGTGGCGGTCTCGTTAATCTCGGAAATCGTCTCGCGGAGCTGAGCTTCCGCTTCCACCAGGTCCTTCACCTGCTCCTCAAGAAACTCCAGCCGTTCGCTCTCCTCCCTGTACTGCTCGATCGCCAGCGGGTTGACATCACCAATCCGCGTAAGTCTCTGTTTGAGTGATGCGATCTGCTTCTTGGCTTCAGCCACATCCATCTCCTCCGGGAGCTCCTCCTCAATCTGCTTCATCAGGATCCCGTACGTCTCCCAGACGTGATCGGAGAGTGTCTGAGCCTGCATTTCGAACTTCTCCCGCGCCATCGTCAGGTGGTGAAGCAGGTCCATGTTGACCTCCTTTCGCTGCCGCAGCTCTTTCAGCCCCTTCTCGATCTCCACAATACGCCCGCGCCCGGCACTGCTGGCTGACTCCGCCTCTTTAAGGGCTGCATCCACCTCACGCTTCTGCTCCTGTTTCGCAGTCAGTTTCACCTCGGTATCGCGAATGGTGGCCTCATACGCCACGATCCTCTCCCGACTCTGAGTATTGAGCGACTCCCTCGTCTTCAGCCGATCGTTGATATTGGAGATACCGGTCTCAGCCCTGCGTATATCCCTCTCCAGGTTTTCAGCCCGGTTCTTCAGGTCCTGATGTGTCAGCTGGGCATCGTTGAAGCGGTTTTGAGCAATCGATCGCTCCTCCTCCAGATCCTGAAGTGTCTGCTTCAGATCCTCCGTACGCCGCTCCAGATCGGTGATCTTCTCACTGTATTGCTGTTCGAGAGGGGTCAGCTTCTCAAGCTGGCTTCGCGTTGTATCTTCACTGGAGGTGACGGCCTGCCGCCGATTCTCGAGATCTCCGATACTCTTCTGATAGACCTTCATGTTGGATTCAGCCCGGTCCAGCTGCTGCTCCCAGGAGCGGATCTCTCTCTCGAACTTCGAGAAGTCCTCTCTCATCGCCTCAATGCGGAGCCCCTTCAGCTCCTCCTCCAGATCGAGCAGGCGCTGCTGTCTCTCCTCGAGAGCATCTTCCGTCTGAACCAGCTCTCTCTCCAGCTTTCCGAGCTTGTCTTTCAAGCCCAGGCGGACCCCCGCCTGCTGGTTCTTGCTGCCTCCTCTGAGCAGGTGGTCGGCGGTCACCATCTCACCTTCAGGGGTTACTGCAGCACTGCCGCCGCTCTTCAGCATCTCACGGGCCTGTTCAATGTCTTCAGCCAGCAGGGTGGAGCCGAGTAGCAGAGCGGCCAGTGACTCATACCCTTTCTCAACCTTGACGACATTCAGGATCGATCCGTGTTCTGCCTCATGCGTCTGCCTCAGCTCTGAAACAGGGACAAACGTCGCGCGCCCCTGCTCATGGTTTCTCAACAGCTCAAGTCCTTTCACAGCGTCTTCGACACTGTCGACCACCACAAAATTGATCGCTTCACCCAGCGCCGCCTCCAGGGCGTGAGCATGGGCTTCGTCAGTATGGAAGATCTCGGTCACCAGTACCAGACGTTCAAACTGATCCGACTGCTCTTCAGTCAGCCAGGCCACCGATGCCGGAAAGAGATCACGTGAGCGCGCCATCTCTTCGACCAGGCTGATCTCCGACTGCAGGGCATCCCGCCGGCTCTTGAGCTCACGTATTTTATCCAGAGTCTTTTCACGATCCTCTTCACACGATTTTCTCCTGGCGACGGCACGCTCCAGCTCCTGGACCTTGCGGTCTCTCTCGGTATCGAGCTGTTCCAGCATGCCGCCGGCGCGGGTGCTCTCCTCCTCCAGGCCGGCAATCTGTGTTCTGAACTGGCTGATATCCTCAGCGATCCTGCCCAGGTCATCCTCGGTACTCTCCAGGCGCGACTCCAGCTTGACACGCTCGGTCTGCAGGTCGTTCTGCTTCTTTCCCAGCTCACCGCTCTCGATCTCCAGTTCGTAGATCTGATGTCGAACCCGGGTGAACTGCTGCTGAATCTCTCCATAGCGGTCCTTGGATGCTTTCAGAGCCATCTCCGACTCCACCAGCTCCTTGCTGAAGCTCTCGAGCCGGTCGATGCTGGACTGTCGAGCCTCCTTCAGCTCCCTGAGGTCCGTACTGCTCTGATTGATATCCTCTTCATACTGCCGGATCACCCCCTCCTCATTCTTGATCTTCTCGCGCGTGATCCGGAGCAGCGTCTCCATCTCCCGGATGGCGTGATCGATCTGACTGGAGTGCCTGCGGTGCTCCGCCTCCTCCCGTTCACGTTCATGAAGCGCGTGGCGTGCCCGCTCTTCATGAGCTTCGGAAGTCTCCAGGCTGGAGTGGATCTCCCACTTCTCCTTTTCGGCGTGCGTGATCCTCTCCTTCAGAGGCTCCAGCTCCTCGATGATGTTCTGATACTCCCGCCGGTTGGAGGCTTTGTCCAGCGCTTCAAGCTCGCTCCGGTACTCTCTGGCCCGGGTGGCCTTCTCCGCCTGAACCCCCAGAGACTGCGCTTTCTTGCGGACCTCGACAAGAATGTCATCGATCCGCTGAAGATCCTTGAGCGTTTCATCCAGCTTCCGGAGCGCCTGCTTGCGCTTATCCTTGTAGCGGGTGACCCCGGCGGCCTCTTCAAAGAGTTTCCTCCGGTCGTTGTTGCGGTCGTTGAGGATCTCCTCGACCATCTTGAGCTCGATCACCGAGTAGGCATCAGCCCCCATTCCCGTATCCATGAAGAGCTCCATGATATCCTTCAGACGGCACGGGGTGTTGTTGATCAGGTACTCGCTGTCGCCGGAGCGGTAGAGCCGGCGGGTGATGGTGACCTCATTATACTCGGTCGGCAGGATCCCCTTATTGTTAACCAGAGTCAGAGAGACTTCGGCCAACCCGAGAGCACGCCTTCTGGCTGTCCCGTTGAAGATCACATTGTTCATCGAGGTGGAGCGCAGCAGACTCGGCCGCTGCTCACCCAGAACCCAGCGGAGAGAGTCCACAATGTTGGATTTGCCACACCCGTTGGGTCCGACAATGGCTGTAATGCCGCTGTCAAATCTAACTTTTGTCTTGTGGGCAAAACTTTTGAATCCGAATAGGTCGAGCTCTGATATATACATGGGTGGTGAGAGCGTGCAGGGTCAGGTCGGAGACGGCCTCAGCGTGATCCGGTCCGCAAATCCCGGAAGGTCGCGGTGGTCACGGTTCAGCCAGTAAGAGTCGGCAGAGTCTACAGGTGTAAGTGAAGTGCAGAGAATTCAGCCTGAGTCAGTGGAGCAGAAGTGATTCTGACTGCCACTGTTATTCAGGCGCCGGGATGGCCGCCCTTAACGGGTTCAGACCGTCAGGATGTCCTTCTCCTTCTGTTCGAGAAGTTCGTCGATCTGCCTGGTGTAGGCATTGGTTTTCTCCTGAATCTCTTTTTCGGCTTCAAAGCGGGAGTCTTCAGGAAGTGCGTCGTTTTTGACCGTCTTCTTGATCTCGTCATTGGCATCCCGGCGGGCATTGCGCACACTGATTCGGGCCTCTTCACCCACCTCGCGCGACTTCTTGACCAGCTCCAGGCGCCGCTCTTCGGAGAGCATCGGGAGCGGGATGCGGATCAGCTGCCCGTCATTACTGGGGTTCAGCCCCAGCCCGCTGGACATGATCGCTTTCTCAATATCCTTGATGACCGATTTGTCGTAAGGCTCCACGGTGAGGAGTCTCGCTTCAGGGGCACTGATGTTGGCCAACTGGTTCAGCGGTGTACTTGAACCGTAGTAGTCGACCCGGATATTTTCAAGGAGGGAGGGGCTGGCTTTACCGGCGCGGATGTAGGAAAACTCCTTCTTGCAGAACTGGATAGCCTCCTTCATAGAGGATTCGGCGAGGGAGATAATATCTCTTAATTCTTCAGGTAGCATATCTCGAGTATTACAATGTTCAGAGTAGGTACAAAGCAGGGACAAGGTCAGGTGCTGACCCGGGTCGTCTCCTGTCTGTGATCACACCGTAACCAAACCTGCAGAATCCTTGTCTGGAGAACGACACACGGTCGTTGACAAGGTAATAAAATCAGGTTTTATCCCAAACAACCGTGGAGCCGACGGGCTTGTCGGAACAGACCACATCTTTGAGGTTGCCGGGGATGTTCATATTGAAGACAATGATGGGGGTCTCGTTCTCCCGGCAGAGTGTAAACGCGGTCAGATCCATCACAGAAAGACGCCGGTCCAGGACCTCATCACCGGTGATCTGGTCAAACTTGACAGCATCGGGATTCTTCTCGGGATCGGAGTCGTAGATACCGGCTACGCGTGTCCCCTTGAGGATCACCTCCGATTCGATCTCGATGGCTCTCAGCGCCGCGGCTGTGTCGGTCGTGAAGTAGGGGTTGCCGGTACCGGCACCAAAGATCACCACACGCCCCTTCTCAAGGTGGCGGATGGCACGCCGGCGGATATAGGGTTCAGCGATCTCCTCCATCCGTATAGCCGACATCAGGCGGGTCTGAACTCCCTTCCGCTCCAGCGCATCCTGAAGTGCCATGCTGTTGATCATGGTCGCAAGCATGCCCATGTAGTCACCCTGTACGCGATCCATACCTTCGGTCGCCCCTTTGACGCCCCTGAAGATGTTGCCGCCACCAATGACGATCGCCACCTCGACCCCCTCTTCATGAACCGAACGGATCTCATCGGCATATTGACTCAGGATGTCGCCGTCAATTCCATGTCCCTGCTCACCCAGAAGTGCTTCGCCACTGAGTTTCAGCAGGATTCGTTTATAAAGATTTGCCACGCTTCTGTCTTTTATGGATAGCAAAAAAGCTACCGGCGGGGTAGCTTTTTTGTGGGGTTAATTCAGGAGTTCTGACCGAGCTGGATACGATGAAAGGAGACGACCAGAGGGGTTTCGCTCTGTTTGAGGTACTCCTGAACAGAGATGCCGTTGTCTTTGACAAACTTCTGCTCCAGGAGAACGTGCTCCTCATAGAAGCGTCGCAGTTTTCCTTTGGCGGCTTTCTCCGCGATCTCGGCCGGTTTGCCCTCATTGATCAGCTGTTCACGCGCGATCTCCATCTCCTTATCTATCACAGAGGCATCCACACCCTCTCTGGTCACAGCGAGGGGGTTCATAGCAGCAATCTGCATTGCGACATCCCGTGCAACCTCCGGATCGCTGACGTTACCCTCAAACTCAACCAGAACACCAAGCTGGTTTCCGGGGTGGATATAGTCGAATACCTGACCGTCAGTCTTGACCAGCTCAACACGGTTGATCTCGATCTTCTCACCGATCTTGCCGACCATCTCTTCGAGATGTTGCTCAACGGTGAGATCACCCAGCTTCTCTTTCAGCAGTTCATCAACGGTAGTGATCTCTTTCTCATAGACCACATCGAGAAACTGAGCGGTCTGGCTCTGAAAATCCTCGTTCAGAGCGACAAAGTCAGTTTCGCAGTTGATCTCGAGTGCGGCACCCTTTCTGCCGTCATCGCTGATGCGAGTCACTACAAGTCCCTGGTTGGCTTCCCGGTCGGCCCGCTTTTCCGAGACCTGCTGCCCCTTCTTCCGCAGGATCTCAACGGCACGATCCATATCACCTTCGGCTTCGGAGAGTGCTTTCTTGCAATCCATCATGCCTGCACCCGTCAGATCCCGCAGCTTCTTTACATCCTTCGCACTTATACTCATCTGAAATTGATTTTATGAATTCAGGTTGGTTGCCTGCCCTGTCGAGGGCATACCCTGGAGAGAGCCGGATCAGTCGCCGCTCTTCTCCTCTTTTGCCTCTTCACTTCCGGTTTCGGTGCCGGCTTCTGCTTCTGTTGTTGCGCTCTCTTCCTCTTCACTGGCCGAGTCGCTCTCCGGTACCAGGTCTTCGCCCGGTTCACGTCGTCTGCGCTTGCGCCGGCGTGTACGAGTCTTCACTTCACTCTCCGCGCTGGCTTCCTGCTCCTCGGTTTCGCGTCCCTCTTCTGCGACCTGCTCCATCAGCTCCTCCTCTTTCATCGCCTCACGCTCGGCGTTGCCTTCTATAATGGCATCGGCAACCTGGGAGGTGATGAGCTGGATGGTACGGGCAGAGTCATCGTTGCAGGGGATGATGTGGTCCGGTATATCGGGATCACTGTTGGTATCCACCATGGCGATGATCGGAATGTTGAGCTTGACCGCTTCATTGACAGCGATGTGCTCCTTAATTGTATCGACAACAAAGATGGCACCGGGAAGGCGGGTCAGATTGGCAATACCACCCAAAGTGTCCTCAAGTTTCTCCCGCTCACGCTCCAGCATGAGCCCCTCTTTCTTGGTCAGCTCATCGAAGGTTCCGTCCTTGCTCATCCGGTCGATCTCCTCCATTCTGGAGATGCTCTTTCTGACGGTGGAGAAGTTGGTAAGCATACCACCTAACCAGCGGTGGGTGACGTAAGGCATGCCACACCGGATGGCTTCCGTTTTGATGATCTCCCTGGACTGCTTCTTGGTGCCGACAAACAGAATGGTCTTGCCCGCTCTGGCCAGATTGGCCACCTCGTCAAGGGCTTCCTGGAGGTAGTTGCGGGCTTTCTTGAGGTCGATAATATGGATTCCGTTCCGCTGCATGAAGATGAACTCTTTCATCTTCGGGTTCCAGCGACGGGTCAGGTGGCCGAAATGGGCTCCTGATTTCAACAGGTCTTCTATAGATGCTGCTTCTGGCATATCAGTATGTATATGTGTTTGAGTTGGGCCTCTACACAGTTCGACCCCGGACGCCAATTCCCTGATCCTCAGGATTGGGGAACACCCGACGCCGGGTCCCTGTGTATGTGTGATTGATGGTGTTCTGAACCTGAGTTTTACGGTTCAGCAGAGACCTTCAGGATCGGGTGATGGGTACTGCACACCCATACAAAACAAAAGGTCAGGTAACATCGCCGCAATTGACGGTTCAGAACAGATAGTAAACTTACCGCTTGGAGAACTGGAACTTCTTCCGTGCTTTCGGCTGGCCGTACTTCTTGCGCTCAACCATCCGGTCATCCCGGGTGAGCAGCCCCTCCTTCTTGAGGATCGAGTGGACATCTTCGTTCAGATCATCCAGTCCCCGTGCAAGAGCCAGCTGGATCGCGCCGGACTGGCCGGTTGTACCGCCACTCCGTACCGTAACCTTGATGTCGTAGTTACCCTCCAGCTCAGTGATCTTGAGCGGCAGACGGGCGACATTGATGTCGGCCTGTGATGAGAAAAAATCTTCAAGTTTCCTTCCGTTGACCAGGAACTCCCCCGATCCCGGTTTGATGTAGAGTCGTGCAGTCGATCTCTTTCTTCTGCCGATGTAATTCGCTTGTGCCATGAAACGCTCTTAAAGGTCTGTTTTTACGGGTTGTTGTGCAGTGTGCGGATGAACGGAGCCTGCATAGACTTTCAGATTGGTCAGGAGCTTTCTCCCCATTCTGTTTTTCGGCAGCATCCCCTTGACCGCTCTCGTGACAAGCGAGGTGGGGTCCTTTCTCAACATATCCGCAGCGCTCGTGAAGCTCTCGCTTCCGGTATATCCGGTGTGGCGGAAGTAGGTCTTGCCGGCCATCTTGTTGCCGGTCAGAAGCACCTTGTCGGCGTTGATGACCACGACATTGTCTCCGGTATCCATGTGCGGCGTGTATTCCGGTTTGTTCTTGCCGCGCAGAATATTCACAATCTTGCTGCTCAACCGGCCCAGCGGCTGATCTTCAGCATCTACCAGAATCCACTTCTTGTCTATGTTGTCGGGCCGTGCCGAAAATGTCTTGTTGCTGATCGTATTCACGATGAATCTCTTTGGTTCTTGTAGAGTTTGATTGACAGTGAGCGTTGCAGTCTGGCAAACTCCTGTAACTGTTGGCTCAGAAATAGCTCAGAAAATCGATAAGTCTCGAAAAATAAGAGGAATGGGGCAGGATAGCAATCAACCCGCGAAAAAGATTTTAAACCATCATCTGGAGAAACGGGTCAGGGGCTATTGATGTTACCTCATAATGTGTACCCGGGTATGGTTCTGTGCCTCTCGTTCAGCCGACTTCCGGAGTTCCCACAGTGTGTTTTCATCCATAGAGTTCGGCAGGACATTAAGTTAAATGATTTGTAAATTTAAGCGACCCGGTAGCTTAGGGCAGGTGCAGGAGTGATGTGCTGCCGGCTTCTGTTTGCCAGAGCCTGCTGGCAGGACACGTTGCCGCTGCCTTGAGGTACTGCTCTCACGCCCCTGACCTGATCGTCAGAGAGCAGGTAGTGCCTGATGCAGGGCGGGTGAAACGCACAGATAGAAGGACTCCAGGAAATCTGATCAGTTAATACAACAGAGGATAATACAACCGATTCTATGAGCAACCACAAAAACGATTTTCAAAAGACCAAGACAGAATTTGATACGGGCTCCGGTAAGGCTCATCTATATAGTCTGAAAAAGCTTGAGGAGATGGGATATGATAACATCAGTCGCCTCCCCTTCAGTATCAAGATCCTGCTTGAAGCCGTACTCAGAGAGCACGACGGCTTTGCCATCACCGATAAGGATATTGAACTGCTCGCCAATTATAATGCCTCCGACCCGGAAGGTGAGATTCCATTCAAACCATCACGCGTTGTTCTCCAGGACTTCACCGGAGTACCGGCTGTCGTCGACCTGGCAGCACTTCGCGCGGCTATGAGCCGGATGGGGGGTAACCCGCAGTCCATCAACCCTCTGGTACCGGTTGATCTGGTGATTGACCACTCGGTTCAGGTGGATACGTTCGGAGAGGAGTTTGCTTTTATGTTCAACGTTGAGCGGGAGATGGAGCGTAACCGCGAACGTTATGAGTTCCTGAAGTGGGGACAGGGTGCGTTTGATAACTTCCGTGTGGTTCCTCCTGGACGTGGTATCGTCCATCAGGTGAACCTGGAGTATCTCGCCAAAGGGGTCTTTACACGTCAGGAGGAGGATGGCACGACTGTCGCCTACCCTGATACCCTTGTCGGTACCGACTCGCACACCACCATGATCAACGGTCTGGGAATTCTGGGCTGGGGCGTGGGTGGAATTGAGGCAGAGGCGGCCATGCTGGGTCAGCAGATCTACATGCTGGTACCTGAAGTGATCGGTGTCCGGATCTCAGGAAGTCTGCGTGAAGGGATCACGGCGACGGACCTGACGCTGACAGTGACCGAGATGCTGCGTCGTCACGGTGTGGTTGGCAAGTTTGTCGAATTCTTCGGCCCCGGTCTCACCAACATGAGTCTGCCTGATCGTGCGACGATTGCCAACATGTCGCCCGAATATGGAGCGACCATGGGCTTCTTCCCGATTGATGATGAGTCTCTGCGTTACCTGCGTAATACCGGCCGCTCCGAGGAGCAGGTAAAACTGGTTGAGTCCTATCTGAAAGAGCAGGGTCTGTTCCGTACCGATGATACACCTGATCCGATCTTTACCGAGGTTCTGCAGCTGGATCTGAGTCAGGTGGAAGCGTCTCTGGCAGGTCCCAAGCGCCCGCAGGACAGAATCAGGCTTCCGATGCTGAAAGAGACCTTCAAGAATTCACTGACCAGTGATGATCCCACCATGGGCTTCAACCTGGAGCAGGAGAAACTGGCCAGCAAGGGGACCTTCAAAAATGGTCAGACCCTGGAGATGACCCACGGTAATGTGGTTATCGCTGCGATTACCAGCTGCACCAACACCTCAAACCCCAGTGTGATGCTGGGTGCCGGTATCGTGGCCAAGAAAGCGGTTGAGAAGGGATTGAAAGTCCCACCCTATGTAAAAACCTCTCTGGCCCCCGGTTCACGAGTGGTCACCGAGTACTTCAATGAATCAGGACTGACCGAGTATCTGGACCAGCTCGGATTTAACCTGGTCGGTTACGGCTGTACCACCTGTATCGGTAACTCCGGTCCGCTTCCTGATCCGGTTGTTGAAGCGATCAATGAGGGTGAGCTGGTCGTTGCAGGAGTTCTGTCCGGAAACAGAAACTTTGAAGGGCGGATCCACCCCCACGTGAAAGCAAACTTCCTGGCATCACCTCCGCTGGTCGTAGCCTATGCACTGGCCGGTCGGGTCGACATCGACATGGAGAGTGAGCCTCTCGGCAAGGATCGTGATGGAAACGATGTCTATCTGCGGGATATCTGGCCGACTTCGTCAGAGATCTCCGAGTTTCTCGACACCGCCATCCGTCCGGAGCTGTTCGATAAGATGTATGCAGATATCTTCGAATCGGAAGAGTGGGACAAGATCTCGGTCTCCGGTGGTGAACTCTATGAGTGGAAAGAGGAGTCAACCTATATTCAGGAGCCGCCTTTCTTTGTAGATATGAGTCAGGAGCCGGAGCCGATCTCTGCCATCAAAGGTGCGAGAACGCTCGTGAAGGTCGGAGACTCCATCACGACAGACCACATTTCACCGGCAGGTAACATCGCTGTTGACAGTCCGGCCGGTCAGTATCTGATCGAGAATGGTGTAGAGCAGAGGGATTTCAACTCCTACGGATCACGACGGGGTAATGACCGCGTGATGACCCGGGGTACTTTTGCCAACGTCCGGTTGAAAAACCAGCTGGCCCCGGGTACAGAAGGAGGGTATACCACCTACTTCCCGAGTGATGAGGTCATGTCCATCTACGAAGCGGCCCAGAAGTACAAAGAGAGCAAGACGCCACTTGTTGCACTTGCGGGGAGCGAGTACGGTAGTGGTTCTTCCAGAGACTGGGCAGCCAAAGGGACCCTTCTGCTGGGTATCGAGGCTGTGATCGCCACATCGTATGAACGAATTCACCGCTCCAACCTGGTCGGCATGGGAGTTCTTCCGCTGCAGTTCGCTGAAGGAGAGAGCCATGAGAGCCTCGGTCTGGACGGTTCAGAGACCTTCAATATTGAGGTTGATGACACCCTGAAGCCTCTGCAGGAGGTGAAGGTGACCGCCGAGCGTGAGAATGGTGAGACCGTCGAGTTCACCACCATCTGCCGTATCGACACACCTGTCGAGATCGACTACTACCGGCACGGTGGTATTCTCCACAAGGTGCTGCGGGATTACATCGAGAAGGATCGTGAAAACCAGGCCTGATCTGGTCGATCCGTCCGACGCAGAAGCGGGCGTCATCTGACTGAAACCGTTTCTGCACTCTTGTTTTCAACCCCGGTTCTCATTATTCAGAGGCCGGGGTTTTTTTATGGATGTTAAAATGGCTGCTGAAACGACTATCAAATATGGGTGTCAACGTGGCTGCCAAACATGGAGGTGTTAAATTGGCTGCCAAATACGGGTGCCTATGTGACTGCCAATTGCAGGTGCCAATAGCCAATACAGGTTCCAGACAGAAGGTAGCTACAGCCCCTGCATGGTGAATATCCGGGCCATGAGCGGCTCCACCGGACGGCTGACCATACTGCGGACGATCAGGAGTCTCGGCAGCGTGAACTGGTACTTTCTGCCAAACCACATATTAAACCCAGCTCGTCTGGCCACGCGCCTGGCGAGTCGTTTTCCCGCTCTGGTGTAGTTCAGCGCCTGTCTCTTTGTGAGAGTGGAGTTCTCTGACGACCGGCTCCCGATCAGAGATGCCAGCTTGGCTGCGTTCAGCCAGCCCAGATTCATCCCCTGTCCTCCTATGGGACTGACGACGTGTGCTGCATCTCCTGCCAGACAGAGACGGCCGCGCGCAAAGGTCCTGGCGATCCGCCGGTGGACTCTGAAACTGCTGCGGGTCAGAGAGTCAGCCGGGTCGAGATCGATATGCAATCGGCGGGAGACCTGCAGGCAGAGCTGCCGGAGGACGTGGTCCTGCTGAAATTGGTCGGTCTTGACGACCCACCTCCGCATCCCTTCCGGTAGCGGAAAGGATTCAACGAGTCCCTGAGGGTGCAGAAATATCTGTGCATTCTTGCCAAGCCCGGTCCGGTCCCGGAAATCTCCCATAACATAGGTGTCGGGATAGCGCCGGCCGGTATACGGGATCTCCATGCTCTTTCTGACCAGACTCCGTTTCCCGTCGCATCCGATCAGGATGGACCCTTCGATCAGTAACTCTTCCGGATACCCTGTGTGCCCCTCTTCACGGCAGCGAACCACCACCCGGTCACTCAGTTCATGAATTGATGTCACATTGACTCTCCGGCGCAGACAGTCAGGATCCAGCCGTTTTAAGACCGATTCAAGTATCGCCTCTGTTCTGGCCTGCGGAAGGGTGAGAATGAAAGGAAATGGCGGAGGAAGATGCTCTCTGAAGTCGACAGAGCCGATCCTTCGCCTGCCGATCGAGACCGAGCCCCTGTGGATCTGCTGACCTTCGTCGATCATCGGTGCGGCACAACCGTGGATGTCAAGCAGCTCCAGAGCGACAGGGTGGATTCCGATCGAACGGAAGTGCGGATCCGGAGTCTCACTACGTTCAAGAACCCTGCACCGGACTCCGGCCCGGCTCAACATGATGGCCAGCAGGAGTCCTACAGGTCCTCCCCCGACAATCAGCACAGGTCGTGAACTGCTCTCCATCTGATCCGGTATTCGATTGAAATTATCAGGTTATATGTACAACAGCACTCACATCTGATTCAGCTCTCGGATCACCATCAGGCGGCCGGGAGCCAGTGGCCGCACCTGCCACTCCGCAGGCAACAGCGATGCCAGCTCACCGGGTGTGAAACTTCTTCGGATAGAGGTGAGTCCGTCACAGACGATGTAAGAGGTGTCAAACAGAAGAGGCGCCAGAGACCTGAACAGCCGGTACCCCAGACGACTCCGGCGAATATCATTGAAGAGGATGAGCTCTTCGGCCAGATGTTCTGCGTTTCGGCAGAGGTTCTGCAGCTCCGGCTCCTGCAGATGGTGCAGCAGATGGTTGGAGATCACCACATCGTAGGAGTCACCTCTCTGAACCAGTTCCTCCGAGTGGTGGTGTCGAAACTGAACCTGATGGTGGGAGTTCAGCTGACGGGCGCAGGTGATAGCCCGCTCGTCTGGGTCGACTCCGGTCACCGTGATCTCCAGTTCCTGCATAGCTGCACGCCGCGCCATCATCAGGCAGACGTCACCACCTCCGCAGCCTATATCGAGCACGCTCAGCTTCCGTCCCTTGTGATTCATCCGTCTGGCAATTGGAGCGATGAGCGCATCAAAGATCAGCGGCCAGCGTGAGATGAGCCGGTTCAGTGTCTGAAACTGTCGATAGGTGTTGAACAGCAGCACGGGATCACAGTCCGGACGGTCCATCTCCTCAATCAGGTCACTCTCCCGATGCTCCAGAGAGAGGTCGTGGTTCATAGCGTGATCATATGACCGCATGAGTCTGGCTCTGATCTCTTATACGTTATATCAGCCGTGCTTGACCAGGAGTGTACTTTCAAGCGTGAGCCCCGGCCCGAATGCCATGGCCAGAACTCTCCGGTCGCTATCGGCGGGCTCCGGCTCCATCAGGATCTCCCGCAGTACAAACAGAATGGTGGCGCTGCTCATGTTGCCGTAATCGGACAGAACCTTCCGGGAGTGGGCCAGCTTGTCCGCCGGGATCTCCAGTTGTGTCTGAACCCTGTCGAGGATGGCTCTTCCGCCGGGGTGGACCGCCCAGTAGTCTATCTGCTGATGGTTCAGCCGGTAGTTCTCCAGCAGGGGATCCAGAAACCGGTTCAG
>Ga0209487_1002404_pt1 | contig 15229 bp, 18 predicted proteins | sample Poulit2012_FD_187524 | JGI IMG/M metagenome (GOLD analysis project Ga0209487, IMG submission 187524) | Agricultural soil microbial communities from Georgia to study Nitrogen management - Poultry litter 2012 (SPAdes) (version 2) | ecosystem: Environmental > Terrestrial > Soil > Agricultural land... | reverse complement strand
GGAATACGAATGGTGCGGGCCTGGTCGGCCATGGCGCGCGTAATCGCCTGGCGAATCCACCATGTTGCATAGGTGGAGAACTTATAGCCCTTGGTGTAGTCAAACTTTTCTACCGCGCGGATGAGACCGAGGTTTCCCTCTTGGATGAGGTCCAAGAACAACATGCCGCGACCCGTATAGCGCTTCGCTAGGGATACGACTAGCCGCAGGTTCGCTTCAAGCAGGTGGTTCTTGGCCCGACGGCCGTCGTGGGCGATGAATTCCAATTCGCGGCGCAGCCGGCGGTCCTTGACCTCTTCGGTGGCCAAACGCTCTTCTGCAAAAAGTCCGGCCTCAATGCGCTTAGCGAGATCAACTTCCATCTCGGCGTTAAGCAGCGCGACCTTACCGATCTGCTTCAGGTAGTCCTTAACCGGATCAGCGGTAGCGCCAGCGGTGTGCACCTGCTGAACGGGCGCATCGTCTTCAACGGACTCCGAGTAAACAAACCCGGTGTCCTCAGAGTCGTCCCCGGAGGAACCAGACTTAGCGGCAGCCTTCTTAGCCGTGGCCTTCTTGGCCGGAGCGGATTTCGCGGCCGTCTTCTTAGTCGTAGTCTTAGCGGGCTTATCCGCAGCCTTAGCAGCAGCCGTCTTCGTCGCTGCCTTCTTAGCAGTGGACTTGGCGGCGGTCTTCTTAGTAGCCGCCTTCTTGGCGGGAGCCTTTTTGGCTGGCGCAGCTTTTTTAGCCGGCGCGGTCTTCTTGGCGGTTGACTTCTTAGCAGTTGCCTTCTTGGTAGCCGTCTTCTTAGCACCCGCCTCGGGCACCGCAGCATCAGCGCTCTTGCGCGCGGTTTGCGCGGCAGCCACCTTTGATTCGCTCAGGCCTTCCGTATCGATGGCGACACCCTGCTCATGGAGGGCACGCAATACGACCTTCAACCGCTTGGGCGCAACAGCTGCGCTTTCACAAGCCTCATTGAGTTCATTACCAGCGACTGCACCCAGCGTCGTTCCACGACGAAGTAAATCTTGCAATGCGGGATGATTGAATTCATGGGGCAGCGGACGAGAATTAACCGATGACACAGACGACCTTTCGGCAGCACATAGTGGCGCGAAGTTACCAGACTTTCACCATTATAATCTGGCTACCTCTATTTTGCGTTGTCGGGTAGTACAACAACGTTAATTCTCGGAAGATTCCCGTTCCGCCTTAACGGCTAATACCGGGCAGTGCGCCTCGAGCAAAATCCGCTGCGCATTTGACCCCAGGATCAATTTCCCCACCGGAGAGCGGCGCCGCAGTCCAATAACTATCAGTTGCGCGTCCGCGCGCGCCGCCGTTTCGTAAATAACTTCGGCGATGTCCCGCTCGCCATCGTCCTCCGTAACGGTGAAGGCAATATCGCGCCCGTCCATGATTTCTTTTACCTCGTGGACCATTCGGTCACGTTCCATTGCGGCGCCCAATCCGCGCGCGCCCACAATTATCGAAATCGAGGTGTCGCGCAGTTCAGCTTCTCGAATGGCTGCTTTGAGGGCAGCTTCGCCCTCCGGGGTTGATAGGTAACCAACGACCACTGGCATTTTGTTCTCCTGAGGTCAGAACAGGAAGGGGACAACCCTGACGTTATCCCACTTCTTCGAGTTCGCGCTGGCGTTGCACCCAGCCTGGGGGCATTCCCACCTCGATCATGCGCTCAACCAGGCGAGCCATGTTGTAAGACGGGTCCGCCTCAAGTGCTCGGTCAATCAGCACGCTGGCTCGCGCGCCGTTACCTTTCCACCACGAAATCCAGGCTAGAACGGTCAGCGCCGGGGTGGAGCGGGCTGCGGCGCAATGGGCATAAATCCCGCTCAATAATTGCTCCACCGCGCGCACTTCCGCGCCCGGCCGCGCAGCGTGTTTGGAATTCAAAACTCGATCAACGGACCGGGCCACTTCTTCGCGCGCATCGGTGGCCACGGACCGATACGGCAGGTCCCCCATGCCGGGGAGGCAAGAAACCATGACGGCATCGCGAATTCGAATATTTTCCAAACCGGCTTGCAGGCGCCCCAGCAAAAGGGGGTCAGCAACCAGCGGCGCCGCTTCCGGGGACTCATGGGCGGGAGAGGCTTGCGCCTGCATTTGGGCCGCGATCGCGTCTTCCCACAACTGCCAACTTTCGATGCGCCAGGTTTTCTCCCCGTCGGCGCGATTGCGCTCGAGCCACCGCAGGGTCGCGCGCTGGGCTCGATCTCGATCTTTTGCTTCGGCCCGCGGAATATCCGCCAGCGCTGCGCGGTCCGGGACGACCATCGCCCCGGCGTAAACAGCGGAAGCCACGGTGGCGGTATTGACCAGTTCCGCCGCATCACTCCACATATCGCGCGGTGGTACTGCGCCATCCTGTAACTGGAAATAATGATCCGGCGTAATCACCCAGGAACTGAGCACCGGCAAATCGTCGTCGAACTGCCGCTCCAAATCCGTCAACAGTTGGCGCAATTGCAACTGCGAGTACGCGGTAGGACTGGTGCCGGTCGGTGAGAAGTCACTATTTGTGTAGGTGACCAGAATTAGAGCGTGGGCGCCATCGGCCTCCATATGGGAACGCAGTATTTTTCGACGCTCCTCCCCCGCTTCCGGGTGGAGCAGATCGGAAATATCGATTCGCAACAATAGGCCCACCCGGCGGCGTTGACCGCGGACCGCGAGCGCCACCACGCTTTCTTGCGGCTGAAATCCCAGGTGATAGGGCAGGTAGCTGAGCAGTTCACTCGGTTCTGAAATTCGCAATGTTGTTGTCATGACCCCATTCGATGGCAATATCGCCCTCCCCCGCCGGTGGCGCAGGAAATTTTGGGGTTAACTTCCTCCGAGCCGCACTTGTGGATACCTCGTACAACAATTGTCGGGTTCCCGCCTAAACTTAAATCCGCCCCACTAGTCGGCAATTTTCAAAGAGGTGACTTGCTCTTGCGCAAATGCGCCCCCGCGATCGCGTTCACGCTGGTCTTCCTCACCCCCGCTTGCGCTACGGAGCCGAGCGCGCAAACGACGGTGCGGGACGCCGTCCCTAATCAGACGCGGACAACGCCGCAGGATGAATCCACCTCGGCCGCGGTCCCAAACGACACCTCGGTGGTGGTGGGGGAACTGGCAGATAATTTTCCGGTCGAGTTATTTCCCCTTAAATCCAGTGATGAGGTGCTTTTGAGCTCGCTCGCGCTCACTTCACAGGATCAGTATTCGATTAGTTTGAACGTCCGCACGGAGATGGAAAGTAGTGCGGCCCTCGCCGCATATGAAGAGGCACTCACCTCGGCGGGCTTTGAGCAGGTCGGCACCACCAAGGTTGAGGGCATGGCCGTGCAGGAAACTTTCACGCGCGCGAAGGAATCTTTGACGGTTGGGGTTCTCGATGAAGGCGATGCGCGCATCGTCACCATCGGCGGGACCATCTCGCTGGATTAGGCGGCGCGAATTTAACCCTGTGGGCACGGGAAATTCGCCACAACCTACGCTTATGGTGTGACGACCTCCTCCAGTTCCGCAACGCCCGAGGTTTCCCTGCTCAACACCGAAGATTTGCGCCAGCGCATCGACGTCGTAATCGACGATTGGCTCACCCAAAAACGCCGCACCCTGGCTCCGGCACACAGCGACGCTGCCGCGCTCATTGCGGCCGCTGAGAAACTCCTAGCGGGTGGTAAGCGCATGCGACCCGCGCTGTGTTACTGGTCCTGGCGGGCCCACGGCGGGCAAAACACGGGCGCGACCGCCCAAGCAGTAGTGATCATCGGAGCGGCGCTCGAACTCTTTCAAGCCGCGGCCCTCGTGCACGACGATGTGATGGACGACTCCGATACGCGGCGCGGCGCCCCGGCCGCCCACCGGGCATTTGAGGCCAAGCACCGGGCCGAAAATCTCCAGGGTGATGCGGCAGGCTTTGGCCTCTCCGCCGCGATCCTGCTGGGAGACCTGCTGCTAATTGGAAGTGAAGAACTTTTCGCGGCCGCTCTGGAAGACATCCCCAATCCCGCCCGCGCCGCGGCGCGCACCGTATTTAATTCGCTGCGCACCGACGTCACGCTGGGCCAATACCTAGATGTCTTAACTCAAACCCAGCCGTGGGGCGAAAACCCAGAAGCCGAGCTGGCCCGGGCCCGCGAGGTGGTACGCCAAAAATCGGCGCGCTATTCGGTTGAGCAGCCCCTCATGTTAGGGGCCGCATTGGCAAGTGGGGACGACGAAGCGATCGGGACGATGTCCGCGTTCGGTTTGCCGTTGGGTGAGGCTTTCCAGTTACGCGATGATCTGCTGGATCTGTTCGGCGACCCGGACCAGTTGGGCAAACCCGCAGGCGCCGATCTGCGCGAGGGCAAACGCACCGTGGTGGTCACGATTGCGCTGGCGCGCGCGAATGCGCAGGTGCGCCAGCGGCTGCTAGACCAAGTGGGCAGAGAAGACCTCACCGCCGATCAGATCGCGCAATTATGTTCCGATTTGCTCGATAGTGGCGCCGTTGCCGAGGTGGAAGATTTAATCCAGGCGCTCACGGATGAGGCGTTTGCGACTTTGCACTCATTGCGGCTGGAGAAGCAAGGCGCGGCCATGCTGCATCAGCTTGCCCGCGCGGTAGTCGAGCGCAACGCCTAAGGAGTACCCTAAAACTGTGGCTGTTCATCGCATTAGTGATGCTCCTCGACCGCTGGCCGAGGACGTTTCTGCGCGCAGTCGCAACTACATGATCTCGATGGGCGTGCGCACTGTGCTATTCATTCTCGCCCTCGTTTTCACGGGCTGGTTGCGGTGGGCCTTCTTTATTGGATCGCTCATTTTGCCCTATATCGCCGTGATGTTGGCCAATGAAGGCAAAACGCGCCGCTCCGAATCATTGCCGCCCATCACCCAGGTTCCGCCCGCGTTGCCAGCAGAAAAGTCTTCAAGTGATGAGTCAACCATTTAAGTGCTCTGCCCGCGGCTGCCGCTCCGATGCCGTCTGGGCCCTGCGCTGGAACAATCCGAAACTGCATACCCCCGAGCGCCGCAAGGTGTGGCTGGCGTGCGAAGACCATCGCGAATACTTAGGTGATTTTCTGGGCGCCCGCGACTTTCTGAAAGACACCATCCCGGTCACGGAATTGGCCGGGGGCGATTCGTGACCCCCACTGTTCAACGACGCGTTATCGGGGCAATTGTTGCGATAGTCGTGGTGGTGACCTGTGTCCTGTTAGGGCGCTGGCAGTGGCATCGCCATGAAGATCGCTCCGCGCGCGTCGATCAGGTTTTGGCCGCCTATGAACAAGATCCCGTCGCGCTGACGGAACTTATTTCGGATCCCGCTGCCCCGCTGGCGCCAGCTTTGGAGTGGCGACCCGTCGAAGTGACGGGGAAATTTGGTGCCCCAATTATCAAGATTCGAAATCGGCCCGTCGATGGGCAACCGGGATTTCATATTGCCCAGCCCTTCTATTTCGATTCCGGCACCCAAGCGGTGCTGGTGAATCGGGGCTTCATCACCGCCCGGGGCGAACTCGAAATTGACTTCCCCGCGGCTTCAACCGGCAACGTGCAGTTGGCAGCACATTTGCGACCCGCGGAAAGCGCAGATACGCGCGATGCGCCCAGCGGCCAGGGGTTTACGTTCAACCCGCAGCAGTTACTGCCGGACATCCCGAACCTGGTTACTGGCGCCTATCTGGTTGCCAGTTCGGAACAGCCGCCCGCACCGGGCGAGATAACTCCCCTCCCGCCGCCGGACACCGACCTGGGGTCACATTTTTCCTATGCCCTGCAGTGGTGGTTCTTTGCCGGCGGCGCGGTCGTGGCGTTCTTCTTGCTCATGCGGCGCGAAGACCAGCATGAAGGCACCCACCCCGTGCGGAAAAAGACGCCCTCGCGCGCCGAAGCGGAAGAAGACGCTCTAATTGCGGCCTGGGAAGAGCAGCAATAACTCGTGCCTTAATCCTTCTTGCTGCGCGTATCGCCGCCGCGTGCCCGCAATGGGACTTCCTGCTCGCGTAAAAGTCCGTGCACGAAACCGTAGGAACGACCCACATCAGCCGCAATGGACCGAATGGTCTCGCCGCTCAGATAGCGCGCTTTGATTTCGGCCGCGACCTCACTGCGCTGCTCGCCTGAAACGCGCACGCCTTTACTCAACTTTTGTGTCATGGGGGACCCTCCTTGGTAGCGCAGTACAGCTTGCGCTTCTATCCTTCCCCCGAGTTCGATCATGTTTCGTGGACCAAGGTCCCACTAAGCAAGTTGAATCAGATCAATGTAGTCATCCGACCAGTGGTCTTCATCACCATCGGGCAAGAGCATGACCCGCTCCGGGTCCAGGGCCGTTACCGCTCCCACATCGTGGGTGACCAAAACAACGGCGCCCTGATAGGTGCGCAGCGCATCCAAGATCTCCGCGCGGCTGGCGGGATCGAGGTTGTTTGTCGGTTCATCCAACAGCAACACGTTCGCCGAGGAAACCACGAGCATGGCGAGAGCGAGGCGAGTTTTCTCGCCCCCGGACAGAACCCCGGCGGGTTTATTGACGTCGTCCCCACTGAATAAGAACGAACCCAAAACATTGCGGCACTCGGTATCCGTCAGGCTCTGGGCCACGGTCTGCATGTTTTGCAAAACGGTCGTCGAATTATCGAGCGTTTCGTGCTCCTGGGCGTAATAGCCCAACTTGAGGCCGTGCCCGGGGGTGACTTCACCCGTATCCGGGGCCTCAATACCGCTCAACAGGCGCAGCAACGTGGTTTTTCCCGCCCCGTTTAAGCCGAGTACCACGACGCGCGAACCGCGGTCGATTGCCAGGTCTACCGAGCTGAAAACCTCGGTCGACCCGTAACTCTTCGACAGGTCCTGCGCGGTCAACGGCACCCGCCCACACGCCTGGGGGTCCGGGAACCGCAGGTTGGCTACCCGATCGGCGCGTCGCTCCCCCTCTGTCTCGGCCAGCATGCGCTCGGCCCGGCGCAGCATGTTTTGTGCCGCGACCGCCTTGGTGGCCTTAGCGCGCATCTTTTCGGCTTGGCTTTGCAGCGAGGCGGCCTTCTTCTCGGCGTTGGCGCGTTCGCGTTTGCGGCGGCGCTCATCCTGTTCGCGCTGTTTTACGTACCGGTCCCAACCCATGGCGTACACATCGAGTTCGGCCCGGTTGGCGTCCAGGTGCAAAACCTGGTTGATCGAGGCGCGCAGCAGGTCCACATCGTGGCTAATAACGATGAATCCGCCCTGATAGTTGGCCAAAAATTCGCGCAGCCAGCCGATGGAGTCGGCATCCAAGTGGTTTGTTGGCTCGTCTAAGAGCAACACGTCGGGAGCCGAGAACAGGATCCGCGCTAGCTCAACGCGGCGGCGCTGCCCACCGGAGAGAGTTTGCAGTTCGCGCTCCAGTAGATCTTCGCCAATGCCGAGGTTCGCCGCGATGCGGGCGGCTTCGCTTTCTGCTGCCCATCCCCCGCGCGCCAGGAACTGGGCCTCGAGGCGGGGGTAGCGGCGCATGGCTTGGTCCTGCGTTTCCGATACGGCCGAGGCCATCGCACCCTGTGTTTCGCGCATTTTGCGCACTAAAACGTCGAGTTCACGCGCCGATAAGATGCGGTCGCGCACGTGCTGGGTGAGGTCGCCCGAAGCCGGGTCTTGCGGCAGGTACCCCAGGCTGCCCTGGTGTTGAATTGCGCCAGCCGCTACTTCACCTTCGCCGGCCAGGGCACGAAACAGGGTGGTTTTGCCCGCGCCGTTGCGCCCGATCAGACCAATACGGTCCCCCGCACCAACCCGGAAGTTGGCGTCAGCGACGAGGAGGCGGGCGCCCACTCGCAGTTCTATACCCTGTGCAGAGATCACCGGATCACTCTAGGTCCCAACTCATTAGCGATCGCGAACCGGGTACTCTCGCTGATCATGTGCGCGCTGCGTGCACAATGCGCTGCGTGCACGATTTCGCCGGATAAATTCCGTGCCATCCCATGCGGGTGTATATGTGTAACTAGTGCTGATTGCCTGCCTTGGCAACAGCGAAGGAGAAACTGCGATGAGCGATGCTGGCCAAAATGATCTTTCCGCCGCGGGGGCGTTCACTACTACTACCACCACGCGCACCGGCATAAGCGGTCTTGCCCTAATTTCAACTTTTGCCGCCCTGATCGCGGTATTGGCGCTCACGCCCGCGGTGACGATCGCCGGCATGGCGGTGCCGATCACGCTCCAAACGCTGGGGGTAATGCTCGCCGGGGCCGTCTTAGGCGCCCGCCGCGGAGCTTTGGCCACCGTGTTGTACATCGTCGTGGGCTTGGCCGGGGTACCGATTTTCGCGCAGTTCACGGGCGGTTTGTCGGTCCTGGCCGCGCCTTCGGCGGGCTATTTGCTCACCTTCCCGCTCGCCGCGTTTTTGATCGGCCTCATTGCCAGCCAGGTCCCGCGCCAGGGCAAGGTTTTGCCCACGCTGGGAATGTTTGGGGCGGTCGCCGTCGGTGCGGTCAGCGTCTACCCCGCCGGGATTGCGGTCATGGCCTGGCGGACCGGAATGACCTTCAGCGAGGCGTTCATGGTGAACCTCACCTTCGTTCCCGGTGACCTCATTAAGTGCGTAGCGGCGACGATCATCGCTGTGTCAGTCCGGCGCGCATTCCCCACGCTAAATCGCCGGTGAGTTCACAACTTCGACCGCGGTTGCAGGAAGCCGCGGTCAACGTGGTCGACGCCCAGGGTGAAGTGCGCAGGATATTGCGCCCCATCAACCTCACCCTGGGCGAGGACCGCATCGCCTTCATAGGCGCCAACGGGTCGGGGAAATCGACCCTTCTCCGCCTATTAAATGCGCTAATTTTGCCCAGTTCCGGCACCGTTACCGTCGGCGGGCTGGACACCGCGAAAAATTCTGCCGCGATTCGGCGTCAAGTCGGTTTCGTTTTCACTGACCCGGATGCGCAGCTCGTGATGCCCACTGCGATTGAAGATGTTTCGCTTTCCTTGCGCAAACGGGGCGTGCCCCGGCGGGAGCGGGAAGCGCGGGCGGAAGAAATTTTGGGGGAATTCGGGTTAGCCGAGCACGCGCAGGTTCCGGTGCATCAGCTCTCGGGTGGGCAAAAACAGCTTTTGGCGTTAGCCGGAATATTGGCGACGGAACCGCAACTGGTGGTGTGTGACGAACCAACCACGCTGTTGGATCTGCGGCACAGCCAAAAAATGGAACATTTGCTGCTGAATTTGCCGCAGCAATTAATTTTCGCCACCCATGACTTGGCTTTGGCGGCTCGCGCGGACCGGGTCATTGTGATTGAGGACGGCGCACTGGCCTGGGATTCGGATCCCACCACTGCCATTGCGTACTACCGGCAGTCCATGGCGCAGGAGCGGGCGCTCTAGTGCTGTTGGCGCAGTATTTTCCCGGTTCCTCGTGGTTGCATCGCGCGACTGCGGGCACCAAGCTGATCGGCCTGGCGGTGCTGGCGCTTATTGCGGTGACTGCCCCCGGGCCATTTATCGCCCCCGGGCTGGCGGTATTGCTCATCGCGTTGGCAATTTGGGTGCGGGTTCCGTGGCGCTATATTGCGGTGCCCATGACCGTGGCGGTAATAACCGGCCTAGCCCTGGCTGTTTTTCACTACTTCTTCACCGACGTCACCGCCGCAGTGCGGGTGAGTTCTTCACTGATTGCGCTGGTCTTAGCCGCTTCGCTGGTGACTACTACGACACCGGTGGATGCGATGCTCGATGTGTTGCAGCGGATCGCGGAGCCGGTCAGCCGCTTACCGATCATTCGGCGCACCGGTTTCACAGCGGAGCGATTTGCGCTGGCAGTTTCGGTGATGCTGCGCGCTATTCCCACGATCATTATTTTGGCGCGGCAAACGCGCCAAGCGGCAATCGCGCGGGGCCTGCAACGCAGTCCCCGCGCGCTGATTGTGCCGGTCGTTTTGCGGACCGTGAATCATGCCCAACGCACCGCGGAGGCTTTAGCAGCCCGCGGGCTGGATTAGGTCTTATACGTTGAAGCCGAGCGCGCGCAGTTGCTCGCGGCCGTCTTCGGTGATCTTTTCGGGGCCCCACGGTGGCATCCACACCCAGTTGACGGAGTGGCGGCGTACCAGGCCATCGAGGGCTTGGACGATCTGTTCTTCGATAACGTCCGATAGGGGGCACGCGGCCGAGGTAAGCGTCATATCGATGACAGCCTCTTCGCCGGCCTCCATGTCGATTCCATAGACCAGACCAAGATCAACCACGTTGATTCCCAGTTCCGGGTCGATTACATCGCGCAGCGCCTCTTCAACGTCAGCAGCGTTTACGGCGCTTGTGCCTTGCGCTTGAGCGGTATTTTCACTCATGAACTTTCACTCCCTGATTTCATCTTCTGACAGCGGCTACTGCTGTGCACTTTCTGCCCGGTTTAAAGCATCATGTAATGCCATCCAACCTAACAGTGCACACTTAATACGGGCTGGATACTTCGCTACTCCACTAAACGCTGCGGCATCGCCTAATTGTTCCGCGGTTTGCAAATCCAATTTGGCGCCGCGCGAGTGCATGAGCTCAACAAACCGCTCATGGGCGCGGTGGGCAGCTTCGGTAGAAGCGCCGGTTAGTTCCTCCACCAGGACGGATGTGGCCGCCATGGATATGGAACAGCCCTGGCCATTCCAGGTAATGCTCTCAATGGTTGGGGTCTGGCCGCTGGTGTTCAGCCGCACGCCGAGCGTGATTTCGTCCCCGCAAATCGGATTCATTTGGTGGGACTGAAATTCGGCAGTCTCATCGAGCCCAAAACCGTGGGGGCTGCGAGAGTGATCCAAAATTACTTCGGAGTACAACTGCTCCATCGCGGTAGCCATCTAGTCCTCCAAACCAAAGAAGCCGCGCACTTGGGACAGCGCGGATAGAAACTCATCGAGTTCTTCAATTGTGGTGTGAATACCAGCACTTACGCGACTGGTAGCCGCCAATGCGAAACGGCGATGTACCGGCTGGGCGCAGTGGTGCCCCACGCGCACCGCAATGCCCTGGTTATCCAAAATCTGCCCCACATCATGGGGGTGGACCTGGGCCACATCAAATGCGACCACTGCCAGCCGATCGACGGTATCTACGGGTCCCACGATTTGCACGTGGGGGATTTGAGCCAAACGAGGCAGCAGATAATCGGTTAGTTCCTGCTCATGGTGCGCGACGGCATCCATACCGATGTCCATCAGGTATTGCACTGCTGCATGCAGCCCAACAGCCTGGGCGACAACGGGTGTGCCCGCTTCGAACCGCTGCGGCGCGGGCATGAAGGTCGCCTCGGTCATGGTGACTAGTTCAACCATGGACCCACCAAATAGGGCGGGCGGCAGATCGGCGAGCATCTCGCGGCGGCCATACAGCACGCCGATGCCGGTCGGACCATATAACTTATGGCCCGAGAAGACTGCGAAATCCACACCGAGTTCGGGCAGATTTACCGGGATGTGGGGCGTGCTTTGGCACGCATCCAAAACCGTTATGGCACCCACGGCGCGCGCCGCGGCCACAAATGGCGCGACGTCGGTAACCGCGCCCAACACATTGGATGCGTGGGTGAACGCGATGATCCGCGTGCGCTCGGTGACCACGGTGGAAAGTTCATCAACGGCCAGGCGCCCGCTATCGGTTACGCCAATCCATTTCAGCACTGCACCGGTCCGCGCGCACAGTTCCTGCCACGGGACCAGATTGGCGTGATGCTCGGCCTCGGTGACCACAATCTCGTCACCGGGCTGTAGCGCATAGCGCTGGGCGCCCACTCCCCCGCGGCCCAGGGACGCGTTGCCAATTGCCGTGGCAATGACGTTTATGCCCTCGGTCGCGTTGCGGGTGAAGACAATTTCGTCATCGTGTGCGCCCACGAACTGGGCGATCCCGGAGCGGGCAGCCTCGAATGCGTCGGTAGCTTCTTCGGCTAGTTGATGTGCGCCCCGGTGTACTGCGGCGTTACGTTTTTCGTAGAAGTCGACCTCGGCGTCAATAACCACCTGGGGTTTTTGCGCCGTTGCTGCGGAATCTAAATACACCACGGGACGTCCGCTGCGTCCCAGACGTTGCAAGACCGGAAAATCGGCACGCAGGCGTTGTTGTTCAGCGGACGTCACCATGGTGTGTTTTAGTTCCTAACTAACTTAGGCAGATGCAGCAGCGTTGATGTAGCGGTCGTAGCCTTCGGCTTCGAGACGGTCCGCAAGCTCGGGGCCGCCCTGTTCCGCGATCTGGCCGTTAATGAAAACGTGCACCTGATCGGGCTTGATGTACTGCAGGATGCGGGTGTAGTGGGTGATAAGCATGATGCCCACATCGGTTTCGCTCTTGACGTTGTTTACGCCCTCAGACACCACGCGCAGGGCGTCGACGTCCAGACCGGAGTCAGTCTCGTCGAGCACTGCGAAACGCGGGTGGAGGAGCTTCATCTGCAAAATCTCGTGGCGCTTCTTCTCGCCGCCCGAGAAGCCCTCGTTGACGTTGCGCTCCGCGAAGGATGAATCCATGCGCAGCGTTTCCATGGCGGTACGCACGTCCTTGACCCAGTGGCGCAGCTTGGGAGCTTCACCATCAATGGCAGTCTTGGCGGTACGCAGGAAGTTTGAAACTGATACGCCGGGTACCTCAACGGGGTACTGCATGGCCAAGAACAGGCCGGCGCGGGCGCGTTCGTCTACTTCCATTTCCAGCACGTCTTCTCCATCGAGGGAGATCGACCCGGAGGTCACTTCGTACTTGGGGTGACCGGCGATCGCGTATGCCAAGGTGGACTTACCCGAACCATTTGGCCCCATGATCGCGTGGGTTTCGTTGCTGTTGATGGTCAGGTTGACGCCGCGCAGAATTTCTTTCTTACCGTTTTCGGTATCTACGCTGACGTGCAGGTCCCGGATTTCCAGGGTGGACATTTATGTAACTCTCTTTCGTTCGCGACGGGCTCGTCGGCCGGGCGATTAGTCAGTTTTCGTCTTCGTCGATATCGACCATGACGCGGCCGTCCACGACGCTTAAGGGATAAACAGGAATGGGTTGCGTTGCAGGTAGCACCAGGGCGGCACCTGTCTCCAGGTCAAAGGTGGAGCCGTGCAGCCAACACTCGATCGTGTTGTCAATCACGTCGCCCTCCGACAGTGAAACCTGGCCGTGGGAACACACATCAGAAACCGCGTGCAGGTCTCCATTTTCGGTTCGCACAACGGCAATTTCGATTTCGGATCCGTCGACCTTTACCGCGGTGCACCGCAGCGCACCCACCTCAGGTATGTCACTTACATCGCATACGTGCTGGGCGCTCATTTGGCTGCAAGCTCCGCAGTGATTTCCAGTTCCTTCTCGATGGCAAGCATGATGCGCTCTTCAATTTCGGCGACACCGATGCGCTTAACCACGTCGACGAAGAAGCCGCGCACTACGAGACGGCGGGCCTCATCAACCGGGATACCGCGCGAAGTCAGGTAGAAGACCTGCTCGTCATCAAACCGGCCGGTGGCGCTGGCGTGGCCCGCACCTTCGATTTCGCCGGTTTCAATTTCCAGGTTGGGCACCGAGTCGGCGCGTGCGCCATCAGTGAGAACCAGGTTGCGGTTCAGTTCGTAGGTGTCGGTTCCCTCAGCGGCGGCCCGAATAAGGACGTCGCCAATCCAGACCGCGTGTGCGCCCTCGCCCTGCAGCGCGCCCTTATAGGCGACATCGCTGCGGCAGTTGGAGACTGCGTGGTCGACGAATAGGCGGTGTTCTTGGTGCTGGCCGGCGTCGGTGAAGTAGACACCGAACATTTCGACCTCGCCACCGGGCCCGTCGAAGCGTGCCTCGGGGGCCATCCGAACGGCCTTGCCGCCCAGAGTTACCACCACGTGCTTGAGGTAGGCGTCGCGTCCCAGCACGGCACGGTGGGCCGAAGCGTGGATGGACTCTTCGTCCCATTCCTGGACGGTCACGACGGTCAGTCGCGCACCATCTTCAAGAATGATTTCCACGTTCTCGGTCAACTGACCGGCGCCGGAGTGGTCGAGAACGACCACGGACTCCGAGTGCACTCCCGCACGAATCTGAATGTGTTCCGCGGTTGCGCCTGCGCCGTTACCGACCCGCTTGAGGACGGTGGGCTGCTGTGGTGTCGCGTTCTTAGGAATCGTGACAACGGCGGCCTTTTCGAAGTTTTCCCAAGCCAGTGCGGCCGGACGGTCACCAGGGGCACCCACGGTGCCGAGGCGTTCATCATCACGTGCGACGGTCTCGACGGTGACGCCTTCAGCCGCGGTGACTTCGAGGTCCACACCTGCAGCATCGAGCTTGTCAGCAAACAGGGGCTGGAGTGCGGTTATGGCACTAAAGCGCCATTCTTCTTCGCGGCCCGTCGGTACGGGAAAATCCGCCGCAGCGAAGGAGGTGAGGCGCGATCCACGCGACGAGAGGGGTGCCTCTCCACCGTGGGTGTGCGCGCCATCCTTTTTGGCTTGCGAGTGATCTGTTCGCAGGCCTTCATCCAGGGTCGTCATTAACCGACCGCTCCTTCCATCTGCAGTTCAATCAGGCGGTTGAGTTCGAGGGCATATTCCATCGGCAGTTCGCGGGCGATCGGCTCAACAAAGCCGCGCACGATCATTGCCATTGCCTCTTCTTCGGTCATACCGCGGGACATGAGGTAGAACAGTTGCGCTTCTGAAACCTTCGAAACCGTTGCTTCGTGGCCCATAGCGACATCGTCTTCACGCACGTCCACGTATGGGTACGTGTCGGAGCGCGAGATCTGGTCTACCAGTAGGGCGTCACACAAGACGGTAGATTTCGAGTTTTCTGCGCCTTCGAGCACTTGAACCAGTCCGCGATAGGAAGTGCGGCCACCGCCACGCGCAACCGACTTCGACAGGATCGTCGAGGAGGTGTTGGGGGCAGCGTGCACCATCTTCGCGCCGGCGTCTTGGTGCTGGTTTTCGCCAGCAAAGGCCACCGAGAGCGTTTCGCCGGTGGCGTGCTCGCCCATGAGGAAGATCGCCGGGTACTTCATGGTGACCTTCGAACCGATGTTGCCATCGACCCATTCCATGGTGGCGCCCTCTTGGGCAACCGCGCGCTTGGTGACGAGGTTGTAAACGTTCGTCGACCAGTTCTGAATCGTGGTGTAACGCACCTTGGCGTTCTTCTTCACGATAATTTCTACTACGGCGGAGTGCAGCGAGTCCGAGGAGTAAATCGGAGCGGTGCAGCCCTCAACGTAGTGAACAGAAGAGCCCTCGTCCGCGATAATCAGGGTGCG
>Ga0209487_1002403_pt1 | contig 15234 bp, 16 predicted proteins | sample Poulit2012_FD_187524 | JGI IMG/M metagenome (GOLD analysis project Ga0209487, IMG submission 187524) | Agricultural soil microbial communities from Georgia to study Nitrogen management - Poultry litter 2012 (SPAdes) (version 2) | ecosystem: Environmental > Terrestrial > Soil > Agricultural land... | reverse complement strand
AAACTACTTGCTAGAAAACCAAAACCTATTAAGAACGTCTGCTTATAATTAAGCCGCAGCTTTTTCTTTTCTGTACTTGTTTCCATTTCGCACCTCTTCTAGATATCTATTCCAAGGGTTCGGACACTTTCCATTGCTTTTTTTCCTTCATCATTAATAAATTGTTGTCGTAGGTTGACTGCTTTTTCCGGTTCGTTTGTAATGATTGCATCTACACCTAACAATAACCCGGCAGAGATATACTCCTCTTTATCTGCTGTCCAAATATGAACTTTAATGCCATTTTCATGACAAGTTTTTACCAAATCCTTTTGTTGCAAACTGTTGATCATTGGGTGATAGGCACTTGCGCCAACTTGTTTTAAATAATGCCAAGGTTCAAGCTGAATATCAGAAGTGAGTAGTCCACAAAATTTTGGACCAACGAGTTTTGATAATCGATGAACCGATTCATGATTAAAAGAACTATAATAAACTTGTTCTTCTAAGCCTATATCTCTTACACATTTGATAACTTCTGCTTCCATATCCGGGTAAAAATAAATACTGTTTTTTAACTCAATATTAATATCTAGATCTGTTTCACGTAATAAAAACAGCACTTCTTCTAGTCGAGGAATTTTTGTATTACTTGCTTCTGGAGCATTTACTTGTGCATTTTTTGAAGAAAGTGTTAAAGATTGAATTTCTTCCCAAGTTAATTCCCAAACAAATTTATTTACACCAGTTAGTCGCTTAAAATTTTCGTCATGAAAAACAATCAATTCACCATCTAGCGTCCTTTGTACATCTAATTCAACACCATCTGCACGATCTTCAACGGCTTGTTCAAAAGCAGCTAAAGAATTTTCAATATATTTGTGACTTGCCCCGCGATGCGCCCAAATTTTCGTCTGCATGGAGATCCTCCTTTTTCGAAATGACTACAAATCCTATTAGTTTAAGTATCTCACACTTTTTAGTCATACAGATAATAGATTTGTTATTTTTTTGTAAAAAGAATTTTTATTTCTTGATCTTTAAAGATAATTTAAGTGAGTTGTTGTTCCGCAAATAATTTATACAATGCATGGGTTTCAACAAGTTCTTGATGATTTCCTCTTCCGGTAATTTCGCCATTTTCAATAAATAAAATCATATCCGCATCAACAATTGTAGATAATCGGTGGGCAATCACAAGGGTCGTTCTACCATCCATTAAGCGGTTTAAGGCTTGTTGCACAACTCGCTCGGATTGACTATCTAAACTAGCTGTCGCTTCATCTAGCATTAGAATTTTTGGATCACGCAAGAATGCACGTGCAATACTAATACGCTGTCTTTGCCCACCAGATAATTTGGTTCCTCTTTCACCAACGGCCGTTTCTAAGCCATCAGGCAAAGCTTTAATAAATTGATCGGCATAAGCCATTTCAGCCGCTTCCCATATTTGTTCTTCGGAAATATCTTTAGCATTTTCAAGTCCATAGCATAAATTATCTCGAATCGTACCAGCCATCATGGCATTTTCTTGAGGAACGTAACCGATCTGTGTTCGCCAAGACTTCATCGATAAGTCGTGAATCGGCGTGTCACCGATATAGATATCACCAGAATCTGGCAAATAAAATTGTTCAATCAATGAGAATAAAGTCGTTTTACCTCCACCACTTGGTCCAGCAAAAGCAATCTTTTGTCCAGGCTTTGCTGTGAAGGAAATGTGTTTCAAAATAGGTTCATCCTCTTCATAAGAGAAATGGACATCTGAAAAACGAATCGGCAAACCTGTAATATCTTTTTCTAATCCATCTTGTCCAGGTTCTTCTTCTAATTCTAAAATTTCTACAATTCGGTTGGTTGCGCCAGCAGCACGTTGCAATTGTGTGAAGAAATTAGTAAAAGTGATGATCGGCGCTAACAATTGGAAAAGAAACATTAAAAAAGCGACTAAAGAACCAATTGACATGGTCCCATTAGCTACGCGCACGCCACCATAGCCAAAGATGACTAAAAGCACGACCATGACAATCACATACATCAATGGACTAATAACTGAGAAAATTTTAGCTTCTTTCAAACCAAGTTGATACAACTTGTCAATGCCAGCTTCTCCATTGTTTGCTTCAATATTTTCTGCAGTGGAAGATTTCATTAATCTTATTTCAGAAAGGGTTTGTTGGATACTCCCATTAAATTTCGCTACTTCATCTTGTGTTTGGCGAGCGACTCGGGCGATTCTTTTTCCAAGTTGGAACACAATAATAAATGTTAAAGGAACACCTATAAGCATTAAAGTGGTCATCTGCCAATCCATGGCTAATAAAAGAGCTGTAACTCCAATAATGGTCAAAATACCACTCACAAATTGAGCAAAATAACTTGTGACTACTTGTTGAACAACACTCGTATCATTAATAATCCGGCTTACTAATTCTCCACTTGCATGCTGATCAAAATAATCAACCGGCATCCGAATCATCTTATACCACATTTTTTCACGCAAACGAGCAACCACTTGCTGCCCCGTTTTTGAGAGGAGATAGCTTGAAAAGGCATCAAATGCCACTCGAAAAACAAAGAGCAATACAATACCGATAATAATGCCTGCATTTAGTAATTCAATTGACACACCATCAATAACATTTCTAGCAAATAAAGGTAGCGCTAAATTCGTTACAGTTGCTAGCAAACTACCCAATATACCCACGCTCAACATCCAAACAGAGGGCTGAGTAGATTTAATTAATTTGATAAAAGATGATAAATTAAAATCTTTTGCTTTTTCATCATAATTCATAATAAGTCCTTCTTTCAATAAAAATCAATTATTTAATAAGTCATCTAAAATACTGACATCGGTTCTATTATACTCTTTAATTAAAAGGAATAAAGTTTTAACTAATTGTTATTTTACTTTAGAGGAAAACATTTATGAATCGTGTGTTAATAACCTTTTGTAACTAGCATCTATTCCAAACGCTCCAAGAGGTGCTGTGATTAAAATAGCGACCACAGACATTGTTAAAATGAGCTCGCCTGCTGGAAGTCCCATAGCAAGTGGAATGCCGCCGATTGCTGCTTGGACAGTGGCTTTTGGTGAATAAGCAATTAAACTAAATAACTTCTCTTTCTTATTTAAATGCGTACCGATTAAACTGACCCAAGTTCCAATCATTCGAATCGCTAAAACTAAAAGAATAAGGATGACTGGGATAAAACCAACTGAAAATGCAAACTGCACATCCACAGAAGCCCCTACTAGTATGAACAAGAATATTTCGCCTGGAACCCATAATTGGTTATAAATATGTGAAATGTTTTCAGCTTGATCTGGAATTTGTCGATAAATCAAAATGGCCATACTCATCACAGCTAAAATGCCAGAAAAGGGAAGGGCTGTAAATAATTCTTCTAAGCTCACAAAAACAAATGAAAGGCTCAGCATAATGAGTACTTGAATAACAGGGTCCAATTGAATGTTTTTAAATAATAAGGACAACAGATAGCCACTAAGAAAACCAATAAAAATCCCAGATGCAATAGAAAGTGGAATACTTAAAAGATTCATGGCATGAAATTCACCGTTTTGAGCTAAAGATAAAAAGGACGAAAATAAAACAAGTGCATAGATATCATCCACAGAAGAACCTGCTAGGATTAATTGAGGGATACCTTTTTTTGTCCCAAATTTTTCGTTAATGAGCGTGATCATCCGAGGGACAACAACAGCTGGAGAGATTGCTCCAAGCACAGCACCTAAAAGAGCCGATTCAATAAGTGTTAATCCTAAGAAAATAGGAGCGAAAATCATCGTTCCAATAATCTCAAATGTTGCCGGTAAAAAACTTAGAAGTACAGCTGGACGACCAACTTTTCTCAAATCTTTTAAGTCTAAAGATAATCCTGCTCGAGTCAAAATAACAATCAAAACAATCTGACGAATATCTGCCGAAATATTTAGTAAATCCGAATCCAATAAATTAAAAACGGAGGGTCCAAGCAAAATCCCCACCAAAATAAAACCCACTAAACTTGGGATATTTAATTTTTTGCAAAGAAAATGAACAACAATTCCAGATAATGTGATAAACGCAATACTATTCAACATTTAAATAACCTCTCATTTCTTCTAATATAATAGGGTACAAAAAAAGCCTGTTATATAAAGGACTCTATTTAGCGACATGCTAAATAAACTCCTATACATAACAGGCACCATCAGCCATTTCTGGAAGTTATAGGGAGTACCATCCCTTCTGATTAATAAAATTATAGCACAATTTTGAGCGAATAGACACAGGAAAGAAAATCCCTTCTTATTTCGTCAAAATTGCGTTTGGTGTAAACAAGAGTGCTTTGTTTCGTCGAAATGAAATCTGGTGCAACCAAGGCAGTTTGTAAATTTTGGTTTTATTTCGCACTAACTTCAAGCGCTATGTTGCACTAATAGAACAAAAAAAAGACTATTTCGCTAAATGAAATAGTCCTTTTTGTTACTTATTTTACTCCAATGACTAAACTATCTCGTGCAGCTTCCACTACTTCTGTCGTGATAGTTTCAAGGTTATTGATTTCTAATATTCTTTCGATTTGGGTGAAAAGTCTTTGGATAAGTCGAAAGTTTCCACTGGTAATTTTAATAATACTAGTGACAGCTTCATAATTAGCAAAATCTTCCAGTTGGACAGATAATCCTAACTCTTCCCATTTGTATTCCAGAATATGGTGGATCTCGTCTTTACTCAATCTGTCAAATTCATGGGCAAAACCTATTCTCGAGTAGAGTTGAGGATAACGAGCCAATCGCTTTTCTATACCCGGCATTCCAATAAAGATCATAGCCACATCTTTTTGGTCATAAATATCTCTTAATTGTTCTAAATGCTGTACTTTTAATCGATCTATTTCATCAATAATAATGAGATCAATTTCTTCATACACATTCGTTGAGTATTTTTCTTCTGCTCCTAACTGAAGAACTCTATACATACTTTTAACCATACCCATTTTACCACCGATCATATCGATTTCATTCGTCATTTTAGTCGCCCGTATGGCTGGAGCGGTGTAAAATATTGTTTTCGCTTCAAGGATTTTTTCATCTGCATTCATTCCGATTTCTTCCGATTTTTTGTAATCAATTTTTTTTCGACCCAATTCCAATTTGAATATTGCTTAGCGGATAAAGTTTTCCCAACTCCGGGTAATCCATAACAAATTCCGATATATTTGTATTTGATACATGCCTGACAAAATTCTACAAAGCGTTTATATTCTTTTGTTTCAATAAAATAGGGTGTTTTATTCATTGTAATACCTCTTAATTTTTGACTTCTTAGAATCTTTTTTGTTTACAGGATTATCTAACTCTTTCTGCTTAGATGAAATAAGTTCTTCCGCAATATTATTTCCAGAATGGAGCTGATTTTCAAGGTTTTTCCGTGCTTTATTACGTGCCGCAACAATCTCTTTTAAATCGACTTCGTAATCAGAAATTTCAGGAGGAATTGCCGTACATAAATATTGGTCTTTGTAAAATACACGAATCTCAGCAATATCTCTTGGATCATATCGAATGATAACAGTTTCACCTACATAAGCTGCTAAATTGGTGTCAATATATCTTAAACCTTGGAAGTGAATTCCATCAGAATGAACTTTTCTTGGCTTTCCAACATTTAATAACAATAAATCTAAACTTTCTAGACTATCTGGTTGATGAGGAAGAAATCCTGAATTATTCCACATCTTTATAGGTTCCTGTTTTGTAGTGCCATGCACTCTATGGTGGTAGTCATATATAATAAAATGCGCTAATTTCTCATCAAGCTCTTTTATCGTAAGAAGATTTAAAGTATTTTGATTCCCAATGTAACCTGGTAAATCTTGCAAAAATAATTGATTAATTGTTAAAAAGAAACGTTCTATTTTCCCTCGTCCTCTTGGCATACCTACCGTAGAAAAAATAAGATTGATTTTTAAATCAATTGCGACTTGCTCCAAATGATTTGAAGTGAAATCACTTCCGTGATCGGTATAGAAAGTTTCAGGTATACCACATATTTGCCAATCAGAGTTGCTTTTTTTCCATATTGCTTGGTGTAAAACTAAAGAAGTTTGAATAGCAGAAGGAGCTTGAAAACTAAGGAAATACCCTGCAACTGCTCGGCTATAATCATCTAAAATAATTGTTAACCATGGCCTCTCAGGCTTTCCTTTTTCGTTTACAACAAGGATATCCAAGGGAGTGTGGTCAGCCTGCCATATTTCATTGGGATAATAAGACTCACGACGATAAACCAAATCATAATTATTTTGATATTCTTTTTTTCCTTTATGAGCAAGTTCCTTTAATTGTGGCGACAGATTTTTAGCAATCGCATATACTTGATTGTAACTAGGCGGGGCCCAATTTTTCTTTTTACAAATTTTACAGACTTTCCGATGAATAGAAGTTAAGGTGTTTTTTTTGTTTTCAAATATAAGCTTTTTAATTTCTTCTTGTACATTTTCTTCTACTTTAAAGCTTCCTGAATCCGAGCGCTTTCTTCGGATCAATCCTTTCAACCCTGATTGTTGATATTGATTTACCCAATGGTATAAAGTTCTTTTTGGAACCCCTGATTCTTCAGCAATATTACTCAAACTTTCTTCATGCTTAAGATAAGGGGCAATCACTTGATATTTATCCATCGCATTTTGTCGTAGTTCTTCTGAATATGAAGTTAATGGAGGAAGTTCTTGGTTCATGAGAACACCTCTTTCCCACGATTAAATAAAATTAATCGTCAATTTTTATTTATCCAAGTAACGATAAAGCGTTGACTTGCTGATTCCTGTCATCTCAACAATTTCTTTCACACTATATTCCTCACTTTTGTACAATTTTATTGCTCGTTCAATATCTCGTTGGTTCACAGGAGGACGCCCGCCTTTTCGCCCTCTAGCTCGAGCACTTTTTAAACCTTCTTTTGTGCGTTCAACAATCAAATCTCGTTCAAATTGACTAAATGCTTGAAACACAGTCATCATAAGTCGCCCTTGGGGAGTGACCGTATCAAAATTCTCTTTTAAGCTGATCAACTTTACATTATGTTCTTCAAAGTAATTTACAAGATCAATTAAATCTTTTGTGCTGCGCCCCAAACGAGAGAAGCTTTCCACGATAACTGTATCATCTGGACGCAATTTATCTTTCAGCCGATTTAATTGCGGACGGTTAGCTTTGGTTCCCGTCATTTTTTCGGTCAGTATTTCGTTGCAGTTATGTTCATTGAGCAAATCCAACTGACGAGACAATTCTTGTGATCGTGTACTTACCCTTGCATACCCATATATATACCCACTCATAATCCTCTTCCTTCTCTATTTTGATTTTCTCAACTGTATCATAAAGGGTGGGTAAAGATACGTAGATAAAGAGCAAAGTTTTGGCACTAAAAAACCCTTCTTCTAGTCTATAAAAGTTGTTATTTAAAATCGTCCCATAATCGATTGTTTTTGATACTAACTGATTTATAAAAATATGCCTCTAAAGTTTCCAAAACTTCAGAGGCATATGAAAACGAGAATTAGTTAATATTTGAAACAGGTTATTAATTTTTGATAGGCTTAGAATTAGACCTTAACAATCGAAGCCCATTCAGAATAACAACCAATGTACTTCCTTCATGAATAATGACACTGATTGCAATATCCGTTAAGCCTAAGAAACTAACGACAACTAAAAAGGCAACAACGGCCATTGAAAAAATAACATTCTGCCAAATGACACGATTCATTTTCGTAGATATATTATGAGATTGTACCAATTTGGATAAATCGTTTTGCATTAAAACTAAATCCGATACCTCTACTGCCACATCGGTCCCATCTCCCATAGCGATTCCCACATCTGCGTTTACGAGAGCGGGGGCATCATTCACTCCGTCTCCAACCATGGTAACTACACCGTATTTTTCTTTTTGTTCGTCTATAATTCTGGATTTGTCTTCCGGCATGACATTCGCAATCACTTCATCTATTCCTAATTGTTTAGCGACTGCTTTACCCGTCATTTCTGAGTCACCAGTAATTAATGTGGTGTGTATGCCTTGTTCTCTGAAATAATCAATGGTTTCTTTTGCATGCTCACTCGGAACATCCATGAGGGCAATAAGACCTATAACAGCCTCATCTACTGCTACGTATACGACCGTCTTACCTTCTGACGACCATTCATTATTTAAACGACTATATTCATCTGAAACATCGTCAAACGAAGTCGGTTTTCCTATACGATAATTTCTCCCTTTGTAATCTCCTGTCAATCCTTTGCCGATCTGGTTTTCTACTTCGATAGTTAGTTTATTTTTTTGCTCAAACTTTCTTAGAATAGCATCTGCTAAAGGGTGATTGGATTCTTTTTCAAGAGCTACTACGATATCAATCATGTTTTCTTCGTTCACGGAATCAGCAAAATAGTAATTGGTTACTTCAGGTTTTCCTTTAGTCAAGGTTCCTGTCTTGTCAAATGCAATGGCTTGAGTATCGGCTAATTGAGACAGGTAAGAACTACCTTTTGAAAGGACGCCTTTTTTGGCCAAGTTAGAAGTCGTCGATAAAGTTACCGATACAGTAGCCGCTGCTAAAGCACAGGGTGAAGCTGCCACTAAAAGGACCAATCCTCTATAGATACTTTGTGACCATGTCCAGTCTAGGAGAAAAGGAGCCAATAACATGAATAACGGAATGGCAATTAAAACAACTGTAACGTATTTCGGTTCAAATTTTTGGATTATACTCGCAGCTTTTGTTTGGTTGTCTTGGTTCTGGTTTACTAACTGTAAAATTTTTGAAAATACTGTATCTTTATTTTCTTTAGTGACTTCCATTGTGAAAGTACCTGTTCCATTGATTGTACTTCCGAAAACGTCGTCTCCTTTGGACTTCTCTTTTGGGATACTTTCTCCATTAATAGATGACTCATCAATGGACGTAGAGCCTGACAAAATGACGCCATCAATGGGGACTTGATCGCCATTCAATACTTGAAGTTGATCTCCCACTTTTAATTCACTGACGTCAACATTTTTTGTACTGCCATCAGGCTGGATTAACCGGGCAGTCGTTGGATTCATTTCGAGTAATTTCGTGATTTCTCGTTTACTTCTTCCTTCTGCATAATCTTCCAAAAAATGTGCACCAGAAAAAATAAGAATCAATAATGTACCTTCCCAAAAATTCCCCATTAAAGAAGCGCCAATGGCCGCTAATCCCATCAAAATGTGAGAGTTGGGCATGAACTTTTTTTGAACTTTGGAGTTCTCGATTGTTTCTCCAAGGCCTTCAAGAATAATGACATGATATCCTGCACTGATTGTAGCGATTGAGAATAAAATATTTCGCATTAACTGATAATCTTCATTCAAAAATAAAGCGATCACCGCTAAGGCTAAACCAATAAAGTATAAAACGATTGGCATTTTTCCGTGTTCATGGTCATGGTCGTGGTTGTGATTATGTTTTTCTTGAGATTGTTGTTCTTCGATAGTTTCCATTTTTATCACCTTCCTATATAATTCCTTTGATTTCCATTCATTTACTTATTAAATCACACAAATTCCCACTAAAAGAAGAGAAGTATTCATGTAATTTCCATTGTCTCTGACTCCTTTCAGTTGTCCCATATGTAAATCGGAATCTTTACGTTTTACATATGAATAACAAATCATATGTCTATGCGTTCATTTTATAGTGCTCTATAAGTTTTGTCAAGAAAAAGCAGTCTCAACTCCTTTCTCATAAACTAACAAACGCCCTTATAAACAAAATACTAGCTTTGTTTCGCACATATGGTATTATATATATGAGCACCGAGTCATATGAGAGGAATAAAAACACTATGGATATAAAAACAACTTCTCCAATCGATAAAGAATCTATTCAGTCAATAAGCAAACTATTTAAGGTGATTAGTGATCCTACACGATTGTCGATTCTCTTTCTTTTACAGCAAAAAGAGTGTAGTGTTGGAAATATCGCCATTTCTCTGGACATGGAACAGTCCGCTATTTCTCATCAATTAAAAACGTTGAAAGACGCACGCTTAGTGAAATCAAGAAGAGAAGGAAAAAGTATGCTTTACAGTTTAGATGACCTTCATGTTTTTAGTATTCTCGAACAAGTCTTAACTCATGTTAATGAATTAGAAAAATAAAACCAATTAGCATATAGCATACAAAATTAGGAGGTTTTTAAAATGTCAAAATCAGATAAAGACCATAATCACTCGAATCAGAATCAACCGAAAAAAAATATTAAAATAGCTTTCTTCATAAATTTTATTTTTTCCATAAGTGAATTCTTCTTTGGGTCTATTTTTAATAGTGTGTCCATTATGTCCGACGCAGTTCATGATTTAGGGGACTCTATTTCGATTGGATTCGCTTGGTTTTTTCAAGGTTACTCAGAGAAGAAACAAGATGAACGGTTCACTTTTGGATATAACCGATTTTCTTTATTGGGCGCGCTGATAACTGGCGTTGTGCTAATTAGTGGCTCGTTCTTTATGATCTATCGTAGTGTGCCACGTTTGATTGACCCACAACCCGTAAATTATAGTGGCATGTTCTGGCTTTCTCTCGTAGCTATTGCATTGAATGGATATGCTGCTTGGATTTTAAGCAAAGGCACATCCAAAAATGAGGGTATGTTGAACCTCCATATGCTGGAAGACGTATTAGGCTGGATTGGAGTCTTGATTGTGAGTATTCTAATGAACTTTACCGAGGCATATCGACTGGATCCTATCTTATCGATTTTGATTGCACTCTATATCCTCTACAAAACCGTCCCTGAATTTTTCACCACAATGAAAATTTTATTGAATGGTTCGCCTGAAAATGTAAACGTAGAAAAGCTTGCTAATTCAATCAACAGTATTCCTGCTGTAAAGGACCTTTCTCATTTTCACATTTGGTCACTGGACGGGGAAGAAAATGCCCTTATCGTCACGGTTCTTATAGACCCTTCAGATATAGACAAGGTTAGGGAAATAAAAGAAGAAATTGCAGAAGTCGCACATAAATCAGACGTAGAGAATCATATCACAATAGAAATGGCTACAAGCAAAGAAGAGCTTGAGAAGGGATACTCCTACAACATGTAAGATAGTCCTATGCTAAAAAATACTTCATTATTTGAAAAGCAAAAAAGGCAGCGACTAATCAAATCGCTGCCTTTTCTTGTTTGACTTGCGACAAAACACCGGATTCATTTTCATCTGCTACCTCAAAGCTCAACGTTTCTGCAATATAGTCAACATTGCTGTTGACGACACCGTCAATCTTAGAAACGCCTCTTTCCACTTTGGCGGCACAACTTCCGCAGTCAATTCCTTTTAATAGTCATTCATATTGGTTCTTATTTTCAATCATCTCTTTTTACCTTTCTTAATTGTGATTTTTACAAACCTAGTAGTGTTTGAATCGTCCCGTTCTCTATCAGGATAAACAAACCTAAGCCAATAAATACAATAGGCACGATAATTCGTTCATACTTCTCCAGTGTTTCGGAAACAAAAGAAATTTTTGCCAATCGATAGCTGATATAGCAAAGCACCGCAATCGATAGAGCAAAAACGACTATAGCAATGACTATTTCAGAAACAGATAGAGAGGTAAAATAAGGAATATAAATCCCTAAATTATCTCCACCGGAAGCGATCGTAATTAAAGCAACAGTCCAAAACAAACGGTTGGACCCTCTGGACTCTAACTTCTCCACGACTTCCTCTTCTTCTGCTTCTTCTTCGCCTCCCATAGCAACTCGGACACCTAAATAAATGGGAATAAGTCCCAGAAGTCCGATAATCCAATCTTGGGGGATAAAATTCAGCACATAAGCAGCAAATAAACTAACGGCTACTAAAATGCCGGTTCCAAGATATTGACCGAAATAAATCTGACGAAGTCCTTTTTGTGTATAGGCTTGCGAGAAAATAATCAGTAAGATAAATAAATAATCGATGCTGGTCGAAATATACACAGCGATCGCTGAAAAAATAGTTTGTAACAAAATGATTTCCTCCAAACTAAGACGTCAAAGATAAGCTGTTTGGCATGTCCAATACCAGTCGAATAGTCGAAAGGATTTCTTCATTCGCTAACGAGTAGTAGGCTTCTTTTCCGTCTTTACGTGATTTCGCCACGCCACGCTTTTTTAAATAGCGCAAATGGTGTGACGTTGTAGCAATACTAGCGTCTAAAATCTCCGCTAAATCGCAGACACACATTTCTTTGAAGGTTTCTAAAGCATAGAAAATCTTAATCCTTGAAGGATCGCTAAAGCATTTTCCTAGCACAAGCAAATCCGACAGGTCTTTATTTTCTAGTTTATTTTTCACCACATCCACTTTTTCAGGATGTATAATGGTTGTTTGGCAAACTTCAGTCACTTGATTCACCTCTCATTCAAACGTTCATTTGATTGTATCGTTAATATTATACATATGTTGTGCCTTAATAGTCAAATGCTTATTTGATTGTTTCGCCATTCGATTTCTTTACGGTATTAAAATCTTTAAATATATTTAAGGGATTTTAAGAGAAAACTACTAGGGTAGAGTATTTTAAAATCATAAATATCTCTTGACCATGTACTATGGTACATGGTGTATAATAAATAGAGGTGAAAAGAATGAAGTATCTGATTAGTGAATTTGCTGAAAAGAGTGGCGTTAATAAAGAAACAATACGATATTATGAAGGTAAAAAATTATTGGAAGAACCAATACGTACAGATTCAGGATATCGCTTGTATTCTGATGCGGATATTAAACGAGTGAAATTTATTAAGCAAATGCAAAATCTTGGTTTTTCTTTAAACGAAATTTATAAATTGCTAGGCGTTGTTGATCAAGACAGTGTTCGTTGTCAAAATATGTTTGATTTTGTTTCTCAAAAGCAAATAGAAGTGCAAAAACAAATTGCTGATTTAAAACAAATTGAAAGCATGTTAGGCGATTTAAAGGAACGTTGTCCTAACGAGAAAGAAATGTATGCTTGTCCGATCATTGAAACACTAATTTATGATGAATGAAGGAGCTTTTGTATGAAGAAGTATAAAGTAAGCATTCAAGGTATGACTTGTGCCAGCTGTGAAAACCATGTAACAATGGCGCTTGAAAACATAGGTGCAAAAGATATAAAAACAAACTACCGGCAAGGGGAAACAGAATTCAATTTAAGTGAATCTGTCGAAATTAATAGCATCGAAAAAGCGATTGAACAATCCAATTATCAGATAGAAAAGATCGAAAAAATAGCTTCTCAGTCTAATTTAATACTTAAAAATGAAAAGGAATACGATTATGACTTTCTGATTATAGGCTCTGGAAGTGCTGCTTTTTCAGCAGCTATTCAAGCAACAAAATATGGTGCAAAAGTGGGTATGGTCGAACGACACACAATTGGCGGAACTTGTGTAAATGTTGGCTGTGTTCCGTCTAAAACGCTTCTTAGGGCAGGAACGATCAATCATTTAGCTAAAAAGAATCCATTCCATGGGTTAAATACAATGGCTGGAGAAGTCGATTTAAAATCATTGGTGAAACAAAAAGATGAATTGGTAAGTGGAATGCGCCAAGAAAAATATATCGATTTAATCGACGAATACGGTTTTGATTTAATCGAAGGCGAAGCAAAATTTGTGGGGAGTGATGTCGTTGAGGTCAATGGAGAAGAATTAAAAGCAAAACGCTTCCTGATCGCCACGGGCGCAACTTCTTTTATTCCTGAAATTCCCGGCATTGAAAAGATAGATTATTTAACGAGTACAACTTTATTAGAGCTAGATGAAGTACCAGAAAGATTAACCGTTATTGGTTCGGGTTATATTGGACTAGAACTCGGTCAATTGTTCCACAACTTAGGTTCTAAAGTCACACTCATACAAAGAAGCGAACGACTATTAAAAGATTATGATTTAGAAGTTTCAGAAACAGTCGAAAAAGCACTTCATGAACAAGGCATCCAGGTTATTACTGGGATTAATTATGAATGGGTTGAGCAAGATGGAGACATAAAAAAGTTGACAGTCACAAAAAATGGTAAGCAAAAAACTTTTGAATCGGATCAATTATTAATTGCGACAGGTAGAAAACCGAATACTGAAGCCTTAAATTTAGATGTTGCTGGTGTAAAAATAGGGATAAATAATGAAATCATGATGAATGATTTTGGTCAGACAAGCAATCAACACATTTACTCAGCAGGAGATGTTACATTAGGTCCTCAATTTGTCTATGTAGCCGCGCATGAAGGTAAGATTGTAGCGGACAATGCAGTCGGGGGCTTAAATAGGAAAATTGATTTGTCTGTTGTTCCTGGTGTTATTTTTACAAATCCTGGAGTAGGTACTGTTGGCTTAACAGAAGAACAAGCAAATGATAAGGGAATAGATGTTAAAACGTCAATCTTAGATTTAGATAATGTACCAAGGGCCCTAGTTAATCATGATGCAACTGGGTTAATCAAGCTTGTTATCAACGCTCAAAATCAACAAATAATAGGCGTTCATATTGTTGCTGAAAATGCAGGCGAAGTCATTTATGCAGGAACTTTAGCTGTTAAATTTGGCTTAACAGTCGAGGATTTAACAGACACAATGGCGCCCTATTTAACGATGGCAGAAGGACTGAAACTTGCAGCACTTGGCTATAATAACGATGTTTCAAAATTATCTTGTTGTGCAGGATAATATACAGAAAAGGGAGGCAGTTCCATTTGAGGATCTGCCGTCCTTTTTAGATAATCTGCGATTAAAAGATACATTTTTCAATAAATAATGGATTAACCAATTTTTAAATGAATTTTCATACGAGAATATTGACTATTTCAATAATCACGCATTTAAAATTTACTAAGAAAAAGTAAATATTTGTTACTTGGGAGTTTCCGAGCAATTAAAAACTACTATTTCTTATAAGTAAGCTTTCAATAACAAACATAGAAAAAAGACTATTTTCCCCAGAAATAGTCTTTTTTATTTTATTAGTGCAAAGCACCTCTTAAATTTAATGCAAAATAAAATTACAATTTACAAATGCTGATATGAAGCTATTTTCTTTTATGCTCACAAACTCATTGTTTTTGAGACGAATTAATTTATAAAAAATATGCCTCTAACGTTTTAGAACGTTAAAGGCATATTAACTTCAGACAGTTATTACTATACCCTAGCTTTATGGGTTTTGATAGAATTAATTAGATTTTA
>Ga0209487_1002402_pt1 | contig 15236 bp, 5 predicted proteins | sample Poulit2012_FD_187524 | JGI IMG/M metagenome (GOLD analysis project Ga0209487, IMG submission 187524) | Agricultural soil microbial communities from Georgia to study Nitrogen management - Poultry litter 2012 (SPAdes) (version 2) | ecosystem: Environmental > Terrestrial > Soil > Agricultural land... | reverse complement strand
TTGATCAGCAGGTATCCAGCTCCACCTCTGTATTTTCATCACTGAACTACCTCACGGATCAGAGCATGATACCCGGATCGAGTCTTGATCGATTAAATCTTACGACGCGATCAGTTTCAAATTTTGGACCGGAAGAGAGCTGGACAACCGACGTAAAAGTACAGTACATCAAATCAACCGCCAAAAACAGACCTTTGAGCGGGGTGAATCAATCAAATGCTTTTGCGACGATGTATCTGATGCCACGATCCGTAGATGTTACCCGATATAAGGATGGCACCGATGAATTCGGCAATATGATCTGGTTTTTACCATCCAATGCAGTCAACCCCTATTGGGCGGCCAAAAACAACCTGAATGAGGATACAAGAGACCGGTTCATGGTCAGTGGGTCTGTAAAGAATCAAATCAACAATTGGTTGTCTGCAGAGATCCGGGCAGGTTTTGATTTATACAATACACACACCGAGACCAAACAATACGGGGGCAGCCCACTGTCACCTACCGGACAGTACAGCCTTGGGAACAATTCCTTCACAGAAGGAAATTATAGCTTTTTGCTATCTGCATCCCAGGACAATCTGTTTGGAAAGTTTGGCGGAACATTTAACCTGGGCGGGAACCTCATGCACCAGCAAAGCGACAACCTGCATTCCAATTCAGGAATTTTGGTAGTTCCCAACCTTTTTGCACTCAACAACGGGGAAACCAATCCAACTGTAGAGCATGGGTTTACGGAACGAAAAATCAATTCCCTTTATGGTACTTTTCAAACCAACTACAACGGTTATCTTTTCTTAGACATCACAGGAAGAAATGACTGGTCATCAACACTGAGCAAAGAAAACCGATCATTTTTCTATCCATCTGTAAGTACATCCTGGGTAGTCACTGACATGATCGAAGCCAACGGAGGGCATCTTCCAAACTGGCTGATGTTTGCTAAGATCCGAGCTTCTTATGCTGAGGTAGGAAACGACCTGGCGCCATACCAGTTGTTCAACTATTACAACATAGGGAATGATCCCAAAGGAAACACAACCGCATCCAAAAACAATGTTTTGTTTAATCCGGATGTAAAAAGTGAGCTGATCAAATCCTGGGAAATAGGTTTTGATGCTCGGTTGCTCAACAATCGCCTGGGAGTTGATTTTGCTTATTACAAATCAAATGCTATCCGGCAGTTGCTGGACTTACCTTTGAACCCTTTGAGCGGGTACACTTCTATGAAGGTAAATGCTGGAAATATAGAAAACAAAGGATTTGAACTGACACTTAATGGTATACTCTTCGAAAATCATGACGGATTCAACTGGAACGTAGACCTGAATGTTTCCAAAAACATCAATACTGTGATTGAATTGAGCGAAGAAGTAAGTGAATACCGTCTGGGCGGATTCGAAAATGTATCCATCCTGGCGACTTCAGGTGCTCCCTACGGTGAGATCTGGGGATCCAAATTCCAAAGAGTAGAAGATGAATCCAGTCCTCATTTTGGAAAAATAATCGTGGATGAAGAAGGAATACCACTGGCTCATTCAGAACCGGTTCGTCTGGGGAATCAGCAGCCCGATGCATTGGTAGGATTGACAAACACCTTCCGGTACAAAAATTTTTCTCTGAGTATGCTGATCGATGGCCGTTTTGGAGGAAAAATATTTTCCGGAACCAACTGGGCATTGCAAAACTCAGGAAATGCAGCTGAAACCGTAGTTAATGGCAAGAGAGAAGATATCATATTTGATGGAGTCATCGAATTGGGTGATGGAGGTTTTGCTGAAAACACAACGCCAGTTGATCCAGAAATTTATTGGACAAAACTGTCGGTGCGCAGCGACGTAAATCTTGGTGTAACAGAAGCGAACCTGTACGATGCAACCAATATAAGAATCCGGAATATCGAACTGAATTACAACGTTCCCAAATCATTTATCCAGCTCTCTGGGATGCAGAGACTCCAGATCGGAGCATCGATGAACAATGTCGTCATGCTCAGGAGTCATTTGAGAGGAATCGATCCGGAGTCGGTTTTTGCCACAGGAACCAATGCAGTTGGATTTGAGAACCTATCACCTCCTACATCTCGAAACGTTTACTTTAATTTAGTTGTAGGATTTTAAAATCAAGAATCATGAAAACCATTATAAAAAACAGTTTATTTTTATTATTGATCTCCACGATCGCCTGCTCAGATTTTGAGGAAATCAATACCCATCCTACCGCTGCCAATGCGGACCAGGTACAGGTAGAATATTTCATCAACAATGCGATCGTATCTGCACAAATGGATCCACACGTAGCAGAGCGGGCTTTTGTTCTTTACTGGAAAGCTGCAGGTCATCAAGATCGTGCGAACACACTGACCGTCGGAAGTTATGACGATGGGTGGTCTGGTGACTATTTTAATTATATCTCTGAATGGCTCAACCATGCTTATACAGCGATCGAAGTAGCAGAACAGCAAGAAGAGGCGGGTGAAATCAAAGAATACACGAACAATCTGAAGCAGGTAGCACGTATCTGGCGGGCTTATCTGATCAGTGAAATGGCAGATAACTTTGGACCGATGCCGATCCATGGCTACCAGGGTGTCAATCCTGAATTTAACAGCGTGGAAGATGTTTACAAATTTTTACTGAATGAGCTCGAAGATGCAGTGGCTCAAATAGATCCTGCTATTACAGCCGTCAATGAGATCCAGAATCTCGATCCGGCTTACGGATACAATTTCAACAAATGGATCCGGTATGGGAATTCCATGAGGATGCGACTGGCTATGCGAGTTTCTGAAACAGCACCCGACCTTGCCAAACAACATTTTGAGGCCGCTGCTGCCGGCGATTTCATAGCAGGTCCGGATGACAATTTTGCAGTAGAAGAGACGGGTGGATGGGATGCATATACCGGCGTGATGACTCGTGAGTGGAATATGAACTATCTGTCACCCACGATGAACAATTTGATGATCGGGCTGGGAGGAATCAAAAGTGCAGATCAATTATCGTCTTCATATCATGCTTACATCAGGCCCGAAAATTACATGGGACAGCGATACGAGGATCATTTTACGACGATGACCAATGACCCATCCGCCGGATATTGGTTCGACGGATTGCACGAAAAAATCGATCCTCGCTCCTATGTTCAATTCCCGATACCGGGTGATTTTGACAATCCGGAAATGAACCGGTATCCTACTTATGATTTGCCGCTGACCGGTGACACCCGCAAAAGTTTGAATGATGATAGTGGAAACAGAATCAAAGAGATCGAGGCGGCATTTACCTGGAATGCACCTACGAATGGCAATTGGGGAGCAAAGGGTACCAAAAATAATGTGTATTCACATCCGGGTTGTGTACCAAGATTGGCCAATCGCTTCAGAGATGGTACTTCTCAGCGAATCTTTTTCGCCTCCTGGGAATCCTATTTCTTGATCGCTGAGGCAGCGGTCAGGGGGTGGAATGTTCCATTGGACGGAAAAGAAGCTTATGAAACTGGAATCCGGGAAAGTTTTGCTTATTGGAATGTCACTCAATTTGAAGAAGAATACCTGGCTTCAGAAGAGTACAACAGAGTAGGAACATCCGTTTCCTGGGATCATACGACAGAACCTCCTTCTTCCATCACCAAAACATACGTAAATGGATATACTGGAGAAGAGGGTATAATGGAATACATATATCCTAAAAATGATCTGTATCAAAACGGTTCTGTGAAAAATGATCATTTGACGAAAATCATTACACAGAAATTTATTGCACAATCCCCGTGGCTTCCCCTTGAAACATGGAGTGATCACCGACGATTGGGATTGCCATTTTTTGAAAACCCGGCGATAGAGCGGTCTATTGAAACAATGCCTCAGCTCAACTCCAGCAACTATATGGAGAGCCGTTGGGAGTTTTTCCCTCAAAGACTGAAATATCCTTCCAGTCTGCGGACAAACGTATCGGAAGGATATCAGCAGGCAAAAGGGTTCCTGAAAGGAGGAGAAGATGAAGTTTTTACCCCTTTATGGTGGTCTGGTGCAAACTGATAACACCCACAAGGTTTCAATTAAAAAAGGCGGTCTACAGTAATAGATCGCCTTTTTTAATTTCCTTTTCCTTTGTCGACGAATAGTTTTGTTCCGCCATTATCCCGGACTCCGGATGAGTTTGGGGATAGATACTCACACATCACCGTCATAATCCCATCCACGAACGGGCTCATACAACATGATCCTTTGCAGCATGCTGTGCAATAATATAACCATATACCAATCCTTGTCCAATGGTGCCCCCGGCCCCGGGATATGTTCTGCCAAATACATTTGCAGCGGTGTTCCCCATAGCATACAACCCTTCAATGGGTGTACCTTCCTGATTCAATACCCTTCCATATTCATCAGCTACCAATCCACCGCATGTCCCCAGATCTGACAATACTACTTTTACAGCATATAACTTTCCATCCAGAGGACGCAAATTAGGATTGGGTTTCACCGTTGGATCGCCATAATAACGATCATAAGCGCTATCTCCTCTTTGAAAATCTTCATCTTTTCCCTTGGATGCCATTTCATTGAAACGGGCAAGAGTAGTGTCAAAGTTCTCTGCAGGCAATCCGATTTTTTTAGCAAGTTCACTCGCATCATCAGCATTATGTGCAATACCCGCTTTATACCATGATTCCGGCAGGGCGGCACGAGGATAAACCGACCCGGCAAGTAAATACCGATTTCTATAGGTTTGGTCAAAAATCAACCACATTTCTCTCACCGGCTTTCCTGCCTCTTCGCGATCCAAAAGCTGTTGACCAAAAGACATATAATCCGTGGCTTCATTGATAAATCGCTTTCCTTTTTCATTCACCAAAAAACTGCCGGGCAAAGATCGTTCTGCCAATAAAACTTGCGGCTGACCTCCCGATTCAAGAGGTGCCACTGCAGGAAACCACCACGATTCTCTCATCAAAGCAATCTCACCCCCTGAACTCTCACCGATCTGAATCGCATCCCCCGTATTACCTTCTGCTCCCAGACTCACATGATTCAGCAGAGACGGAGATTGATATTGATGACGCATCGTCATATTGTGATCAAATCCACCCGCTGCCAAAACAACGCCCTTTCGTGCTTGAATGGTAATTCGTTGTCCTTCTTTTTCAACCACCACTCCGATTATTTTATCTTCTTCTCTGATCAGTTCTACCATTTCGGTATTTGTCCAGATGGGCACACCTGCTTCGATCAGTCCCGCAAACATCCCTGCTGCCAAAGCCTGGCCACCAGCTACAAAATCTTTACCAAAAATTTTTCCTCCTATTCCCTGGCCTACTCTTTTGAATATGATGGGAAAAGACTTGAAGGGTTTCCGCATCATCAAGTTCATCCACTTATAATCATAACCCGTCACAGGCATAGGAAATGGGGCTTCCACCACGCCCGGGCGGAACCGTTCTTTTTCTTTTCCCAGGCGATTCGTATCAAAAGGCTTGCATTCACAACTTCTCCCCAGAGAATCCCCACCCGGTTCATGGGGATGGTAATCAGAATATCCTTTTGCCCAGAAAAATTTCATAGGGGTGGTTCTCAACAACATCTCTACCGCTGCACTTCCATGCTCAAGAAAAGACCTCCATCTCGGAGCCGGAGAATCCTCCCCTACGATAGCTTCCAGATATTGTTCTGCTTTCTGGAGGTTATCCTCCGATCCTTCCGCTAAAAGAACTGGATTGGCGGGAATCCAAAAAGCACCACCCGATCTCGCCGTTGATCCTCCTACATATTTTGTTTTTTCAATCACCAGACAATCTAATCCCAACTCATGAGCGGTAAGTGCAGCTGCCATCCCCGTACCCGATCCAACGATGAGTAAATCCGTTGTTAAATTTTTTTCTGTTGATTCTGAATCATTTTGCATAGCACATGTGATTTAATGAGATAATGAGGTTCTGCTTATATAAACAAACGGTCAAAATCATGACTGATCATAAATTGTTATTTTCCTGATTTCATTCCCGAAAAAAGAAACAACAATTCACTATATCTATTCATCAAGCGAACTTTCTAAATATATTAAATAAGCTATTACTTATAAATCTTTTCGGTAGAAATATATTTAGGATCAATAATTTACTTGAAACTATTATTCCAAACAGAACATCACAATATGACTCATTTTATCCGATCACGGCAACCTCACAACATGAAACTAAAAGTGGGAAAAGACATCATGCCTTTTCCCACTGGTCAAAGAAAAACTCTATCTTGATCTACGAAATTAATATCCAGGATTTTGAGTTAACTGTGGTGCCTTATTGATTTCGGTGCGTGACAAGGGCATCCAGTACTGCCTATCTTTCCAGGCTCTATTGTCTACATTACTGGAAGTGTCATAGTGCCATTTGATGCTGCCATCGGCATAATGACTAATCACCATTGGATGTACCGGCTTAATCACCTCATCTGCAATCATCCATTTTCTCAAAGAATACCACCGGTCCCCTTCACCAAACATCTCGATTTGTCTTTCATGCCTCAGCCACTCTCTGGCCTGATTTTGATCAGAAGTTTCTCTTCCAGGCAATCCCGCCCGATGCCGGATGAGATTGAGTGCTTCCAAACCTTCCTGGACATCACCCAATTCAATAGCCGCTTCTGCAAAATCCAACAAAACTTCAGCATATCGCATCTCCAACCAAGCATTTTCATTATTAAAATACTGACCTTCTACGCTCTCATCCATGAATTTTTTCATATAATATCCAACCTTGGTTCCATTCCATGACTCGATCAAACTTTGACGAGTATCTAATCCGGCCGTTTCTCTTCCAGAAGCATCATAAAAGTAACCGGTCTGCACCCGACCCTCCGGATCAATTTCAATTCCATCGGAAGGACGCGTCTGCCACTTGGCACCATCATACAATACGGTTGCATAAAATCTGGGCTCTCTTCCTACATAAGGGTTTCTTTCCGGATCCTCTTCCAGTTCAGCAGCCGTAAATTCCCTGATCGTTTCATTTCCCGGATCATATTTGTCCCATCGAAAAGGACTTCCATCCTTCATTTCAAATTTTCGGACAACAGGCTCCAGGGGATTGTTATTCCCCCAGTTATGATATCCATTCGGTCCATTCCATTTATTTTGAGAAACTTCTTTACCCTGTGCATTCAAATATTGTATACCCCAAATCACCTCATCATTCCACTCACCTCTTTGAGCAAAAAGATTGAAAAAATTGTCTGCGTAAGCCTGTACCTCTTCCTCAGTCAACTCAGAAGGTGGTGCTTCGGTCGTTCCCGCCAGACTGTAATGACCGTATTTTCCATCCATCACATCCTTTGCGGCCTCTTTAGCTGCACGAAGACGATCTTCTCTTGTACCATTCTGAAAAGAAACAAGAGGATTGGACGGCTCATAACCCCCATTCATCAGTTCTCCGGAACAGAAGCTCAACAAACGCGCCTTAAGCGCTCCGGCAGCTCCCTTCGTTGCACGTCCCTGCTCTATGTCGTTTTTCACAGGCAAAAGTTCGATTGCTTTTTCGATGTCAGCAAGGATAAAATCCAACGTTTCATCAATTCCCGATCGTCTGATCTCAGAAAACTCCTGCCCCAGTTCAAAGGGTTCGTCAACCAGAATAACTCCACCATATGAACGAAGTAAATTCGTATAATTAAAAGCACGTATAAAATATGCTTCTCCTTTCATCCTCTCCAGAAGTACTTCATCATTGACAGTTTCTGTCGGTACTTCATCGATATTTGCCAAAAGGATATTCACGTTTTTGATATTACCATAGTTGGGATCCCATGCTAAAAAAGAGAATCGCCAATCTCCAAAATGCCCCAGTTCGTCGGGACTCATATTCCCCTGCACAAATGTATACCCGCCGGGCCGGTGAATACACAACGTCTCGTCGGTGGCAGAAGAGAGAAGATCCTCACGCATTCCAAGTCCTTGATTATCATCTCCTCCTATAAAATCATAACATCGTCCCAAATAAGCTTTCACCAGATTAATGTCCTGAAAAACTATTTCTTCATTAAAAGAATCCACCGCCTGTTGTTCAAGAATATCTTCACATGCATACATCCCCAACAGGCCCAGAAATAGCAGTGTATTAATTATTATATTTTTCATTTTTTCTATCAGTTTAGATGTACATGGTTAAAAAGTGATGTTTGCACCAATCGCAAAAGTTTTTACAGCTGGATAAACCATAGGGTTTCCGATTTCAGGATCAAAATTTCTTTGAGCAGAATGCAGCAAAAACAAATTATTTCCTGAAAAAAAGATATTGGCCCGTGTCACTCCGATTTCTCCAAACACTTTACGTGGCACCGTATAACCCAACACCAGGTTTTTCAAACGGGTATAGGCCATATTATCCCACCAGTAGGTACTGTTATTTCTTTCAAAAGCCCAATACTGGTCATCCCTGTTGTATGCTCTTGCAACAGTAGCATCCGGATTGTCCGGAGTCCACCGGCCGTCAAAATGCCACTGAAAATAATTTCCGGCTTCTCCTCGTCGACCATCCTGGATATTCTGCCGGTAATACTCCCCTTGTCCTTGCAGCAAAGCTGCCAGCGTCCAGTTCTTATAAGTTATATCCAAGGAAATACCATAAAACACCCGGGGTGCATCAGTTTTATCAAACAAAATCCGGTCATCACTATCGATCACTCCATCTCCATTTACATCCTCAAAAATCACATCACCCGGTTTTGCACCGCTCCAATGCGGATATTCTTCTAAGTGCGCCTCATCTCTGAAAATTCCAATCGCATTGTACAAAAGCTGTGCTCCATATGGATGTCCGGTTCGCTGCTGCCAGGGAACAGCTCTTTCCGGTTCATCCATGAAGACTACCTCATTCTTATTATAACTAAAGTTCCCGGTAAGATCCAATCGAAAATTTTCATTGAATTGCCTATGGAAACCAGCATCTACTTCAAAACCGCGATTATCAACACGCGCTATATTCTCATCGGGAAGCTGTAAGCCGGTAAATCCGGGTACTGATGCATCCCTTGGTGCCAGAATATCCTCTCGTTTATTGTAAAACAAGTCGAAATCAAGATGAAAAAGATTGTCCAAAAATTGAGCTTCAAAACCGAAGTTTGAAGATGTCTGCTTCTCCCAGGTAATATTGGGATTCGCCACACCACTTTGTCGTACGATCGTCTCTACCACCTTACTTGATCCAAGGGTCATTCCGGTTCCCAGTACATATTTATTCATATATTGAAAAGCGGCTCCTGGATCCATACCTATCTTACCATAACTACCTCTTAGCTTAAAGTAATTGATAAAAGACAATCCTTCACCCCAAAAATTCTCTTCGGTGGGTCTCCATCCAAGCAAAATAGCCGGAAAATTTCCCCATCGGCTGTCGGGTGGGAATTTCAAAGACCCGTCCCTACGAATCAATAACTCCGCTAAATATTTCTCTTTATAATTGTAATTGATCCGGCCGATTAAAGACTTCCGGGCATAGATCCCCAGTCCACCTGAATTGTTTTTATCTGTATCCGATCCAGCATCAATACTTTGAACAATATCCGAAATATAATGCTTTCTAAAAGCATTGAAGTTATTCCAATTCTCATCCAATTGTTCGTACGCACCAAACAATGACAAACTATGATCCCCAAACATCCGGTCATATTGAGCACTCACATTGCCCATTTTCCGGATAAATCGATCATAATATTCTGTAAGTTCAGGAAAAGGTACTCCCCTTGGAGTAGGCGTCAACTCCATATCTGTGATAAAACCATCTGAGTCCCGCGTGGCTGTTTCCCATTTAGGAAAGTACAGGATCCATGGCTTTTGAAATCTTTTTCGGTAACTGTTGGATATATCATAAGTGAAAAATCCATTAAGCGTAAGTCCATCTACAAATCCCGGAGTCACTGTTGTCGTAAAAGTAAATTGATTTGTATAGGTTTTAGCATCGTCATATCCTGTCTCAAGTGTGGATGTCACCACCGGGTTATCTCCATACTCAATATCCGGACCAGGCAAACCATTTGGCCAGAAAGACCACTGAGTAGGGACCAACCGCGTCGATTGGCCGTAGATGTCTCCGGCTCCTTTTGTAGGATAAAACCGATTGGCCAAAAAACCACCATAATCCAGAGAAGTCCGGAGCCATTCTGTAAATGGCACTTCGATCTTCGCCCGAACATTGTATTGTTTATAATTTGTAGATTCTTGTTTGTAAATCGCCTCCTGGTTTTTATATCCAGCTGATACATAATACAACATCCCATTATTTCCACCATCGAAGGTAATGTTATGCTTACTGGTCGTAGACCATTTTGTAACCAAATCTCCTACCCAATCACTATTAGGATGTTCCCACGGATCCCGACCACTATAAAAAAGTTCGATATCTTCATCAGAATAAGTCCGGTTTCTACCCTCATAATCCTGATATTCACTCAGCATGGTCGCATAATCTCCCGCATTGGTCACCTTGGGAAGAATCGTAGGAGTCATAAACCCCTGATATGCCTGATATGCCAGCCGTGGTAAACCGGACTCTCCTCTTTTCGTAGTCACCAGTATCACTCCATTGGCTGCAGAGGATCCATAAATGGCAGCAGATGCGTCCTTTAACACAGATACATTCTCGATATCGACCGGATCAATCTCGCTCAATGACCTGCCCGGAATACCATCAATCACAACCAAAGGTCCGGTAGCATCGCCTAAAGTAGATCGCCCTCGAATCATAATTTTTGCCGCATCCTGTCCCGGCTCTCCAGATCCCTGCATAAAAATAGACCCGGGCAGTCTTCCCGAAATAGCGTTGGTTACATCAGGCGCAGGAATTGCTTCGATTTTGGAACCACTCACAGCCGTTACAGCACCGACTAAGTTCGCTTTCTTTTGAGTACCATAACCGACCACTACAATTTCATCCAACTGCTGATGATCTTCCTCCAGTACTACCTCTATTTCTGTCAGACCATCCAAAGGCACTTCGAGTGTTTGGTACCCTACATAAGAAAACACCAAGACAGCATCTTCGTCTACATTATCCAGCTCAAAATATCCATCAATATCTGTGGAGGTTCCTTTTGTAGATCCCTTCACCACAACGTTTACACCGATCAATAAATCTCCGTTCACATCGCGGACCGTCCCGGATACATTGATCTCTTCAACGAACTGCGACACAAGAATCTCTCCATCTCGATGCCTTTCAATCGATGCGTGAGCGACCATAACCCCCAGCACAAAAAACACAACAATCTTCCATTTAAATAAAAATCCTTTCATACTTTACGATTTTTCCTTAAAACAAACAGTGAATAAATTTCCTATCGATACTCTTGAGAGTTAGCAGCGCTTGTCCTATAAAGCGACTCACCATAAATTCAAGCAAAACTATTCATCAAAATCCTTTATTTTTCCTTCTGACAGAAGTAAGTTTTTTTAGAGTTCATAAACTTAAACAAACTATATTACAAAGCAAAGATCACTAACAAATAAATTGCAGCAATCACACATAAATCCATCTCATGATCAGATCGCCATTGCATTAAATATGACAAATTCACACAATCATCAAACACCCAAAACGCTTATCGCAATAGTTGTTTGAAGCGAATATCAATTCAAAACACAAATAAGGAACCCGGTATTCTTTCTGACTATTACGGCAAAAAATGGGTTTGTGAATAAAGGAAAGAGAAACTTTCAAATCATCTGATCAACGACACCGTCCGGTATGCTTGACGAGGATATGACAAAACCACCTTTACTAAAACATATTATTTGAAGAGCTCACAAGAAAAAAACAAAACAGTCTGTACCGACTTGCTAAGCACCCAATCCATACCGGATGCTACTCATCATGCAATCACCAAGGTAAGTTTCTTTGTAAAAATCGGCAGTGATCCCTCAACCGCTGTACGAAAACTTTTCTCTCGATAGCGACTGACATCCCATGGGACCTGCAACAACGAATTCTTATGCTGAATTAATAGTATCAAAAAGCGATCTTCTCAAAGCTATCGGCAAAGAGGAAAGTGCAATAAAAATCTTGCCTGTCGGCATTTTGTGATTCAGAATTATCTTGGTGCCGCAAGTCCGGCAAACCGGCATTGAAAATATTGCTAACCAAGAACCCCGTAGTTCAGGCCAACAGAATAAACAAGATCCATGACATCATCCTCAGCAGATGGTTGGCTCATTTATTCAATCCGGCACCCTCTATTTATTTCACATCCAACTCTGCCATCACCGGGCGATGATCTGACGCATACTCTTCCTCGACCACCCAATGGGTAAGTGTTTCAAATTCATCTTTTGGTTGGAAAATAATAAAATCAATCGCTCTGCGCGGATTGATCTGCGGAAACGTAGGAGGACAATCTCCCGGACAAGTTCGCTTAAAATGCTCGTCAAATAACTTCATCGTCGAACTATGTTCGGTCGCATTAAAATCTCCGGCAATGATCACCGGAATATCAACATCATCAAAAGCATCAATCAACATATTTGACTGGTAGAGATTATTTTCTTCTGTTTTAAAGTCCAGATGAATACTTCCAAACCAAAGCTCTTTCCCATGCGCCTCTACTTTAATTCCTGCCCATACCCGATCTTCTGTTTCCACCCCTTCCATAGCTGGCAACTCTACATCCATCCGGTCGAGGATTGGGAATTTTGACAAGACGGCATTTCCATAAAAACCACCCTGATAATCAATCGCCTTGGCAAAATGGAAGTACATACCCAATTCTTCAGCAATCGCCTCAGCCTGGTGCAAATCCTCTCCGGAACGACGATTATTCACATCCACTTCCTGCAATGCAACCAGATCAGGATCCTCTTTTCGGATCACCTCCGCGATCGCTTCCGTACTGATCAGACCCGGCTCAGATGGAGGATTGGCGTGATGTATATTGTAAGACATCACCCGAAGGACATGCTGCTCATTTGATTCATTCTGATCTGAAGCAGAAGAGCTGCATTGCACTGACAATATCGCAACCAACAGGATAAGAATTCCTTTACCAAATACAATTAATGGAGTAGTGTTTTTCATTTTTATATTTTACATTTTCTTCTTCTTGGGCAAATATATACAATTTGTAAGTCTCTCCTAAAAATCGAAACCATATAACAAACAAAACGTATAACCAGAAAGGTCTGACCAAAGATCGGAAATCGATTCCTCACTCATTTTCTAAAAAATGTTCGCCTATTTTCCAATATGATTCAGTACTCTATATTTTAAAACAAAATAAATCAAACAGAAATCCTATTTTTGAATTTATGTCCATCCAAAAATTTTTAAGATCAGAAGATACTGAACTGGCACTCCGGGTAGTGATCGGCGGTGGAATTCCATTGTTAATTTTAGGATTTTTTGGCTTTCCGCGTGAAGCATTGATGGTCATGATCGGCTCCACTTTTATCTCAGGGATCGATATTCCGGCGGAACTCCCACGAAAGCTCAAATTGATGAGCTTTTCCCTGATCGCATCGCCCTTGATCTTCGCCACGGTTTCTTATGCTTCTACCTTACCTGTCGCTTTGTTTGTCATCCTCGCCATATTCATCTTTCTGATCAGCTTTATCGCTCCTTTTGGTTTCCATTTTGGGAAGGTGGCATTTATGTTCAATCTGGCCATTATGGTAGCTCTTGGATTTTCAGTCAATATGGAAAATACAGAAGGTGTTCTTCGATCCGCTTTATTGATTTTTGCCGGTGGATTATGGTACATGCTTTTTGCCAGTTTGATGCACTTTCTCCTCCGACCTACCCAGATCTCACGGCGTTTATCCGATGTTTTCCAGTCAACATCAGAATATTTTGAAGCGCGAAGTGCTTTTTTCGAAAAAGAGAAAGACGAAACCCTGGTTTCGCTTAACCTTGCGGACAAACAGGCAAAATTAACCGATCAACATGAAAATGTGCGGGCAGTGCTCATGCGTGACTTTCATTATTCAAGCAAGATCAATGCACCCATCGGGCGGCTGGTGCACATATTTGCCGCCCTGGTCGATTTGTTTGACGAAGCCTTGGCCACCTCCTGGAAAATCCAGGAAACTTCGGATATCATGGAAGATACCTCCTTCCACCAATTGCTCTATGAAGTCAATACCTCGATCGCAAAGGTCTTGGCTCGTATGGGTGAATACTTGAACGGCGACAGACCGATTGGAGAACTTCTCGAAATGAGACAGAAAATACAAGATAAAACCCGTTCGATGGAAACCACTTTGGCTGAAATGGAACGTCAATCAGCAGGCGACTCTGCCGGTACAGGGTTTTACGATTTCAAAACCATTCAAATCTATATCGATGCCCAAATGAACACCCTGAATTTTATCGTGGATCTATTGGAAGGAACAGCTGAAAAGCCACAGTGGGGCATCCGTGAAAAAGATTTACCTTTCTTTGAAACACGTGATCAGGTGCGACTTGAGCAAATGTACAGCCATTTCACTTTTCAGTCCGGGTATTTTCGTTATGCACTTCGCGTCACGGTCACAGCTCTGATCGCTTACTTTTTTACAAAATCCTTGGGTTTTCAACATCCGCATTGGGCTATTCTTACCGTTTTGGTAATCCTCAAACCCGGATATCGGGTTTCACAAGAACGGCTGATCAGGAGAGTAATCGGTACTTCTGCCGGAGTCATCATCGCCTATATTTTATTTAGTTTGCTCTCTCCCAGCCATTTCGTAAGTCAAATCTTATTTCTGTTAGCGTTTTTTGGAGGATTTGCATTTGCCAATACCAATTATGCAATCGCTTCTTCCTTTTTCACAATTTACATACTGTTCATCTACGCATTCCTGGATCGGAGCATGGAAATTTCTGCTTTTTTCAGAATGAGTAATACGATTCTGGCTGCCATTCTAAGCATTTTTTCCATGCGGTTTCTTTTTCCTTATTGGGAAAATCGAAATATGAAGTATTTTCTTTTAGAAAGCTTATATGCCACACGAAATTATTTGACCATCATATTCGATGAACTGCAGAACGAAACGACCGATATGATTCGGTACAAAATCGGCCGTAAAGATGCGCATCTTGCTATGGGTAATCTAACCCATTCCTACCAGCGGATCCTCTCCGAACCTAAAAGCAAACAAGGAGATGTTACAGAATTTAGTGCATGGGTGCTTGCCTCTTCCAGTCTTTTGGCCGTCAGTTCCAATCTTGGTATTTTTTTGAGAAGAGAACCAGATTATCAGTTGGATCAACCCTAC
>Ga0209487_1002401_pt1 | contig 15255 bp, 13 predicted proteins | sample Poulit2012_FD_187524 | JGI IMG/M metagenome (GOLD analysis project Ga0209487, IMG submission 187524) | Agricultural soil microbial communities from Georgia to study Nitrogen management - Poultry litter 2012 (SPAdes) (version 2) | ecosystem: Environmental > Terrestrial > Soil > Agricultural land... | reverse complement strand
AATAGTGCAGTTGTCCTAATAAAAAACTTTTGATTGTAATTGATTTTGTCGTTACAAAACATATCTTTTTTCTATTCATTTTATCCCTTCCACTTTAGAATTTTTTCTACCCCGTTGCTTTAAAAGTCCTGTATATATCCTTATTTCCCATCGTGGTTGATTTGCAATAACGAGTACTTCTGTTGTTTATTTCTAACCCTTCCCAATTTGTTCTTTAAGGTACCAGCGACTGTTAACTCCATTATTCACTGCCTTTTTTATCAACAACTAACAAAGGAAAACTATATTATATGGTACTTTAACCTTCCTTTTATTATCCTAAGACACTTGCTTTCCTATTTTCCGATTACGATGACGAGTGATAGAAATATTGATTTTTGATTCAAGAAAATCACGTAAAACAGTGGTCCGAGTTTCTGTTATTCTAGAGAAGTAAAATACTAAAATACAAAGAATAATACCAAGAACTATCTCTATTCCCACTGATTTTAAGCTCGGTTGTAAACCAGAATAACCATTCTTTGCCCCCACCGATAGACCATATTGATTTTAGTGAAGAACGTAAAGGCTAAATGAAAAACTAGCAATTAACCTTGAGAACTTCCCAAACCATTTAAGATCAACTTTTTTGAGTTTATCGGAGGTTATATGTAGCAATGAATAAATCAGAAATCCAAATGCTAATACTACAAAAAGATCAACAAAAAACAAATCCGTTGTCCATCAATATAGCGTTCATTCCATTTGTAAATGTATAATGCCTCACTTCCCGAAATTAAAACTTAAAGAGAAAATCCTAAATAGCAGTTCCTATACCCTGTTAACTTTTAAGGTTCCCCGTGTTTGAATCATTGAAAATATCCAAGAATATAGCACTTACTGTTATAAATGCTTTGATTAATAACTGCCTAACAACAGATGATTCTTGGAAATCATCGGCGAGGTAGGAGTTGCATATTTTCTTGTATAATAGGGATCTTAATGAATAATTGAATATTAAATAATTTGAATTATATTTTTCAACTGCTCCAAAACTATATTTATAGGCCTCATCCCCACGTAAAAACTCAAAAGTTTTCAATTTTTCTTCAAAGGCTAGTAAAATAAGCCGATAAAGAAGAATACTACCAACGGAGTATCTTTTAAAATTTATATTAAAGGCAGGTATATAAAAATATAACCTCTCTTTGTCTGACATTCCAAAATGAACAGAAACAATTTCATTATTATGCATTAGGTAGGTTAAATGTAATAAATTATTTTCAAAAAGGGTTTGGGCCAAATGCAAATAGTGTTCTTTTTCTTTTCTGGATTGAAAACGACTAGGTGTATTTGTTCCCATCCACCTTTCAATGTGAAATTCAAATAATTTATTCATGACATATTCTATTTCCTGTTTATTTGCCACCTTACAAAATTTTAATTCTCCTTTTTTCCCTAGCCTTCTTTGTTTAGACAAAATTTGACCTACAAATTGTTGATTCATACCTTGTTTTATTTTGTTAAAGTCTTGACCTATTGTAACAAATGGGCATACAAAACCCTTTTCCCTCTGGATCAAACGATTCCCTTTTAAAAGGTTGCCAGCTAAAATGGATTCAAAAAATGAATTCTCGGGTACATCATTCCACATAATGCAATCCCAGTTTCCCTTATCATCTTGCATCTTTTTAAAACCAATTTTAAGTATTTTTTCCGCTGAATACTTTTTTGAGATTAGAGGAACTAAGTAATCAGATTCGTATGAACCAAACGGTTTTAATAAACGAAATGTTGTATTTTTAAAATGTTTATAAATAATATAAAACGGAATAATACCAATAGTGTTATTGCTTTTTCTAACTTCCACAATGTATGGTGTAACTTTATTATTTTCACAGTTATATTCCCACCACCTCTTTAACCAACCAATATCTTGAAAAACTGTTACTTCATAAAATTCCCGTTTCAATCTTCCCCATTTAGGCATTATTTCTTCAAAGGCTGAAAATCTTTTATGAATAATGGCTTCCAATTATAGATTCCTCCTTAGACAATAACGATTATGAATCCTTCATATATTTCATATATCCCTGTTGGTGTATAAAATTGTAATTCCCAGTTTGTATCTCTTCTCCGTTCAATATCTTGAAAACGAGCTGAATTTCAATTTCAACTAATATCACCAAAGTTTTAATTGTTAAAACTCCTTATAAACTTCATCCCTTACTTAGTCATTAATAGAGGACTCGCTATTATTTCTTTATGTAATCATTAGGGAAAAGTTATTTTTCACTTTGATTTAATATCTCTCATAAACTCATATAAGGGCGGACTCAGGCAAAAAAGTACACACATTAGCTTTTGTTTTAAACTTAGCCCCCTGTGTCTTAATAGATGAATCAAACTTTCATCGAAAGTACGTTTTAATTTAATTAATTCTGTTTCAATATTCTTTAGCTTAGACCTAGCCAAAAAGTAATTCCAAAAAAACATTTCCATATAATGTTTAAGTGCTTTCTGGTGTAATTCAGCCACTTTCATCTTTCTAAAATATATTTCCCTATTTTTGAGCGCATACACTTTATCTAGTTTTTTAATATGAAATGGTGAATTCATTTGGCTACCTTTTCTTTGTACATAGTAATATAAGTTTGAATTGATAAAAGTTATTTTATGACTGTTATATAATAACTTGTGTGCAACTGTTTCATCGTCATACATATTTCCTACTTCGTACTTTATACCTCCGAACAAATTACGCTTATAAAGCTTATTCCACGGTACAACATAAGTAATATATTTTGTCTTACTCATATACATTTGTTTTAAGGCATCAATGTTATTGAAGTGTTGTACCTCTTTATTGTCCTCAAATTTGTAGCTCGTGCAGTACTGATCATCATAAATATCTTCATAACTACAAATAACAATGTCAGAAAAATAATTGGTGGCATTTTTATATAAAATTTCATACATATATTTATTTATGTAATCGTCACTATCGACAAAACCAATGTAATCACCTTTTGCAACCACCAATCCAGTATTTCTTGCAGTGGATGATCCACCGTTTTCCTTATGAATTACGATAATTCTTCGATCTCTTTTAGAAAAACAATCACAGATTTCACCACTTTTATCAGTTGAACCGTCATTTACTAATATAAGTTCAAAATCACGGAATGATTGGGATAATATAGAGTTGATACACCTAGGTAACAAACGTTCTGTATTATATACGGGAACAATTATACTTATTTTTACTTCCATCATGGCACCTCCAAAAAAATGAAAATAAAATAGTTCTTAATTAATTAACTGTTTCAGGTCCCTATATTTTTCGCACAATCTGTTTATTTTGACTATTTATTTTCAATAGTTTGTTTTGCTTGACGTTCTTCATGTATAAAAGGTATCGTTCTACCAAATAGCCCCATTCCTCTCTTAAAACCTGTGAATAGGCCATCAACTCTTCCTCAAGGTGTTTAATATTAGCTTCTCTTAAGATTTCACCCTGGGTGAACATATTTGCGACATTTTGTGATACATGACACTCCAACATCTTTCTTTTAGTATTTATTTCATCATCCGAAAACTTTATTTTAATAACTTTTGCCTTATGAAATGAAAGTGAAGGTAAAAAATTCATATCCTTAGTTCCTAATGGATAAATTGTGCTGTAAATCGCCCATTCATAAATATTAGGAAAATTCAACATATTACACACAGATTTAACAACTATACTTACCAAATCATGGTCATTATGTCCCCCCTCAACACAATGGACATAAACCCTTTTTGGTGATAGTTTTAGCATTAGTGAAATAACATCCTTTGACATTTCTTTTAAATAACGATGGGTACCGCCGTCCGGAAAGCCCAAACAAATTAAATTTTGTTGTGGTATATTTAAAATTGAAAGACCCCGAATGCCCTCCCTATATCTTGTTTTTGCAATTTTTTCAGACAGTTCCTTTTTTCTTCTCCAACTATCCCCATCCCGACCTGTTCCATCAGTAACATAGACTACCGTTACCTTGTCTCCATGCAAACAATGTCGCTTCATCACTGCACTTAAACCTAACACTTCATCATCTGGATGTGTTGCAAAAATTAAAATGTCTGTTTGATTTAATTTATTAATTGATAGATTTCTGCCAATCATCTTTGAGGGATATCTATAGAGACCTTTTACGTACTCCCTAACTTTGATTGTTTTTTGAATACCTATTATTAAATGCATAAGTGATAATATATATTTTTTTATAAGCTGCAAAATACATCCCCCTTGTTACCTTCATTTTCAGGCTAACTAGTTTTCCCTATGATTCTATATAACTTTTCCATCTCCGATGTTGTATTTATAGATTCTTTTGCCAAATTATTAATAAGTCTTTCTTTTAGCGGTTCATCATTCAACAACCTTTTAATGGATTCATAAATTTGTAATTCATCAAACTCAACTACTAATCCCGTTTTTTCATGTTCAATTTGTTCACTTGCACCCGTATTTGTAGTAATTATTGGTTTATTCAATGATCTTGCCTCCGCCACTGTTAAACAATAAGACTCATATCTTGAAGGCTGTATATACAAATCACAATCTTTTATAAATGGTAGTGGGTTTTGCTTAGTTCCCATTAATATTAAGTTGTTCCCTAACCGATTGTCATTAACTATGCGCTTTAATTGCTTTTGAAATCCATAATCTCCACCAATACAATACCAACGAACATTATATCCATCTGCTAATAGTCTTAATAATATACTTGGTATTATATCTTGCCCTTTTTCTTCTCCTAATCTTCCTACAGTCAGTATGCGGACCCCCATAAAAGAATCATGAAAACTCTCCCCCTCCATTGACAGTTTTTTTATTTTGTCTTTGTTAAGAATATTATAAAAAACTATTTTTTCGTTTTTTAATTTGGGAAATACTTTATTAAATTGTTTCAACGTATGATTTGACACACATAGAATATTATCAAATAATCTGTAATATTTATTAAGTTTCTTTATTAGTAAACGGTGTTCTTTAGAATCAATCTTGCCTAAATCACTATGAATCCACAGTATCTTTTTATTTGCATTGATATTTTTGGGAACATATACCACAGGCAGTGAAAAAGAACCTGAAAATGAAATTGCAACATCATAATCTCTTTCTTCCATTCGGCTGGCCCTTGAGTAGAAAACCCCCGCCTCAAACTCCGACTTTGTTCCTAGCCTAAGCAAAAATGCATTTATAAGAATAATAAGGGACTTAATTAGTCTTCCTTTTATCATATAATCAAACATAGTCTTCGTAATTCGACTATCATTTTCAAATATAGTTTTCACTTTAACATGATTAGGAATTCTATCAAACAACTCCCCACCGGGATGTGCCACCAAAAGTGTAACATCAAATATATCTTTTGGTATTTGTTCTAACATAGAAATTAACGCCTTTTCTATTCCTCCCATCATCATTCTCTGTGTGGCAATTACAATTTTAGTTTTTGTCATATACTTCTCATCTCACCATTCCACCTTACATTTTTATTAGGGGTACTAACTGAGACTTCTTCCATAGCATACTCCCGACTAATTAACCTTCCTTTATGAAGTTTAAAAACAATGTCGCAATTTTCTATTGTAGTAAGTCTATGGGCTATAATAATTAATGTTTTTTCGCCTTTTAATCCATCTATTGCCTTTATAATTTCTTTTTCAGTTTCATTATCCAATGCGGATGTGGCTTCATCCATAAATAAAATTTCCGGATTATGGTATAAAGCACGGGCAATTCCGATTCGCTGCCGTTGTCCGCCTGAAAGTCTGATACCCTGTTCACCTACAGTAGTATTCAGTTGCTCAGGCAATTCCTCTACAAACTCTTTCATTTGGGCCTGCTCTAACGCCCGCCATACTTCATCATCGTCAATTTGATGATCATCAATTCCAAAGGCCACATTGGAACGAATCGTGTCATCGGATAGAAATATAAATTGAGGTATATAGCCTATCTTTTGCTGCCATATTACAGTCTGTTCATTTAAACTTTTTCCATCAACCAATATTTGACCCCTTTCCGGATCAAATAGCCCCAATATAATATCCATTAATGTTGTTTTTCCTGCACCAGATGGGCCAATAAATGCTACAGATTTACCAATTGGAATTGTTAATGTTATATCCCTAACTGAATAGCCCATTTGTTTTGGATAGCGAAAAGAGACATTATGTAACTGAATAGATTTTGTAAAAACTTTTTTTCCTTTATTGATTGCTGCATAGTCTCGTCTAACAATTGTGGACTTTGTTTTATTTTGTATCAAATCTTCGAAAACAACATCTAATGCTGGCTGGCTGTAACGTATCGTAGCAATCAATGAAACAACACGAGTTATTGATGGCATTAGGCGAAATGCAGCCATAGCGAATAGAGCCATAGTCGATATAATTTGTGTTGTACTCATTCCTTCAAAAATTATAATCAGCATGGTAATTAAAACAATAGAAACCAACATAGTCTCAATAAAAAGCCTGGGCAATACATCCAACATTTTCATATATCGGCTATTGTTTGCACGGGTTTGACTGTGGGTAGTGTAAGATTTTATAAAGAAGTTTTCTTTTCCCGATACCTTTACATCTTTACTCGCCCCTAACCCTTGATTTATCCATTTAATCATTAAGCCACTTACCTTTTGTTGCTCTTTACCCAAAACACTAATTTTTTTACGGAGTAAAACAAAAAATAAAATAACACCTCCACCCAAAAGGGTTGCCGCCGTTATAGTGGCGATAGGTGCTGTAATCAGTAATAGAATTAAAATACAGGTAATTACCAGTATCTCCGTAAACAATTGAAAACCAGATATAATGATTCCCTGAAACACTCCAGGAACTTCACTATTAATATTCCTTAATAAGGTTGATGTGTTCCTTTGAAGATGAAAAATATAAGGCTTTGTTAAATACTCCCTGAATAAATCCCGGGATAACTTTACTTGCTGATTCAGGACAATTCTTAATTGCGCATAGTTGAAAAATAGTAAATAAAAGTTTTTAAAAATAAAAACAGATAATAATAGTACAACAGAAAAAATGATAAAATTTGTTGTCGATTTGAAATTGAAAAATTCATAAATACTTGCCAAAATTGCCTGTTCGTGAATAATCGTTGGACTTGCGATAATCCCAACCAATGGTACAACCAGTCCTATCCCAACAGTTTCAAGTATGGCCGCAAGTATCATCATAAGAAGTAAAATTACAAGTTTTTTTATAGCCTTATTATCAATAAGTAATAACAATTTTCCAATTGTTGCCTTCATATACCCCACACCTTTTTTGATATAATGTTTATATTCTTAGAAAGGATTCTATTATTATTCTTATCCGGATAATGCATAATGTTTTTAATAAAGAAAAGATATAATTAATTATTGTACGAAGAAGCTTCTAGCTATAAGACAGAAATATCCCATTAATATTTTTTTCATACTGACTTTTCTCTTTTTCTAAGATTGATTACTACTTTATAAAAAAGAGGACTAAACTTTGCTGCCACAAGAAGTAATTTAACAGTGGCAGATATCGCTTTTGTTTTATTGTTTGCTTAAAATAATAATTTAGTATTTTAACAACCTTATAGTAATCCTTTTTATATTTAGAGAAATTTTCATGAAATGATATTAAGTTCATAACAACCATTGCACTATTTGCTAGTTTGTATGCCACTAATTCACTTTGTTCACATCCATCCCGCATTTCTTGCACTTGATAATCCACCATTATCTTGGTGTATCACACTCAGTAGGACCCTTATAAGATATGGCAATATCATAACCATTTGGGTAATCCTTAACGTCTTTGAATACATATTTATAATAGAGATATCTTTTGTTAAAATACTTTGATATTAAATATATAAATACAAAAGATAATGCCTTTATATAATATTTACTTATTAAATAATCTTTTATCGTTTGCCGTGGAGGCTGCATGATAATTGGTTTAATTTTCTTATACCAATTTACCTCTTCAACTGTTACCCAATTGCGTATTTCTTTCAAAAACCCACCTTTTTTTCTAACATTAAAATAGTTATTGTATATTTATCTTTTGAATTGTAGAGATTAGGAATAGGAAAGATTTCTCCACACCACCAACATTCATGCTGCTAACCATAAATAATTTCTTTTTCATTGGATTGATTCCTACCATTTCCATATATTAAAACTTGTAATCTCTCACTCCAATACTATAGGGATTTTTAAATTTTATATTCCATTTTAGATAAAAGTTTACTATCTTTTGTAATACTGTTTAAATTACTTGCAAACTTGTTTCTGAGCTGTACATTATTTATAATCTTTTTTAACGCTTCAACCATTACGTCGACATTAAAATCTACTATCATTCCAGTTTCTCCATCTACTATTTGTTCACTCGCTCCTGTAAAATTTGTGCAAAGTATTGGCTTACTAAAACATTTTGCCTCTGCAAGAGTAATACAAAAACCTTCGTGACGTGATGGCTGTACATAGATATCACATTGCTTCATAAATGGGTATGGATTCGCTTTTGATCCTAGTAATATAAAATCCTTCTCAACACCATAACAACGAATTAGTTCCTTGTATTCATTTTTTGCGCTTCCGTCACCAATACAATACCACCTAATGTTTAAACCACTCTTTTTAAGTTGCGCCATCGCTGAAATTATTAAATCCTGTCCTTTTTCCTTACTAAGACGGCCAACCGTTAGGATTCTTAAACCGTCGAATTGATCTGTAAAGCCTGGTCCTCTATCAGACATGCAAAGCAATTTCTTCGGGGACATGACATTTAAAAATGTGTCAATTTTTCCTGATAATTTAGGTAAATATTTCTGTAGTTTTTGCTTTCCTTCTAGTGAAACAACATAGATTTGATCAAATTTTTGATAAATTCTAGAAGTGAACTTCTTATTAAATCCTATTTTAGTTACATCAAAATGAATCCATTGGACTTTTCTTTTGGAATTTAATTTATGAATAACAAAATAGCTTATGAAGTCCATTGGTCCTGCATAAGCTATAGCAATATCATATTCATTTTCAGATTTAGGAAAACTTTTTAATAAATATTTAAATAAAATGCTCCTATTTTTTAATCCTTTTGAAAAGGACAAAATTAAAAGCAAACTTAATCCCTTTATTATTAAGCCCTTTTTAAAATAATCTTTTACCACTTTTTGAGGTGGCTGATTTAGTATAGCTTTCATTTCGCTATATCCATCCAAATATTTTTTCTTAACCCGCTTCGGTATGGATTCTAAAAACCCTCCATATTTCTCTAACATTAATATTGTAATATCATATTTTTCATCAGGCATTTCGGCAATCATATTTAAAAGTGCTCTTTCAGTACCTCCAACATTCATATGGATAATCATGAATATTACCTTTTTTTTCATTTCATTACTCACTTTCATCACTCATATCAACCAATTAATTGATAAAATTTACCAATTTCATCTACATTACCTTTTTTCTCAGTATGTAAGTAATCAATTATTGATTGCCTTAATTTCTGATTCTTTATTAAATTCTTAATCGCATCAGCAACTGCCTGTGCATTTCGATCTACTACAAGACCATTTTTTCCATGAATCATTTGATTATAAACAGCATCAAATTTTGTAGTAACTACAGGTACATTTAGCATTCGAGCCTCCGCAATTGCTAAACCAAACCCTTCAAAACGTGAAGTCTGTACATATATATCTGATTTTTTAATATATGGATATGGGTTCGCCTTAACACCTAGTAAGATAAAGTATTCAGTTAAACCCATTTCCTTGATTAAACGCTCAATCTCCGTTTGTAATGGGCCCTTGCCCAGTACATACCATCTGAAATATATCCCTTCCTCTTTAAGTTGCTTACAAACCTCTAAGGCAAGATCATATCCTTTTTGATGGGCTAGTCTCCCAATGGTTAGTATTCTAATACCATCAAATTCATCCTTATAGTCACAACCTGTTTCTGCCATTCTTGAAATAAATTCCGGATTATTAATATCATATAGGACTTTTACCTTTCCTATAAAACTTGGGAATGAGTCCACTAAAACCTCTTTGGTTGACTCCGATACGGCAACGATTTGATTGTATTGACCATAGTATATCCTTTGAAATTTCTTCACCGCTTCATCTGGATGGAAACTGACATTTACCCAGGCAATTTTTTTCTTTGCCTTTACTTTATCTACCACATAATAAGTTGGGATCCCCTGTGCATAACTTATAGCAACATCGTATTTTTTCGAATTATTTTCAATCACACTTGAAACACTTTGCCAAAAGATTATCGCTTTTTGGGGATTATTATATTTTTTGCTTCGAATTTTCATTGAATATTTAATTCTCGAAACTAGCATATCTAATTCACCTTTTACTACAGCCTGCTTAACGGATTTCTTTATATTTAACTTTGTAAAATTCGAATACTCTAAAGGGCTTAGGATATTTACTTCTTTTGGAATTAATTTTTCCAGTGCATGACCATAAGTAAATAGTTGTAGGTCAACTGAATACCGAGAATAATCAAGCAACGATAATAATGTAACTAAACTTTTCTCCGCTCCAGCCATATCTAGTGAGTCAATCACAAATAATAAGGACTTCTTCATTTTGTTCATCACCCCCAGGTTAATGAATAAATCAACTGATTTCCTCAATTATCTTATAGAGCTTTTCTATCTCATTTGTTGTATCTACCTTTTCCGTACTAAGATTCTTCTTAAATTTTTTTCTTAAAGTTTTATCTTCTAATAGTTGTTTAATTGCATTATACATTTCATTCTCATCAAAATTAATAACCAAACCAGTTTCATCATTTGTAATCTGTTCACTAGCACCCGTATTCGTTGTAATTATTGGTTTATTAAATACCCTTGCCTCTGCAACGGTAATACAATAAGCTTCATGTCTAGATGGTTGGATATAAATATCACAATCCTTTATATACGGATAAGGATTTTCCTGATTTCCTAGTAATATTAAATTTTCATTTAACCCATATTCTTGAATCTCGCCTTCCATACGTGAACGTATAAGACCATCTCCTATACAATACCAACGGACATCATATCCATCTCTTACGAGCTTAGATAGAACCTTCGGGATGAGGTCCTGACCTTTCTCAAATTCTAATCTTCCAATCGTTAGCAATCTAATTCCATCAAATTTATCAGCGTAACTTTTATTTTTATTAGCTAATGATTTCATTTTTCCTTTATCAAGAATATTATAAAATAATGATGTTTTTTCTTTTAAATGTGGAAATATTTCACCAAACTTTTGTACCGTATAAAGGGAAACCCCAAATATATAATTGTATTTTTCATATATATCTCTATATTTTGGTAGTGATTGCCCATACTCTGTGACATCACCATGGATCCAGGCAGCCCTTTTTTTGGCCTTCATATTATTCATGACATATAATACCGATAGTGATGTTGGAATATAATAGGAAATAGCCAAATCATATACATATTTCTCTTTCGGCAACATTTGTGAATAGTACATATTTTCATGAAAAATTGATTTAGCTCCTCTTCTTAATAAAAACGTGTATAAACCCGTCTTAAAAGCAGTAATGAATTTCCCTCTGATTGTATATCCCCACATTCTTCCAATAGTCGTATTTTCATTCCTAAATAAATATTTCACCTTTACTTCACTTGGTATTTTATCCAAAAGCTCCCCACCGGGGCTAATTAAAAAAACCGTTACTTCGAAATGTTCTTTTGGTATTTTTTCAAGTAGAGTAATCAAGGATTTCTCAATGCCACCCATCACCATTTGATTTGTTACAAAAGCGATTTTTGTTTTCAAAGTATCACCAACCTGAGCTACTTCCATATTTTTCTTCCATTCACGCCTCTCTTATAATCCGTTTATCCCCTTTAGTTACATTCTTTAATCTAGGTAGTCTTTCTAGCAATCTAAGGTCTGTAATTGGGTTATTACTTATATTAAGTGACTCTAGATTTGTAAAATATTCAATACCATCAAGATTTGCTATATTTTGATTACTAATATCTAAACTCTTGAAAGAATTTAATTCTTCTATCGAAATCCATTTAATTCCCTTAGTTTGTAATCGTTTCCTTACAAACATTTCAAAATTACGATCAATAAATGTTGCAACACCTGCTAGTTCAGCCGTTGTATAGAATGGCATATCTAAAATTTTCGCCACATTAATTAACATTTGAAGCGTGTCAGGTGATATTCGCCAATTACCTGCTACTCTTGACTTTTCACCCCATCCAAAACTATTCCAATCTATGCTTTCCGGTAAAATAGAGTGACATGTTAAAATAAGATTCTTTCCTGAAAGTTTAGCGGTTTTTAGGATCTTTTTAATATTTTGTTCAGAATTTAAAATGTGTCTATCAATACAAATGGAAGGGGCAAAACCAGTATAATTAAATGCACTCAAGTTATCTCCACAAAGATGTCCCCTCACGATTTTGAAATATTTAGGTATTAATGCTTTAATATGTTCTTCATCATAAACAAAGTGGGGAAAAGCATACGTAATAGGACTTTTAAACTTTTCTCCTGTTATAGAGTGAGATTGTTTTTCCATCCAGTTAAATAAAGCATTAATTTCATCTTCCAACCAAGTATCAATTCCATGCTCATTTGAATAATGGGTTGCTCTTTTATGTTTAAAGCCGTGGTGAGCTATTTCATGCCCATTTGCTTGTAATTCTAATAACTTATCAATTTCTTTTTGTGTATGTTCCCTTTGATTTTCAAAATGATGATAGGCATTGATGTTAAAGGTAACCTTTACATTATAATAGCCAAATAATTCCTTCCCATAGTTATACCAATGGTCTACCCTGAAGCTGTCATCAAACGATAATGCAATACCTGGATTTTTATAAGGGTGGGCTTTATTGGCTGTTATTTTTTCATTCTTATTTTTTATCATTGAACTTGCAATGTTATTCCAGTACTTATATTGATGATATTTATTTAACAAAGGTCTGAGTTTGTTTCTTAAATTACTTTTAATCCCTTTCACCTACTTATCCAGTTGCTCGTAGTTTATTTCTCCATCGAATCACGATTGCTAAATACTTTTCATTTCTCCGTATACACAGATACTTTAATAACTTAAAATAGGCTGAATTTGCTTTATATTTTAAAATATCCTTTTTAAACTCATTATCATTTATAATCCCAGCCAATATTTCCTTTTTATGATTCGCCGAAATTCCTGGATTCTTTATAACATCCTGGGCATATAAGAGAACCCTAGTTGTAAACTGTTCTCTTAAAATATCAATATATTGAACTAAATTATACTTTTCACAAATTTCTGTAGAAAAGAGTTTATCATCTAACAGATACATATAAAAATCATCTCTGAAAACTTGTGACAACGAATCCCCAGCACGTCTAAAATATACATACAATGGTTTCTCAATAAAAACTAAAGTATTGACTAATGGTAAGAGGCTTATATTTAATCGTTTATCCTCACCATAACTTTTTGTTTCATCAAATCCCATACTATCAGAATCGAATAACGATTTTTTATATAGTTTATTAAAACATGGAACTAAAGAAAACGTATTATTAACCAAAACATTAGGAATAATTTCATTAATAATTGTTTTATTATTTATTGAGCAATCTACTTGTTTCCAAACTTGAGGAATTTTTTCTGTATTTTCTGCTTCATTTATTTGTGTATATTGGCAAACTACCATATCCGCGTCATGCCTTAATGAATATTGTAATAATGTTTCGTACATTTCTGGTAAAATTACATCATCCGGATCAACAAACGCTACATATTTTCCTATTGCAATTTTAATTCCTGCGTTTCGGGCTGCTGAAACTCCCCTATTTTTTTGGTGTATTACTTTTATTCTGCGATCGATTTGTGCATATGAATCACAAATTTCTCCACTTCTATCCCGTGAACCATCATTAACAAGAATAAGTTCAAAATCCGTAAATGTTTGTGCCAAGATTGAATCTACACTTTTTTTAAGATATCGCTCTACATTATAGATAGGGACGATAATACTAATTTTAGGATTCATATATTTGACTCCTTTACTGCTTATTTCTTGGCAATTTTTTTATAAAATTTATAATCATGAAAAGTTTTATATTGTGGACGAAAAATGTGACTATAAATTTATAATTAATCGCTAATATGTTATTTTGTAAAATTTGTTTATAATACTTCCTAATATTTAATTGGATGAATTTCAAATATTTTTCCTTCTCTTTTTTATCCTGTACTTGATTTAGAATAAAATAGATATGATCGACACTATTATAAGCAAAACAAGCATTCACCACTTCATAAAGTTGTGGATACCTTTGATTCATAAAAATCAGAATCTCTTCCCACCCAATAAATGCATCTAAACGCTTTTCATAATAAGACTTTGTTAAAATACTTTCATTTCGCTTCACATATACATAACCATTAAAATTTAAATAAACCACTTTATGTGCTCTGGCAAATAATTTATATGTAGTAGATAAATCTTCATGTATTCTTCCTATCGGGAAAGTGACATCTTCAAAACATTTTTTATTAAATAGTTTATTGCATAACGAAAATCGAAATAAAATCCCTTTGAAGAGCTCTTCCATTGCTTCTTCATTACTCATTTCTAATGAATAAAATTCTTCATCATTATGATTAATAATTTCTTCATTAATTTCCCGACCTAATTTACATATAGAAACATCGCTTCCAGATTGTATACAAGCTTCATACAGCTTTTCATACATAACAGTTTCAATATAATCATCCCCATCAACGAAACCGATATAGTCACCTGTAGCAGAGTTTACCCCAACATTTCTTGCTACACTAACCCCACTCTTACTAAGATGAAAGACTTTGACTCGTTTATCCTTTTCAGCATATTCATCACAAATCACCCCACTCTTATCGGTAGATCCATCATTTACAACAATCACTTCAAAGTCTGTAAATGTCTGATTGAGAATGCTATTCATGCATTTTCTTAAATATGCATCAACATTATAAACAGGAACAATAATGCTTATCACTGGCCTTTTCATTCTATCATCCCATTTCTAAAGCTCTATTTTCTGCTTCACCATCGTTGATGAGACTCCTTTTGTATACGGAAAATATACGATGTCGACATCTACCTTGTTAAACCGATCTTCTAATTCATTAAAAAGAGCACTTCCTTTCCAATCGTCACCAACAAACATGA
>Ga0209487_1002400_pt1 | contig 15258 bp, 13 predicted proteins | sample Poulit2012_FD_187524 | JGI IMG/M metagenome (GOLD analysis project Ga0209487, IMG submission 187524) | Agricultural soil microbial communities from Georgia to study Nitrogen management - Poultry litter 2012 (SPAdes) (version 2) | ecosystem: Environmental > Terrestrial > Soil > Agricultural land... | reverse complement strand
TGGTTATAGGTAGCAGGCATTTGTAGGAAACAGGTGCTTGTCGGTAATAGCTGTCTTTAGGAACTGCTCTAATCCTTCATTGATTGGTCTTGCTGGCAAAGGACAGCTTTGCAGCCTTTGTTAAAGGTCAAAAAGACTGCGGAACACTTTTCTTTGAGGCCTTGCTCGTTTCACTCGCTGCGAAGCCTCGGCAGAAAAGGTTCTTCCGTCTTTTTTTCACCAGCCTGTGACAGGTGGCTTTAGGGTAGGTGGGTCTGCCAGTTCAATTTGGCCAAATTACTCACGGGTTATGGTCGGTAGAGCATTGGCGGCATAGTTGTAGCAACAAATAGTCAACTCATCAATAAATAACCTATCTGTCAGCATGACGAGTGCTAAATCCCGAAAGAACAGCTGCTAAAACAACTTTTAACGAAAAAAAGAACCCCTAACAGCAAATAAAGTGCCAATGCAAAAAGCGCAGAGGGGATCTATTTCTGTAATGTTTCGAGCGAGCGCAGCGAAGTGAGACATGAAGAAATAGATACCGGATGGGCTTTGGGTCGAAGGCGCCTCTGGCCTAAATGCACCTTTAACGACAGACTGGCACTGACCACATGCACCTTCGGCCACAGGCTGCTATTTCCTACAGGCACCTGTAGGTAGCAGGCAGCTCTAACCGACAGACACCTTTAACCACAGACTGCTATGGCCTACAAGCGCTTGTGGCTAACAGACACCTTTAGCCAACAGGCACCAAAAACCTACAAACTAAAATCATACTCAATAGTTAGCGGTGCGTGATCGCTAAAACGCTCATCTTTATAAACATGCCCACGTTTGGCTTGGGCAGCAATACCCGGAGTGGCAATATGGTAATCAATGCGCCAGCCAGTGTTATTGGCCCAAGCTTGCCCCCTATAGCTCCACCAAGTGTAGGCATCGCCAGTTGCCTCGGGGTACAGCTGCCTATAAACATCGACCCAGCCAAACTCATCGAACACCTTGGTTAGCCACGCACGTTCTTCAGGCAAAAACCCCGAGTTCTTTTGATTATTACGCCAGTTTTTAAGATCAATCTCTTGGTGCGCAATATTCCAATCACCACAAATAATAAACTCACGCCCAGTGTCATGATAACTTTGCATCATCGGCGCCAGCCACTCTTCGAAACGATCAAGAAAACGGTATTTGGCAGCCTGTCGCTCATCACCGCTCGTGCCCGAGGGCAGATAAGCACTGATGACCGTCAGATTATCATAATCAGCGCGGATCAAACGCCCCTCGGGGTCAAACTCATCGCAACCCATACCGGTATCAATCTGTGCATTATCATTTTTAAGATATAAACCAACCCCGCTATAGCCCTTTTTCTCGGCCAAATTAAAATAGCCCGTGTACTCAAGAGGATGGCGCATATTGTCTTTGAGATCTTTTTCTTGGATGCGCACCTCTTGCATACATAAGATGTCAGGCTCTTGGTCGGCGAGCCACTGCTTTAAACCCTTTCTATAAGCCGCGCGAATACCATTAAGGTTTAAGGAAGTAATGGTTAGCAAAAAAGCCTCCTAAAATAAAGACAGATTGAAAAAAACCAACCCAACCTACAGCAGAAAACCTATTAAAGCCTAATAGATTGTTGGGCGACAATGATTATAGCGTTTCTTTTTGTGGGTTGAGACAGGGGTGAGGCAGCCGCCAAACTCCATTTGTGGAATAATAATGCCTTTGCCCTGCGAAAACAGTTATCAGTGGGGCAGCGCTTTGGTATTTCTAAGAGAAATTTTTAAAAACGAGGATGGCATGCAGTCACTACGTAATCAATTTGTCCAATTTGCCCTTGACCAAGGGGTTTTAAAGTTTGGGCAATTTAAAGTGAAGTCTGGCCGATTGAGCCCCTATTTTTTTAATGCTGGGCTCTTTGACCATGGGGGCAGTATCTACCAATTAGCCCAGTATTATGCCCAAACACTGTTGGCTGCAAAACTAGACTTTGACATGCTGTATGGGCCCGCTTACAAGGGCATACCCTTGGTCACCGCAACGGCTATCGCGTTAAGTCAGCAGGCAGACCAAGCCAAACCGACACAGTCTGTATACCCTTTTGCTTTTAATAGAAAAGAGGCCAAAGCTCATGGTGAGGGGGGGTCGTTGGTTGGTGCCCCGCTTGCTGGGCGGGTGGTAATTGTTGATGATGTGATTACCGCTGGCACCTCAGTGCGCGAGTCAGTCGAGATTATCCGCGCCCAAGGCGCCCAACCTGCTGCAGTGTTGATTGCACTCGATAGGATGGAGCGCGCGGGCACTGATACGCATGTGGAAACACACTCGGCCGTGCAGGCAGTTGAAGAGGAGTTTGGTATCCCCGTGCTAAGCATTGCCTCGTTGGCCGATATTATGTTTTATTTGGAAAACACCCCCGAGCTGGCCCAGCACAAGACGGCCATAGCAGCCTACCGCCAGCGTTATGGTATGTAGCCGTTATGTTCGGCCTTATCTGACCATAAATTGGGCTGGCGGGGCTTGTTTAGGCTGCGCGCCTCATCATGCCTATTGTGTGCACCCAAGATAAAGTGCCTAGCTATCTAGTTTGTTGCGTAGCATTTCGGCGACTTGGCGGGGGTTGGCTTGGCCTTTGGCGGCTTTCATTACCTGCCCCACTAACGAGTTAAAGGCGCGGTCGCGGCCAGCATGATATTGCTCGACAATTTTGGGGTTGTCAGCAATGGCTGCATCAACCATGGCCTCGATGGCGCCGCTGTCACTAATTTGTTTGTAACCGCGCTTTTCTATGATGCGATCAGGGTCGCCGTCCTCTTCGCCCTCCCACATGGCGGCAAAGACTTTGCGCGCCATATTATTAGAGATGCTGTCATCATCAATACGTGCAATGAGCCGTGCTAGCTGCTCGGGCTGTACACGCGATTGCTGTATGTCTAGCTCGGCGCGGTTAAGAGCAGCAGCCAAATCAGTGAGGACCCAGTTAGCAATAAGCTTGGGCGCTTTACCCTCTAATGCAGCCAATGTGGCCTCAAAATAGTCAGTGATAGCGCGCTGAGTAGTGAGTTGATTGGCATCGTACTCGCTCAGGTCGAGCTCGTCTTGAAACTGCTGCCTTTTTTCACTTGGCAGGGCAGGCATGTTTGCTTTGATCTCGTTGAGCCACGCATCGCTTAACACTAATGGCAATAAATCGGGGTCAGAAAAATAACGATAATCATCGGCATCTTCTTTGGTGCGCATGCTGCGGGTTTCATCTAAATCGGCATCGTAAAGACGGGTCTCTTGGACGATGCTGCCACCGCTTTCTAAAATATCTATCTGCCGCTGGGCTTCGTAGTTGATTGCGCGCTCTAAAAAACGAAAAGAGTTGATGTTTTTAAGCTCGCAGCGGGTGCCTAAGGCCTCTTGGCCTTTGGGGCGTACTGACACGTTGGCATCAACCCTAAACGAGCCCTCTTGCATATTGCCATCGCAAATGCCTAACCAAACCACCAAACCATGCAGCGTGCGGGCAAACTCAGCAGCCTGCTCTGCACCACGTAGGTCGGGCTCAGAGACAATCTCGAGTAGTGGGGTGCCGGCGCGATTTAGGTCAATGCCCGAGCTTGACTCACCGTGTGGGCCGATAAAGTTTTCGTGTAAAGATTTGCCCGCGTCTTCCTCGAGATGGGCGCGGGTCAGAGCAATGCGCTGCGGCTCGCCATTGAGGTCAAACTCAAGCGCCCCCCCTTCGATGATTGGCTGATCAAATTGACTGGTTTGATAGTTTTTGGGCAGATCAGGGTAAAAATAGTTTTTGCGGGCAAAAACAGAGTGTTGATTAATGTGTGCATCAACAGCTAAGCCAAAGATAACGGCCTTTTCGGCGACTGCGCGATTAAACACAGGCAGCGCCCCGGGCAGAGCAAGATCAACCTCGTTTGCTTGCGTGTTTGGCTCCGCGCCAAAGGCGGTGCTGCTACGTGAAAATATCTTGCTTGCAGTCGATAGCTGAACGTGTGTTTCTAAGCCAATGACAATTTCCCAATCCATGATTACAGCTCCGGTGTTCGTTTGTGCCAGTCAGTATGTGTTTGAAAGCAGTCTGCGATGGCCAGCAGTTGCCCTTCTTGGAAATAGTTACCGATAAGCTGCATGCCAATAGGTAAGGGGCGGCTATCGGTACTAAAACCACAGGGAATGCTTAGGGCAGGTAGGCCAGCAAGGTTGATGCCTAGGGTATAACGGTCGGCCTGCCAAGAATCGGTAGGGGCATCAGGCTGCGCATCAAGGGGGCGTGCCAAACCCGCGGTGACTGGGGCAAATATAAGATCGCATTGACTCAGTGCCTGTTGGTATTGCTCAAGGATCATGGCCCGTACGCGTTGGGCCTGTAAAAAGAAGGTCTCGTAATGGCCCTCGCTGAGTACATAAGTACCCGCTAATAGTCTACGCTTGACCTCGGTGCCAAAGCCCTCGGCACGGCTACGCGCCATCATGTCGTGGATGTCACCATATTGCTCGGCACGATGGCCAAAACGCACCCCATCGTAGCGGGCCAGATTACTAGATGCCTCGGCTGGGCTAATGACATAGTAGGCTGCCGTAGCTTTATCAATAAGGGGCAGCGACACCTCGACGCGCTCGGCCCCGAGCTGCTCGAGTGTGCGCAGGGCCTCGTCGAGACTGCGGGCCACATCAGCATTGAGCGTATCGTTTAGGAACTCTTTGATCACACCAATACGTAGGCCCTTGAGTGGGGTGGTACCTTGTTGTTCAAACTGGGTTTGTAATTGCTCGAATTGCTCGCGTATGCGTGCGCCTTGGTTGGGCTGCTCGGCACAGTATTCGAGACTAGTGGGGTCGTGCTCGTCAAAACCACACATGGCCTCTAATAAATAGAGCAGGTCACGAGCATAGCGGGCCATGGGGCCGGCTTGCTCCATGCTTGAGGCGTAGGCAATCATGCCGTAACGTGATACGGTGCCATAGGTAGGCTTAATACCGCTAATACCGCAAAAGGCCGCGGGTTGGCGAATTGAGCCCCCAGTATCTGAGCCTGTGGCAGCCAATGATAGGCCTGCGGCAACCGCAGCTGCTGAGCCACCTGACGACCCGCCCGGTGCTCGGGTAGGGTCCCATGGGTTGCGCACCGCACCAAAAAATGAGCTAAGGTTGTCAGAGCCCATAGCAAATTCATCATTATTCAACTTGCCTAAGGTGATACAACCTGCTTGCTGCAATTTTTTGACAATAGTGGCATCAAAGGGGCTTTGATAGTTTTGCAGCATTTTGCTGGCCGCGGTGGTTTTCCAGTGGCGGGTCACAAACACATCTTTGTGGCCAATGGGTACACCCGTTAGGGGGCCGTGTTGCCCTTGTTGACGTAGCTGATCAGCCTGTTTGGCTTGGGCTAATGAGGCCTCTTCGTTGAGGTCAAGCCAAGCATTGAGCTGCGCCTGCTCTTTGATAGCCGCCAAACAGCTTTGGGTGAGCTCTTGGGCGCTGATTTTTTTGTTGGCAAAAGCGTCTTGCAACGCGTCGATGGTGGGGAAGGTGTCTAAAAACATATGGTTAAGCCTATTCGATTACGGTCGGCACGAGGAATAACCCCTCTTTAACGGCGGGTGCATTGGCCATGAGGGCATCGCGTTGAGCAGTGGTTGAGCGGGGCAAAGGCTCATCTGCACGTTGGCGTAACGCCGATTGGCCCATGGCCGTCAAAGGGCTAACCAAGGGGGTGACCCCAGTGGTGTCTACCGTATTTAATTGCTTAATTAAGGTTAAAATGTGACTAAAGTCGCTTTTGGCCTGCTCGCTTTGCTCGGCACTGAGCTCAAGTTGGGCGAGTTCGGCAATATGGGCGACTTCTTTTGCAGAAACTGTCATAATCTATTCCAGATAGTGAGCGGTCTATAAAGTGTTGGGCGCAGCCCTAAAATATACAATGTTGCAGGCAAAATGGGAAAGTATCCTGCATTGGGGGCTCAAAGCACCCCTTTTTAGGCTTTTTAAAAGCATTCAAAACGGCCTATACACAAAACCCATACCTAATGTGCTTGTTATGCGGCAAATTTGCACCCAATAAGGGAGAAAATCGTTACCGATTTTAACTATGTGCGAAATCGGTCTTATCTCGCCTTGATTATAAGTTATCATTGACTGTTTACTTCTATGACGTTTATGTTCCCTTGCGTGGGTGGCTGTATTGCCTCGTATTGTATTAAGCGCTCGCACGGGACATTTTTTTTACTTTTTTTATCTACATTGCACACCCATGTTCGGATTCCTACGCAGTTATTTTTCTAGTGATATGGCCATTGACCTCGGTACGGCCAATACGCTCATTTATGTTCGGGGTAAGGGTATTGTGCTTGATGAGCCGTCTGTGGTGGCGATACGGCACGATGGCAGCCCAAATGGCAAAAAAATTATTCAAGCCGTTGGGCAAGAGGCCAAACAAATGCTTGGGCGTGTGCCCGGCAACATCGAGGCAATTCGGCCCATGAAAGACGGGGTGATTGCCGATTTTACCGTGACGGAGCAAATGCTCAAGCAGTTTATCCGCATGGTGCATCCGCGCAGTATGTTTGCGCCCAGTCCACGTATTATTGTTTGTGTGCCCTGTGGCTCTACCCAGGTCGAGCGCCGCGCCATTCGCGAGTCTGCTCTTGGGGCGGGGGCAAGTCAGGTCTATCTTATCGAGGAGCCCATGGCGGCAGCCATTGGTGCGGGCTTAGCGGTTTCAGATGCCAGTGGTTCGATGGTAGTTGATATTGGTGGCGGGACAACCGAGGTCGCCATTATTTCCCTTGGTGGTATGGTTTATAAAGGTTCAGTTCGCGTTGGGGGTGATAAATTCGATGAGGCCATCATTAACTATATCCGTCGTAATTACGGTATGCTGATTGGTGAGCCGACTGCCGAGCGCATCAAACAAGAGATCGGTTCTGCCTTCCCCGGCACCGAGGTACGCGAGGTCGAGGTCAAAGGGCGCAACCTATCCGAGGGGGTGCCCCGCAGTTTTAATGTTTCTTCTAACGAAATTCTCGAGTCTTTAACCGACCCGCTCAATCAGATTATCTCGGCCGTCAAGACTGCGCTCGAGCAAACTCCACCCGAGCTCGGGGCCGATATTACCGAAAAGGGTATTGCCCTGACTGGTGGCGGTGCCTTGCTGCATGACCTCGACCGTCTGCTCCAAGAAGAGACCGGCCTACCCGTGGTGGTTGCCGACGACCCCCTTACCTGCGTGGTGCGTGGCTGCGGCGAGGCCTTAGAGCATTTAGAAAAGCTCGGTTCGGTCTTTATTTATGATTAAATCCTTAGTTATGGGTGGGCGCCAATTTTTTTGTTGCCCATTAAATCAAAACACTGTCAATGCAATCACAAAGCTCAGTTCAGCTTTTTAAGCATGGGCCTTCCGCCGAGGTAAGGCTGGCTGTTTTTGTGGTTTTAGCGGTGGTTTTATTAGTTGTTGATGCCCGTTGGTCGGTTTTTGAGCCCGCTCGACAGGGGGTTTCATTGGTGCTGTACCCCTTTCAGCGTGCCGTTCATGCCCCAGGTGATGCAGCACGCTATGTGCGCACTTGGGCCGATGCCACCCAATCTGTGCGGGTCGAAAAAGAGGCCTTACATCGACAGCGTATCGAGCTTGCGCAGGTGGCGACTAATGCCGCGCAGTTAGCCAGCGAAAACGAGCAGTTGCGTCGTTTATTGCAGGTGGCCGATACGGTCTCGCAGCCGGTGGTGGCTGTCGAGGTTTTTTACGAGCCGCCTAACCCCTTTAACCGCCGTTTAGTATTTAATAAAGGTTCGGCTGCTGGCATTCGCCCCGGTATGCCTATTATTGACGAGGGCGGGGTGGTTGGTCAGGTGCTACGGGTGACACCCTATACGGCCGAGGCCGCTTTGCTTACTGACGAAAACATTTCCATTCCCGTGCAGGTATTGCGCAATGGCTTGCGTTTGGTCGCTTTTGGGGGGCATGCCGAGTCGAAAATCGAGGTGCGCTATCTCACTTCTGAGGTCGATCTGCAGGCGGGTGACTTGCTTATCACGAGCGGTATTGGCGGCTTATTTCCAGCTGGTTTGCCTGTGGCGCGGGTCGATTATATCGAGCACGATTCCTCTACGGGTTTTGGCAAAGCAGTGGCCAGCCCCATGTCTCGTCCTGAGCGTTATCGTCATTTCTTAGTCCTTTTAGTTGAGGATTCTGTGCCCAGTTTGCAAGACGCAAAGCAGTTTTATGAGTAATAAGCGCTCCTTTTCGCGGCCTAAAGCATCGATCACGGCCTTACAGCCCCTTGACACCAGCCCTTTTCGCCACCCCTCTAGCCCTTGGTTAGTAGGCGGTTCGATATTCTTAGCATGGTTGGTGAGCCTGCTGCCGTGGCGCATTTGGGTGCAGGCACCTGATATTTTGCTGCTTTTGCTTTGTTTTTGGGCTTTACACGAGCCACGTCGGGTCAACATGATGCTGGGGTTTTTCTTGGGCATTTTGATCGATGTGCATGATGGTTCGCTGCTCGGCGAGCATGCGCTAAGCTATGTGCTGGCAATATATGGGGTGCATGTGTTGCGTCGACGTTTGCTTTTGTTTGGGTCAGTGGTGCAGGCCATCCACCTCTTGCCGGTTTTTTTTATTGCTTTGGCCGTGCCCCGTTTTGCGCATGCTTGGTTAGTGGGCGAGTGGATAGGTTGGGGGTGGGCCTTATCTGCCGTTTTTATTGCTTGTTTGTGGCCATTGGTTGATTTTCTTTTGTTTTTACCTCAAAGGCGCTTGGATGTTAGCGACGAAGAGGGCGCTTAGGACAACACTACAAAGATGTTCGAATTTAAAAAAACCTCGCATTTTTTAAAGCGCCGGATGATTATCCGTTGCGTGGTGGCAGCGCTGTTGGTAATGGTGCTGTTTTCGGTTTTAGGTGCACGGTTGTGGTATTTGCAAGTGGTGCGTTATGAGGGGCTGGCTGCTCAGGCCGACCAAAACCGCATTGCTGTTTTGCCTTTGGCCCCTCGACGAGGCGAGGTAATTGATCGTAATGGCGAGGTGATGGCGCGTAATTATCGTGATTATATTTTGACGGTAACGCCGGCCTATGCGGAACGCGATCTCGAGGCCTTGCTCGATGAGCTTGGCGCAGTGGTGTATTTGGGTGCGCGTGACAAAAGGCGCTTTTTACAAAGTGCGAGTCAATCCAGCCGGTACCGGCCTCAGTTGCTACGCAAAAATCTCAATGAGGTCGAGGCCGCTTGGTTTTCTGCCCAAGCGTATCGCTTCCCGGGGGTTAATCTCGAGGCGCGCTGGGTACGTGAGTACCCCCAACACGAGACAGCCGCCCACGTTATTGGTTATGTGGGGCGCATTTCACAGGCTGACGAAGAGCGGCTCGAAGAGGATGGTCTCCTAGGCAATTACCGAGGCACATCAGTGATAGGCAAAAAGGGTATCGAGCTGACCTGGGAGGAGGTCTTGCACGGCCAGACAGGTCTTGAAGAGGTCGAGGTCACGGCCTCGGGGCGTCCGGTGCGCGTGCTCAACCGTATTGAGCCCGTGCCAGGCTATGATTTGCGTCTATCTATTGACCTGGGGTTACAGCGTCTGGCCGAGCAGTTGTTTGCCGGCTATAGGGGGGCATTAGTAGCCATCGAGCCCGCCACTGGCGAGGTGCTAGCCTTTGTTTCGGCACCCTCCTTTGACCCCAATTTGTTTATAGATGGCATCGATACAGAAAACTGGCGCAAACTCAATGAGTCGGCCGACCGCCCCCTCATTAACCGCCCACTTTTTGGTACCTATCCCATTGGCTCTACTTATAAGCCTTTTGTTGCTTTGGCGGCCCTAGAAATGAATAAACGCGACCCCAAAGAGCGCATTTATGACCCTGGTTTTTACGAGTTTGGTGGGCAACGTTTTCGTAATGCGGGGGGGGCTTCGTATGGGCATACCGATATGCATCGGGCGCTGGTGGTCTCATCTGATACTTATTTTTATTCCTTGGGGCCCGAAATAGGGGTGGACAACCTCCATGATTTCAGCAAGCAGTTTGGTTTTGGGCAAATAACAGGTATTGATTTAGATGGTGAGCGCAAAGGGATCTTGCCCTCACGTGAATGGAAACGCAACTACTACGCTGACCCCGAGCAACGTCACTGGTATGCAGGCGAGACGGTGTCGGTGGCAGTTGGGCAGGGCTACAATGCCTTTACCCTTTTGCAGCTGGCTCAGGCTACAGCGGTGTTGGCCAATGATGGGGTCTATATGACCCCCCATATTGTGACTGAGCTGATTGACCCCCAAACGGGCGAAAGGCAACCAACTAAAAATGATCCTGCTCATGTCATTGATTTAAAGCCCGAGCATTTAGACATAATCAAAAGCGCACTGATTGATGTGACGCGTACGGGGACTGCGCGTGCTGCTTTTGCTGATGCGCCGTATCAGGCTGCAGGCAAAACTGGTACAGCCCAGGTCTTTAGCCTACGCGGGACCAAATACAAGGCCGAAGAAATAGAAGAACGCCTGCGCGATCACGCTCTATTTATGGCCTATGCTCCAGCCGAAAACCCCCAAATAGCTTTGGCTTTATTAGTTGAAAATGCTGGCTGGGGCGCCACCGTAGCAGCCCCTATTAGTCGCAAAATCTTTGATTACTGGTTGCTTGACCGCCATACTAAGCTATGAGAAAAATCTGGCATGCGGTGGTAACCGCCGTACTCGCTTTTGACTGGCCGCTATTGTTTTTGCTGGGCATTATGTCTGTTTTGGGTCTGACTGTTATGCAGTCAGCCGTGGGCATTGGCGATGCGCGCTTTGGCGAGCAATACCGCAATTTTATCGTTGCCTTTTTTCTGATGTGGGGGGTGGCTTTATTGCCGCCTGATTGGCTGCGTAGGCTGGCGGTGCCTATTTATGTGGTGGCTATCTTGTTGTTGTTGGGGGTTGAGTTTTTTGGTCAAACCAGCAAGGGGGCTACGCGCTGGCTCGATCTAGGCATCGTGCGCTTGCAGCCCTCTGAGGGCTTAAAGCTGGCGGTCCCCATTATGCTAGCTTGGTATTTTCAACAACGGCAAAAAAACGGTGTGAGCCTGTTTGATTTGCTCGTCTCGTTGGTGTTGCTGCTAATACCTTTTTTTCTGATTGTGCGGCAGCCCGATTTGGGCACAGCATTATTGATTTTTGTCGTCGGCTTGTGCGTGATTTATTTTGCCGGCCTGCCTTTTAGGTGGTTTGTCCCCCTGATTGTTTTAGTGGTGGGGGGCATAGCCTTGATGCTGCATTATGAGGACACCTTGTGCGCCCCCGAATTCGACTGGCACATATTGCACAGCTATCAAAAGCACCGTATTTGTACATTGTTTAACCCTAGTTTAGACCCTTTGGGCAAGGGTTTTCATACCATTCAATCGATGATTGCAGTGGGTTCAGGTGGGGTGTATGGCAAGGGTTTTATGCAGGGCACCCAAGCACATTTGGATTTTATCCCCGAGCGCTCGACTGACTTTATTTTTGCTGTATATGCCGAGGAATTCGGCCTCTATGGGGGGGTGGTGTTGTTGGTGCTGTATGGGCTCATTGTCTTACGCGGGTTGTGGATTGCTGCCTATGCCGACACGCAGTTTAGTCGCCTGCTTGCTGGGGCGATGGCGATGATGTTGGCCGTCTATGTGTTTGTCAATATTGGCATGGTTACCGGTGTTTTGCCGGTAGTTGGGGTGCCTTTGCCGTTTTTAAGCTATGGCGGTACGGCCCTTATGACCTTGGCCTTAGCTTGCGGGGTGCTTATGTCGGTTAGTCGACATCGGGCCCCCGCTGAGGATGATTAAACAGCCTTCAAGGGGTAGCACGCCATTGAGAGGGAGCCGCTGCGAATAGGGTAATAAAGCGAAATAGACTAAAGCGTTTAGCTAATTATTGGCTGCTCATTCATGCTGCTGTAAGCAAATATTGTGCAAAAGTTTTTTGATGGGCGCAGGCAGAGCCGTCTCGGCTAATGCATTAAAGGCTGTCCAGTGGTAGGGGCTGGGGGTTTGCTTGGGTAGCTGTGCTTCGGGTTGCTTACTTATGGCCAGCCAAGGTTGTATCTGTAGCGCAAAATGGGTAAATCGGTGGTTGATTTTGGGTAGTGGCTTGAGGTCTTGATGGCTGAGGTAGTCCTTAGCGGGGGCAAAATCCAGCAGTTTTTTTTGCTGGGTTGACTCGGGCAAGGCCAAAAGACCCCCCCAAATACCTTTAGGAGGCCGCTGCTGCAGCAATACATTTTTATTTTTTAGCCAAATCAACATATGTTTTTTACGTGTGGGGTAGGCCCGTTTGGGCAGCGCTGTGGGCAAATCGGTGGTGAGCTGGTGCTGGTAAGCATAGCACTGATTTTGTAGCGGGCATTGCGAGCAGGTAGGTTGCCCACGGGTGCAAACCAAAGCCCCTAAATCCATTAGGCCTTGGGTATAAGCGGCCATATCGAGGTCTAGGGGGGCAGCTTGTACGAGGCTTTGGGCCAAATCCCAAAGTAACCGCTCGGTAGCACGTTGTTGTACGGGCTGTCGGACCCCAGCAAAACGCGCCAGCACCCTTTTGACATTGCCATCTAATATCGAGACCCGCTCGGCAAAAGCAAAGGCGGCAATGGCGGCTGCCGTTGAGGGGCCGATGCCAGGTAGCTTTTGAAGCTCGGCTTGGGTAGGCGGAAAACAGCCTTGGTGTTCGGCCACGATAATTTGCGCACAGCGATGTAGATTGCGTGCGCGGGCATAATAGCCCAAACCTGCCCAGTAAGGCATTACTTCTTCGAGTGGGGCTTGGGCCAAGTGCTCAAGGGTAGGGAATCGTTCGAGAAAACGCACATAGTAGGCGCGTACCGTTTGCACTTGTGTTTGTTGCAGCATGATCTCGGCAAGCCAGATCTGGTAGGGCTGCTGTTGGCCTTGCCAAGGTAAATCATGGCGCCCATGTTGTTTTTGCCAGCTAACTATGGTGTTGGCAAAGGTCGGTATGGCGGTCTTATCGAGGTGATGGGCAGGCATAGCGGTGATAGCAGCTTGGCTGTTATGGGCAGTTTAAAAAGGTTGTAGTGGGCCAGGCAAGATGGGTGTAAATGGGCTCAAAGTGGGTAGGTGTGGTGTTTGCCCACTGACCAACGGGCAGCCAAAGCAGCAACAATCACCACCACTAATAGGGCGAGCAACAGGCTAAGGTAGTCGGGGGTGTGCACATCGAGATGTATATGATAACTACTAGCGATGCGGTCAAAAGTAGTGGCAAAAAAGCCCAGGGCAACCCCGCCCATGAGCAAGGCCAAAAGACTGGCTGCTAGGCCCATCAGGGCCCCAAAATATAAAAAAGGACGGCGGACAAAGTCCTCGGTGGCACCAACCAAGCGGGCGACTGTGATTTCCTCTTGGTGGTTTAAGGCCTGCAGACGGATGGTATTAAAAACGGTACCAATCACAATTAAAATCACCCCGAGGCTTAAAAAAAACAAAGCCTGCTGCGCAAAGCTAAGCAAGGTATCAAGCTTTTCTAGCCACTCTATATCGACCAAAACCTGCTCGACAATGGGTTGTGCCTCAAGGGTAGTGATGAGCTGGGGGAGCTGCTCTTGGGCGTCATCGGGCCCGGCTAGTTGGATGATATAGGCATCAGGTAAGGGGTTGTCCTCAAGCACATTAAGTGCGGCGGCCCAACTAGGGTTGTCTTTGAGCCCTGCTAGGGCCTGCTCTTGGGAAATAAACTCAAAATCTGCGACCCAAGTACCGAGATCATTTTGCAGCAGCTGATCAAATTGTTGGCGTTCGGCGGGTGTGGCTTGGGCTTGTACAAATACAGTCAGCTCAGTAGCAAGGGGTATGTGTTGCGCCAGTGGTTGGGTCGAGAGTAGAAGGCTCCAACCAATAAAAGGGACTGCCAAAGCCAAAGCAAGCACAATTATGTTGGCTATAGATGACAAGGGCCGTGCCCCGAGGCGTATAAGTGCGACACGCAGGGCATAGCGATGCTGTCGTAGCCAGCGCATCATGATGGTACCCCTGCTTGGTCGATAAAGCGGCCTTGGTCAAGGCTAAAGGTGCGGCGGGCGTAGTGCTTCATGAGGCGTTGATCGTGCGAGGCGATGAGGGTGGTCACCCCGACCTGATTAAAGTCTAAAAATACATCCATTATCTTTTTTGCTGTTGCATCATCTAAGTTAGCGGTGGGCTCATCAGCGATGACCAAGGCGGGTCGATTGACAATTGCCCGTGCAATAGCTAGGCGCTGTTGCTCGCCACCCGATAGCTCGACGGGGTAGTGGTCTTGCTTGGTGCCTAAGCCAACCTTTTCTAAAGCAGCGCGCGCACGCTTGGTGGCGGTTTGGGGGGCGACTCCAAGCACCTCGAGTGGCAGCATGACATTATCCAATGCGCGGCGGTCATCAAGGAGGCGGATATCTTGCAAAATCAACCCAATGGTACGGCGTAAATAAGGCAAGCCACGCATGGGGAGTTTGTCAACGCGGTTGCCTTGTACATAGACTGCCCCCCTGCTCGGGGCCTCGAGGCCGCCGATTAGGCGCAGCAAAGTTGATTTGCCCGCCCCCGAGGGGCCGCTAATAAAAATAAACTCGCCCGGCTCAATACGAAAATTAAGGTCGACCAAAATATTAGGGCTACGACCATAAGATTTGAACACATGTTTAAATACAATCATTTTTTGTGCCAGAGACCGCGTAGATAAGCTAAGGGGTAGATAATAGGGTCAAATTGCCCTACGTAAAAGCTATTATGCCGCAGCTAGGTAATTCCTGCTGTAGATTGTGGGTCGTCCTGCCCAAACTTTAGCAATTTTTTAAAAGAAAACCATCCTAGGTGATATTGAGTTTAAGAAAAGGTTGGGATATACGACTAAGGTATGAATTATTAGCAAAAGTCTGTCAAGAATTGAAAATCTTGTGTTTAGTGCGGAGATTTCAGTTAAATTCATAATAAGAAATTCTATTGCGAGGTATATCTAATGAAACTGTCACAATTTAAAACTCGTTTCGTCGTGCTTTTAGTTGCTAGTGCGATGGTTGCTGGTTGTGCCACCTCAGAAATGAGCCACGGTGAGCGCACCGCAGTGGGCGCAGGGGCCGGTGCCGCGGTAGGGGCGGGCTTGGGCGCTTTACTTGGGGATAGCAGCAAGGCGGCACTGATTGGTGCGGGCATTGGTGCTGTAGTAGGAGGGGTTGCGGGCTATAACTGGTCTGGCATTAAAAAAGACGTTGAGCAATCTGGCGCGAAAGATTTAGGCGTAAGTGTGACAGAAATGCCCGATGGTTC
>Ga0209487_1002399_pt1 | contig 15261 bp, 15 predicted proteins | sample Poulit2012_FD_187524 | JGI IMG/M metagenome (GOLD analysis project Ga0209487, IMG submission 187524) | Agricultural soil microbial communities from Georgia to study Nitrogen management - Poultry litter 2012 (SPAdes) (version 2) | ecosystem: Environmental > Terrestrial > Soil > Agricultural land... | reverse complement strand
CCACGACGTGGTCGTCCTGCCCGCGTCGGACGGTTTTGGATTCTCCGGTGACCATGGATTCATCCATGGAGGCACTACCATCGACGATCTGGCCATCAGCCGGGACCGCAGCACCTGGCCGGACAATCACCACATCACCAACCACCAGGTCAGCCGGGGCGATGGTGACGACCTCGTCGCCATCAACCTTCTCGGCCTCATCAGGCAGAAGGGCCGCCAGCGAGTCCAGCGCTGAGGTGGTTTGGGCTAAGGATCGCATCTCGATCCAGTGGCCCAAGAGCATGATCACCACCAGCAGGGCTAGTTCCCACCAGAAGTTCAGTTCGTGATCGAGCAGGCCCAGGGTGGCCCCCCAGGAAGCAATGAAAGCCACCGTGATCGCTAACCCGATCAGCAGCATCATGCCAGGCTGTCGGGCACGGATCTCTGAAACGGCCCCGGTCAAAAATGGTTGACCGCCCCAAAAGTAGATGATCGTGCCCAGAATGGGCGAGACCCACCACACCCACCAAGCGTCAGACAGTTGATAGCCCAGCAGATCCGCGAACATCGGATTGAACGCGACCACGGGAATGCCCAGGACCAGCATGATCCAAAACAACCGGCGGAACTGTCCGACGTGATCCCCGTGATCGCCATGGCCGTGTCCGGCGTGACCACCGTGAGCTTCGTGACCGGCGTGGTGCTGACCCTCCTGCCCGTGCCCGCCCGAGTCGTGGCCATGATGCTCATGACCGACGTGGCCCTCGTGGCCGGGATGGTCATGGTCGGGGTGCACGTCTGCCTGTCCTGAGGGCTGGTGCTCGTGGTGACCAGCGTGTTCATCGTGACCTGTGTGTTGGTCAGATCGTGGCGGATGCTGGTGGCTCATGCTGGGTTGCTCCTTCTAGAGTGGGTGCTGGGTTAGACAGCGGTGGCGTAGCGGCCAGGTTCGGCATCGAAGCGTGCGCCGCACGTGTCGCAGCACAACCAGTACCGCTGGCCGTTGTAGTCGCGGTAGAGGCCTGCCGCTTCGGCTTGGGATTTGATCACCGGGGTCCCGGGCATCACCAAACATTCGGTCACCTCGTCTCCCTGGGCCGCGGCGAGGTCTTGGGTCTTGGGCGCGTGACCGCTGCAGCCGCCAGAAGCGTCCCCGTGGCGGTGGTCGCCGTGGTGGTGGTTGTGTGCACTCATCTTCTGCGTCCCTTTCTCTGGTATGTCGACGACGATGCGTCAGGCGTTTACCGGCTCACGGGCCGGTGTGGTATCGGAGGGGTCCGGGGTCGTGCGCTGATCTGGTTTAGCTTTGAAGCTGCGTAACCGGAGGCTGTTGGCGACCACGGAGACGCTGGAAAACGCCATGGCGGCTCCCGCCAGCATGGGGTTGAGCAACCCGAAGGCGGCGATCGGGATCGCGACGGTGTTATACCCGAAGGCCCAAAACAGGTTCTGTTTGATCGTGCGCAGCGTCCGGCGTGCCAGGCGGATCGCATCCGCCGCAGCCCGCAGGTCGCCGCGGACTAAGGTGATGTCGGCGGCCTCGATGGCCACATCAGTGCCGGTGCCCATCGCTAGCCCCAGGTCAGCCTGGGCCAGGGCCGGGGCGTCGTTGACGCCGTCGCCGACCATCGCCACGATTTTACCGTCGTCTTGCAGACGGGCGATAACGTCGACCTTGTCCTTGGGTAGTACCTCTGCGAACACCTGGTCGATGCCGACTTCGGAGGCGACCTGGTCGGCCACGGTCTGATTGTCCCCAGTGAGTAACACCGGAGTCAGGCCTAGTTCTTTGAACTGGGCGATGGCCTCAGCACTGGTGGGTTTGATCTGGTCGGAGACGACCAGCACACCCCGGGCGGCGCCGTCCCAGCCGACGAGAATCGCGGTCTTGCCCTCTGATTCAGCGGCGTGTTTGGCGGCCTGTAGTTCTTCGGCAACGGCCATGGACCAGTCATGCAGCAACGACTCGCGGCCCACGAGCACGGCATGCCCATTGACCACCCCCTGGACGCCTTGACCCTCGATGTTCTCGAACGATTCCGGGGTCGGCAGGTCGCCCACCTCAGCGGTGGCCCCGGTAGCGATGGCCTGGGCGATGGGGTGTTCGGAGTAGTCCTCCAGGGCCCCGGCGATGCGCAACAGGTCCGCACGGTCCACCCCGTCGGCGGTGATGACGTCGGTGAGGGTCATCTTGCCGGTGGTCACGGTCCCGGTTTTGTCTAACACGATGGTGTCGACCTTGCGGGTCGATTCCAACACTTCGGGGCCTTTGATGAGCACGCCCATCTGGGCGCCGCGGCCGGTGCCGACCAGCAGTGCGGTCGGGGTGGCCAGGCCCAGGGCGCAGGGGCAGGCGATGATCAGCACCGCCACCGTGGCGGTGAACGCGGCACTGACCGGGAAGCCGGCCCCCAGCCACGCCCCGAGCGTGGCGACCGCCACCGCGATGGCCACAGGCACGAATACCGACGACACCCGGTCGGCCAGCCGCTGGATCTCGGCCTTGCCGGACTGGGCGTCCTCGACCATCTTGGCCATCTGCGCCAACTGGGTATCCGAACCCACCCGGGTGGCCTTGACCACCAGCCGACCTCCGGCGTTCACGGTGGCACCGGTCACGGGGTCGCCCACGGTGACCTCCACCGGCACGGATTCGCCGGTGAGCATCGACGCATCGATTGCCGAGGTGCCCGAGGTGATCACCCCGTCGGTGGCGATCTTCTCGCCGGGACGCACAACGAACTCGTCGCCTGCAGTCAGCTCATCGATCGAGACCCGTTCCTCCTTGCCGCCCCGCAGAATCGAGACCTCTTTAGCTCCGAGTTCCATCAGGGCGCGCAACGCGGCGCCAGCTTGGCGCTTGGAGCGTTTCTCGAAGTAGCGGCCCAGCAGGATGAAGGTGATCACCCCGGCTGCGACTTCCAGATAAATATGTCCCAGCCCGTCGGAGCGGGAAATGGTGAATTCGAAGGGATGCACCACCCCGGGTTGCCCGGCGGTGCCAAAGAACAAGGCGATAATCGACCAGATCAACGCTGCGATGGTGCCTACCGAGATCAGCGTGTCCATGGTCGCCGCCCCATGTTTCAGGTTCGTCCAAGCGGCCTTGTGAAACGGCCAACCCGCCCACACCACCACCGGTGCGGCCAACACCAGAGAGGCAAAGCCCCAGTAATCGAACTGCAACGCTGGGATCATCGCCATCGCGATGACCGGCACTGACAGGACCGCAGCGCCGATCAGGCGCTGTTTGAGCACCCTCAGCTCGGTATCCTCAGCAGTCTCCCCCTCATCATCAGCGGCGCTAGCGGTGTCCTGATCGGAAGGCGGAAGTTCGGCGGTATACCCGGTCTTTTCGACCTCGGCGATCAGTACCTGTGGGTCGTACCCCTCGGGTGCGGTGACGCTGGCCTTCTCGGTTGCGTAGTTCACACTGGCCTCGACGCCGTCGAGCTCATTGAGTTTCTTCTCGACTCGATTCGCGCACGAGGCGCAGGTCATCCCACCGATCTTCAGCTCAACCCCCGTGAGGTTGACCTCGGTGCTGGGATTTTCAGTGGTCATCGTTGTCGCCTTTCGCATGCTCGTTGTCGTGCTGCCCGTCCCCGGTCTCCACGTTCTTGCCACCGGTGCCGCTGGCTGGGCTGGTGTCGAGCACCAGCGGCGCGGTATGGACCTGCCCATCGACCTGGAAATCCAGGTAAAGCAGGTACCGGCCTGACGTGGGAGCGGTCGCCTCGAACACGATGTCCGGCCCCGAGGTCTCACCAGCCGCAGGCACCTCGCCGTGGGGGTGGACGTGCAGGTAGGCCAGATCCCCATCGCGCAACGCCACCAGGTGACCGAACGCTCCTAAATACGGTTCCAGCTCTGCGACCGGCGCCCCGTTATGGGTGACGGTCATCGTCAGCCTGGATGCTGCACCGGCGACCAGATCGCCCTCCACGGCCACCTCAAATCCATCCACACTCGTTTCGGTGACCGGCTGCTCGGCTGGTACCGGGACATAGTCACCGGCAACCTGCACCGTGGTCGACAAGGTTATGCCTTCCCCGGTCTCGGTCGGGACGAAGTCTGCGAAGATCCGATAGGACCCAGCGCCCTGCCATTCCCAAGGGATCGACCACAGGCCACGTTCGTCGCGTTCGGGGTGAACGTGGCGGAAGTGCTGCCCATCGGCCCGCACGGCAATCAGGTGCATTTCTTGTTCGTGGTCAAGTTCGAAATCGGTGACCGGCTGCCCGTTGGGACCGGTCACCGTAAACGCCAGCTCGTCCTCGATGCTGGTTTCGGTGGGAGCATTGACCTCAGTCAGCTGATAACCGTCCTGGGCCAGCCCGAGGCCGAGTGAAACGTCAGCAGCCTCGGGGCCGTCGTGCCCGGCGCTGTGCGTCTCATCGTCTCCTTCTCCGGGGCGGTCCTCTGGTGTCGTTTCGCTCCAGGCCTGTACGGTGTCCTCGGGGACGACCGCGTTCGCTGTGACTCCAGCCACAGCGAACACGGCCACGAGGATCAACCCGTACAGGCCCAGGCGTGTAGGCGCCTTCATATACTTAGCCCCTGACGGCGGTGTACCCGGCCGCATCGACTGCGGCGATCACCGTGGTGTCCTCAACTTGTTCATCAGCGCTCACCGTGAGCCGACCATTCCGGGCGCTCACCTCGACACCGGTCACACCCGGGATCCGCGATACTGCCTCGCGAACTGAGGCCTCGCAGCCGCCGCAACTCATACCCGTTACTACATATTCACTGGTGTGCATCATTGTGCTCCTTCTGGATTTCGTGGTGTTGTCACTTATCTTGCATCGAAACTATATACCCCTATGGGGTATATTTCAATAGCTCGACGAGACTTGTAGAAAGTCTCCGCGCTGGTAGGACCCCATTTCCCGGGGGGCCTTGCCAGGAAGCACTTCGTGTTCTTAGCCCGGCGCGTCAGGAAGCGGCCTCCGCATTCGGTACACCTGATCCTTGGACTACGGCTTCACGAGGAGCTGGGCGAAATCTTGGAGCAGCTACCCGGTCGTCTTGGCGAGGTCGAGTAGCGCAGTACGCTGTTGTGCAGAATTGCTCGCCCTCTCCGAGGCCATAGCGGTGGGGAAAGTGAGGACAAGCATGGCTGAAGCAGCGGTCCTCCTCCCGCATCCGGGATAGGCGGTCGATGTAGGCACCAAGAATAGTCACCACGAACATCGCTATGAGAGACGCCCCCGACAATTCAGGTCGTCACACCCGGCGACCGCACTCGCCTGATAGGGCATCCCACACCAAACCCTTGGTTGAAACTCTGCCCACCTGGCACGGACCGGCGTAGCAGTCGATGCGGCAGATCGTGCAGGGACTCTGAACGTCACGCAGGTTGTGCGGCGCGCTTATTTGCCCTCACGATAAAGATTCCGGCTATGACGGCGGCCACCGCGATGGCACCCCAAATGCCGACCACAGCCCACGCTGCCCCTGCCAACACGAGGGGGCGGCACGAAAGTGACTGCAGTGATTTCTACAGGGATGACGGGGAGATAGGCAACCCCGAAATCTTCTAAAGTACCGGATTTTAGTGCAGGGTCAACGACTCGAAGCAACGCTATACCGGTTGACACAGCACCGATGGCCCAGCCCCAGACAAAGATAGAGCGTTCAAACCAGCCATCCTGCATCAGCCGAGGCGCAACCCACAGCCCAAGAAACAAGATGAGGATCAAACCAAAGACAAGCAACAGGAGCAGTTCTAGGCCGAACTCGGCCACCACTTGTGGCTGAATGGATGTGATGCCGGCGACGATGAGGATGTCGGTGGCGGTACCCGAAATGGACTGCAGGCTGGTCTTATCCACAAAGGTGACGATTTTCGCCTTGGACATGGCGGCACGTACAACCAGGCCGGTGAGAAAGGCCAGCACAAAGACCGGCATGGTCAGCGTTGGCCAAACATTTTGAATAGCTACGGAGAGCCCATAGGCTGCCGCGGCAATCATGACCACCATGGACGCATGGAAGCCAAGTGACTCGATGGAGGAGCCGGTGAAGGTGTGCAACCCGATCGGTTCTCGTTTACTCGGTTCTTCAATGAGGCCGGTACGATCTTGTTTCGGCAGCTGGTTGATGGAGGTGAAGGCTTGAACATGTCCCTTTCTGGCGGCGACGCGCGCCTGAATGAGACCACCAACGATACCGATGGTGACACCAACCGTTGCCGCAGTAAAGCCCAACGAAGCCTTTTCTGGGTTACTAGCTGCAAAGGCGTCACCCATGGCGGCTGCGGTTCCGTAACCGCCGGCCCAACTCGCGAACAGGACGACGCCCAGCGCGTCTGGGGAATCAAACAACGGCTGCAACACCAACAAGACCACTGCCATCCCCAGTGCTACCTGTAGGGAATACATCAGCACCCCGTGTGCGGCGAAACCAGCCACGTTGCGGTTGAGTTTCCGAATATCGAAATCATCGGTCATCGCCACCGCCGCGAAGACCACTGCGATAAGTACCGATGAATATGTGGAGAGTTGGTCGGAAAAAGGCAACCACCCCAAAACCTGCGGCCCGAGGAGCAAGCCAAGGCCTCCTGCCAGAACAGAGGCCGGGATCATCATGTTTTGAATGGGTTTGATCACGGCGCGCAGTCCCGCGCCAATAATGAGTAGTATGCCGATCAGACCAGCATCCACCAAGTTGGTCCACGGAGTAACATCCATAGTCGTCAAACTACAAATAGGTTGACCTCTAAAACAAAGTACCGTGCCTGAGATACCTTCCCGCGCAAGTGCTTTACGTAGCGGTGGAGATCGAGTGAGGTCGCCGGGTGTGACGCAGAAGGGTGTTTCGCTGCAGACGCATATTGAAGTCACCAGGCATTACGCCACGAAGTATTCCATGGCTTCCAAGAAGCTCAAGGGCCAGCTCCTGGATACCGTGAGGAGGATTACCGGGTGGAACTGGGATCACCCCGAAGCTCTATACCCCTATGCGGTATATTTTAGTGGACGGTTTGTTAAGATTCCTGGCATTTCCGGTTGGCTCAAAGGTCAAGTATCAGCGCGTAAGGCGACTCCTGCGCCCTGAAGCCAGGGTCTCCCGTGAACCGTCCAGACAAGTGTTATCACTACAGGAGCAATGATGAACAAACTGACCCTCATGACCCGGCTCACCCTTGGTGCAGCAGTCGGGGCCCTCGCGTTGACCGGCTGTGCCGGCACAGGTGACGACGACGCAGCCCCAGAACCCACCACCACCCAAAGCGAGGCAGCCGCTGATGCCTCGAATCCCGAGGCCGGGGCCCATGATCACGACCCAGATGGTGGTCCGGCCCCCGAAGGGATCCAAGAAGCCACGGATCCCAGATATCCAGTCGGAGAAGCCGTCATCCTGAATACGGATCACATGCCGGGCATGGACGGGGCTGAAGCCACCATCTCGGGGGCGTTTGATACGACCACCTATTCGGTGAGCTATACCCCCACCGATGGCGGTGACCCGGTGACCGACCATAAATGGGTCGTTCACGAAGAACTCGACGATCCCGGCGAAGCCCCGCTTGCCCCCGGTAGCGAGACCGTGTTGAATGCCGATCACATGTCCGGGATGAAGGGGGCTGAGGCCACCATTGATAGCTCCACCGACGAAACCGTCTACATGGTCGATTTTGAGATGGATGGTATGGAAATGACCAATCACAAATGGGTCGTGGAAAGCGAAATCCAACCCGGCAACTAAAACACGATACGACCACCCGGGTAGGAGACCGCTGCACTCCACACAATTTGGACAGTGCAGCGGCCTCCTCATGGTGCGAAAGAATCTACGGATGTAGCAGCGACCCTCTACTTGATGGGGACCCGCCCTTGCTGATTGCATGAATCCCCGATAGCGAGGAATGCGCGCGGCTCGTCACGGCACCAGGGAGTAGTTACGTGAGTGCAGGGTTCTGGTCGGCGGCCGACGAATTGTGCGCTTTGCAGGAGGCGAAGCGCATGACTCGTTCGCAGAGTGAATACCGTACGGCAATTGTTTGAAAACCAGCCTGTGCCAAGACGGGTTCTAATGCTCCACGCTCAATGAGTCGGTGTGGAGATCGGTTGGCCAAGTGGGTCAGTGATGTCAGTCGAGAGGCAACCAGGTCGTAACCTAGGAATAGCCCTCCTGGTCGCAGGACACGAGACGCTTCGTTTACCGCACTTTCCCAGTGGACCACGTGGTGGAGCATAAGGAAACTCATCACGACGTCGAAAGACTCATTGTCATACGGCAGGTGTGTGGCGTCAGCTTGCTGCGCCGTGGCGTGCGGTAGGTGCGCGAAGCGGTGTCGTGCAGCGCGGACCATGGTGGGGTCAAGGTCAGTCATCGTGAGACGCACATGAGGGTTCGTGCGGGCAAGCTCTGCGGCCATGGCCCCGCTGCCACCACCAATCTCGAGCACCTCACCAGCAAGCGTAAGTCCTTGAGTACTCCATGGGAGCATCCGGCGAGACAGCCACCGCCATGGCCCACCTCGGCAGAGTAGCACTTCAAGAATGGACATAGTCGGCATCTCGGTGACCTTTCCAGCACGCTGTGAGCCACACGATAGATATCGGTCGAATAGCCAGGAAACGCGATCCCAGCGCCCAATAGATACTTAGGATATCAGGCACGAACGAGTGACAGCTAGGGCTTCCGCCCAACCCGGCAGAAACAGAGCTTGTGCGCCACAAGGTCTGTCGCCCTAGCATGTGCCGGCACAGGTGACGACGACGCGGTCCCAGAATCCACCCCAACCTCAGGTGATGCAGGGTCGGATACTCGAGTTCCGATGCCGGGGCCCACGATCACGATCCGAACAGCGGGCCAGCACCCGAAGGGATCCAGGAACCCACTGACCCCAGATATCCGGTAGGAGATACGGTCATCTTGAATGCGGACCATATGCCCGGCGTGGATGGGGCTAAAGCCACCATTGATAGTTCCGCCGACGAAACCGTCTACATGGTCGATTTTGAGATGGATGGCATCGAGATGACCAACCACAAATGGGTTGTGGAAAGCGAACTGCAGCCCGTAAGCTAAGCCACGACCATATCGTCCGGTTGCATACTGTGGCCCCCGTCACTAGGTGATGGGGGCCGCGCTAGTGTTGTCGGTTTGCGTATGAGCCACAGCTCTCTGAGGACAGCATCCGATTCACGTGGTCCTGAGCCACTGCTGGTTCATCTCGACGTTGTTTGTTTCGGGTTGAAAACTCAATTGTTGCGCGTGGAAATCGAGATGCTTCGTGGGATAGTTGCCGAAAACTGTCTTGGCGTAGTGCGTCTCATCCGAGAACGTCCTGGGGTTGGCGACTGCATTGTTCCCCTTTAGAGCAACAGAGGGCCTTCTAACGCCGCCCACAGCAAACCTGCCAGGATACCGAGGCCTAGGCTCGCGATCGCGGCAGTAGCGCCGGTGACAGCGGGCCATGCGCCTGTCGTACGTGGGTGGGGAAAGCCCCGGGAATCCTTGGTCGGACGCGCGAAAGCGGGGCCGATCCAGCGCAGGTAGTAGAAGAGGCTGAGCACGCTATTGAGCATCACGATCAAGGCCAGCCAGCCGTGGCCGGCGTCCCAGGCCGCGGTGGCAGTGGTGAGCTTGCCGACGAACACGGCCAGTGGTGGGGTGCCTACCAGTCCCAGCAATGCGACCAGCAAGGTCAGTGCTAGCCCCGGTCTGGCGCGGACCAAACCCCGGTAGTCGGTGAGTTGCCTGTGCTCGGGTAGCGCCGCGGTGACCGCGAAAGCCGCCACATTGGTCAGAGCGTAGGCTGCCAAGTAGAACAACAACGAGGGCAGGGCGAGGTCGCTGCGTCCGGCGGCGGCTACGGGCACGAGCATGAACCCGACCTGTGCGACTGTCGACCAGCCCAGCAGTCGGCGGGGGTCACGCTGCCAGTAGGCGGCGAGGTTGCCCAAGAACATCGAGGCCGTGGCCAGGGCTGCCGCAACGATTAACCAGGACTCGTTGCCGGTCGAAACGGTGGACACGAGCCGGTAGATGGCTACCATCGCTCCGATTTTCGGGACGGTGGTGAGGAATGTGGCAGCGGTGCTGCCAGTGCCTTGCGCAGCGTCAGGCACCCAGAAGTGGGCGGGCACGCCACCGGCCTTGAACATCAGTCCGGCCAGCACGCAGAGCACCCCGACGCCGACGGCTGCGGCCGGGGCTGCAGGTAACTCGTCGGTGAGTCGGCTGTAGTCGGTGCCGCCGGCCAGGGCGTAGAGTACGGTGACTCCGAGCATGAGTACGATGCCGGACAGTGAGCCCATGAAATACGTCTTCATGGCTGCTTCAGCCCCGGTTTTGCCGCCGGTGAGCCCTACGATCCCATACAAGGGGATGCTGGTCAGCAGGAATCCAACGATGAGCACGAGCAAATCGGTGGTCCCGGCCAGTACCATCACCCCGGTAGACGCGAAAAGGAACAGCGCGTAGGTATCAGATTCTCGGTGCGAGCCGGCAATCTCCCCGGACGCCACACCGAGCACCAGCAGGGTAGCCAGGGCGACGATCACCCGGGCTGCGCCGGTGGCGATGTCCACGGCGTACGTGCCAGCAAACGCCGCCTGCGGCGGATCGGCCATGGCCACGACGGCGGCGACCGCGGCACCCAGCAGGGCCAAGGCAGCCACCGTGCGAGCGATCCACTGCAGGTAGCGGGGCAAAAACGACCCGCCCAGAAGCACGACCAATCCACCGAGAAAGACGATGATCTCCGGTAGGAGCAGTGCAGGGTCCATCTGCATCGAGGGGTCCAACGGCTACCTCCCGACCAGTTCGACAAGACTGGCTGAGGCCGGCACGATCACGTCAAGTAACGTCTGCGGCAAGATTCCAATGAACAGCGACAAGGCCAGTAACGGACCGATAGACCATAGCTCTCGGCCGAGGAGATCGGCGAATCCGCGCGAGTGGCCTTGCGTGGGGCCGACGAAGACTTGCTGGAACGCACGTAGGAACAACGCGGCGGTGATCAAGATGCCCACCAGCCCAATCGCTGTGACCGGGGCAACAGCGATGCTGCCGGCAAAGATCTGGAACTCGGCGATAAACCCGGATAATCCCGGCAGACCCAGGGACGCGAACGCCGCGACGGCGAAGAATACCGTGTAGCGAGGTGCGGGGGCTGCCAAACCACCGTAGGAGGCCATCTTGTAGGTACCGGCGCGGGTATACATCACACCGGCCAGTAAGAAGAGCGCGGCGGTGACCAGACCGTGGCTGACCATCTGGACAACCGCCCCGGTCACTGCCACGGAACGTGCCTCGGCTGTGTCATCAATGACGAGCCCCGCTGCGCCCAGCGCCAGGACGACATACCCCATGTGGTTCACCGACGTGTAGGCGATCATCCGTTTGAGGTTGGTCTGAGCCAGCGCGACAAACGCTCCGTACAGCACCGAGACGAGACCGATGACTATAATCACCCAGGCCCAGGCCCGCCACGCTTCGGGCAGGATCGGCATAGCGATGCGCACGAAACCATACGTGCCCATTTTGAGCAGTACGCCTGCCAGTACCGCTGAACCGGTGGAGGGAGCGTCGGTGTGAGCCGGGGGTAGCCACGTGTGGAACGGTACGGTGGGCGTTTTCACGGCCAGGCCCACTAGGATCGCCGCCAGTACTAGTCCTCCCACCAGCGGGCTGTCGTCCAGCGGGGTGGCTTCGACAAGTTCGATGATGTCGAAGGTGTGTGGGTCAGAGGCTACGTAGAGCCCGATGAAGCCTAGCAGCAGTGCCAGGGAGCCCAGGAAGGTGTAGAGGAAGAACTTCAGGGCCGAACGGGCTGCGTTACCGTGGCCCCACCCGGCGATTAAGAAGTACATGCCCACGATGGAAAGATCGAAGAACACGAAGAATAAGATGAGGTCAGCGGACACGAACACGCCGAGGCTCACCCCCTGCAGGAATAAAAACAGCGCCACCTGCGCGCGGGGCCGTTCAGCGTCCCGAAGAGCGTACACGGCACACGCTAAGAAAACGACTGCCGTCATAGCCAATAGGGGCAACGACAGCCCGTCCACACCGATGTGGTAGCTACTGTTGACCCCCGGGATCCACGGCACCTGTTCTTCGAACGCCAACGCGTTCGGCCCCGGATCCTCGTAACCGGCCCACAGCACGCCCACGAGCACCAATTCCACGACACTTACGGCCACCCACACCCACCGGGAGGTCGCGGGCCCGATTGCGGGCACAGCCGCGACGACGAGGGCGACGGCCAGTGGTAGGAAGACAATCAGACTGAGCATGCTTATCCAATCACAAGGTAGACGGACCAGATCACAGCGCCCACGGTGAGCACCACGACGGCCTGGAGTAAGTACTGGTGGACGGCCCCGGTCTGTGGGAGCCGGGCGAGTTGTCCGAGCCGGCGAACCCGGCCGGCGATGACCTCAACACCTCGATCGACCACGCCGTCATCGACACGAGCGGCACCCTTGGCTAACACGGGCACTGCTCCGGCGATGACCTCAACACCTCGGTCGATTCCCTCGTCGTCGACACGGGCCGCACCCCTGGCGAACACGGGTACTACCCCGGCCAGGGCATTGAGGGAGCGGTCCACAACTTGGTCATCGAACCGCGCCAGGGCGTGCGCCAGTGCCAGCGATGGACGGACAATGAGGGCGTGCGCGGTAGCCTCCAGCCCCAGCCATCCCAGAGCCCACCCGGGTTCGGGTGCTCGGAGTCTGCGCATCAGCAGCACCACGACCGCAGCGACCCCGGCAGAGATCATCAGTTCGGTGACAGAGACCTCTCCGTGTCCACCCAGCGCGGCGGTCAGTAGGCCACTTAACGGCGGCAGGGCGAGCGCACCGAGCACGGCCGCACCGACAGCGAGCACGACTAGGGGAACCTGTTCTTGGGTAGTGACCGTGCCGATAGCATCCACTGGGAGCTTCGCGCGCGAACGGCGGCGCCAAATCGTCCATAGGATCTTGCCGGAATAGGCCGCTGACAGCGCTGCGGCCACCAGTCCGACAGCGTAAAGCCACGGAGAAGACTCGAGTGCGGCCGCCAGCACGGCGTCTTTCGTGGCCCACAGGGACAATGGGGCGACCCCAGCCAACGCCAAGGCAGCCACGGTCGCGGCCACGCCCATAACAGGCCACCGACGAGCCACGCCCCGCAGTTTCACGAACTCTTCGGTGCCCAGTGCCGTCAACCACGCACCGGCCGCCAGGAATAACAGCGCCTTGACCGAGGCGTGTGCCACCAGGTGGGCGGCACCTCCGCTGACGGCACCCACACCGGCGGCAAGTACGACGAAGCCTAACTGGGCCACCGTAGACGCTGCCAAGAGTTGCTTCAGCTCCCGCTGTCCCTGCGCGACAGCGCCCATGAGTACCGCTGTGAGCACACCGATCCAAGCGGTCACCCACCCGGCCCACCCGGTCGAGGTCAGCAACGGCTCCACACGCAACAACAGGTACCCACCCATAGCGACCATCGCTGCCGAATGCAGCAGCGCACTCACTGGGCTGGGACCTTTCATCGCCCCAGAAAGCCAGAAAGAAAAGGGCAACTGTCCAGCCTTGCCCAAAGCCGCCACCAAGATCCCGGCCGCAGCGACGTGTCCCCACGGGCCCTGTGCGTCCGGCAAATCGTCTAGCGCCATGCCCGACCCACCGGCCAGCGCGGCACCGGCAGCGACGTAAAGGCCCAAGTCAGCCGTGCGAGTCGTGATAAAGGCAGTCAAGCCCGCCGAAACGCGGTCGGAATCCCGCCACCAGAAGCCGATCAAGGCATACGAGGTCGCACCCATCACCTCCCAAGCAAACAGTAACGAAGGGAGGCTGGCGGCCGACGCGGTGGCCAGCGCAGCCGCCGAGAAAATCAGCATCAGCCCGTGGAAACGGGCCCGTGACTGCCGAATGTTTCTGGCCGCAAACACTAACACCAAGAAAGTCACTGCGGCGACCATCGGCACGGTGAACGCTGAGAGAGCATCGATTTCCAACGCGAAGTCGGCCCCGGCTACAAACGGGTATGACACCGTCGGCCGCGCCAGCGCATTACCGAACGCCAGGACAGTTGTCAGCCCTGCAGTCACCAGCGCGATCGAGACCGCGAACCGACTTGTGCGGGTCAGGACAAGTACAGCGCCCACGGCAGCCGGAAGCACAATCATCGCCAAGAGTGCGGCCTGGGCCCCGGTCATCGGGCAAGCTCCTGAGCCGCATCGGTCATGTCTGTCTGTCCTCGGCGGTGCAATAGCGTGGCCACGGCAAAACCCATGGCCATCTCCACCGTCATCACAGCCAATATCACCAGCAGCAGAACCTGGCCAGACGGGTCCGGGGCCAGGAACCACCAGAACCCGGCGGCAGCCAACAACACCCCATTGATCATCAGCTCCAGTCCCATCATCACCATGACGACAACCTGCTGAGACAAGGCCCCGTAAAGACCCACCGCGAACAAAGCTGCGGCGATCACTAACACACCTTCCAGTGTCATCGGCCCACACCCCCCGGCTGGGGATCGTCTGCAGGCCGCCGACGCAAATCGTCACCAAACCGGTCATAACGGCTGCGGTGGGCGGCAAGGACCACTCCGGCGACGATGGTTGCGACCATGACAGGGGCCACCACAGCCATGACCAACATCTTGTCGCCCATGATCTCCAAACCGAGTGCGTGTGTGACATCGTCCGGCGGTCCGCCGCGGCGAGTCGGCCACGGGATGAGTAAGGCGCCGCCTGCCAGCAGCACGAAAACCCCGACCGAAACGCCGATGGCTGTCTTCTTCCCATGGGTCATATCCATCGGCATCAGCGCCGGGTTCATCCCCATAAACATCACCATATAGACAGCCATCACAGCCATTTCCATGATCATCATCAGGATCGTGATCACACCCAGATAACTTTGTTCTAATAGAAGGATCTGCACGCCCACCGCGAGGAACGACACAGCCAACGCATAAGTGGCTCGGGCCATTGAGTCCACGACGAACACGGCCACACCCGCGGCGACAGCAATCACCGCCAGCACCCAGAACGCGATTCCGGTAAACATGATTCAACCTTCCCAGAGGACGACGAGAGACACGACCAGATCCTGAGCCACTGCAGCGGGGAGCAGGATCACCCACCCGATTTCCATGAACCGATCCGGGCGCATCAAGGGAACTTTTCGGCGCAGCCACACCAGCACGGCCAACACCGCCACAGTCTTGATCAGCACCCAGGCCCAACCTGGCAGCCACGGCCCTGCGCCCCCACCCAAAAAGAGAGGCACTGAGAACGCAGCCCCGGCGGCCAGGAAC
>Ga0209487_1002397_pt1 | contig 15271 bp, 10 predicted proteins | sample Poulit2012_FD_187524 | JGI IMG/M metagenome (GOLD analysis project Ga0209487, IMG submission 187524) | Agricultural soil microbial communities from Georgia to study Nitrogen management - Poultry litter 2012 (SPAdes) (version 2) | ecosystem: Environmental > Terrestrial > Soil > Agricultural land... | reverse complement strand
AAAACATTACATCCGGCGATTCATGGTGGGTTACTTGCAACAGATAAAGTAGAACATCAAGCACAACTCGAGGAACATGATATCCAAAACATTGATCTCGTTGTTGTCAATCTTTATCCTTTCCAAGAAACATTAGCAAAGGAAGATGCAACCGAGGAAGATATGATTGAAAACATCGATATTGGTGGGCCGGCAATGCTTCGCGCAGCAGCAAAAAATCATACACGTGTCACAGTCATTGTTGAACCGGAGGATTATGAACGAGTCATTGCTGAATTACAAGAAAATGACGGGGTGACAACATTAGACACCCGGCGTCAATTAGCTGCGAAAGTTTTTCGACATACAGCCCAATATGATGCGATGATTGCCGGGTATTTTTCTGAAGCGATTGGAGAAACATTTCCCGGGAAATATACGGTTACTTATGAAAAGGTGCAAGATTTACGCTATGGAGAAAACCCACATCAACAAGCAGTATTCTATCGAGATGTCCAGGCTAGAAAAGATAGTCTTGCGGCGGCAAAGCAATTACACGGAAAAGAGCTGTCTTACAATAATATTCAAGATGCAAATGCAGCGGTGGAAATTGTGTCTGAGTATAAGCAGCCGGCAGCTGTCGCTGTTAAACATATGAATCCATGTGGGGTTGGTGTGTCTAGCTCAGTTGAAGCAGCTTTTCAAAAAGCTTATGATGCGGATCCGGTCTCTATTTTTGGTGGTATTATCGCTGTTAATGATGAGGTAAGTGGAGAGCTTGCCGAAAAATTAAGTGAAGTCTTTTTAGAAATTGTTATTGCACCGGATTTTACGGAAGAGGCGTTAAGGATATTAACGAAAAAGAAAAATATTCGTTTGTTACAGCTTGATATGACTGGTTACAAAGATGAACAATTTACGTTAACTTCTGTCAGTGGTGGGTTGCTTGTTCAGTCGACAGATAGTTATGACCTAACAGAAAAAGATTTCGAGGTTGTAACGAAAAGAAAGCCAACGGAGGAAGAGATAGCAGATTTACTGTTTGCGCAAAAAGTGGTCAAACATGTGAAATCAAATGCGATCGTTTTAGCAAAGGGTGGTCAAACAATTGGTATCGGGGCGGGACAAATGAATCGTGTCGGTGCAGCGAACATAGCTATCGAGCAAGCGGAGGATAAAGTTGGTGGGTCTGTTCTTGCTTCCGATGCCTTTTTCCCAATGCCGGATACAGTAGAAGCGGCTGCAAAGGCAGGGGTGACGGCAATTATCCAACCTGGTGGTTCGAAGCGGGATGAGGATTCGATAAAAGTGTGTGATGAATATAATATAGCGATGGTGTTTACGAATGTCCGTCACTTTAAACATTAAGGAGTGGGATAAATAGCGATGAAAGTTTTAGTCGTTGGCCGTGGTGGTAGAGAACATAGTTTAATGACTCATTTAGCGGAAAGTGAGCAGGTTTCGGAACTTTTCGCAGCACCTGGAAATGGTGGAATGGCAAAACTAGGTACGTGTGTTAGTATTAATGAATTAGATATCGATGGGTTAGTGCAATTTGTTAAAAAAAAGAAAATTGACTTTACGGTGGTTGGACCGGAAGCACCGTTAAATGCTGGGATTGCGAATCGGTTTATAGAAGAAGATTTGCCTATTTTTGCTCCGACGAAGGAAGCTGCTTTACTTGAAGGAAGTAAACAGTTTGCGAAGGATTTTATGAAGCGGCATAATATCCCAACGGCAGCCTATGAAACGTTTACGGATGCAGAAGAAGCGAAGACATATATTCGAAAACAGGGTGCGCCGATAGTCATTAAAGCAGACGGGTTAGCGGAAGGAAAAGGGGTTATTGTTGCTATGACTGAACAAGAGGCCCTTGAAGCCGTAGATATGATGTTAGTTGATCGTGAATTTGCTTCCGCTGGTGAGAAAATTGTTGTTGAAGAGTTTTTAGAAGGAGAAGAATATTCATTAATGGCTTTTGTTCATGGTCGTTCTGTCTATCCAATGATCGCTGCCCGAGATTATAAGCGTGCTTATGATGATGATGAAGGACCAAATACTGGGGGTATGGGTTCCTTTGCTCCGGTGCCTGATGTAACTGAAGACTATTATCAATTTTCCGTTAAAAACATTTTACAAGTTGTTGCAGACAAACTAGTTGACGAAGGTCGTTCGTTTACGGGCATTTTATATGCTGGACTTATGTTAACGGAAGATGGACCAAAAGTCATTGAATTTAACACACGTTTTGGTGATCCAGAAACTCAAGTTGTATTGCCTTTATTAGAAAATGATTTGTTTCAAGTGTTAACGGACGTTCTAGCTGGAAGAGATCCGAAACTTAAGTGGAAAGATGCGGCATGTGTAGGTGTTGTTGTCGCATCAAGAGGTTATCCTGGGTCTTATGAAAAGGGTAAACGTATTCCAGACATTAAAACGAGGAATAATTCGTTTGTTGTTGAAGCAGGGACAGTTTATGAAGGAAATACTCAACTCTCAAATGGTGGACGAGTTTTGTTAGTCGGAGCAGTATCAGATTCAATTACTCAAGCGGCAAAAGATGCTTATGCTTGTTTGGCTCATTTTTCAATAAATGAAAATTTCTTTTTCCGAACGGACATTGGTAAAGGTTTTGAATGAAAAAAGGGCTTAGTTGTAGCTAAGCTCTTTTTTATGGAAAAAATCTATCATCATACAAAAAATCGTTTTTAAAAAATATTTCGTTCAACGATCCTAACATATAGTATTGAATTACTAGTTAAGTGTAAGGAATGTAGTGCTAATCCTCACGATATACTCCAAATTCTGTTTAGAGCATAAGGATTAGGTGACTAATCTTCATAAGTAAAAACGGAAAATGTTCTTAACATTGCGGGTAATGATGTTTCACATATGTAAATATTTTTTCATGTTTCGTTTCCCTTTCATATATACTATGGTAAAATGAAATGTGGTTTTATTTATATAAAATACAAGTAAGCGCTTACGGAAAAGTGTGTAATTTTTTCTAAAAAAGGTGGATTGTATGAAAAAAAGAAATGTAGTAACTATTTTTCTCATTTTTTTCTTGCTCATTGGAATAGCTGGCTGCAAGAAAAAAGAAGTCGAAGATAATGAAAATGAAAAAAATAATCAAACAATGAACGAAACAAATGATGATGAAAATGAAGATGTTTCAGAAAAGGAAAAGACTTATGATCATGTATACCCATTAACAGGAATTGAGACAAATGATGATATCGATCATCGAGTGATAGGTGTGATGATTAATAACCACCCCGCCGCGAGGCCCCAGTCAGGTCTTTCAAAAGCAGATATAGTTTTTGAAATATTAGCAGAAGGTTCAACGACGAGATTCTTAGCTCTTTTTCATAGTGAACTTCCAGACGTTGTAGGTCCGGTCAGAAGTGCTCGAGAATATTATTTTGAACTAGCAAAAGATTACAATGCGGTCTATGTCTATCATGGTGCAGCCGATCATATCAACGACATGATTATCACTCGAGGGATCGAACATTTAAATGGTTCTCAACACGATAATGATCAAAAGTTATTTAAAAGAGAATCCTTTCGAAAAGCGCCACACAATTCTTATTTGTTAATGGATAATGTGTATGATTTTGCTTCCCAAAAAGGCTACGATATCACTGATCGCATTGAACCCTTTGAATTTCTTGATGAAGATGAAAAATTACCAGAGGATAAAACGGGAACATATGCAAAGATCGGTTATATCGCAGATCAACCCCATCATACAGTGGAATATAAATATAATGAACAGAACGGTTCCTATAACAGAATCTCAGATGGTGAGCAGGCAAAAGAGCTCTCTGACGAAAGCCCTGTGCAAGCTCACAATGTTTTTATTATTGAAACAAGTCACCAAGTTATTGATGAAGAGGGCCGGAGAGCGATAGATTTAAAGTCTAATGGTCAAGGTATTTTGCTACAAAATGGACATAGACAAGATGTGACATGGAAAAATCGAGATGGAGTGATCGTTCCTGTTAAGGAAGGGGAAATTATACCTTTTATACCTGGGAAGACATGGGTAAATGTCGTTCCATCCATTGCTGAATCAGTAGAAGTCATAGGCGAGTAGGAAAGATAGGGGGAGTATAATATGTATATCAGTAAAGTATCTGAAGAACAATTAAATAGTTTGTATGATGCTATATTATCGTTAGAAACCCAAGAAGAATGCGCTAAATTTCTCAAAGATTTAACGACAGTGCATGAACTAGAAGTCCTAAGTCAACGGCTTGAAGTAGCGAGATTGTTAGAAGAAGGCCATACGTATAAAAGTATTGAAGAAAAAACTCAAGCATCTACGGCAACCATCTCACGGGTAAAAAGAACGCTTGAAAACGGTGATAATGGATATAAATTGGCTTTAAAGAGAACAAGTTCTCTTAAAGTGTAAGACTGTAAACTGATTCTCAAGAATATTTGAGAATCAGTTTTTTTGTGTGCGTGATTTTATTCAATCAAGAGCAAACTTTTGATATAATAAATTAACGTGTTGGTATGGAGGATATTTTATGAAACGGTGGAAACATATTTTTAAACTTGACCCAGCAAAAAATATATCCGATGAAAACCTTAAACAACTATGTCACTCGGGCACAGATGCGATTATTATCGGTGGAACAGATAATGTTACATATGAAAATGTTTATGAACTTTTTACTAGAGTAAGACGATATCATCTTCCAACAATTTTAGAAGTATCTACTTTTACATCCATCGTTCCGGGTTTTGATTCCTATTTTATCCCGATGGTCATGAATAGTACGGAAAAAAAGTGGATGATGGATATTCAACATAAAGCATTAAAACAGTTAAAACCTTTCATCGAAAACATTGAAATTTATTATGAAGGGTATTGTATATTGAACGAATATTCAAAGGCGTTTCAAAAAACGAGATGCAAACTTCCAACGAAAGAAGACATTTTAATCTATGCTTATATGGCAGAACATGTATTTTCTTTTCCATTTTTCTATGTAGAATATAGTGGAACCTACGGTGATCCACAACTCGTCAAAAAAGTGAAACAAGAATTAGTAGACACACGACTTATTTATGGTGGTGGTATTACAACGAAAGAACAAGCAAGGGAAATGAAACAACATGCCGATATTATTGTTGTAGGTAATAGTATTTATACAGACTTTCCCCTTGCTTTAGAAACTGTACATATTGATTAGTAAAATACAAAAAGGTGGTATGATTTGTGAGCCAACAGACGGATCACTTACTTAAAAATTTAAATAAACAACAACAAAAAGCTGTTAAACATACGGAAGGACCTCTGCTAATTATGGCTGGAGCAGGAAGTGGAAAAACTCGGGTTCTTACCCATCGTATCGCTTATTTGATTCATGAAAAAGGAGTCCCACCTTACAATATTTTAGCGATTACATTTACGAATAAAGCAGCTCGTGAAATGAAAGAAAGGGTTGAGGAATTAGTTGGAACTGCTGGTGAATCGATGTGGGTATCAACTTTTCACGCTATGTGTGTACGAATATTAAGGCGTAACATTGATCAAATAGGATATGATTCAAACTTTACAATTTTAGATACATCAGATCAATTAACGGCCATTCGCCAAGTGTTACGAAATTTAAATATTGATACGAAACAGTTTGATCCAAGGGCAGTATTAAATCGAATAAGTGCAGCAAAAAATGAGCTTATTACACCGGAAAAATTTGCCGAAGAAGCAAGCAGTTACCGAGAAGAAATATATGCTGATATTTATCAAGCTTATCAAAAACTCATTCGAAGTAACCATTCCTTAGACTTCGATGATCTCATTATGCAAACCGTACATTTATTTGAACGGGTGCCTGAGGTATTATCCTATTATCAACGAAGATTTCAATATATCCATGTTGATGAATACCAAGATACGAACTATGCACAATACGTATTAGTCCATCAACTATCGAAACGGTATGAAAACATTTGTGTCGTTGGAGATTCGGACCAATCGATTTATCGCTGGCGTGGGGCGAACATAGAAAACATTTTAAACTTTGAAAAAGATTACGTGCAAACAAAAGTCATTATGCTTGAACAAAACTATCGATCAACGAAAACGATTTTAAAAGCTGCTAATGAAGTGATTCAAAACAATCCAAACCGTAAACCGAAAAACTTATGGACAGATAATAAAGAAGGGGACAAGATTCAATATCACCAAGCTTTTGATGAGCGGGCAGAAGCAAGATATGTTTTGCAAATTATCCGTGAATTAATTGATGAAAAAGGGTATAGTCCGAATGATATAGCTATTCTTTACCGAACGAATGCTCAGTCGCGAGTGATGGAAGAGGAAATTATGAAGTCCACCTTTGATTATCAAATTATTGGTGGGTTGAAGTTCTATGAGCGAAAAGAAATTAAAGATATCATTGCTTATTTACGACTAGTTGCTAACCCAAATGATGATTTAAGTTTTCAACGGGTTGTCAATGAGCCAAAACGAGGTATTGGTCAAACGACAATGGAACGATTAGAAGCTTATGCTTCAGCTGAGGATATTACTTTATATGAAGCGGTGCAAGAAGTTGACTTTGCTGGAGTCACACCAAGAGCAGCAAATGCCCTTGCAAAATTCAATGAACTTATTGAAACCTTCCGTAAACAAGAAGAGTTTTTAACAATAACTGATTTAACTGAAGAAATATTAAAGCGAACGGGTTATCGCGATGCACTTATTAAGGAAAATACATTAGAAGCCCAAAGTCGGCTAGAAAACATTGATGAGTTTTTAACAGTTACAAACCACTTTGATCAAACGATGGAGGAAAATGAAGATGCTACATTAATCGACTTTTTAACCGATTTAGCGCTAGTAGCTGATATAGATGAGTTAGATGAAGAGGATATCGAGCAAAGAGAACTTTTAACATTAATGACATTACATTCAGCAAAAGGATTAGAGTTTCCTGTCGTCTTTTTAATTGGTATGGAAGAAGGAATTTTTCCCCATTCACGCTCCATCGATGATCCCGAAGAATTAGAGGAGGAACGTCGATTAGCCTATGTAGGGATTACCCGGGCTGAACAAAAGCTATATATGACCCATGCGATAAGACGACAAATGTACGGGAGAATGATGAACAATCCCCGGAGCCGATTTATCGATGAATTACCAGTAGATTTAATTGATGGAATGATGATAAAAGGGGAAAGGGATCATATATCCTTTCCTTTTGAACGAACAATGATTCAAAACAAAAATGAACACCGGAGTGTACGTCGACCAAGGCGATTAAGAAAACAAACATCCGGAGCAGAGAAAACAACTTGGACCCCTGGTGAAAAAGTAGTCCATAAAAAATGGGGAACAGGAACAATTGTAAGTACAACCGGTTCTGGTGAAGATATGGAGCTACAAATTGCTTTTCCAAACCCAACAGGGATCAAACATTTATTAGCAAAATTCGCTCCGATTAAGAAAAAGTCAGGAGGTGCATAACATTGACAACATCTGTTCAAGAAAGAATAAAGAAATTAGTAGAACTATTAAATAAATATGGCCATGAATATTATGTTCTCGATGAACCGACAGTTTCTGATGCTCATTATGACAAACTTTACGAGGAATTAGTTTCTTTAGAAGAAAAGTATCCAGCATACAAACTAGAGCATTCACCGACGCAACGTGTTGGTGGTGAACCTTTAGATGCTTTTGAAAAATATGAGCACCAAGTTCCGATGCTAAGTTTAGGCAATGCCTTTAATGAAGAAGATTTGCGACAGTTTGATCGCCGTGTTAAAGAGCGTATCGGTGACGATGTTAATTATGTTTGTGAACTTAAAATTGATGGACTAGCGATTTCTCTGACGTATGAAAACGGTCATCTCATTCGTGGGGCTACTCGAGGAGACGGGACAATTGGTGAAGATATTACGGAAAACTTAAAAACGATTCGAAGTATTCCATTAACGATTGAAGAGCAAGGCTTTATCGAAGTTCGCGGGGAGGCCTTTATGCCGAAACAATCCTTTATCGCTTTAAATGAAGCTCGCGAGAAACGAGATGAAGCCCCTTTTGCTAATCCGAGAAATGCTGCAGCAGGCTCCCTTCGCCAGCTTGACCCAAAAATAGCAGCAAGCCGAAACTTAGATGTTTATTTATTTAGTTATGGAGCTTGGGAAGGAAAAGAGATTAACACCCATAGTGGGCGACTGGAATATCTGCAATCAATTGGTTTTAAAGTAAACCATGAATGGAAGATGTGTTCTACGATTGAAGAGGTCATTGAATTTATTGAACATTGGTTACTAGAGCGACCAAACTTACATTATGAAATTGACGGAATCGTTGTTAAAGTAGATGACCTTGATGCACAGGAAGAACTCGGCTACACGGCGAATAGCCCGCGATGGGCAATTGCTTATAAGTTTCCTGAGGAAGAGGCAGTTACTAAATTAAACGATATTGAACTAAGCGTTGGACGTACAGGAGTGGTCACGCCAACAGCGATCTTAGAACCAGTCGTTGTAGATGGTTCAACAGTTAGTCGTGCTTCCCTTCACAATGCGGATTTAATTGCAGAGTTAGACGTAAGAATTGGTGATACAGTTGTTTTGAAAAAGGCTGGAGATATTATTCCAAAAGTCGTTCGAGTCATTACAGAAAAACGAACAGGGGATGAAAAGCCTTATAAAATGCCAACAAAATGTCCGGCATGTGATAATGAGCTCGTTCATATTGAAGATGAAGTTGCTTTACGTTGTATTAATCCAGCATGTCCTGCTCAATTAATTGAGGGGTTAATTCATTTTGTCTCACGAAATGCAATGAATATTGAGGGTCTAGGTGAGCGTATCATTCATCAGTTATATGAAGCAGATCTAGTCGAGTCAGTTGCCGATTTATACCGGCTTGAAAGGGAAAAGCTTTTACAATTAGAGCGCATGGGAGAAAAATCAGTTCATAATTTACTTACATCTATTGATGCATCCCGAGACAATTCCTTAGAAAGACTCTTATTTGGTTTTGGTATTCGCCATATTGGAGCAAAAGCTGCTCGAACGTTAGCGATGCATTTTCAAACGATTGATGCCTTACTTGAAGCAAGTTATGAAGATATAGTAGCCATCGATGAAATTGGCGAAGTGATGGCTGATTCGGTCGTGCAATTTTTTGCCGATGAAAAAGTAGTCACACTTATAGAAGAGTTAAAACAGCTTGAGGTAAACACTGTTTATACAGGTCCGATGCCGACGGAGGAAATATCCAGAGACAATCCTTTTATAGATAAAACGTTTGTTCTTACTGGTCGCTTAGAACATTTCACACGAAAAGAAGCTAGTGATATTATCGAAGCAAATGGTGGGAAAGTAACAGGAAATGTAAGTGGTAATACAGATGTAGTCATTGCGGGAGAAAATGCTGGTTCAAAATATGAACGTGCCTTAGAGTTGAATGTTGATATTTGGGAAGAGGCGGATTTACAAAAAGCGATTGAGGATGGGACATCATGAAAATAACAAACCTTTGGAAGAAGTTATTTATCTTAATAGGCGTACTTTTTTTGCTAGCTAGTTGTATTCCCACACCGCCAGAATCTAGTGAAGAAGAGGTGATCCAACAAGAGGATAATGAAGAAGGAGAAACATCAATTGTACCGACATATCAATTATCGGAAGAGCAATATAAGCCAATTATTCCTTTCAGACCGAGTGCAGCTCGAGGGGTTATTACCGATCAAGTTAGAAACCGATTAGACATTGATGAGATGGAGAAAGGATTACGCCGACTTTCTATGGAATATTTTGATCCAAAAGAATATTATTATGATGAAGGGCAATACTTATCAGAAAACACAGTGAAAACTTTAATAGACGATCTAAACCCGCCAAAACAAGAAATTAAAACAGAAGAAGAACATCGTGAAAACCCTCGTGTATTTTCCCATGTGTTAGAACAAAATTATGTAGAAGTTGAAGAGGATGAAATCGAATTAAGAGGTGTTTCGATTGGTATTGCCTTAAAATCTGTTTACCGTTTTGAAACAGAAACCGGCGGCCCATATACAGAAGATATTTCCGAAAGTGATATGCTTGAGAAAGGGAAAAAAATTGCCCAAGATTTATTAGAGCATTTACGTGAATATGAAGATGTTCAAAGTGTTCCAATTATGATCGCCTTGTATCGGGAGGAAGAAATTGCTTCTCCTGTTCCAGGAAGTTATGTGGCCAAAACATATGTTCAAGGCTCAGATATGTTAATTGGAGATTGGGAAGAAGTAAATGAAGAAAATGTTCTTTTTCCATCAAACTATGCGAAAGAAAACTTTCCAGACACGAACAAAGTGTTAGAAGAATTCGGACAAAAAATAGCTGATTATTTTCCAAACTATGTCGGATATATTGGGAACGGATTTTATGTAGACAATGATTTAAAAAGATTAAACATTCATATTCCCATAGAGTTTAATGGTTCAAGTGAAATTGTAGGATTCACCCAGTATGTTTATGGTTTAGTGAAAAATTCTTTCACAGGAGATTATGATATTGATGTCCAAATTGCATCTAGTGATCAAATAGAGAGTATCATTTTTCAAAAAGCAGGCGATGAAGAACCGACTGCTCATATTCTCCAATAAAATATAAGTAACGGACATTTTTTGAACTCAACTAATTTTTAAGGTAAAATGGGAAATGGACAAAAATTAACCTAAAGAAAGGTAGGATATAAACGATGGTACAACCATATAGACATGAGCCTTTTACAGACTTTTCCATTGAGGAAAATAAACAGGCAATGGAAGAGGCTCTTAAAAAGGTAGGGGCAGATTTAGGTAAAGAGTATCCATTAATTATTAATGGAGAGCGGATTACAACTGAAGATAAGATTATGTCAGTAAACCCAGCGAATAAAGATGAAGTTATCGGTGTCGTTTCTAAAGCAAATCAAGAACTTGCTGAAAAAGCGATGCAAGTAGCCGATGAAAAATTTGAAATGTGGCGAAAGACAGATCCACAGTTCCGTGCTGATATTTTATTCCGTGCAGCATCAATTATTCGCCGCAGAAAACATGAATTTAGTGCAATGCTCGTTAAAGAAGGTGGAAAACCTTGGAACGAAGCAGATGCAGATACTGCTGAAGGGATTGACTTCTTAGAATATTATGGTCGACAAATGGTGAAAATTGGTAAAGGAGAAGGACAACACGTCGAAAGCCGTCCAGGTGAAAGAAACCAGTTCCATTACATTCCATTAGGTGTAGGAGTCGTCATATCACCATGGAACTTCTTATTTGCGATTATGGCAGGAACGACATCTGCCGCAATGGTTTCTGGAAATACTGTACTCCTAAAACCAGCAAGTAACACACCAGTGATTGCACATAAATTTATTGAAGTTCTTGAAGAAGCGGGTATGCCAAAGGGTGTTGTTAACTATATTCCTGGATCTGGAAGCGAAGTTGGTGACTATTTAGTGGACCATCCACGAACACGTTTCGTCAGCTTTACTGGATCTCGTGAAGTAGGGACGCGAATTTTTGAGCGAGCAGCTAAAATTCAAGAAGGTCAAATTTGGCTCAAACGAACGATTTTAGAAATGGGTGGAAAAGATACAATTGTTGTTGATAAAGAAGCGGATCTTGAACTTGCTGCCCAATCAATCGTACAATCTGCCTTTGGATTTTCTGGACAAAAATGTTCTGCATGTTCACGAGCTGTCATTTTAGAAGATGTTTATGATGAGGTTGAACAACGTGTTGTAGAGTTAACGAAAGAAATTACAGTCGGTGATCCGGAAACTGGTGAACATTTTATGGGTCCAGTCATCGATCAAGCGGCTTATGATAAGATCTTAAGTTATGTAGAAATTGGAAAAGAAGAAGGAAACCTTCTCGTCGGCGGAGATGGCGATGACTCAACAGGTTGGTTCGTCAATCCAACGGTATTTGGAGAAGTTGATCCTGAAGCAAGAATTATGCAAGAAGAAATCTTCGGACCTGTCGTTGCTTTAACAAAGGCTAAAGACTTTGATGAAGCTATCGATATTGCAAATAACACAGAGTATGGATTAACAGGAGCCGTTATCACAAATAACCGTAAGCATATCGAACAAGCAAGAGAAGACTTCCATGTCGGAAACTTATACTTCAATCGAGGCTGTACAGGAGCTATCGTTGGTTACCAGCCCTTTGGTGGATTTAACATGTCAGGAACGGATTCAAAAGCAGGTGGACCTGACTATTTACTCCATCATATGCAAGGAAAAACAACATCCGAAATGTTTTAATAGAAGAGAAAGGTCGTCTGAAATAGTCATTTGGCTATTTCAGACGATTTTTTTTGCAGAAGTATATGTCTTGGGAAAAGAGGTAAATTTGATAACATGACGTTCTTTCTGTATGATATAATACGTAATCAAGTATTATACAACATGAAATGACAGCGTAAGAATTTATAATTGGAGGTGCGTCCATGACGACGATTAATAAAGATGAAGTTAAAAAGATTGCTGATGTTGCTAAATTAACTTTATCGGAAAAAGAACTTGATGAAATGACCGAACATTTACGTTCCTTTATGGATTTTGCTGCAAAAATTGATGAATTAAATACAGCGGATGTAGAGCGAACAACACATGTTTTAAAAGAACAACCGGTCGCTTTACGTGATGATCAGGCGAAGTCGTCATTAACACAAGACGAAGCATTAAAAAATGCTCCAGAACATAAAGATGGTCATTTTAAAGTACCGTCAATTTTGGAGTAAGGAGGAAAGAAATTCATGTCACTTTTAGGATATACGATTGAAAAATTAGAAGAGATGTTACATAAAAAACATATTTCTGCAGAAGAACTCGTGCAAATGTCTATCGACCGGATTGATGAAGTAGAAGATGAAATCAAGGCATTTATTACATTAGATAAAGAAGGAGCGCTTGAGCAAGCAAAAGAACTAGATGAACAAGGGATTCCTAAAGATGCGCCCTTTGCTGCTCTACCAATCGGTATTAAAGACAACCTAGTTACGAAAAATATGCGAACAACAGCTGCAAGTCAATTTTTGAAAAACTTTAATGAACCTTTATATGATGCGACAGCTGTAAAGCGATTAAAGGATGCAAAGGCAATTAATCTGGGAAAATTAAATATGGATGAATTTGCTATGGGCTCTACAACAGAAAATTCAAGTTATCACATTACCCGTAACCCGTGGAATACAGATTATGCTCCTGGAGGTTCAAGTGGTGGTTCAGCTGCAGCAGTTGCTTCTGGAGAAGTCCTTTTTTCTCTTGGATCAGATACTGGCGGGTCCATTAGACAGCCAGCATCTTTTTCAGGTGTTGTAGGCATGAAACCAACATACGGACTCGTTTCAAGATATGGTCTGATTGCCCTAGCACCATCCCTTGAGCAAGTAGGAGTTATGACGCAAACGGTAGAAGATAGTGCTCGGGTATTAGAAGTTATCGCAGGTCACGACAAATTAGATATGACAAGTTCTAGAAATGAAGTTCCAGCTTATACCGATGCATTAACGAAAGAAATACAAGACCTTAAAATTGCCGTTCCACAAGAATACTTAAGTGAAGGTGTTGATCCAGAAGTTAAGGAATCAATTGAATATGCGTTACAAATGTATGAGCTACTCGGAGCGACTTGGGAAGTTGTTTCAATGCCCCATTCAGAATATGCGGCTGCGACGTATTATATTATTGCTTCAGCTGAAGCCTCTTCAAGTTTAGCACGCTATGATAGTATCCGATACGGTAAACGTGCTGAGGGTGCTACAAACTTAGAGGAACTGTATAATTTATCGAGAAGTGAAGGTTTTGGAGATGAAGTAAAAAGACGTATTATTGCGGGAACCTTCGCATTAAGTTCTGGAAATAATGAGGCCATTTTTCAAAAGGCTCAAAAAGTACGTACATTAATTAAGCAAGAGTTTGAATCTGTTTTCGAACATTATGATGTGATTATGGGACCAACGACACCGACACCTGCGTATAAAATTGGAACAGTCATCGAAGACCCAGTGAAAATGTATATGAATGATTTGCTCACAGTTCCTATTAATTTAGCGGGCTTACCAGCAATTTCATTACCATGTGGGTATACAGAAGAAGAAGGATTACCTTTAGGATTGCAAATTATTGGTAAACCTTTCTCTGAAAGTACATTGTTTAGGGTCGCCCATGCTTATGAACAGGCAACAAACCATCATAAGAAGCGACCAGATTTGGGAGGAGAAGAAGCATGAATTTTGAAACAGTTATTGGACTAGAAGTACACGTTGAATTAAAAACGAATGCAAAAGTATACAGTGAAAGTCCGAATGCTTTTGGGGATGAGCCAAACTCTAATGTTGCACCGTTAGATTTAGGTTATCCAGGTGTCCTTCCGACAGTTAATGAAGAAGCAGTTAATTTTGCGATGAAAGCAGCTATGGCCCTCAACTGTGAAATTGCAACTGAAACGATGTTTGATCGAAAACATTACTTTTATCCAGATAATCCAAAAGCATATCAAGTTTCCCAAGATAAATATCCAATTGCAGAAAATGGTTGGATTGATATTGAAGTCGATGGTAAGAAAAAACGAATTGGAATTACAAGACTTCACTTAGAAGAAGATATGGGGAAATTAGAACATGAGGACGGATACTCCTTAGTCGATTATAATAGACAAGGGGCACCACTTATCGAAATTGTTTCCGAACCAGATATTCGTTCCCCAGAGGAAGCCTATGCCTATTTAGATAAATTAAAAACTATTATCCAATATACAGGTGTTTCCGATTGTCGGATGGAAGAAGGCTCCCTTCGCTGTGATGCGAACCTTTCCTTACGCCCTGTTGGACAGGAGGAATTTGGAACGAAGACGGAGCTTAAAAACTTAAACTCCTTTAACTTTGTTCGGCAAGGCTTAGAGTATGAAGAAAAACGTCAAGCAGAAGTTTTATTAAGTGGAGGGGAAATCTTACAGGAAACGCGCCGTTATGATGAACGGGCTAGAAAAACGATATTGATGCGAGTTAAAGATGATGCTGATGATTATCGTTTTTTAACTGAACCAGATATTCTCCCCCTTTATATTGATGAAGATTGGAAAGAACGAATTCGAGCAGAAATTCCTGAATTACCTGATGCAAGGAAACAACGATTTATGGATGAAATCGGCTTAGAAGAATATGACGCTAATTTATTAACCGAATCAAAAGCAATGGCTGATTTCTTTGAAAAAGCGATTAGTTATGATGCAGATGTCCAGCAAGTTGCTAATTGGATGCAAGGTGATTTATC
>Ga0209487_1002396_pt1 | contig 15273 bp, 9 predicted proteins | sample Poulit2012_FD_187524 | JGI IMG/M metagenome (GOLD analysis project Ga0209487, IMG submission 187524) | Agricultural soil microbial communities from Georgia to study Nitrogen management - Poultry litter 2012 (SPAdes) (version 2) | ecosystem: Environmental > Terrestrial > Soil > Agricultural land... | reverse complement strand
CGTTTGATTCGTACTTCCCTAAAGTCTTACTCCATTGATCTAAAAAAGCACTGCCGATAACACCCTCTATATATTTTCCTTTTACAGTAACTTCTTTCACATTAACCATACTTTGTTTATTTTGCGTCAGAATCCATAACATAAGAAACATCCTCTTTAGTGTGGTGCTAGTAGTGATGAATAGTTTTTTAAAAATTGGCATAGTCGTAAGATTTGCGGCTATGCCTTTTGTCTTGCTTTCTCACTCCGTTGATTTCCACTTCAGGTGGACGCTTTCCGCGGGCATGGCCTCAACTCTTATTGTTCCACTGACGTGTCACAATAAGGATTTTCGGACTCATGCTCTTCCCGCTGGAGTCGCCACCTTACGTTCCAATCAACTGGTCTGCATCTTTACATTTGGTTCTATTTCAATTGCTCCAATACAGTTTTAGTAAATTTTAATATGCTGTTCTTGTTTACCGTTTACTTTTTCAGTTTGATAAACAATAATTTTATCGACAAACTCTCTGATTAATTCAGGACTGATTGTACTGATTTCTATATGCTTTTTCACTAATTGTAGAAAATGCTTTGTGTTGATGATGTTTTCTCTCGTTTTATTTAACTCAGTCTGTAATTGATGCATTTTAGCTTTTAATTCAGCTTGCTCTGCCTCATAACCTGCAGACATTTTACGGAAGCGGTCATCGGAAATTTTACCGAATACATTGTCTTCATAAAGCTTTTCAATAATCGTATCGAGTGATTTCATTCTAGCTTTTACTTCTTCAAATGTTCGCTCATCTTTTCGTTGTTTTTGTGATAAATCCTGCTCGAATTGATTGAATACGACTTGTGTGAATGCTTCTTCATGATTTTTTGCGAGAGCTGTAATGCGTTTTAAATCTTCAAGTAACAGTTGTTCTACGACTTCATTCCGAATGCGATGTGAAGTACACATTCCCTTTTCTTTTCGGTAGGTTGCACAGACAAAGTATTCTAAATGCTTAGGTATACGTTTCCCTCGTACTTGATATAGTTTTGCTCCGCAATCTGCACAAAACATCATGCCAGATAATACACTCATCGGTCCGAGTTTTGCTGGTCTCCGTTTTCCTTCACGTATCTTTTGCACGACCTTCCATGTTTCTTCATCGATGATTGCTTCATGGGTATTTTTAAATACTGCCCAATCTTTAGGGTCATTCCATATCTTCTTATTCGTTTTATACGATTGTTTGCGGGTTTTAAAGTTTATCGTATGTCCTAGATATTCCTGTCTTTCTAAAATGTTTGCAACTGATCGTCCTTGCCAAGCAAAAGGGTTGCTTGGTGTACGTGCAGCAATATTAATGCCTTTATTACGAAAGTGAACACTTGGTACGATAATTTCTCTTTTCTTTAGTTCCCTTGCAATTTGCGTTGGACCAAGTCCAGAAATACATAGTTTGAAAATTAAACGAACAACTTCTGCCGCATCTTCATCGACAACCCATTTCGTATTATCTTCAGGATGTTTCATATACCCATAAGGCACTGTTGTCGATAGTGGTTTACCCGATTGACCTTTCGATTTAAAACTCGCTCTAATTTTCTTACTTGTATCTTTAGCGTACCATTCATTAATGATGTTTAAGAACGGTGTGAAATCACTGTCTTGCTGATTAGCACTATCGATTCCGTTATTAATGGCGATAAATCTCACATCAGCTTCAGGAAAGACAACTTCTGTATAATAACCAACTTTCAAATAATCTCTTCCGAAGCGTGACATATCTTTAATAATAACTGTATCGATAACACCTGCTTGTACATCGGCAATCATACGATTGAAATCTGGGCGGTTAAAAGTTGTTCCGCTAAAACCATCATCGACATAAAATTGTGTTGGATAAAAACCATGTTCTTCCGCATATTTCTGCAAGATAGCTTTTTGATTTACGATACTATTTGAATCACCCGCAAGTTCATCATCTCTTGATAATCTACAATAAAGAGCTGTTACTTTTTCTGAATCAGTACGAATCGCTGAATAATGATTCATTGGTTGTTCCATCATGGACTGTCTAAACATTTTTACCTTCCTTTCCGACAGTCTTCAAGCGGTTTCGTACTGTGTATATTACCGTACTAACTTGAAGAAGTCGACTTATTCTCGCTATGATTAACACAATATAAAGCTTGATGTGATACCTGTTTCGCATCGTTTTCTATACGTCTTTTCAGTTTTTGATACACCGTTTCTTGTGCTGTTTTACTTTCTTTTACTTCTATTAAATAAGTGATTTTATCAATCTGCCTTTCTATAAATCTCATAGAAGTTTTCTCTGACATAAAAATTGCTCCTTTCTGAGCGCAGGTTTGCGCTGAGTAAATCTATGCCACTAAGCCCAATATTGGACTTAGTGGAGATTAATGGACCGACCCCAAAAGTGGGGTCAGCAATTTAACTTATTTTATCTGTAATACTTGGATGGCATCTGGATGAATCAATTGTCCGTCTACTCGTTCAGGTGCTAGATAGCCAATTTCGTTTGTTCGACTATATAGTTCTGTTAGTGGCTTTATAGCGACTGGTTGACGTTCAATTACCCAAAAGTAGGCTAAGTCGCCAAACAGAATGGCTTTCTTTCCTGTTTCCACCGCTGGCATATAAGCTGAAATGTGAACAGGCTTACCGAAGATTGTGTTGTTTGTATCATTGAAAATAGGCAAGCCATTTTCATCTTTTAATTTGCGTAGGTACATAGCTGTTTCATCACTCATGATAAACACAGATTTTTTACGATAGTGTACATCTACACAAAAATATAAATTGACTAGATCGTCATAACTAATTATTCCAGTTTCACCAGTTGTAACAGCAGCATCCTTTTGTAGGAGACCTTGTGGTTCTTTATGTCCATCTCCATTTAAGAATTTATTTTCTTCTGCACGTCCGAATCGTTTAGCAAAATCTGTACATAAATACTTTTCTAAATCAAACTGTGTATCTAAAATAAAGGACTTTTTTAATCTTGACATACTAGCAATTTTAAAAGTATTGATTTTAAAGGCTTGAATCATGTCATTGCTTTCTGAAATGCTTTCACCTTCAGCGACAATTTCCGCTTCACCTGTTGAAGTGACCGCATGAATTACACCATCTGGACTTTCTGTTTGAACGACTGTTCCTAATTTACGAAAGATGTTCTCATCTTTAATTGTTTCATTGACTTGTTTTAATGATTGTACAGGTAAAGACGAACTAACATTGTCAGTGATAGATGCCAATATACTTCGGTCGTATTCTTTTCCTTTCATAGCATTCCAAAAATTTGTGTATATTTCATTTTCTAATTTAAACATAATTGTTTTCCTCCTAATGATTTTAATTAATAGGGTTATACGCAAATGAATATCCCTTTATGGAAGGCTGTCGTATTGATCGACAGCCTATATACCCCGTTTGAAATCGCGACTTTTTGTGTGACGCTCCCCGCCCGTTGTCCAAGTGAAAAATGCTAGAGATTCATATCCCCCTAGGGGTCACACAAAATATTTTAGAAAGGGTGTCCACAAAAGGTGGTTACCCTTTACGGTTTTAAGTGACAAATGATACATTGAAACACTTGTGTTCTTGCGTTGTTAAAGGCAGAGTGCTTTCTAATAAGAAATGCTCGGCACTTTGGACAGCGAATGAGTAATTCTTTTAACGGTTGATTATCTTTTCGTGTATGCACTGCGATGCCATTCGTATCAATCGTCATATAGTAATCGCAGTTTGTTTCATCTAAGACTCGTAAACTATTCCCGCTGAAAGGGCGGGCTGTATAGAAGTCGTGTTCGTTCTTGTAAAGTGCGTACGTTTCAAGCATGACAAAAACTCCTTTCTCTCATGAACACAAGGTTTAAAATATTGGGGCGATATGTGGCAAGGTTTTATGTTAATTCTCTATAAGAATATCTATATAGGAAACTAACGATAATGCTTGCCACAACCTGCCCAAATGCTTACCTTAAAAATTCTTGCCCTTCTTTTAAGGTATAACCTAAAAACAATGTGGTTTTCTCACCACCAACACGTGGTCTTTTTCGAACTACTTGTCCAGCGTTTGATAAAGCACTATTAAAGTTACGGGCATTTTCAACGTAATAGCCGTTGGCATAACACCAACTTTGATAAGCCTCATAAAGTGCAGCTGTTCGTTCTTCCCCATTAATATCTTCATTTAATTGTTCTTCGATAAATAAACCAATCTTATCGTTTTCACGATGATAGGCTAAGGTTGCGTCTTGTACGGAAGCTGGTACGTCAAAGCCTGTTTCTTGTAATTTCTGATAACCTTCAAGTGCCCAGTTTAAAATGCCACTTAAATTTTCTGTTTTAGAGAATGTTGACTTTAAATGCTTATCTTGTTCCCAAGCTTCAAAGTGGCGTTCAAAGGGAATGATTTTTACACGACCACTTGTGAGTAAGGTTAAATCTGTTACGTGCGGTAAATGATTGGTGTTAATGAATAGCTTGAACTGTGGTCTAAATTCAAAACTATTCTCATGCAAAAACCTGGCATTAATCGTGTCATTTCCAGTCAAGGTTTTAAGCAATGCAGCACTTAGGGTTAACTTCTTATCTGGCTCGCTAATGTTTACAAAACGAGAACCAGCTAATCTTGCGACATCTTCTGATGGTGCAGAACTACTGCTATTGATTTTCATGCCAATTGTTTCAGGACGACTTGTCTTTCCGTAATCACCACACATCTTCAGAAAGGTTTCCATTGAAGTTCCTTTTCCGTTACGAGTCGTTGCACCAAACAGGATAAACATTGTTTCATATCGAGTATCACCTGTTAATGCATATCCGAGGCACTTTTGAAAAAACGTTGCTTTTTCTACATCACCACTCATGACCTCATGTACAAACTGCTCCCACCGTTCATACCGAGCAAAAGGATCATAATGCACACCCGCAACTTTTGTTATAAAATCTTCCGAACAATGTGGATGAAAAGTATTCGTCCGTAAATTTAACTTGCCATTTTTACAATTGAGTAAATACTTATTCGTATCAAAGGCACTCATTGATATTGGATGAACGTCTTGGGCATCACGTAGAATAATTTCTCTATTTCTTCTTACTTGCCATTTCTTCGAAAAATCGATATATGTTTTACGAATGTTTTCATCTTTAATCGAAAATGCGTAATACATGAGTTGATTAGCAAGCTGTTTACACAGTTGCATCACTTTTAAATTCCCTGTATCACCTTCCCAGGCTTGCCCGTTGTAGATGAACCACTTCTTCCGCTCAGGAATATAGCGGGCAACCGACTTATAATAATCAGCAAACAAATTACTATTTCCAATATCCGTACAAGCATAATGACTGTTTTTAAATGGTTGCATGACCTTTAATCGTTCAAGTTCATCATCTGAAAAATCATCACTTGCTGAACTAATACCATATGGCTTATAGGTCGTGAATACATTTCTTCTTGCCGTTTCTAAAGTGATTTGACCGTATGTTGTACCACTTTGTTTTCGATTCCACTTATCTCGCATTAACCCACTCTGGCGAAATAGTCTGTCCATCTGCGTGATATCCCGCCCACACCAAAAAGCTAAAATACTAGCAAGTGCTAAATCCACTTCACTTCGTGACTCATAATTCGAAATATCGCCATTCCACAGCTTTTTAAATTTCTCTCCGTTTACTGATTTGCTTGCTTTTTCAATGATTGATTCATCGGATAAATACGACACCGCTTCATCTACATCATTTTGCGTTATAGTAGACGAACGCTTCATAAAGGTTTCTAAGAACTGTGGTAATTCATCCGTCATATATTCTAATTTTCCATTTTGAAACACATCGCCTGTTAGCGTGAGAAAGCGTTTTGTCACCCCAGCAATATAGACTTCAATATTTAATTTTCGATTATTGATGTAGTAAGTGTCTGTATCGTAATCAAAATTGGTTGTTTTAAAGTAAATATGAAGCCCGCTTCCAGATGGACTTTTCTCGATATAGCAGTTTGGAAAGTAAGCAATCACATTTTGTGCAATTTCATTTAGATCTCCTGCTTCATTGACACAATCATCTAAATCAATGGTACAAATGTCATGGCTGACAATAAAACCTATGCCAGCATAGTCATCCATGACTTTTACCGCTTCTTCATACGAAGAAAAAGTGCTTAAATCATTTGAACTTGCACGACTGCCTGTTTTCACGTTGTACGGTACTTTCGTTTTCTTTCCATTTCGTTTTTCTTCTTTCCAGCAACAAAATATATCATGTTCTTTCATTTCCGTTGGAATGTTTTCAATGTCACTCACAGAAAGTACACACCTCCTTTGCCTGTAAATTTTTAAAGCTATTCAATTGTCAAGGAACGATGAGGGATATGATCCATCTGTGTTTGTCCAATCTACCTTTTCACTTATGAACCTTTCGACAAATTTCACAGTTGTAAATATGTCCCTCACCTATAAGCGAATAATTCGATCGATTCGAACCCCTTTTTTTAAAAAAAGAAAATCAACTTTCTTTGAACTGACAAAAACAGACGGATTTTTGCAGTTTCAAGTGACTGCTTCACGTCTTCGTGATATGATGGTAGATAGGTAGAAAGAAATCGTTCAAAATAAGGAGGAAGTGAAATGAGTGTACGTTATGAAAAATTATTTCACTTATTAGATGAACGGAAAATGACGACAAGAGAATTAGAAAAGCAAGCAGGTTATTCGGGGAATATTACAACTCGGATGAGAAGAAATGAATATATTTCACTGGAGAGTGTGGAGAAGATTTGTAAGGCGCTCGACTGTCAAGTAGATGATATTTTGGAATTTTAAAGAATAGTAAATAACAATTATTTGGAGGGGTAGAGATGGAAACGAAAATTAATCAAGCAATTACAAGTGTGTTAGAGAGATTTGGTGAAAAATACTTTATTGATGATGCCCTTAATAAAAGTAAAGTCATTCAAGATTTAGATAATTATGATGCAACTCTATTAAAGGCTTTTATTTCTAATGAAATATTAAAAAACAACTTTACAATAGATATAGATGGGAATATCATTTTACAAACAAATAAATTAATCGAATTATTCGAGGCAGATGAATACTGGAAAGACTCTTATACAAAATATACAAAGAAGATTGGTTTAACAGCAGGTGGGAAGTTCATTGATGAATCGTCAGATGTTGTACTTAATTTCCCTTATAAGGACACCGTTTTAAAAGCTAGTATGAGTAAAGAAGATACTGATAAAGATGATTTGCGACCAGAAGAACCATTTTTAAATGAAGTCATTGCAAAAGAAGAAGTTGATGTATTACTAGATAAAAAGATTCTAGTAAATGCGAAAAAATACAATGAAAATAGCGTTCATGAAGTAGATCGATTTAGTGAAGAAGACAACCTTATCATGAAAGGGAATAACTTATTAGCATTACATACATTGAAAGAAAAATATGCTGGGAAGGTGAAATTGATTTATATTGACCCTCCTTACAACACTGGGAGAGATAGTTTTAAATATAACGATAACTTTAATCGTGCAACGTGGCTAACATTTATGTTCAATAGATTAGAAATTGCAAGAGAGTTTCTAAGTGATAACGGCAGTATTTTTGTTTCTATCGATGAAAAACAACAGGCATATCTACAAGTTTTAATGAATGAAATATTTGGTGAAAATAACTTGCTGGAAGTATTTCATATACAAGCTAGATATACACAAAAATCGTTAAATGAAAAAGATAATTTCCAACCTGTAATGGAGTATATATTAGCCTATGCTAAGGATAAATTACACTTTATGCCCAATAAACCATATGAAGATTATGATTTATCAAAGTTTAAATGGGATATAGAAGAGTTATCGCAAGGTGAAGCAATTGAACTAGGTGGAAAAAAGGTTACAATATTTAAAAAAGGTGAATATAAAATTACTAAAAGAAATAACCCTGGGATTAAAGGATTGAAGGATACATGGGCAAGTGGCAGCGTATTAACAGGTAATACATCAGGGAAGTTTTTTGATTTATATTTATCTAAAAGAAAAGAAGTTGATGGTTTGGAAATACTTTATAAAGTTGAAGGTATAGGAGAAGATGGGTTGGGATACCGCTATTTTACGGGACCAAAAAAAGAATCATCAATTAGAGGACAATTTTATTCAGGAGTTCCCTTAGCTATGCAAGAAAAAATAAAAATAGGGGAAGCTAAGAAATTTAAACCAATCGTTAATTATTATGATTTTAGTGGTGACTTTGGAAATATTCGTCATGAAGGTGGCGTTGCTTTTAATTCAGGAAAGAAGCCAGAAAAATTATTGAAACTCATAATTGAAATTGCAACAAATGAGCTGGATTTAGTAATGGATTTTCATCTCGGAAGCGGTTCTACCGCAGCAACAGCAATGAAATTGAATAGAAGGTTTATAGGAATTGAACAAATGGACTATATTAAAGAATTATCAGTAAAACGATTAACTAATGTTATAAAGGGAGATGAAACAGGTATTTCTAAAGATGTTAACTGGCAAGGTGGCGGAAGTTTTGTCTATGTTGAGTTAATGGAAAAAAATCGAGGATTCTTGAAATCAATCCAAGACGCAGAAACACAAACAGATGTGCAAAAGTTATTCGATTTTATGTTAGAAGAAGCAGAGATTGATTTCCGTGTTGATTTAGAAAAGGTAAAAAATACGTTACATGAATTGTCTTTAGACGAACAAAAGAAAACTTTAATTAAAATTATCGATAAGAATCAGTTATACTACAACTACTCAGAAATTGATGATGCAAATGTTCGTGATTTAATTACGGATAATGACTATGCATTTAATAAAAGCTTTTACGAAGAAAGCGGTGAATAATTGTGGCAAAGAAAAAACAATTACCACTTCCATTATATGACGAAGTAAAAGAATTAAATGAGAGTTTATTTAACGATCAAGGTGCATGGGAAACACCAACTTATATAAAAGAGAACATGGTTCACACCTTTAGGTACTATCAAGATGCTGCATTACGTTTCTTTCATTATTCACAAGTTGCCAATGAATTTCGATTTAGAAATGTTAATCACGTCCTATTTAACATGGCAACGGGTAGTGGAAAAACGGACTTAATGGCTGGACTCATTTTATACTTATATCAAGAACATGGTTACCAAAATTTCTTATTTTTAGTAAATACGAATGGTGTGTTAAATAAGACAATTGATAACTTAACGAATCAAGGGTCTGAAAAATACTTATACACACCGACCATTGAAATTGATGGTGAACGAATCGAAATTAGACAAGTAGAAACATTTCCTAAAACACAAAGTAAAAATACGATTTACTTAAAACTAGCAACGGTTCAACGAGTCGCCGCAGATATTTACACGCAAAAAGAAAACGCTATAGGCGAGGAAGATTACGCTAGAGACAAGATGGTTATTTTAGGAGATGAGGCGCACCATTATTCTGCTTCGACAAAAAGGGAAAAAGAAACGGAGCAATCATGGGAAAAAGCGATTGCAACGATATTAAATGCCAGAGATGATAATCGTTTACTTGAGTTTACGGCAACCATTGACCTTGAAAATAAAAATGTTTATGAAAAGTATAAAGACAAAGTTTTATATCGTTATGCTTTAGACAGATTTATTCAGGATAAGTATTCTAAGAATGTAAAACGAATTCAATCGAGTAATACGGACGTTGATAATATGATGAATGTCATATTATTAAGTGAGTATAGACGCAGGTACGCTCTAGAGAAACTTGGCACCTATATGAAACCTGTTATTATGTTTAAATCACAACGAATTGATGCTTCAAATGAAGCGCACGAACAATTTAATCAACTCATTGAAAGCTTATCTGTTGAATCTTTAAAACAATTTTTAGATAGACAGAGACAAGTTTCAACAGAAGATGATAGTGAAACACTAGCACTTGCCCATAACTATTACTTAGAAAATGAAGAAAACTTAGCAGATATTCTTAGAGATATGAAAAGAGAACTTTCTCCAAATAGAATTATTAATGCTAATGACACGAGTCAATCGGGTATTTTAGAAAAAGGACATTACGAAGCATTAAATAGTTTAGAAAGTCCAACGAACTTGTATCGTGTAATCTTTGCAGTTGCAAGACTTACTGAAGGCTGGGACGTACTTAACTTATTTGATATTGTTCGTCTAAGTGATGACCCAAAAGCGAAAGGTACAAAAGCAACGACAATGTCAGAGGCTCAATTAATTGGACGTGGGGCGAGATATTATCCGTTTTTATTCCATGGAGACCGTTCATTTACACGTAGGTTTGATGATGATGGGAAAGATAGTCTAATCATGGAGACGATTCATTATCATACGATTAATGAACCACAATACTTGAAAAACTTAGTCAGTGCCTTAGATGAAATGAATTTACCTACGGGTGAAGATAAGAAAAACCCATTAATTGATGTAAAAGTAAAACCTTCTTTCAAACGTACGGATGTATGGAAGTACGGAAAAGTTTTTTACAATGAAACGGTTGAAGTGGCAGATGATTATTATGATTCTTTAGAGAAGTATGGTGTGAACACGAAAAATGACGAATACATTCCTTATATATCCGCTTTAAAAGAAGTCGGCTATAAAGATACAGAAGTAAATGAAGACTATACGAATGCTTATCATGTAGCCCTTACGTTTGATGAACGTTATGTAAAAAAAGTGATAAATCGCTTATCTTTTTATCACTTTGCTAACTTAAAAAAGTATATCCCACTCTTAACATCAAGGGAAGAATTTCTAGGTGAAAAATGGTTAAATATTTATAATCGTACAATTTATGTTACAATTCCACGAACGATGGATAGTAGTATTTTGACGCCAACGGAGAAATTAAATATTTTAGAACGCTATTTTTCTGACGTTGCCAAACAAATAAAAGCTGGTTTTAGTAAACAACGTGGTACGGGTAAATTTATCGGTTATCCGATTAAAAAATATATCGGTAATTATCGTAAACGAGTACCAAATTATGATACAGGTAAAGTGTTCGGGCAGAACGATCCACAAACAGTCCAACGATATGAGTTAAAAGAAGATTATTATGTGTACGACTCTGCGATTATTAACTTAACAGAAAAGCAATTAATTGACCGCATTGCAGAACGTGTGACTGAATTGAAAGAGCAATATGAAGATGTGTATTTAATTCGAATGGATGAAAATATGCACAGGGAATCGGCGAAAAATAATAAGTTAAAGTTACATCAATTCGGTAGTGGTCATGATGAAGTACATTTAACGGGTTTTCAACCTGACTTTATTTTATACTTGCAAAATGCTAATTATTTCATCCAAATATTTATTGAACCTAAAGGACGAAATATAGAAGAAGAGCAATGGAAAGAAGACTTACTCACTTACATCAACGAACATGAAGCAGAAATTATCTTTGAAGATGAAGTGACAGATGTCAAAATAAAAGGTGTGAAATTCTACACATTGAATGATGGAAGAGCTGCAATTAGGCAATTAGGTGAAATTGCACTCGGAAGAGCGTTTAAAGGGTTGAGTGTGGAATAAATTCAAAGGTTCTTTATTAAAAAGAAGGGTAGATAACGCCAGATAATATGTCTAAGAATACCTATTATCTGGCTAATAATTGACTATTAGATTATATATATAAAATATTAATCACCTAAGATATTTAAACATACATATCGCGAAATATCGAAATGGGGTCCTGTTTTGTGCAAAATAAAAATGAAGTTTTAACAATTGGTCGTGAAAATAAGTTAAGTTTTTGGAAGGATTTAAAAGGCAATCCTTTTAATAAATCTGAAATTATTAATAGTTGGGAAATATCTTATAAAGAGAAGGTATCTCGTAATGAACATGAAAGCGGTTTACGTTTACCACAATTTGGTGCTTTGTCAGCAATCCGTGCACATTGGACAGTATCTAATTCACCTGCAACAATAGTACTCCCTACAGGAACTGGTAAAACCGAAACTATGTTTGCTACGATTGTGTCTGAACGTATTGAAAAGACCCTTATCATAGTTCCAACAAATTTATTAAGAGAACAAATATTTGAAGGTGCAAAGACATTTGGTATTCTTCCCAAAGCAAAATTGATTTCTGATGATATTATATTTCCAACTGTATTCTTATACAAATCAAAGGTAAATGATGAGCAAAAAGGTAAAATTAATGAAGCATTTGATAAAGCAAACATAATTGTTTCGACACCTAAAATGATAAGTAACCTTCCAACTGATACTCTGAGTAAATTAGTTGATAGTATAGATGTTGTCATCTTTGACGAAGCACATCACTTGGCTGCCCAGCATTGGAGTAATGTTAAAAATATGTTTATAGAAAAAAGGATATTACAATTCACTGCAACACCTTTCAGAAATGATGGTAAAAAAATTGGTGGAGAAATAATATTTAACTATGGATTAGCATTAGCACAAAAATCTGGGTATTTTCAACCAATTGATTTTTTTCCAATCCAAGAGTTTAATGAAGCTGTATCTGATAAAGAAATTGCAAAGGAAGCAATTAAACAATTACAAATAGACTTAAATAAAGGATATGAGCATATTGTTTTAGCCAGGACAAAAACTAAAAATCGGGCAGATGATCTATATGCAAATATTTATTCAAAATATAAAAAATATAATCCAGTTGTTATTCATTCAGGGACATCCGCATCAAAAAAGAAATTATATATGGAACAAATTAGAAGTGGGAAGTCTAAAATTGTAGTATGTGTAGATATGTTTGGTGAAGGGATAGATATTCCGACACTTAAGATTGCAGCTATTCATGATAAATATAAATCATTACCTATAACACTTCAGTTTATTGGTCGATTTGCACGAACTAGTGGAAATAATTTAGGGAATGCAAAGTTAATTACAAACATTGCAATTGACAATTTAAAGGAGTCGATTGAAGAGTTATATCATCAGGATTCTGATTGGAATCAACTATTGAACGTTCATTCAAGTGCTGCAATAAAAAAAGAAATTGATCAAGATAACTTTTTCAGTAATTTTAAAAAAGAACATGTAGATAAAATTGACTTGTCTCAATTAAAGATGAAAATCAGTACAAGAGTTTTCAAGACATCTTCGATTAAAGTTTTTGTCGAAGGTTGGAAGCGTGTTTTAAATCATGACAGGACTATATCATTAATTAATGAAAATGAAGACGTGTATGTATTTATAGAAGAGATAGAAAAGCAGGTTCCATGGTCTGATCAAAAAGATATTGTTCAATATGAGTATGATTTTTTTGTTGTTTTTCATGATGTAAAAAAAGGACTTATACACATAAATGAAACCGATGCAGGTAAAGGTAATAGATTAATAGAAAATATATTTTTTGAATCCTCATTAATAAAAGGTGAACCAATATACAGAACCCTAGATGGTATTAATAGATTAATGATTGGTACCTTGGGTTTGAAGCAAAATCCGAGTGGAAGAATTAGTTTTAGAATGTTTGCGGGAACGGATATTAAGTCGGGGATAAGTCAGGCTGTAATATCTGGTTCTACAAAGTCTAATTTATTTGGTTATGGCTTTCGAAATGGAGAGAAAGTTAGTATAGGTTGCTCATATAAAGGGAAAGTTTGGATGAGGTGGGTAGAACAAATTGACTTTTGGAAGGAATGGTGTCTTAATGTCGGCGAAATGATTCTCGATGAGACAATAGATACTAATCATATATTAGAAAACTCTTTAATGATGGAAGAAATAACAAAATTTCCAGATGCCACACCTTATAAGATTCTACTACCTGAACAAGTTGAAGTTTCAAATTCGTATGCAAAGCAATTATATATTCCAAAGGAGGATAAATTATATCCGTTTTTTCAATTCGATTTAAGAAATCCCAGGTTGATTAATGGTAATCTTCAATTTGAATTATGGCTTAATGCAAGAAGGTATTTATTTGAACAATTAATTGATGAAAAATCATTTCACTTTAAACAATTAGATGGTGAAGAGTTAATAGTTAGACACAGGAATGTAAATGAAGACATAATTGATTTTTTAAAAAATAATCCTCCTGAGATATCGTTTATAAATGAAAATGGTCATATTATTGTTGTAGAGGAAAATCTTAAAATTGAAATTAAACCTAAAGGTGATATTGGAATTGATAGTTTAGATATTATTTGTGTTGACTGGGTGGAAATGAATGTTGATATTAAATCTGAATCTCAAGGGAAATCTAGGAATAAACACTCAATTCAATATGCAACGATTCATAATATTGTTGATCAGTCTTCCGATATTATTTTTGATGACGATGGACCTGGTGAAATAGCAGATGTGGTAGGAATTAAGATTGATTTAGAGAAACGAACAATTATCATTCACTTATATCACTGTAAATTTTCAGAACGTGATTTCCCAGGGGGGCGTGTTAATGACTTATATGAAGTTTGTGGGCAATCGGAAAAATCTATAATTTGGAATGATAATCCTCTTGCACTTGTTAACAGAATGATTGAGCGGGAAAACAAAAGATTGAAAGACCATGATGATACTCGAATTGAGAAAGGTGATATACAAACAATTCACATGCTGAAACAAATGTTAACATCTGGTTTTAAAACGGAATTTGAAATATCAATTGTACAACCAGGAGTTTCTATCGAAAAAATTACTCCCCCAATGAAACAAATACTATTTGCAACAGAATCGTATTTAAAAGAGACTTATGAGATTCCTTTAAGGTGTTATTTTAGTGAATGATTTATAAAAGCTGACAAGATATTAAATTCTTGTCAGCTTTTTTCCGCTCAAAGCCTGTCATTCCGCTATTTTATTTTCATCACTACTAGCAATCCCCTTTAGCTAAATTTTTTTATGAATTTAAATCGTTATTCCATCAATAAATAATACATTTTACTCAAAACTTCCATTTATTAATTTTGTACATACATTTTATTTAAGCGAATCTTATTATAGGTTTTTTTATTCTTTATCCATTGTTCTAAACTGATTATGAACTTATTTCATAATTTATACACTTTTGCCAATGATTTGTTATAATAATTATGTTTTTTAAACATAAGAATAGCAAATAATTCACTACACCCGGAGGATTTATAATGCACATTCATATAATAGGCGTTGGAAAAATAAAAGAGAAATATATAAAGCTAGGAATTGCTGAATTTGAAAAAAGACTCCAGCCATATTGCAAATTAAGTTTCTCTGAAGTAATCGATGAAAAAGCTCCAGAACAATTAAGCGATAAAGAATTAAGTAGATTAA
>Ga0209487_1002395_pt1 | contig 15281 bp, 10 predicted proteins | sample Poulit2012_FD_187524 | JGI IMG/M metagenome (GOLD analysis project Ga0209487, IMG submission 187524) | Agricultural soil microbial communities from Georgia to study Nitrogen management - Poultry litter 2012 (SPAdes) (version 2) | ecosystem: Environmental > Terrestrial > Soil > Agricultural land... | reverse complement strand
TGCTGGTGTCCTCCGGATACTTCAGCCTGGTGATCAGCCTGATCGGTGCGGTGGTGGTCGCACTGGCACCGTGGAGTGGGATCCCGGTGACGGTAGTCGGCGTGCTGGCCTACCTGTACGTGATCGGTGAGCCGAATCAGCTGATCGCAGCGGTGTTGCTGCTGGGACTCCATACGGTGCTGACGCTGACCCGGTTAATGGGTTCTGTCGGTCCGCGAGCGCAGGTGGAGGTCGCAGCGCTGGTCCGGATCGGGGCGCCGTTCGGCCTCATCCAGGTCTTCTCCCAGCTGATGCTGCACCTGGCGATGGGCTTACCGGTCCTGGGCGGAGGGGTGATCTGGGTTGCGGTAGCCACGTTGGCAGCCCTGGTGGTGCTGGTGGTGCTGCTGGTCCGGGCGCTGCGCGCGGTAACTTAGGTTCCGCACACCACCGGCGTCGCGGCGCAGGCCGGGCGGGTGGCAGATGACCGACGACGAAGGAGTTCCTCGGATGCAACCGGTAGGAGAGAACTGGGCGGAGAGTTACCGCTATACCGCTACCCGGCTGCACCAGCCCGGTAGCGTCGCCGAGGCCCAGGAGCTGATCGCGAACCGGACCAAGATCCGGGCGATGGGCAGCAGGCACTCATTCAACGACCTGGCCGACTCCCCCGGTGAGTTAATCACCATGACCGCACTGGCGCCGCAGATCGAGATCGATGCGGCTGCCGGCACCGCGACCGTGAACGGTTCGGTGACCTACGGCGATCTCGCGGTGGAGTTGGACCGGGCGGGATTCGCCCTGCACGCGATGGCTTCGCTGCCGCATATCTCCGTGGCCGGAGCGATCGCCACCGCCACGCACGGCTCCGGCGACCGCTCGCAGAACCTGGCCGCGGCAGTGGTCGCGGTGGAGATGATCACCGCCGACGGCCAGCTGCGCACCTTCACGCCTGCGGACCCGGAGTTCGAGGGGGTGATCGTGGGCCTCGGCGCCCTGGGGGTGAGCACCCGGGTGACGATGCAGATCGAGCCGGCCTACCAGATGCGCCAGTACGTCTTTAACGACGTCCCCTGGCAGAGCGTCCTGGAGGGCTTCGATGAAGTGACCTCTCTGGGTGAGTCGGTGTCGCTGTTCCCTGCCTGGGATCCCGACGTGGTGGACTCGGTGTGGGTCAAGCGCCGCACCGACCGGGCAGATGGCGGTGAGATCCCAGCCGAGCTAGCCCAGTACGCCGCCACGGCCGACCAGCACCCGGTGCGGGCCTTCGACGCCGAACCGTGCACCCCGCAACTGGGTAAGCCCGGACCGTGGCATGAACGCCTGCCGCACTTCCAGATGGGCTTCACCCCGTCCTCGGGCCGGGAGATCCAGACCGAGTATCTCCTCCCGCGTGCGGCCGCGGTGCCGGCGATCCGGGCGGCCGCCGAGCTGCGGGACCAGGTGGCCGGTGTGCTGCAAATCAGCGAGGTGCGCACAATGGCGGCCGATGAACTGTGGCTCTCGCCCGCCTATGGCCGGGACACGGTCAGCATCCACTTCACCATGGATCTGCAACCGGCGGCGGTGCGGGAGTTGCTGCCGGTGTTCGCGAAGACCTTCGCTCCGTTCGATGCCCGGCCGCACTGGGCCAAGTGGTTCGTTGCTGATGCCCCGTTGCTGGCCGGGCTCTACCCGCGGATGGACGACTTTCGCGAGCTGGCCGCCCGGATGGACCCCACCGGAAAGTTCAGCAACGACTACCTGCGCGCCCTCGTCCTGCCCCACTGAGCCGCACCTGCGCGGTCTCCTCGCAGCTACCCGCCGACTCCGGCGGCGGGCCATGTGGCGCCCGGCCCAGACCGGACAATTGGCACCCACTGGTGGGCCTCGGCGGGCAGCTACCGGCTCAGCCCTTGCGGAGTGCGCGCCCGGCCAGCACCCCGGTCGATTCCCCGCCGCGGACGGCCACCTGGCCGTTCACGACCACCTCCGAGACACCGACAGCCAGTTGGTGCGGGTCATCGAAGGTGGCTAGGTCAGCCACTCGCTGCGGGTCGAAGACGACGACGTCGCCGGCGTAACCGGGCGCCAACCGACCACGGTCGGACAGCCCGAGGGTGGTGGCTGGCAATACGGTCAGGCGCCGGATCGCCTCGGCCAGGGACAGTACCTGCTCCTCGCGAACGTAGTGGCCCAATACCCGGGCGAAGGTGCCGTAGGACCTGGGGTGGGTGGGCTTGCGCAGTACCGCTCCCTCTGGTGCCATCGAGGACCCGTCGGAGCCGAAGCCGACCCAATCCCGCCGGATCTGCTCCCGCAGGTTGTCCTCCGACATGGACAGGAACGCCACGGTCACCCGGGAGCGGTCATCGCGGATCAGGTCCAGGGCGGCATCGACCGGGTCTGTGCCGCGCTCCTCGGCGATCTGGGTCAGGGTCTTGCCCTGCAGGTGGGCGAACTCCGGGTTGCGGAAGCCGAGCACCAGTACCCGGTCGGAGGAACCGGTATCCCCGAACCGCCGGCGGGCGCGCAGGTCTGCGGCGATCTCGGCCCGGGCCGCCGGGTCGGCAAGCCGGTCGAACAGGGCTTGAGTTCCGCCCACGTGGAACCGGTCGGGAATGATGCTGGTCAGCCCGGTGGAACTCGCCGTGTAGGGGTAGACGTTCGCCTTCACCTGCTGGCCTGCTGCGCGAACCTGTTCCACACGGTCCAGCACCTGGTCCATCAGGTGCCAGTTGTCCTGACCGGATGCCTTCAGGTGGTAGATCTCTGCCGGCACGTCGGCCTCCTGGCCGATCCGGATCAGTTCCTCGACCGCCTCCAGCAGCCGGCTGCCCTCGTCGCGCATGTGGGAGATGTAGCCGCCGCCGTAGGGCGCGGCGGCACGGCTCAGCGCGATCAGCTCCTCGGTGGACCCGTAGGTCTCCGGCGGGTAGATCAGCGCGGTCGCCACTCCCAGGGCGCCGTCGGCCATCTCCTCGGCCACCAGTGCCGACATCTGGTCCAGTTCCGCACTGGTCGCCGGGCGATCGTCGTAGCCGACGACGTAGGGACGCAGCGTGCCATGGCTGACGAAGGAGGCCACATTCTGGGCGGTGCCGGTGCGCTCCAAGTGAGCAAGGAACTCCGAGAGCCGGGACCAGGTCACGGCCAGGCTCCGTTCGGCGTGCACATGCTCCAGGTTGCGTTGCATCGGCTCGCTAAGCGGACCCAGGGCGCCGCCCTCACCGAAGATCTGGGTGGTCACCCCCTGGAGAAGTTCACTGAGGGACCGGGGGTCTTCCAGGATCGTGAAGTAGGCGTGGGAGAGCACGTTGATGAAACCTGGGCACACCACCTGCCCGTCGGCGTCGATGACCTCCGCGGCCTCATCGTCGATGCCGCCGACGGCCACGATCCGGCCATCGGCGATCCCGACGTCGACCTGCTCTGCGGGACTGTCTCCTCGAAATACGGTTCCACCGCGGATCAACAGGTCCAGCACTGCTCCATCACCTCACGTCGTCGTCGAGTGTCGTCACCGGACTCTACGTGAGGTGGCGCACTCCCACGCAACGCACCCGCCCCGCTACCTGAAGCGGGCCGGCGGCGCGCCGGGCCTACCGCCTCGCGACGGAGGCGCCCCACAGCGCACAGGCCATACCGAGGCCGCGCTCTGGGCAAGGTCGCACAGCTGGTCGGGCTGCTGGAGTGAGCATCGACCCGCCCCGATCCCACCGGCGTGAGCCCAGGTCACGACGCAAAAAGACCGGCCCTGATCAGTGAGTGATCAGGGCCGGTCTCGTGGTAGCGGGGGAGGGATTTGAACCCTCGGCCTCCGGGTTATGAGCCCGGCGAGCTACCGAACTGCTCCACCCCGCGTCGGTGAACACCACACTACGTCACACCGAACGGGAGGAGCAAATCGGTTTAGTCGCCCCCGCCCCCAGACAGCTCGGAGTCCGCGGCCATAGCCTCCTCAAGGGCGGTGGCCAACCGTTCCTGGGCCTCCCCATAGGCTGCCCAGTCTCCGTCGCTCATCGCCTCGTCCGAGTCGCTAAGCGCCTGTGCGGCGTCGTCCAAAGCCTGGTTCAGCCGCTGCTGGGCATCACCGCTGGGAGCATCATCAGTCTCCTCCTCGGCGGGCTCGGTGGCGTCGTCGGTCGCCTCGTCCTCAGGCGTGCCATCCTCCTCAGGAGTGCCATCGTCGCCGGGCGTGACGTCTTCATCCTCGGGATCGATCCCCTCCTGCAGGTCGCCCTCGATCTCCTCATCGGGTACCGGGTCCACACCGGCGTCGCCGGCCTGCGCACCGGAGTCACCGCCGAAGACCTGGTCCAGAGCCTCATCGAGGGTGTAGGCAAAGCCCACCGAATCACCGAAGGCCACCAGCACCCGCCGCAGCAACGGGAATTGGGTTCCGGTGTCGGATTGCACGTAGACCGGCTGCACGTACAGCAGACCGCCTCCGATCGGGAGGGTGAGCAGGTTACCGGCGATCACCTGCGAACCACCCTGGCTGAGAATGTTCAGCTCGTTCGCCGCAGTGGTATCGGAGTCGAAGTTGTTCTGCACCTGACCCGGCCCGGGGACCGTGAGGTCACGGGGTAGCTCGAGTAATCGGAGGGTGCCGTAATCCTCATGGACCGCTCCAGGCTCATTGCCGGTTTCGGAGTTCACCCCCAGGAATCCGGTGAGCACGTTGCGCTGGTCATCATTGAGGATGAACGAGGAGGTCAGCGAGAAGGTGTCCTCCTCCTGCCCGGGCATCCGCAGACTCAGGTAGAACGGTGGCTGCGCAAAGTTCGGACGAGCGGGATCAGCCGGGGTGCGCCAGAAGTCACCACCGGAGAAGAAGTTCCTGGCATCGGTGACGTGGTAGCGGTTCAGCAATTCGCGCTGGACCTTGAACAGGTCCTCGGGATAGCGCAGGTGACTCATCAGGTCCCCGCTGATCTCCGACACGGGCTGGACCAAGTCCGGGAAGACTTCCGTCCAGGTCTGCAGGATCGGGTCCTCCTCATCCCAGGCATACAGGCTGACCGAGCCGTCATAGGCGCTGACCACGGCCTTCACCGAGTTCCGGATGTAGTTGACCAACTCCGGCATCTGTGCCTGCACCTGCTGAGCCTCGGGGTTCAGCGAGTCGGTGGTGGCGTCCTCGAGTTGCTGGGACTCGGCGTAGGGGTAATCCGAGGTGGTGGTGTAGGCGTCGACCACCCACACGACCTCCTTGACTCCGTCGCCGTCGGTGTCCACCACAGCCGGGTAGGTACGCCCCTCCAGCGTCAGGAATGGAGCCACGCGAGCCACCCGCTCCCGGGGATCACGGTGGTAGAGAATCTGCGATTCCTCGGTGACCCGCTCGGAGAAGATGATCTGCTCGCTGCCGAACCGGGTGGCATACATCAGCTGGCGCCAGAAGCTCCCGATGTCCGGCCCACCATCACCTTCGTAGGTGTTGTTCACCTGACCGTTCTCGGCCTCGTCGTCGGGGTAGTCCAACTCCCACGGGTCCAGATCGTCCGGTGCCCCGACCACCGAGTAGTCCGGGGAGTTCTCCGAGAAGTAGATCCGCGGCTCGTATTCACCCAACGCGCCGATGCTGGGGATACCGCCTTCGAAGAACGACGGCCGGCCGTCGTCGGTGGTGGTGCTGCCATACGCGGCCGCCACTCCGTAGCCGTGGGTGAAGACGGTGTGGTCGTTGGTCCAGTTCCGCTCACCGACGGCATCGAGGTTGATGTCGCGCACGGCGATCACCGTGTCCTCGAGTTCACCGTCCACCTCATAGCGGTCCACGGCGAGTTGGTCGGGGAAGGTGTAGTAGTGCCGGTTCTGCTGCAGCTGGCGGAATGTCGGCGAGACGATATTCGGGTCCAGCAACCGGATGCTGGCAGCCGATTCCTCGTCGTCCTCCAGGGCACCCTGGACACCTTCGAGTTCGGCGTCGTAAGTCTGGGCCTCCACGTCCTCCAGGTCGAAGGCCTGCAGGGTCGCGTCGATGTTGCGCTGAATGTACTCGGCTTCCAACTGCTGCTCGTTGGGGTTGACCCGCACGGCCTGGATGATCGCCGGATAGATCATGCCCGCAACCAGGCCGGTGACCACCGCCAATGCCACACCGACCACCGGAGCCCGCCACCGGCCCCGGGTACCGAACAACCAGATCAGCACGGCCACGAACACACAGACGATCGCCACGATCGTGCGAGCGGGTAGGACAGCGTTGATCTCCGTCCAGGTGGCGCCGTCGTACCGCTCGCCGGGGCTGGTCAGCAACTGGTACCGGTCCAGCCAGTAGTTCGCGCCGGCGAGCAGCACGATCACCCCGCCCAGGATGGACAGCTGGATCCGCGCGGCTCGGGTGGCCCGGCGCTGGCCGGTCACCTGGATACCGCCGTAGAGGTAGTGGGTGAATGCCGCCGCTACCAGACCGAAGATCGCGGTCCACAGCAGGAATGAGACCGTGAAACTCAGGAACGGCAGGGTGAAGACGAAGAAGGAGATGTCGTGGCCGAACTCGGGGTCGGCCTGACCGAAAGACTGACCGTTCATCGCCAACAGGAACGGCTGCCACTGGGTGCTCATCGCTGAGCCGGCGAAGAACCCGATCACCGCGGGGGCGGCGATGAAGGCGAGTTTGCGCAGCGGGTCGAAGGCCTCGCGGTAACGCTCCAGGTCACGCTGCTGAGGGGTGCTGGGCACATACATCGGCCGGTGCTTATAGGCCAGGTGCAGGTTCAGCCACACCACCAGGCCCATCAGCGCCAGCCCGACCACGAACAGTCCCCCGCGGGTCACCCACTGCGTCAGCAGCACCTCGGAGTAACCCACCTGATCGAACCAGAGCCATTCGGTCCAGAACCGGGAGAGCACCAGGAAGCCGATGATCACCCCAAGCAATACGCCGATGGTGGGCAGCAGTGGACCGCGGCGACGTCGCTGGGACGCGGGACGCGGGGCTGACGATGAAGCAGCGAACGACACGTGGGCTCTACCTCGAGGTTCTGACCTGGACGGGCGGACCTGCGAAACCGGTGCACCATGGCAACCGATCACGCGCCCTACAAGTTTCCCATACATCCGAAGTGCTGGGACCATGGTGGCGATGACGAGCCACGAACCCGACCCTCAGACCCGCGCCCTTGCTGCCGCCGTATTGGAGCTGGAGCGCCACACCGCCCAAGGCGGGTGGGATGCGCCGGTGGGTGTCTACGCCCTGGTACGCACCGCGCGAGCACTCAACGACAACCCGGAGTTCGGTGAGCAGGTCGGCCCGGAAGCCGTGGCCGCCGCCGGCGCAGATCCACAGCACCTGACCTCGATCGAGCAGGATGGCCTACCCGAGGCGCCGAATCTGGAGGACCTGCTCGCCCAGCTGGCCTGGCCGGAGACCGTGGACGGGGCGGCGATCGTGGTGGAGCGGATCGTGGTACCACCGGAGGCCGAGGTAGGTATGCCCGAGGACCCCGAGGAAGGTGTCGCCTACCTGATGTCCCACCCGGAGCGCCAGGATGTGCGAGTGGCCGCCGGCGTCCTCCGCAGCGGTGAGTCGTGGTGCGTGCTTCGGTCTCGAGCCAACGACGACGACGACGCCGTAGCCGGTTCCCCTGACGCGGTGCCGGGCCTGGTGCACGCGCTGGCGGCGACACTGCAGTGAGCTGACTGCAGCGCCCACCAGTCCCAGCCGGCCCGGGACAGAGGGGGTGCCCGGGGGCGCGGGTGCCGGGTGCTACGAGGTCGGCGTCGGAGCCGGGGCGGGGCTCCCATCGGCGCAGGCGGGCAGGTCCGCGGTCTGTCCCTCGGCGATAGCCGCCACAGCCTCCCGTGCCTCGGTCAGGGTCTGCACCGCTACCACCTGCAGGCCATCGGGCACGTTACCCACCACTTCATTGCAGTTCTGGGCCGGCGCCAGGAAGTACTCAGCGCCGTCGTCGACCGCACCGATCATCTTCAGGCCAATACCCCCGATCGGCCCGACCCGGCCATCGAGGCTGATCGTCCCGGTGCCCGCGATCACCTCACCGCCGGTGAGATCACCCTCGGTGAGCATCTCGATGATCCCCAGGGCAAACATCATTCCGGCACTCGGCCCGCCGACGTTGTCGATCGCGATCTGCACCTCGAGCGGCATGTCGAAGTCTGCGTTCAGGTAGACCCCGAGCATGCTGCCACCCCGCCCGTCGTCGACCGTCACGATGGGCAGGGCAACCTCCTCACCGTCTCGTTCGACGAGGAGCTGCACTGTGGACTGTGCCGGTGTGGCCGCCAGCGGGCCGGCCAGGTCCGCGTAAGTCTGCACCGCGGTGCGCTGCCCGGATGGGTCCTCGATCGCCAGGATCTGGTCTTCGGCCTCGACCACGCCTGCGGCGCCGGTATGCGGGTCCGCACCAGCGATGTGCAGCTCCGCCGGCACGTCATAGCCGATCTCGGTCAGCGCCGAGACGGTGGCGTGCTCCTGGGAGGTGATCATCTGCTGGGCGGAAATGCTGTCGCGCTCCTCCTGGGTCATCTCCGGATCGAACGTCGCCTCGACCGGCTGGACGATCCGGGCCGAGGCCCACCACCCCTCGATGACGTTCGCCGCCCGCACCGGGTAGCCCGGGCCGCCTGCGGTGACCACCGTGGTCAGGCGCAATTGCCCGTCCTGCGGCGGGTGTATCGCAGCGCCCTCGATGTCGATCAATGGCGGGGCCTGCGTTTCCTCCCCATCCTCAGGTTCGGCCGGGTCCTCGGGGTCGGAGTGTCCTCCGATGGTGTCGAAGGTGGGACCCGCCCCCTGGACCGCATAAGGCACCGGGATGATGAGCATCGTCAGCAGTAGACCGATAGTGAGCAGCCCCACAATGCCCATCGTCATCGTGCGCGGGGCCGGACGGCGGGATGGGGCCTCGTCCGGCGCGGGTGGGGACAGCGAGCTCATCTGGGTCATGGTGCCATCCTCCGGGCAGCACGCCGCTATCCGCCCGATGCGCCCAGAGCGAAAGGTGCGGTGCCGCCCTGCACATTGCTGCCCAGATGTGATTACCGTGACCTATGAGCGAGAACCCCTCCGGAGCCGAGGAATGGCGCCGCATGCTCGAGTCGATGCTCGGCCCGGAAGCCGCCGAGGAGGCGCTCCGAGCCCTGGAAGCCAGCGGGATGGACCTGTCCCAACTGAGTTCGATGGGCGCGATGCCCACCGATCCGGCCCAGATGTCGGCTGCGATGGCCCAGATGCAGCAGATGTTCTCCGCGGCCACCACCGACGACGACGGCACCTCGGACTGGAAACTCGCCCACGACGTCGCCCGTCAGGTAGCCCACGGCGAAGGGGACCCGGCGGTCACCGCCGCCGAGGCTGAACGTGCGCGCAGCGCCCTCGCTGTCGCCGACCTGTGGTTGGATCCGGCGACCGATCTACCGCCCTCTGGTGGGCCCCAGGTAGCTGCCGCACGCGCCGAATGGGTAGAGCGCACCCTGCCCACCTGGCGTCAGGTCGCTGACCCGGTGGCGACATCGGTGGCCGATGCGCTGGCCACGACAATGGGCACGGCCGGCCAGGAACTGGCCGAAGGCATGGGCGGCGAACTTGACCCGGCCTTGTCGGGAATGATGGGTGGCGTGGACATCGGCGCCATGGTGCGCAAACTCGGCCGGCTCAGTTTCGCCATGCAAGTGGGTCAGGGCGCCGGGACGCTGGCCCAGGAGGTCTTCGGGGCCAGCGACACCGGTCTGCCGCTACTGCCCGAACCAGGGGTGATGCTGGTACCGGCGAATGTGGCCGCCTTCGCCGAGGACCTGGATGCACCGGCCGAGGAGGTCTGGCATTTCCTGGCGGTCCGGGAGGCGGCCCACGCCCGCCTGTTCACCCATGTGCCGTGGCTGCGCGCGCAGTTGCTCGCCGCGGTAGAACAGTACGCCGCGGGCATCGAGGTCGACCTGCACCAGTTGGAGGAGTCGATCCGCGATATCGACCCCACCGATATGGAGCAGTTGCGCGCGGCCCTCTCCGGTGGGATCTTCGCGCCCCACCGCACCCCCGAACAGGAGCGAGCGCTGTCCCGGTTGGAGACCGCACTGGCCCTCGTGGAGGGCTGGGTCGAGGAGGTCACCGCCAGCGCCGTGGCCCCACACCTGCCCCACGCGGTACCGCTGCGGGAGATGCTGCGCAGGCGGCGCGCGGCCGGTGGGCCGGCCGAGGACACCTTCCGCAGCCTCGTCGGCCTGGAGTTGCGTCCCCGCCGGGCAAGGGACGCGGCGGCACTGTGGGCGCTGGTGGCTCGCGAACGCGGGATAAGTGAACGCGACCAGTTGTGGTCCCACCCCGACGTCTTCCCCACCACCGAGGACCTCGATGATCCGGGCTCCTTCCTGACCCGCCGGGCGAAGACCACCGCCGATGCGGCCGAGGTTGATGATGCCTTGTCGAAACTGCTTTCCGGTGAGCTCGGTTACTCCGAGGGTGCTCGCGAGCACGACGCCGCCGAGGCCCGGGAAGACGGGGCCGGTGCGGTTCACGACGACGACGGTGCGGCGAAGGCTGCGGCTGCGGACAGCGCTCCGGAGGGCGATACCCAGAGTTCTGCTCCGGAGGACGCCACCGCGGACGAGGCGCAGACCTCAGCGGAAGGTGAGCCGCGCGACGACTCCGGCGAACCGGGCCCCGAGCCCGAGCCTGGCAGCGACCAGGACGAACGCTAGGGTCACCGGCAAACCTCATCCACAGGCGGTGGCGAGGCCGATCCACAGATCGGCGATCGCCTGCTGATTCCGCCGCGGTGTGTGTCAGTCTCCTTGCAGGGAGGTGGTCACATGTTCATCCGGCCGGGATTCGAGGTGTACTGGCGAAAACCCGGGGAAAGTCAGATCGGCCTGGACCCCCGGTGTGCCCTGCTCTTCGATGGTCTAGATCCCGCCGAGCAGCGGCTGGTGGATCGCCTGCCCGCGGCGCAGAGCGTCGAGGAACTGCGGTTACGGGGCCGTGAACTGGGCCTGAGTAACAGGCAGACGGAGGGGCTGCTGACCCGGTTGGCCGACACCGGGCACCTGCTGCCCGAGCCGGTAGAACCACCGGCGATCCGGTCCGCCGACTCCATGCGGGACCCTTCCGCGGCCTATTGGCATCGGGCGACGGTCGCGGGACACCCGCGCCCGTCGGACCGCGGCAACGCCTTGGTCCAGGTCCGGGGCCTGGGTGAATTGGGCCTACGGATCGCTAGCACTCTCGCCCAAGCAGGCGTCGGCACCGTCGCGGTCACCGACGAGCGGCGGGTCCGGGCCGAGGACGTCGGCGGCGGTCTGTACCGGCCCTCCGATGTGGGTTCAGTGCGGGAGGCCACCGCACTGTCGGTATTGCGGTCGGTGCATCCGATGGTGCGCACCCTCGCCGCACCCGGGGCGCGCCCGGACCTGGTGATCGTTGTCGACAGTGGCGTCGTGGACCCGATCAGTATCCGTCCGCTGGTGCGTGAAGACCTCACTCACCTACCGGTGCTGATCCGGGAACTGGACGTGTTGGTCGGTCCGCTGGTCCGCCCCGGATCGGAGGTGTGCCTGCGCTGTCTGGATCTGCATCGGTGCGACCGTGATCCACGATGGCCCGCCCTTGCCACCCAGGTCGCTACCCGGCCCCCACAGGGGGTGGAACCCGCACTGGGTGGGTTGGCAGCCGGCTTCGCCGCCCACCAGGCGTTGGCTGTCGTCGATGGCCGCCCGACCACTCTGGAGGGCACCAGCGCCGAACTCAGTGGTTGGGACCCGGTACCTATCCTGCGCCGGTGGCCACCACATCCGGACTGTGGCTGTAGCCCGGCGATATTCGAACGGTCACCAGCGCAACGACACAGCGCCGGCCGCGAAGGCACACCACCAGTTGGTGGGATGCTCTCGCGGCCGGCGTGAGCGGGTCGCGCGGACCTCGTGACGGGCCAGGCCAACGCCGGCTCATCACGCCGCACCCGTGAGCCCGTCCTGGTCAACGACAGGACGGCGCTCCCGGGACGACGGCGACGGGGCAGCCGGTTTTGAAGCGGCAGGAGGGTAGTTCCCCTCCCCCAGCAGGCTCAGTTCCAGCGGAGCCGGAACAGCGAGCCACGGCTGCGTCGAGACCGCATGGACGGGGCAGGCTTGCTTGGAAAGCTGGCGCGAGCCTGCTGACGTCGGTATTCGATATCGGCGAACAACACGTGTTCGGTGTACATGGTGGGACTCCTTCAGTGGTGGGCCAGGCATGGGTAGGCCAGGCATGGGTAGGCCAGGCGTGGGTAGGCCAGGTGTGGGTAGGCCAGGTGTGGGTAGGCCAGGTGTGGGTAGGCCAGGAATCGAGATGGCGCGGGGGCACCCAGCCAGCGACGGCACGCAGTTCAGGCAGCTGGGCACCAGCCCGCCGGGCACGGAACCTCGGGCGGGCACGGGCCCATCGGGCCAATCGGGCCAATCGGGCCAACTAGGACGATGCAGAAACCAGCGCCCAAGCCAGCCAACCCAGTAGGTGGTGGGGTTGGCGGGCAGCGGTGCGGGTGATCAGTCAGCGCAGTCCGGTGCCAGCGGTACCGAACCAGCCCCCAGCCGAGGTGTCAGGCCGGCCGTCAGCTACGTGGCCAAGCACATGTGATCTGCGGGGTTGGTGGCGACAGCCGGGGGGGCAGTCCGCCCGCCCGGTGTCCGGCCCACCTCATGCCGCAGAGGTGCTGTTGGCCGATCGGGGCTGCTCCTTCCGGGGCCTACCCCGGCCGCGTTTGCGGGCGGCGATGACGCCGTCGATGAAGACTTCGCCGCCCCATACGCCCCACGGTTCCCGCCGGGCGATCGCGCCGTCCAAGCACTCCCGCTTGATCGGGCACTGGCGGCACATTGCCTTGGCTCGTTCGACGTCCTCTCCTCGCTCGGCGAACCAGAGGTCGCCGTCCTGACTTTCCTGGCAAGGAAGGGTGGCATCGGCCGCGGTGGGCAGGTCAATCGGGAGGCCCGCCATGGGCCAAGTGGTCGCCGATCCTGACATGTGGTCGAGAACGGAGGTGTACTGCACGGGATGCTCCTGAGGCACTTGTGGTTGGTCAGCCGATGTGGGTCCGGCGCCAGCCCGTTGTCGATGAATGACAAAGGCCGCGGACCCGATGGGTCTCGCGGCCAGTCGATGCCTCGGATGAGGAGTTAACTGCTGACCGGGAAACCCCGAGTGGCGTTGCCGGTGGCGATGATTCCGCCGTCGCGGGGAGCGTCGAAGCTCCGTGGCCGGATGGCGTTCGCGAAGGCAAACACCGTGGGCACGCCACAGCGCGCGAAATCGTTGCCGGTTGGCATCTGGTTGATGGTTTCCATCTGGTGTTTCACCTCCTTGCGAGTCAGGAACCGCTTGTTGCTGGCTAGGCACGGCTCATCCGGTAAGAACGGAAACAACACTATGCCCAAGTCACTCGGAAGCCCACCCTTTTTTCGAGATTTTTCAGATTTTTCTTCGCAAGGGTGCTGAGCCGCGGAATCATGCGGTTTCTGACCGTCTGTCGCGCACGGACAATGCTGCCCCTGACCCGATGGACGGGGCCCAAAAACGGCTGAATAACTGATGGTTCGGACCCAGAAATACGGGAGACGATCACAGTGTTGATCGATCACAGTGTTGATCCCTGGGCGCCGGCGGGGTACCTGCTGCCGCCGACCCGCACTGTGGCGGTGGTGGCCGACGATCAGTTCGGCCGCGATGCGCCCGTCGGGTCCTCACCACGGACCAGCGCGAGGATGGTCGCGCCGTAGGCCTCCAACTTGGTGGGTCCGATACCGCGAAGGATCGCCAACTGGCGCAACTCACGGGGTTGGGCGGCAGCGATGGCGACCAGCGTGGTGTCGTGCAGGATGGTGAACGAGGGCTTCGCGGTCTCCTCCGCCACCTGGGCCCGCCAGGCCCGTAACCGTTCGAAGACCTCCGGGTCCGCGTCGGCCTCGGCGATGTCATTCTGCAACGCGGTGCGCCGTCCGCTGCGGGAGGCGCTGCGGCGTCCACTGGTGCGCCCCTCCTCAGCCGTCATCGGCCAGATCCCGTCCAGGAACCGTGAGCGCTTCCGATTCCCCCGTCCGCCGGCGGTGCGGGACCGACCATAGGACAGGTGCAAGTGTTCCCGGGCCCGGGTGATCCCGACATAGAGCAGCCGGCGTTCCTCAGCGATCGCCGCTGCGCCGTCGGCGAGGGAGATCGGCAGCAATCCCTCACACACGCCGACCAGGAACACCGCGTCCCACTCCAACCCCTTGGCGGCGTGCAGGGAGGCCAAGGTCACCCCCTCCACCGGCGGAGCGTGCTGGGCCGAGGCTCGTTCCGCCAGCTCGGCCACGAAGCCGGCCATATCCGCATCACGGCTAGCCGCCAGGTCATCAGCCAGCAGCACCAAGGAGTTCAGCGACTCCCAGCGCTCTCGGGTCGCACCCCGGGCTGTGGGCGGCTCCTCGCTCCAGCCATTGCCGGCGAGCACATCGCGCACGGTGTCCGGCATCGGGGTGTCGCCGGGACTGCGGGCGGCGCCTCGCAGCAGCACGATCGCATCCCGGACCTCGGGGCGGGCGAAGAATCGTTCGCCGCCCCGGACCAGGTAACCGATACCTGCTTGGCTGAGCGCCTGCTCATAGGCTTCGGACTGGGCGTTGGTGCGGTAGAGCACCGCGATCTCGGAGGCCTTGACTCCGCGACTCACCAACTCCCCAATCCTGGCGGCCACACCCGCGGCCTCCGTTTCGTCATCGGAGTAGGTCTGAAACCGCACTGCGGGCCCGCTGGGACGCTGAGCGATGAGCTCCACGGCAGCTGAGGACCGGTCCTTGCCGGCGCGGTCGAGGACGTTATTGGCCAAGGACACCACCTGGGGGGTGGATCGGTAATCGCGCACCAAGGTGATCACCGTGGCACCGGGATAGGTGCGGCGGAAGTCGGTGAGGTAGCGCGGGCTCGCGCCGGTGAAGGAGTAGATCGTCTGGGAGACATCACCCACGACGCACACTTCCTCACGGTCGCCGAGCCACAGCTGCAGCAACCGCTGTTGCAGTGGTGAGACGTCCTGGTACTCATCGACGATGAAGTGCCGATACTGGCTGCGCACGGTGGCCGCGATGTCCTCGCGCTCGGTGAGGATCCCCACGGTCAGCAACAACACATCCTCGAAATCGATGACGTTGCGCTCACTCTTGGCGTCCTCATAGACCGACAGCAGACGCGCCACCGTCGTCAGATCGTGACCGGCGGCACCCTCCCGCCCTGCGGCGCCGGCGCGGCGCACGTAGTCATCGGGGGTGACCAACGAGACTTTGGCCCACTCGACCTCCGCGGCCAGGTCCCGGATGGCCAGCCGGTCCACCGCCAGCCCGAGCCG
>Ga0209487_1002394_pt1 | contig 15282 bp, 12 predicted proteins | sample Poulit2012_FD_187524 | JGI IMG/M metagenome (GOLD analysis project Ga0209487, IMG submission 187524) | Agricultural soil microbial communities from Georgia to study Nitrogen management - Poultry litter 2012 (SPAdes) (version 2) | ecosystem: Environmental > Terrestrial > Soil > Agricultural land... | reverse complement strand
CTGGCGGCCGGTCATGTCCATCAGCTCAGTGGCCTGCGGTGGCACCGGCAGCGCCAGGTCCAGCGTGGCCAGGTCATAGAGCCCCTCGCCGGTGCTGGTCACCTGCGCCCGGGTACGCAGCACCCCGGAGGTGGTCAGCTGCACCTCGATGCTCACCTCCAGGCCCGCGACCGGGTCGCTGGCACCCACCTGCACGTGGTGGGCGATCTCCGGCCGGTCCGAGGCCAGCACCTGCACCCCGGTGGTGGTGAACGCCGGGGAGAAGTCCGCACCCTCCCGGTGCCCGGTGATCCCCGGCGTCCACAACCACCCATCTGCCGGTGAGGGCAGCAACGCGGCGGGGACACCGTTGCTGGGCAGGCTGGTCAGCGCTCGCTGCGGCCCGGAGGCAACCAGCGCCTCCAGGTCCGCCTCGGTGAGCTCACCCAGGTCCTGCCCCCAGTGCAGCACCCGCGGCAGACCGTTGGTAGGCACCTCCAGCACCACCTGCGCCCCGGAACTACGCAGAGACAGGCGAGTACCGCCGTCGGGCAGAGAAAACTGATCGAGAGTCACAGGGGTCCTTCGGAGCTGGTCGTGGTGGTTGTCATTCGCGAGGCTTCAGTATCTGTGGCTGCAATGCAAGATCCACCGCGGCCCGGGGATCTGTGCAGCGAGCACCGGCGGGTCACGGCAGCGAGTAGCTGCGCAGGTCCCCGTTCATGGTCGCCACGATGTAGTGGTTCCCATCCGGGGAGAGCACCGGTGAGGAGAACACGTAGTCGGGAGCCATCTGTCCGAGGACCTCACTGCTCCCATCCTCCAGGTCCACTGTGGCCACCAGCCCACCAGCGCCGGTCACGATCACGGTGGAGTCTTGGACCAGGTAGTCTGCGTTCTTCATGTACGGGACCGTCTCGACCTCGAGCTCGGCATCACCCGTAGCAGGGTCGAGCAGCATGACCGTGCCCTGCTCGCTGACCACCAGGATGCGCTCGCGCCACATCCGCGGGGCCGGAGAGACGCCGAACGGCCCCTCACGCTCCCAGATCCGGTCGCCATTGCTGCGGTCTACTGCCCGCATCGAGTCTTTGCTGCAGGCGAGGATCGCGTCCTCCGGCAGCAGCAGGCGCTGCGCCTGCCAGGGCCCGTGGCGCAGCTGGCCGTAGACGTCGGTGTAATCCTCTGCCTGCTCGATGCTCCACTCTGGTTCGCCGGTGCGGGCGTCGAATGCCCAGGTCTTGCCGTCGCCGACGCCGAGGTAGACCCGGTCGCCGTCACAGGTGGCCGGACCACCGCTGATCCCGGTCAGCTGTTGACTCCACCGGACCAAACCGTCGGCCGCGTCCAGGCAGTACAAGGTGTCGACAGCGATCGCGAGCACGACGTCGTCGCCGTCGATGGTGGTCGCCGTCAGGTCCGATCCCACTGGGGCGCCGATATCAGTTCGCCAGAGCAGCGCACCGTCGGTGGAGTCCAGCGCATAGACATGATGATCGGCGCAGGGGAAGAAGATCTGGTGCTGGTCGGCGATGGCTGCCGGGTCGTTGTACACAGGACCGATATGGGCTCGCCAGGCCGGCTGGACGCCGCGACCCGCGCTGCGCATCGCCCACACGTGGCCCGCTGTGGTGGCGGCGATCACCTGGTCCTGATCCGAGACGAGCGCGGCCGAGGTCGTCCCGCGGAGTCGGAAGGTCCAGTCCGGGGTGAAGCCGTCGAGCTCGAAGTGGATGGTGGTGTGCCACAGGTTCGCGCCCACCGGTCCGTTACCGCCGGGGGCGGAGATCCTGATGAAGGCGCGGTTCTCGCCGGCCGGAACGTCGGTGAGGTCGAGGATGCCGGACCAGGTGTTCTGGTCAGCTCGTAGGGGCTCGAAGTTGTCGATGGTGCCGCTTGCGAGCTTCGGCCCCATGACCGCAGCCTCGACCTTCTCCGGCTGAGCACCGGGTGCCAGATCCACTTCGACCTTCAGCCCAGTCTCCGTGACCTGGACTTCGGCCCGAGTGGGCTGGAGCTGGTTGCGGTTGGCCGGTGCCAGGTCGATCGCGGGCAGCTTGCGACGGCTCGGTTCGACCTCGGGATCGGTGGGGTCGGCGATGTCGACCCGTTCCACCTCGAGCACGTCGCTGTCCTCGGTGGTCTTCCGGGTCAGGGTGTAGTAGCCGGGTTCTTCGCCGTTGGAGACTCCGGTCAGCTCGGTCAGGCCGTTGACCACGTTGTTGCGTTCGCTGTGGATGTGTCCGCACAGGTAGGCATGGGCACCGGCCTCGGTGAGGACGTCGAGCACCTTGTCAGCGTTGCGGATCTGGTTCGGCGTCAAGGCGAGCACATGGTGACCGACCGCCAGGATGGGGCGACCGGCTGCCGTGGCCAGGTCGCGGCGCAGCCAGGAGATCTGCTGGTCGTCGAGGTCGGCGACGCCCTGCTGCTCGATGGAGGTGTCGGTGAACACGATGTGGATGTCGTCGAGGTCGATCGAGTACTGTCGGCGGCCGATCTCTTCTTCGTAGGCCTGGTAGGCGTCGTTGTTCCAGTGGGTCTCGTGGTTGCCCGGCACGTGGTGGAGCCGGTCACGGAACGAGGGTGGGAACATCTCCATCCAGGTGCGCAGGGCCAGTGCGGTGCCGTGATCAGTGAGGTCACCGCCATGGAGAACCAGATCAGGGTCCAGCTCGACGAGAGCCTCGGCACAGGCGCGGGCACGTGCGGTCTTGACCTCGTCCTCGGGGTTGACGTGCACATCGGTGATGAAGGCGATGACCTGTCCGCCACTCGGTGTCTCGGCCGCTTGTGCCGGCGACGCCGACAGGCCAGGTAGGGCGGTCACCAGTGGCAGTGGCGTGAGTGCGAGCAGCTGGCGGCGATTGATCGAGACAGCATTGTCTGACATGGACGTGTCCTTCCGGTCAGTGTCGAACGACCGGCGCGACCCTGGGTGCTTCCGGTCTGGGCGGTTCCCGCGACGTGCGGGTCTGAGCCCCCTTGCGAGTCACTCTGGCCACCGCCACCGCGTCCTGCAAGAGTTCTCGGCGGAAATGCACAATCGTGCAGAAGAGTCAGAGGCAGATCGGGGTTCGACGATGTCGGTCACATCGCTGGAGAGTGGACGTCGATCCTGGTCAAGACTGCAGCGGGTCCCGGTGTGACCGGCACCCCGGTCGGCGCGTGTGGTGCCCAGGTGCTGCGGCCAGCTCTGCCGGCGACGGCGCCACTCGACTGATCCCCCAACTACGCGTGCGCGTTCGTGCAGATCGCGCTTTGTCCCGCGAAATGTGCGAGGGGTCACCGTGCACATACGTGCAGAAGGTGAGAAGGCGGGTCGCGGAGGGGTACGTTGAGCGCGTGTTCTACGAGATGTTCGACGCACGCAAACCATGTCGGTACCCGAACCAACGGAGGTGCGAGGAATGAAGACAGTACGCAAGAGCCTGGCCGGGATCGCGGCGATCGGTGCCGTAGCCCTGACGCTGAGTGCTTGTGCTGGCAACGAGGCCGCAACAGATGACGACGGCCGGACCGTGGTCACATTGTGGCACTCGATGCGCGGCAACAACGGTGAGGCCTTTCAGGAGATTGTCGAGGACTTCAACGACAGCCAGTCGGAGATCGTCGTCAATGCCTCCGAGCAGGGCATGTACGACGAGGCGTACACCAAGCTGTTGCAGGTGGTCGGGACCGACGAAGCCCCGGACGTGATGCAGATGGGCAACATGCGCGAAACGGTCGAGGCAGGCCTGATCACGCCGATGCAGGAGTTCATCGACGCTGACGACGAGTTCGACATCGAGAGTCTGCAGCCGGTGCTTCGTGCCTCCTGGTCGATCGACGGGGTGCTGCAGTACATGCCCCAGTCAGCCTCGACCAACGTGGTCTTCTACAACGCGGACGCCTTCGAGGAGGCCGGGTTGGACCCCGATGAGGTGCAGACCTATGAGGACTTCGTGGATGCCGCCCGCACGCTGCAGGAAGAAGCCGACATGGACTACGGGGCCGCCTTCCTCATCGACGGCGGAGTGATCCAGTCCCTGATGGGACTGCGCGGCGAACCGGTCCTGGACAACGGGAACGGTCGCGAGGCACCTCCGACAGAAGCAGTCTTCAACAGCCCCGCCGGAGTGGAGACGATGACCTGGATCCAGGAGATGTACGACGAGGGTCTCACCGGCAACTACGGGCGTTCCTTCGACGATCTACGCCAGCCCTGGTACGCCGGTCAGGTCGGCATGATCGGGGACACCACAGCAGCCACGATCATGCACACCCAGTCTGCGGACTTCGCCTTTGACTCGATGCCCCTACCGGTGCCCGAGGGGGAGACCTCAGCGGGTGTGAGTACTGGCGGTAACGGGATGGCGATCTTCGCCGACGCCCCGGAGGAGACGCAGCAGGCCGCCTACGAGTTCGTCCGCTTCGCCAGCTCACCGGAGGTCCAAGCCCGGTGGGCGGCCAACACCGGGTACTTCCCGGTGGTCGAGGAGGCCTACGACGAGCAGGTGCTCATCGACGCGATGGACGAGATCCCGGCGCTCGCCTCGGCGAACAACCAGGAGCTGGCCAGTGGCGAGGACCCGAACAGCTTGAGCTCGCTGTCCGGTGTGAGCGCCACATCAGAGCTCTCCGACGCCTGGGAGGCGGTCTACGACGGCGGTGATCCACAGACCGTGCTCGACCAGTCCGCCGCGGAGATCACCTCACAGCTCGAGACATACAACGAGGCGAACCAGAACTGATGACAGCAGTCGACACCAAGGCTGGGCGCACTCGGGGCACCGGGCGCGCCCAGCCACCCCCCGAGTCCCCGGAACGGCGCCGATTGCGCCGACGCCGCGAATGGCGCAACCTGCTCAGCGGGCTGGCCTACCTGTCCCCTGTGCTGGTGATCTTCGCCGTCTTCCTGTTCTACCCGGCGATCAAGGCCGGCTGGCTGAGCTTCTTCAACACCAATGTGCGCGGACTGCCGACCGTGTTCGCCGGCCTGGGGAACTACATCTCCACGCTGACCTCGGACGGCTTCCGGCAGAGCCTGGTGGCTACCGTGTCCTTTGCGGTGATGGTCGTGCCGACCACGATGGCGATCGCGCTCTGTCTGGCGGTCCTCGCCAACGAGAAGCTCCGCGGGATGGCCTTCTTCCGCACGGTCTATGCGCTCCCGCTCGCTATCTCGGCAGCGGCAGCAGCCGTGGTGTGGCGGCTGATCTTCCACCCCAGCCAAGGCATCCTGAACGCATTCCTCGGAATCTTCGGGATCTCCCCCGTCGGCTGGGTGACCGACCCGAACGTGGCACTCATCTCGGTATCGCTGACCACGATCTGGATGCACCTCGGCTTCACGTTCATCGTGCTGCTGGGTGGGATGCAGTCGTTGCCGACCGAGCTGTACGAGAGTGCTTCGCTGGATGGTGCGGGTCGGTGGCGGCAGCTACGGAACATCACCGTGCCGCTGCTATCTCCGGTGCTGTTCTTCGTGAGCATCGTGCTGGTGATCGACTCCTTCCAGTCGTTCGGGCAGATCGACATCCTGACCCAGGGCGGACCGGCCGGGGCGACGAACCTGATCGTGTACGAGATCTACCAGAACGCATTCGTCCACCGGCAGGTGGGCTACGCCAGTGCGCAGACGGTGATCCTGTTCCTGATCGTGGTGGTGCTCTCCGCAGTGCAGTTCCGGTTCGGGGAGCGAAAGGTGCATTACCAGTGAGACTCGTGCACGGCCGCACGTCGCGCATCCTGGTGTGGATCGCGCTGATCGTCGCCGCCTTCATGACTTCGTTTCCGTTGCTCTATGCCATCTCAGCCAGCCTGATGTCCCAGGCGGACTTCAACGCCGGGGCTGTGCTGCCGACCTGGCCGCTGGACTTCAGCAACTACGTGGACGCGTTCGGGAAGTTTCCGCTTCTGCACTACCTGCTGAACACGCTGATCATGTCCCTCATCGTCATGGTCGCTCTCCTGATCACGTGCTCGATGGCAGCCTTCGCGTTTACGTTCATCCGATTCCGAGGGCGCGGTCTGCTGTTCGGCGTGATGCTGTCCACTCTGATGATCCCGTGGGAAGCGACGATCATCGTGAACTTCCAGACGGTGCGTGACCTGAACTGGCTGAACACCTTCCAGGGGCTGACCGTGCCTTCGTTGGCGTCCGCCTTCGGGATCTTCTTGCTGCGCCAGGCGTTCCGTACGCTGCCGCACGAGCTCTTCGAGGCCTCGCAGATCGACGGTGCTTCCCGGTTCCGGTTCTTCGTCTCGATGGTGCTGCCGCTGTCCCGGCCGATGCTGGCCACGCTGGCGGTCTATACGTTCATCAACACCTGGAACAAGTACCTCTGGCCGCTGCTGGTCACCACCGACGACCGGGTGCGGACCGTGCAGATCGGGCTGAGGTCGATGCAGGGCGAAGCGACGACCCAGTGGCCCATGGTGATGGCCGCGACGGTGATGGTGATGGCCGCGACCACGATCGTGCTCGTGCTCGGTCAACGACAGCTCAAGGCCGGCCTGGCGGCCGGTGCCGTGAAGGGATGACACACGATGCAGCATGAAGGACGACGACCCAAGGTGCTCCTGGTGGGTTGGGACGGGGTGCGCGACGACACCGCACGCCGGCTGGCTCTGCCAGCGCTGACCGAGCTCGCGGAGGGCGGACGCTGGTGGAGCACCACCCTGCCTGACGTCACCATCGCGCCGACCGTGACAGCGGTGGGCTGGTCCACGATCCTCACCGGCGTGTGGCCCGACGAGCACGGGGTGATGGGCAACGAGGAGGAGCTCAACCGTCTGCACCGGTACCCGGAGGTGCTGACCACCGCGTACTGCGAACGTCCCACGCTGAACACCTATGGCGCAGCGTCGGCGCTGATCTTCGGCACCACGTTCGGGCCCGGCCCGCTGTTCGGCCCGGGGGTGCGCACGGTGGACTGGGTGGATCGGCGTGAGTACCCGGGCAAGTTCACCGAGACCGACCCGGTGATCCAGGAGGCGGCCGAACGCCACCTGAGCACCGGTGACCCGGACCTGGCGTTCGTCTACCTGGGGGAGACCGACCAGATCGCGCACGCCTCTGGCGTCGGCCAGGAGTACGAGCAGGCCATCGCGCGCCAGGACGTGCGGCTCAGGCGGCTCGTCGACAGCCTGCGCAGCCGGCCGAGCTTCGCAGACGAGGAGTGGCTGGTGATGGTGACCACCGACCACGGGCACCTGGACGAGGGTGGGCACGGTGGCGGCTCCTGGCAGGAGCGCCAGTCGTTCATCGTGGCCGGGGTGCTCGGTGCGGGCGGGGAGACCGGCTCAGACGGGGCGACCGACGCGGGCGGGGAGACCGGCCCAGACGGGGCGTGGGCGGACGAGGCGGAGAACATCGACATCGCACCGACCGCGCTGACCCACCTTGGCATCCCGGTGCCCCAGCGCCTCCACGGTAAGAGCCTCCGGTGACCACCGCATGCTGACCGACACCGACTTCCCGGGCGGGAACGCGCTCATCGAGGTGCTCGCCGAGGACCAGATCGAGGTCCGGCCCGACCTGCGGGACACGATCGGGAGCTGGTTCTACTGGTACTTCCGGGTCCGGGAGTGCGCCGGCCGCCGGATCCGGGTGCGGATCGTCGGCGAGACGACCCCGCCGATCGCTGCCCGCGGACCAGCGGTGAGCCTCGACGAAGGGCGCACGTGGCGTTGGCTCGGCGCCTCGTCCGTCCGCGACGGCGAGTTCGCGTTCGACGTCCCGCACGGGTGCCCCGAGGTGAGGTTCTCCGTCGGGATGCCCTACACCACAGCGGACCTGGAGCGGTTCCTCGCCCGGTTCGAGGGCCAGGGCGGGCTGGAGCGTCGGCAGCTGACCCGCTCCGAGGGCGGACGAAGCGTCGACCTGCTCAGGTTCGGCCGCACCGATGGCGGCGCGCATGCCCGGGTGCTGCTCACCTGCCGGCACCACAGCTGCGAGATGATGGCCAGCCACGTGCTCGAAGGTGCGATGGAGCACGTGCTCGGCTCTGAGGACCCGGCAGCCCGGTGGCTGCGTGAGCACGTCGAGATCGCCGTCGTGCCGTTCGTCGATCTCGACGGTGTGGAAGACGGGGACCAGGGGAAGAACCGGGCCCCGCACGACCACGGCCGCGACTACGGCCCCACCGAGGGGATCTACGCCTCGGTGCGCGCCATCCGTGACCTGCTGCGGGACCCGACCAGGCCCCCGTTCGACGCGGTGCTGGATCTGCACTGCCCGAACATCACCGCCCGGGCGACCGACGAGCGGATCTACTTCGTCGGCTCGCCCGATGCCGAGAACTGGGCGCTGGTGGAGAGGCTGGCCGACGAGCTCCAGCGGGGTGCCACCGGTCCGCTGCCCTACCGGAGCAGCAACAACCTGCCCTTCGGTACCGCCTGGAACGTGGCCAAGAACTACGTCTCCCGGGACGGACGAGCCGTTCCGCAGCAGTCGATCGGCTGGTTCCTGGACAACCAGCCGGGGACTGGGCTGCACGGGATCCTTGAGTTTCCGTATGCCACTGCTGAAGGGGTCGAGGTGAACGCCAGTAGTGCGCGGGGTTTTGGCGTGGACCTGATCCGGGCGCTTGGGCGTTATCTGCGTAATCGAACGGCCTCGTCGAGGGGCACGGGGCCAGAACCAACGAGAGAGGGATGAGAGTGGACACACGCACATATACACGAACGATTCCGGTGGCTGAGCCGACGGATGTCCTGGTGGTGGGCAGTGGGCCGGCGGGTCTTGCCGCGGCTGTGGCGGCTGCCCGCAGTGGTGCTTCGGTGCGGCTGGTGGAGCGGTTCGGTTCTCTTGGTGGGAACCTCACCGCCGGGCTGGTCGGGCCGTGCATGACTTCTTTTTCGCTGGATGGTCAGACCCAGCTGGTTCGTGGTGTCTTCGATGAGTTCGTGCGCCGTATGGAGGCTCGGGGTGGTGCGGTTCACCCGTCGGAGACGAAGGGTGGATCGCCGTACTCGGGGTTCATCCGCTTCGGCCACGATGCGGTCACCCCGTTCGATCCTGAGGCGGCCAAACGGGTCGCGCAGGAGATGGTGCTGGAGGAGGATGTCGACCTGCTGCTGCACACCTGGGCGGTCGATGCGGTCGTGGAGGACGGCCGGCTGTGCGGTGTGGTGGTGGTGAACAAGTCCGGGATGTCCTATCTGCCGGCAGGGTCGGTGATCGATGCCACTGGTGATGGGGACGTCGCCGCACTCGCCGGTGCTGAGTTCGCGATGGGTCGAGACAGTGACGGGCTGATGCAGCCGATGACCCTGTTCTTCCGCATCGGTAACGTTGATGATGAGGCAGTTGAGCAGTACAAGCGGGAGCACCCGGATGAGCTCTTCCCGTTCGAGAGCATCGTGGAGGAGGCGACGAGCTCCGGGCGTTACACGTTGCCGCGCCGTGGTGTGCAGCTGTTCAAGACCTTGGAGCCTGGTGTGTGGCGGATCAACACCACCCGTGTGCTGGGCCTGGATGGCACGGATGCGGGTGATCTGACCCGCGCGGAGATCGCTGCTCGCCGGCAGGTGGACCTGCTGATGGACTTCTTCCGCAAGGAGCTGCCCGGTCTGGGTGACTGCAAGCTGATCGACACTGCCGCCACGATCGGGGTGCGTGAGTCCCGGCGGATCACCGGCGTGTATGAGCTCACCCTGGACGATCTGGTCACCGGTCGGCACTTCGAGGATGTGATCGCCGTGGCCGGGTACCCGGTGGACATCCACAGTCCGTCCAGCAACCAGGGTCCCTTCGATGATGGGATCCCACCGACGGCGAACGAGTACGAGATCCCCTACCGCAGCCTCGTGCCCGCACAGCTGGATGGGCTGCTGGTGACCGGTCGGTGCATCTCTGCCACCCATGAGGCGTTGGCCGCAGTGCGGGTGATGCCACCGTCGTTCGCGATGGGGGAGGCCGCTGGGATCGCCTCGGCGCAGGCCGTGCAGGCGGGCCACCCGGTGCGTGGTGCGGACATCGCCCAGCTGCAGGCTGAGCTGGTCAGCCGTGGCGCCTACCTCGGCTCGGCCCATGCGGTGGCCGTGGCAGCCCACTGAGCAGCACCGAGGGCACCGGGATGCTTCACGTTGCCGAACGGCCGCTCCACCAGCACTACGACCTGGCCATGCTCGACCTGGACGGTGTCGTGTACCGCGGCCGAGAGGCTGTGCCACAGGCCGCGGCCGCACTCGAGGTGGCCCGCGAGGCGGGCATGGCCCTGACGTTCGTGACGAACAACGCATCCCGGTCCCCGGCACAGGTGGCGCAGCGTCTTGCCGAGTGCGCCGTCCCGGCCGAGCCGGACCAGGTCATCACCTCCGCCCAGGCCGCAGCACGAATGATCGCGCAGGAGGGTGGCCAGCCGATCCGAGTCCTGGCGATCGGCAGCACGGCGCTACGAGAGGCGCTGATCGCTGAAGGGCTGGAGGTGGTGACCAGTGCCGATGACGTACCCACCGTCGTCGTACAAGGGATGAGCACCTCGCTCGGCTGGCGTGACCTCGCAGAGGCGGTCCGGGCGATCAACGCTGGGGCATCCCATGTGGCGACCAACCTGGATGCGACCGTGCCGACCGATCGTGGCATCGTCCCGGCGAACGGGTCGATGGTCGCCGCCGTGACGCACGCGACCGGACGCCCCGCTGCCGAGGCCGGCAAGCCCGCCCGGTGGATCTTCCACGAGGCGGCACGCCGCAGCGGCGGGAGCCGCCCGCTGGTGGTGGGTGACCGGCTCAGCGGCGACATCGCCGGCGCCCGCGCCGCCGGGTACGCCAGCCTGCACGTGCTCACCGGAGTGGACGGTCCCGCGGACCTGCTGCGGGCAGTACCCAGTGAGCGCCCCGACTACATCGGCCTCGACCTGCGCGCCCTGGGCCAGACCCACCCGGCCCCTGGCCAGGGTGAGGACGACCGGTGGAGGTGCGGCACCGCCGTCGCGAGCGTGTCCGAGGGGACGGTGCGGCTGCACCGCCCCGAGCAGGACCACGACCTGAGCGAGGCCGGGGTGCTCACCCTGGACGAGCTCCGAGCCGCCTGTGCGGCCGCCTGGTCGGCGAGCGACGCAGCCGGTGTCGACACCGTGCTCGACCGGCCGGCCGCCGGGCTGACCATCAGCGACCCATCGGCGCGGCCCGTTCGGCACTGAGAGCAGAGCACAGATCTCTATACTGGCCAGGCCGGGGCAGACGCGAGGAAGTCACCAAGGGAGCGCCGCGTGATGACGACGGACGTCGACGGGCCGACAGCGCAGAGCCCGCGCTCGCGGCACTCTCGCCTCGCCCAGGCGGCAGCGCTGGCGTACTACCACGAGGACAAGAAGATGGAGGCGATCGCGCGCGACCTGGACGTCTCCCGCTCGACCGTCTCCCGGCTGCTGGCATTCGCGCGCGAAGCGGGGATCGTAGAGATCCGGGTAGCCCGCCCGGAGCTGCGCGCCACCGCGATCGAACGCGACCTGCACGAGGTGTACGACGTCGACGCCACTGTGGTCACCGTGCCTGAGGACACCGGACCGGAGGCGCGGCACGCGCGCACCGCGGCCTACGCCGCCGAGCTCCTGCACGAGGTGGTCAGCCACGACACCGTCCTGGCGATCGCGTGGGGCACGATGGTCAATGCCATCAGCTACCAGCTCAAGCCGAAGACGGTCACCAACTGCAAGCTGGTGCAGCTCAACGGGATCGGGCACGGCACCGGCATCGGGGTGCACTACGCGCACGCGATGATGAACCGGTACGCCGAAGCGTTCCGTGCCAACGTGCAACAGTTCCCGGCGCCGATCTTCTTCGACACCGAGCGGCTGAAGCGGCTGTCCGCCTCGGAGAAGACGTTCTCCCACGTGCGGCAGATGGGGGAGAAGGCGGACGTCGCGCTGTTCAGCATCGGCACGGTCAGCACCGGCGTGCCCAGCTCACCGCACCTGTACGGCTCGTTCTTGGCCGAGGAGGACTTCGCGCAGCTGGCCCAGGACGGGGCGGTCGGCGACATCGGGGCCACCTTCTTCGACAAGCAGGGTGAGTCCCGCGCCATCCGGATGAACAACCGCAGCACCGGACCGGACCTGGAGAAGCTGAAGAGCATCGCCCGGCGGATCTGCGTCGTCTCCGGGTCGCACAAGCTGGAGGCGTTGGACGCGGCCCTGCACGGCGGGCACGTGGGTGAGCTGATCATCGACGAGGTGACCGCCCGCGAGCTGCTCGAGCCGCCGGACGGAGCGTGAGGATCAGCCCAGGGCGGTCGGCCACCGCTGCGCGATCCACTCCGGCCAGCTGCCGCCGGGCGATGGGGTGCGGTAACGGCCGGCGAGCTCGTCCGCGTCCGGTTCCTGCAGCTGTTCGCGCCACTCGTCCAGCTCGACCTGGCTGATCTGCCAGGTCGCCTCCGGCGTCTCCTGCCAGCGCTGGGCCACCCGGCGAGCCTGGGTCTCCCGGTCCACCGGCAGGTACTCCGTCCTGGTCCTCGCCCCGACCGTGCCGGCCAACCAGCTCAGCGCGGCCCGCTCCTCGCGGCCCCAGAAACCGAAGTCCAGGACCACCGAGGCACCGCAGCGCAGCACCTCGACCGCCGTCCAGACCAAACGGCCCTCCACCACGTCCCGCAGACCGTCCGGATCCGGGTGCCCGAACAGCGGCACCATCCACTCGTCCGGGCTCAACCGGACCGCCCCGGTCGACGCTGCGAGCTCCCGGGCACGGGTGGTCTTGCCAGCCCCGACGTGCCCGACGACCAGCACCAACTCTGCCACGCCGGCGATCCTAGTCGGTCACCCTCCACCGGTACCGCGGCGCGGGTCGCCGTGCCGGGTGGAGCATCATCAGGTTCTGGTCAGTGCCGCTGCTGCGGCGGTCAACGGCCCAGGGGCGGGCCGGTAGTAGGCCCAGCGCCCCCGCTGTTCCCGGGTGACGAGTCCGGCGTCGACGAGCAGCTTCATGTGGTGGGAGACGGTCGGCTGGGACAGACCAACTGGTTCGGTGAGGTCGCAGGCGCACACCTCCGCTGGGGCGGCTGCGGCGATCAACGAGTAGAGCTTGATCCGACTGGGGTCGGCGAGGGCTTTGAAGACTCGCGCGATCTGCTCGGCCTGCTCGTCGGTCAGCGGCTGCTGCGCCGGATCGCAGCATCCGGTGAGTGCTCGGGTGAGCGCTTCGGGCGCAGTGCTGGTGGACATGACTCTTATCCTGCCCGATGCATTGACATTTGTCGATATGTCGTGCCAGGCTTCCATTCGCGATCAATCGAAGTTTGTCGATATGAGGAGGTTCGCGTGGCGTTGCCTGTCGTGGTGATCGGTGCTGGCCCGCAGGGTCTGGCTGCAGGTGCCCATCTGGTCGAACGCGGACTGCCGCCGGTGGTCTTGGAGGCGGGTGCCGGTGCTGGGGCGGCTGTCGCCGAATGGGGTCATGTGCGGTTGTTCTCGCCGTGGAGCGAGCTGGTCGACCCTGCTGCTGAGCGACTGCTGGCTGCGACCGGCTGGGTCCGACCGGGCCAGGCGTATCCGACCGGGGCAGAGTGGGTCGAGCAGTATCTTGCCCCCCTCGCAGAAGCCCTCGGTCAGCAGGTGCGGTATCAGGCTCGGGTGGTCGGCGTGGCGAGAAAGGGCCGCGACCTGTCGGTGGACTCCGGGCGGACCGGCCAGCCCTTCGTCGTCCACCTCCGCCACGCTGACGGCCGGGAAGAACAGATCGAGGCGCAGGCGGTGATCGACGCCTCGGGAACCTGGGCCAGCCCGGCTCCGGCTGGTGCACATGGGGTGCCGGCACTGGGTGAGACACGTGCGTCCCGCGCGGGACTGCTGTGCCACCACATTCCGGACGCTGCCGAGGCAAAGACGTTAGCAGGCAGGCATGTCGTCGTCCTGGGTGCCGGGCACTCGGCGGCAACCGCTGTGATCGAGCTCGCGCAGAGGGCAAAGTCGAAACGGGGGGTGCGCGTCTCGTGGGTGCTTCGCCGCGGACAGGTTGGCAACGCCTTCGGTGGCGGAGCCGCGGACGAGTTGCCCGAGCGCGGCGCGCTCGGACGTCGAGCGAAGCAGGCTGTCGCCGACGGGCTGGTGGAGCTGGTGACGAGTTTTCGTACCGAGCGCATCGATACCGAATCCGGTCGTGCCGTGCTCGTCGCCGAGGATGGGCGCTTGTTGGCACCGGCAGATCGGGTGTTCGTCCTGACCGGGTTCCGTCCGGACCTGTCGTTCCTGACCGAGGTGCGCCTGGACCTGGATGTGCGGCTGCAGGCTCCCACACAGCTCGCCGGCGAGGTGGACCCGAACGTGCACTCCTGCGGGAGTGTGCGCGCGACGGGCGCGGCAGAGCTGGCCCACCCGGAGGAAGGGTTCTTCATCGTGGGCGCCAAGTCCTATGGGCGAGCGCCGACGTTCCTTGCGCTGACCGGATTCGAGCAGGTCCGGAGCGTTGTCGCCATGATTGCCGGTGACCGTGCGGCCGCGAGGAGAGTGGAGCTCACCCTTCCCGACACCGGAGTGTGCGGCGGCAACGGCATCTTCGACGCTCCAGCAGACGAAGGTGCATCCGGATGTTGTGAGCCGCAGCCACAGCTGGTCCCACTGGGTGTCCGGGAGCCGGGATGAGTCGGACACGCTTACTGGTCGTGGGCGGCGGCCAGTCCGGCCTGGCCGCAGCCCGGGCGGGTCGGGACCGTGGTTGGGAACCAGTTGTGCTGGAGGCCGGGGCGGAGCCTGTCGGATCCTGGCCTGCGTACTATGACAGCCTCCGTCTCTTCTCCTCGCGCCAGTTCAGCAGCTTTCCTGGATATGAGTTTCCAGGACCCGCACACGACTACCCCGCCCGCGACGAGGTCGTGGAGTACCTGCGCGGATACGCCTCCTGGCTAGGGGTCGACATCCGGACCAGGTCGCCAGTCGCCGACGTCACCGTCGATGGTGCGGGTGCCTTCACCGCGCACCTGACTGACGGCGATCCTGTGTGCGGCGATGTGCTGATTGCCGCGAGCGGATCGTTCGCCAACCCCTACATCCCTCAGGTCACCGGCCAGGAGAAGTTCACCGGGCACGTGCTTACGGTGGCCGAGTACCGGTCACCGCAGCCGTTCGCCGGTAAGCGGCTGGTGGTGGTCGGGGCGGGAAACTCGGCCGTCCAAGTCGGCTACGAGCTCGCCCAGCATGCGGACGTGACGCTGGCGGTGCGCGATCGCGTGCGGCTGGTTCCCCAGGTCCTCGCGGGCCGCGACCTGCACTGGTGGTTGCATCGGACCCGTGCGGACCTGCTGCCACCGGCCCTCCTGAGCCGAGTCGTGACCGGCACGCCAGTCATCGATGCTGGTCGGTACCACCAGGCACTGCA
>Ga0209487_1002393_pt1 | contig 15287 bp, 15 predicted proteins | sample Poulit2012_FD_187524 | JGI IMG/M metagenome (GOLD analysis project Ga0209487, IMG submission 187524) | Agricultural soil microbial communities from Georgia to study Nitrogen management - Poultry litter 2012 (SPAdes) (version 2) | ecosystem: Environmental > Terrestrial > Soil > Agricultural land... | reverse complement strand
CCTGCCTAATACCGGGCAGGAGGCCTTGCACGTAGAGCTGGGCCACCTACTGAGCTATCAGTTGGGACAACAGATCACGCACTCGATCATCGGTGTCGTCGCAAATCAGCCGCATCTGGCCTATGCCTTTGATCCCTCGGGCGGACGGTTCGTCGGTGCTCCAGCGTTCTATCGTGGGCTGAACACCGTCGGGGAGCTCAACCTGCGCAGCAGCGCCCAGAATGATGGGTTGATCAATCCCAGCCAGCAACTGCCCGTCGATGCTCCTGGGGATACCCCTGCGACATATCCACTCCAATTTCAGTAAGCGCTTCAATGCGGCCATCTGGGATTTTCCGCCATTGCGAACACAAGCAAACAGTATGGAAGTACGAGTACTGGTCATGAGGTGATCCGTTTCTAAACTGATGTTGTTGCTGACGTATGTCGATCGGGCATGGGCACAGTTGGGTCCGAGGGGAAAAGTTTTGGCCCTAGCCATAACATCACGTACACAAGTCCAACGAGCACAGGGACTTCGATCAATGGGCCAATAGTGCCGGCCAGTGCCTGTCCAGAGCTTGCTCCGAAAGTAGCGATAGCCACTGCGATCGCTAGCTCGAAGTTATTGCCGGCCGCAGTAAACGAGACGCTAGCCGATCGAGCATAATTGATTTGAGCAGCTTTGGAGACCAGCAGTGAAATAAAAAACATGCCCACAAAGTAACTCAGCAGTGGCATGGCCAACCGGGCAACTGTCCAGGGGTTCTGTGTAATCTGATCACCTTGGAGGGCAAAGAGCAACACGATGGTATAGAGCAAACCAATTAGCGCTAATGGTGAGATCGCAGGCAAGTACTTCTGCTCGTACCATTCTCGGCCCTTAATTTTCTCGCCGAGTACCCTGGACAGCACCCCGGCCAGTAGTGGGATTCCCAAAAAAACGAGCACCGAAGTAATGATGGCCCAGAACGAAAATTCTGCAGCAACCGACTGCAGACCTAGCCAGGATGGCAAGACCTGCAGATAAAACCAGCCCAATACACCGAACATGATCACCTGGAACACCGAGTTGATGGCCACCAACACCGCAGTCGCTTCCCGGTCACCACAAGATAAATCACTCCAAATCAGGACCATAGCGATACAGCGCGCCACCCCGACAATAATCAGCCCCGTACGCAATTCGGGCTCATCTGGCAAGAAGGTCCACGCCAAGAAAAACATGAACGCCGGCCCCACGACCCAGTTCAAAATCAGAGACACCACCATCAAACGACGATCCGAGGTGATCTCGCTGGCCTTGTCATAACGCACCTTGGCCAGGGGTGGATACATCATAACCAACAGCCCCAACGCAATCGGCACGGAAATATCGCCAATCTCCAGGGCACTCAAAAATGGCTCCACTGCAGGCACCATCCTGCCGATAAGCAACCCGGCCGCCATCGCAAGAAGAATCCAAGCGGCTAACCAGCGGTCCAAAAATGACATCCGTGCAGGACGTGGGTATGACATTACGCTTCACCTTTTGAGAGTATCGACAAGCATCAATGCGAACAGTACTTCCCATATTGACCGTCGTCAATATAACGTAGAAGGCATGAACGCCACGCAGATTCTTCCGCTGACAGACCGCTCCGCTTGCTGCTCACTGGGCACCGGTCCGCTCTCTGACAACCAAGCAGAACGCTATGCTGAACTCTTCAAAGTATTGGCAGACTCCACCCGTCTTAAGATCCTGGCCCAACTTGGTGCTGGAGGCTGCGGGCCAGTCACCGTTGGCGAGTTAACCAACATCCTAGGCATTGCCCAACCCATGGTCTCCCATCACCTAAAAAAACTTACTGAGGCCGGTTTGCTGGAACGAAGCCAACAAGGCCGCACTGTCACGCACACGATACAGCCCCAACTGTTCGCGGAATTGCGTACCATGCTGCAGATGGACTGACTCCACACCCACAGCGTGCGCAACGACGTAATCAGTACCTGACAAACATCACCAGTGGTGCGTCCCTATGTGCGAGCTAGGCGGCCACACTTCGGTGGCCCGTCTGCAGGTCAAAAGTCGCTCAACAAGATTACTACCCAGATAGCGGTCATGACAAAGCCGTGCCTTGTCCGTTCGTAATGCTCCTCAACCCCAATCAGTGAGGGAAGATCCACGCTTATCAAGGCACGGTCGGGTTGACCAAGGCCCGACATGGTGCTGGTTGCATGCTGAGTCTTGAAGCTTTGTGGCCAAGCGTTCTATGCTCGGCCCCGCGGCTAGCGTCAACGACGTGCCGGTCCCGTCGAGCCTCGCACGACGAGCTCAGCGTTCAGCAGCGCCGATTTTGCTTCGTTCTGACCGGCCAGTCGTTGGAATAATAACTCGACGGCGGTGTGGCCGGCCTGATTCAGTGGTGCGTTCAGGCAGGTCAGTCCGGTATGGATAATGCTCGCCGATTGCGTATTATCAAACCCGGTCACCGAGAAATCGCCCGGTACATCGTACCCATCAGCTAAGAGCCGCTGAATAACGCCGACCGCGAGTTGGTCATTGAATCCCATGATGGCGGTTGGATTTTCCTGCACTGCCAGCGCCGCCGCCACGTGCCCTTGCTTGATGGTGGGGATAAACGGTCCGATCACCTGAAACTCGATGCCGAATTCGCGGGTGAAATGCGTGAGTCGTTCAATGCGTACCTTATTGCTCCACGCAAATTTTGGGCCGGCACAGAACACAATGCGCCGATGGTTCAAGTTATAGAGGTGCTGGACCAATTTGAAGATATCTTCGGAAGAAAACGCCACCACCGAGCTGACATCGGACACCTCCCGATTGAATAACACGACGGGCGTGGTGCGGGCGAGCTCTCGAAGCTCGGAGTCCGGGGTAATGGGTGCCGCGGCGATAATCCCATCCACCGTCTGTTTAAAGCGGCGTACATAGGCACGTTCCATCGTCAGGTCATCGCCGGTGTCGGAAACGATCGTTAGGTAGCCGGCCATCCGAGCGCGTTCCAAGACGCCGTGCAGAAAATTGATGTAGAAGGGGTTCGAGGAGTCCTGCACAATCATATTAATCGTGCGCGAGATGGAAGGCTCCAGTCGCAACCTCGCCGGATGGCGCCGATACCCCATATCTTGTGCGACCTGCATGATGTGTTCCACGGTCTGGAAATTGCCGCGCTCCGGGTCCGTGAACGCCCGAGAGACCGTTGACGGCGAAAGACCCATCGCCTTGGCCACGTCCTGCAGCGTCACCCGCTTCCTCGAACTTGAAGCCATCTCAGAATCCCCTCGCTCAGCCTGCGCTTTGTGCAACAAAGCGCGTCCCTGGAATTCGGTCAATCTAGCGCGTTTGGCAATTTTTGGCAATTTTGTGGCCACACCCACAGTCTCTTGGTACTGTCAGTGATCACTCGCCAACCATGGCAATTCATATCTCACTCGTCACACTCCTGGGGGTTTCATGTCCAAGACACCATTCGGAACATTCTTCCGTCACAAAAAATACGTCGCTGCAGCAGCGGTAGCGGGCCTCCTGTTCACCGGTTGTGCATCCGGCGCCGGTAATGATGCCGATGGAGATTTCCCAAGCCAGGACATCCGCCTGGTAGTCCCGTGGGAGGCCGGCGGCTCTGGAGACCTCTCCGCCCGCACCCTGGCACCGCACCTTGAAGACGAACTCGGTGTGAACGTCATCGTGGAGAACCGCCCAGGCGCCAACGGCTCCGTAGGTTACAACTGGCTGGCGGAAGAAGATCCAGACGGCTACAACATGGTCATGGTCGGTGCTGAAATCGTGACCCTGCAGTACTTGGACTACGATATTGACCCAGCAAACTACGAATTCCTGTCCCAGATCATTTCCGGGCCGGGCGGTATCGCCGTCAAGGCAGACAGCCCATACGAAACTCTGGACGATTTGATCGAAGACGCCAAAGCGCGTCCGGGCGAGGTTACCTATTCGTCACCGGGTGTGGGTTCCGTATGGGACAACCCTGCCCAAGGTCTGCAAGAACTGGCCGACATTGACCTGGTCAACGTGCCATTCGATGGCTCCGCGCCCTCGATTGCAGCGGCAGCAGATGGTGACGTTGACTTTTCCATCGACGCCGTCGGATCACAGAAAGCCCAAGTAGACGGTGGCGAAATGCGCTACCTGGCAGTCCTTGCTGAAGAACGCCTGGACGATATCCCAGATGTACCAACCACCAAGGAACTCGGTATCGACCTGCAAAACGCTTCCTTTACCGGGCTAGTGGTTCCGGAAGGGACCCCTGATGACGTCGTAGCAACCCTGTCAGACGCCATCCAAGCCGCAGCGGCCACCGATGAATTCAAAGAAACAATCGAAACCTCGAACCTCATCCCACTGGGCACCACCCAAGAAGAATTTGAGGCATTCATCCAAAACGAAGACGAACGTCACGAACAGTGGATTAAGCTCGCCCAAGGTGAGTAAGTTCTTTCTCCAACGATCGAGGCATCATGACGGATAACGGTTCTTTACAACAAGACCACACTGCAGCCGCCCAGGATTCACTTGACGAAGCTCCTGTTGAGACAACAGAAATGGAACCGTCGAAGGGAGCCGTTCGGCTCCGCGAAGTGATCGCGACCGCCCTGTCCTTGGCAGGCGGTATCGCGATCCTGATGGGCACCCAAAACGTGCTGGACCGCGACAGCGCTGAACTCGGTGCCCGCTTCTGGCCGACTCTGCTGGGCTGGGGCATTATTTGCCTCGCCGTGCTGCTAGTGACCACCAACGTCGTGCCGGCGAAAACTTCCAAAGATTTTCCCGACCCGATGACGGGATGGGGTATTGGCCGGCTCGTCGTCACCTTCGCAGTCCTGGTTGCGTACCTGATGCTGTTCAATGTGATCACGCTGTGGGTCATCACTTTCGTCACGGTCGCACTGCTGCTGTGGCTCTATGGGTTTCGCAGCTGGAAACTGTTGCTCCTGTTTCCGGGCATTATCGCAGCGGTCTTGCACATCCTCTTTGTTGTCCTACTGCGAGTTCCGCTCGGTTGAGGGAAGCGTAAATATTTATGACACACTTTATTGAATCCATTGGCCCATCACTGGTCACCGCCAACGCGGTGCTGGACGGCTTCAGCATTATCCTGCAGTTCGATACGCTGCTGTATATCGGCCTGGGCATGCTTGTGGGAATGCTGGTCGGGGCGTTCCCCGGGGTTACCGCGACCATGGCGGTGGCGCTGGCCGCCGGTTTTACCATGACCATGGAACCGATGCAGGGCCTCTCCGTCCTGCTGACCATTTATGTGGCCGCACAGTTTGGTGACCGGGTCCCGGCGATCCTGATCAATACGCCCGGAACCCCGGCCTCCATCTCAACCACCTTTGACGGCTACCCGCTGGCCAAAAAGGGCCGCGCCGGACTCGCAATGACCGTGTCAGCCTTCGGCTCAGCCATCGGCATGCTGTTTGGCATCGTCCTGCTGGCCCTCATTGCGATTCCACTGGCACGCTTCGCCCGCGAATTCGGGCCGCCGGAGCTCTTCGCACTGGTGGTCTTCGGTCTCACCATGATGATCGGGGTCTCCTCCGGACGCATCATTAAAGGTCTCATTGCCGGCTGCTTCGGCTTGTTCCTGGCCGCCGTCGGACGCGACCCGGTCTCGGGCGATGCCAGATTCACCATGGACATCCTGGAACTCAACTCAGGTGTGCCGTTCATTCCGGTGATCATCGGAATATTCGGGGTAGCCGAGGTCCTCAACCAAATGGTGACCCACAACCAGCACAAAGCCCAGCTCAAGCCCATTGCACAAATGGGCCAGTGGTGGCCAGACCGCAAAACCACCAAATCACTCATCAAGCCAACCGCCATCGGCGCTGCCACCGGCTCCGTCATTGGCCTGGTGCCAGCCGTCGGAGGCGATATTTCCGGCATCATCGGGTGGGATAATGCGCGCCGCATGTCCAAAAAGAAAGAAGAGTTCGGCAAGGGCTCACTTGAAGGTCTCATGGCCGGCGACACCTCGACCACCACCACGTTAGGTGGCTCGGTCACCACGACGATGGCGTTGGGCATTCCCGGCGACTCCGTTATGGCCGTGCTCATCGGTTCCATGATGATCTGGGGGATCCAACCCGGTCCAGCGTTGTTCTCCTCGAACCCATCCATGGTGTACTCACTGGTTGCCATCCTCACGGTCGCCACCCTGCTGTCGTTGGCGATGTCGCTGCTGCGCATGAAATCCATGGTCAAACTGTTAGAACTCAACCAGGCCTACCTGTGGATCATCATTTTGGTGTTCTGTATGGTTGGCACCTATTCGATCAGCAACTCGGTCTTCGACGTCATGATCATGCTGGTTATGGGCGTGATCGGCTTACTCATGTTGCGGCTTGGCTTCCCAGCCGGACCAACCGTCCTGGGCCTCATCCTTGGGCCACTTGCAGAAGCCAATCTGCGACGCACCCTGATCGGCGGCGGATGGGAGTCCTTCCTCTCCAGCCCGATCGCGATGATTCTGTTCATCGTGTCTGCAGCTGCGCTGCTCTTCCCACCACTTCGAGAAATGAGCCGACGCCGCAAGGCAGAGCTGAAAGACCACAGCCAGTTCTCCTCCAACGTGCCCTAACCACAAGGCAGCAAGACTCACACAGCAGACCGGTTGATAACTGGTCTGCTGTGCTTTTAACCGAGCTACAGTCGCCGGTACAGTAAACAACCAAAAAACGTTGTTTCATCATGGAGGATCACAAATACGCACGCGCAGCAGGCCTCCAGGCTCGAGATAACCGTAAAAGTGACGAGCGACACATTTTTGTAGATATACTGCCTCTATAGTCATAAAGGCTATTTTCCGATGATCCGCTTCCCGGTACAGGCGCTCGTTGACTACAGAAACCTGTGTTGGGGTAAGCCGCTGTAGAAGAAGATGGTTTGGTAAATGCGTAATTATCCACAGTCACCCCACGGTGGCGTCCTCGTGAACCAAGTGGTCTCAAACGACGCCCTGGCGGCTGAAACTGAACGGGCCAGGACTCTGCCGAGCATTCGTGTCGACCTCGAAGCGATTATCACCATTGAGATGATCACAACCGGGGTGCTGTCTCCGAATCGTGGTTTCATGAACCAGCAGGATTATATTTCCGTGTTGGAAAACGGGCGACTGACAGACGGCGTCGTCTGGCCTGTTCCGCTAACTTTTGCGCCAAGCGGCGAGACGAACCGGAAAATCATTTCGGGTCTGAGCGTCGGTGAACAGGTGGCCCTGGTAGACGGTGAGCAAGAGCCGGTCGCCATTCTCGATATTGAAGATATTTTTGAATACGATCCCAAGCATCGAGCCGAACACTTATTTGGTACCTCGGATAGGAAACACCCCGGCGTTGATGCAATATACCGACGCATGGGCGATACGGCACTTGGTGGGACGCTGCACCTACTCCAACGAGTCGACTGGGGTCCCTTCGAGAAGCTGCGACTGGAACCAAAAGACACCTGGAAACTGTTCTACGAAGAGAAACAATTCACGTCAGTAGCAGGATTCATTACCGGCGCGAACCCCTTGCACCGCGGACATGAATATATTCATCGAAATGCGCTGGAAGAAATTGACGGCTTATTCTTACAACCGCTCGTCGAAATGGCAAAGCGAGAATATGTCCGGCACGAGTACCGCATCCGCGGATACCAGAATGTGTTAGACACATACTATCCAAAAGAACGCTCAATCCTATCTCCGCTGCGCGTCACCTACATTTTCGCGGGACCACGAGAAGCCATCCTGCATGCTCTGATCATGAAAAATTACGGCTGTACGCACGCCCTCATCGGACGAGACCATGCCGGGATCGGAGACTACTACAATAAATATGCCGGACACACCGTCTTCAGTGAGTACACGAAAGAAGAACTCGGCATCGACATTCGCCTCTTCCACGAAGTGTTTTACGATGCACGGGCCAATGTTCATGCCACCTCCAAGACGGTCGCCAACGACGATCCCCGGTATCGCCTGAACATTTCGGGCACCGGCATCCGCGAAATCCTGCGCTACGGTTACATCCCGCCAAAAGAAATTGTGCGACCAGAAAGTGCGCTCGCCGCTATCCAAGGGATCCAGCCCAAAGGACTCGGCGACGACGGCTTCGCGGTGAGTAATCCGGTCGGAAAAATTATTAAGAGTATGTTCCCCTTTTACCTCGAATACACCAGACTCGGCGGTGAGAAACGAGCGACCCCGCTCAAGGTCGAGGACCTCACGGCCGCAGACTTAGAGCTTGTTCTCCGGGACGTTCGGGCAAATGCCTCCCTCATATATCAAGAGGTCTATGATGAGTTCAGCTCTGTTCTTGACCGCTCGCGTAACCTGCAACCTGCCTGGCGAGAAGAAGCGCGTGAACAGATGCGACGCGTGCAATCGGATTTGGTTGCGGAGCTTGAACAAAAATCAGCATCCGCGCCGGACGTAGCGTCAGATGAATATATGTATCAGGACCGGGCAGAGGCAGAGCTTGAGCTCACGGCCGCAAAGCGACTGCTGGGCGAATTGCCGATAACTATTTCTGGCGAATCACTGGATGAAAGAATATGGAATCAAATGCCATACGAACGGTACCGTGATTGATCTCGAACAGGATGGAGCGTTCCCCCAATGTGTCATAAAATCTGACCATTTTCACAGACGCTGTTGTCCACCGCTATGTCATAACAGAGCTGCTGTTGTGGCAGAGAAACCAGGGCGGGCCGGTTATTTAGCCGGTCCGCCCTATTGCCTGATGAGTCACCGGTCACGTCAAGACATTCACTGTCCGTGGAGGTGTAGCTCACTGACCGGTATTGTAGTGTGATGGTGTTGACAGCCGTTATTTGTGGTTTCAACTAAGCAAGCTAGCGCCATGTCGCGGTGTGAGCTATCCGCGTATATGGAAAAGTCTATGCCAATGGGGCTCGTTCGGTTAGAATTGACCCCAAGCCCGCTTACTTCTAGTGCTCAAGGAGCCGCCATGATTGAATCCTGGATGTCCGCCGACGATATTGCTGAACACCTCGGTGTCACCAAGCACACGATTTACGGTTGGATCAATGACCGTTCCATGCCGGCCCATAAAATTGGCCGTCTATGGAAATTTAAGGCATCCGAGGTTGACCAATGGGTACGCACCGGTGGCGCCGCAACCGTGGAAGAAGAAGAGAAATAGGTTAAATAAAAAAGTTCTGGTTTGTGCATATCGCTGCGCAAACCAGAACTTTTTTATGTCTTTAGTTATTCAGTGGTTGGGGAGTGGGGTTCGTCCACGGATCTTCAACCGGCTGCGATAGGCGCCATACGGCGTATGCGGCACCCGCGGCAGCAACCGTAATACCAACGACCAGCAATCCACGGCCAGATTTTTTCTTCTTTTTGGCCTGTTTCTTGAGTTGCTTCTCAGCATCCTTGGCCCAATTACGTGCGGCCTTCTGCAATTTACGACCTGACTTCTTATCGCCCGTCACCCGAGTAATCGTGTCGTTGACGAACTGTGGCAGATCAGCGTCCTTGAGGGCTTTAGCACTACCAGCGGCAACCGGTGCCAACTGGCCGGCGGCTGCCGGAATATAGTCGTCCTGCACTTTGTGTTGGAAGTTTGATGCGGCGTCGCCGACTTTATTCGCGGCATCTGACAAAGCCTTCGATGCGGCGTCAACCACCGGTGCGGCACGATCAGCGGAATCCTGCCACACGTGTTCTGCCCAATCGCGAACATGCTCTGCGGCATCAGAGACGGTGTCTCCCAGCGATGGTGCTTTGGACTTGGAACGTCCGAACATATTTACCTCCATAATAGGGAATGACTATCCACTAGGTTACGCTGTTGAGCCCCTGGTTGCCACGATTTGACCGTCACCGATTGCTTTTCTTTAGGCCATGGGCGAATGAATGAGAACTCGCGCTGACTCAAGACTGTGACAGTACGCCAGATGATGGAAGAATAACCCTCATGAGTATTGCTACACATAAAGCCGTTATCAAAACCAACCGCGGTGACGTCGTTGTCGAACTCTTCGGCAACCACGCACCCAAGACCGTTGAAAACTTCGTGGGCCTGGCCACCGGGGCCAAAGACTGGACCGACCCGGCCTCCGGCGAGAAAAAATCCGGTGTCCCGCTCTACGACGACACCATTTTCCACCGCATCATTGCCGACTTCATGATCCAGGGCGGCGACCCGCTGGGCCGTGGCATTGGCGGCCCCGGCTACCAGTTCGAAGACGAATTCCACCCAGAGCTCGACTTCAACGAGCCATATAAACTGGCCATGGCCAACGCCGGCCCAGGCACCAACGGTTCGCAGTTCTTCATCACCTCGGTGGCCACCCCGTGGTTGCAGAACCGCCACACCATCTTCGGCGAAGTCACGGATGCTGACTCCCAGAAAATCGTTGACGAACTCAACACCGTACCAACCGGTGCACAGGACCGTCCGGTCAACGACGTCATCGTCGAGACCATCGAAATCACCCAACTGTAAACAGAAAGACCCTATATGTCATCCGGTCCGTCCTTTGGTGCCCAGCACGACCCCGCGGCTGAACAGCCGGTCTGCCCCAGGCACCCGGACCGGGTGACATATGTTCGATGTCAACGCTGTAACCGTCCGGTGTGCACCGACTGCCAACGACCATCCCAGGTGGGAGTGCTGTGCGTGGACTGTGTTCGGGAACATCAGCGTGCATTACCCCGCGAACAGCGGACTCCAAAATTTACCGACCGCCACGGCCATGCTCTGCCGTTGGCAACCTACATCATCATCGGGCTGACCGCCCTGGTCTATGCCCTGCAGTGGGCCGGACAACTCATCCCAGGCTTCCCAGATGTGTATAACCTGCTGTTATATTCACCGCTGCACACCTCAAAGGTGGCGATCGACGTCGGCCAGCTGACCGGCCAAACCTTATTCCAGCCCTGGCGCATGTTGACGTCGGCCCTGGTCCATTCGATGGGAACACCCGTCCATCTGCTCCTAAATATGGCGGTGCTGTGGCTCATCGGTCGACAAATTGAGCAATTTCTCGGTGCCGCCAAATTTGTGGCTATCTATGTGCTCTCCGCATTTGGCGGTGCGGTGGCCGTCCTCTTCCTCGCTGAACCAAACTCAGCAGTGGTAGGAGCCTCCGGTGCGGTCTATGGTCTCTTCGCTGCCCTGTGGATGATCGGCCGACGACTTGGCGCCGACACCCGCAGCATCACGATTCTCATCGTCATCAACTTTGTGCTGTCATTTACCGCTTCCGGTATCTCCTGGCAGGGGCATCTGGGCGGGTTTCTCACCGGCCTCGCCGCCTCCGCCCCGGTAGTCCTGGCCGATAAGCAGCGGGCCGCGGCGGGTTCCAGCCCCGAAACCCGCAAGCGTGCCAACCGCCGCACCTGGCTGGGACTCGCACTGGTCGCCGTCGTCCTGGTGATCCTCACGGTTATTGGCGGACTGCTCATCAACACCGAAACAGTACTCGGTGGTTAGCGCTCCGTGTGGAGAACTCCAGAGTTAACCACAGTTTTCCCACAAGCACTCCACAGCTTATCCACAAGATTTGTGGATAACTCGCACGATGCACGTGGGCACCGAAGGTTATCCACAAGTTCATCCACAATGTGGAGAATTACATGTGTGTAACTTGTGGAGGGGTGTGGGTAACTAGCGCCAGCGGGTCATCATGACAAAGCCGATCATGGCTAAACCGAAGCCGGCGATAATATTCCAGCCGCCAATGCCCGGGATGGGCCACTGGCCGCCCGGTGCTAAGTAGAACACCATGATCCACAGCAATCCCAGGATGAGCAGGCCAAACATAGTGGCCTTATACCAAGTGGGGAGTGGCGCGGGCTGATCGTCAGCCGCCATGAGTTGGGCGTCCAGATCAGAGTGTTGTGTACCAGACTGACGGCGCTTCTTTGATGATGCCAATGCGTATCCTGTTCAACAAGGGGCGTATACTACTCACAGTATTCTACGTGTCCTCGCCACGTGCCGCAGTGTATCTTGACCTGAAGGGCTCCACCATGTCAGAAGCGGGTTACCAGCCGCTCTCACGCCGCCAGCAGCGAAAGCTGGACCAGCGACGCAAGCGCCCCACCCGGCCCACCTTCTTGGGAGTCCTCGGTGAACTGTTAATCACCGCCGGCCTGTTCGTGCTGTTATTCGTTGTGTGGGAACTGTACTGGACCAACTTGGGGGCGAACCGCGAAGCCCAAGCCCACCGTGACACGATGGCCGAAGCATTTGAACAAAACTACACGGGCTTTGACGGCTCCGGCCCCGACCCTGCCGTGCCCGAAGACGTGAGCCCCGGCGATGACGCGTGGGGCATGCTCTACATTCCCCGTTTTGGTACCGACTATTCGGTGCCCGTGCTCGACGGCACCGGCCCAGAAATTGATTCTGCCGTGCTGGGCCGATACGAAACCTCGCCGCGCCCCGGCGAAGACGGCAACCTCGGACTGGCCGGCCACCGGCAGACCTACGGCGCGGTGCTGTGGGATATGGACACCCTGCAAGAAGGCGACCGGATCTACCTGCAAACCGCCAACGGCTGGTGGGTCTATGAAACCCGACAGGTGCACATCGTGGACCCGTCAGCCACTGAGGTCCTCGACCCCAACCCGATGGATCCCGGCGGCCCCGCCGACGGCCAGTGGCTGACACTCACCACCTGTCATCCGCCCTACACCGTGCTGGAACGCATGATCACCCACGCCGAAAAAGTAGATTTTGTGCCGCTGCACGAAGGTCCGCCCGAGGAGATCGCCGACGCACCCACCCTTGACCTAGACGGCGAACCGCAGGCCGCGATCCACAGTCCAGACCAGAATGACGCCCTTATCCACAATATTCACGAGGAGGCCTAATGTACGCCTGGTTTTTCCATCTGCTGCCGGGACCAACCTGGTTCCGCTGGATCCTGGTGCTCGCCCTGCTGGCCGGCGTCGTCCTGATACTCATGGAAGTCGTGTACCCCTGGATTTCCGAATTCGGTTTCTTCTCCGACGCCACACTCGACCTCGACTAAGGAGTTCTTCAGATTTGAAGGAATGTTTTCTGGGGTCCTGAGGTTGCACCAGATATGACCAATTCTGTGCCAACACCAAACCCCTCCAATCACCTTGCCACCTCGCTGGATGCAGGCGTCGTGGAATTCGGGCTCCACACCTTTGGCGATATCACACAGGACCCTGCGGGCACCCGCGTCCTGTCGCCACCAGAAGTGCTGCGCAATGTCGTGGCGGAAGGGGTCCTGGCGGACCAAACCGGGGTCGACGTCATTGGTGTGGGCGAACACCACCGGCCCGACTATGCGATCTCGGCTCCCGACGTCGTCCTGACGGGCATCGGCGCCAAAACCGAACGGATCAAACTTATCTCCGCCGTCACCGTGTTGTCCTCGGACGACCCGGTGCGGGTACACCAACGCTTCGCCACCCTGGACGGCATCACATCCGGTCGCGCCGAAGTCTCATTGGGGCGCGGTAGTTTTATTGAATCATTCCCGCTGTTCGGTTACGACCTCAAAGACTACGAAATCCTCTTCGACGAGAAACTGGAACTCTTTGACCACCTGCGCCGGGAAGAACCTGTCACCTGGTCCGGTACAACCCGGGCGCCGCTCGAAAATTTCTCGATTTTCCCAACGACAGCGCACGATCACGGCTTACCCACCTGGGTTGCGGTCGGGGGCTCCCCAGAATCCGTGATGCGTGCCGCGAAATACGGGATGGGGTTGGAGCTGGCCATTATTGGTGGTGCCCCGCACCGTTTCGCTCCGCTGGCGCAATTATTTCATCGGGAAATTGAGCGGCACGGATTTGAGCCGCGCCGGATTGCGGTGCATTCGCACGGGTTTGTTGCGCCCACCGACGATGAAGCCATGGAACGGTACTACCCATACTGGCATCACGCGATGTCCGTGCTGGGTGCCGAGCGCGGCTGGCCCGCCCCGTCACCCGATCAGTTTGCGCAGGAAGTCCGCCACGGTGCGCTGCATCTTGGCTCTCCGGAAACCGTGGCCCGCAAAATTGCCAATACCGTGCGCACGCTTGGCGCCACCCGGTTTGGGATGAAGTATGGCAACGGCCGCCTGCCCCACGAGCTGATGATGGAATCCATTGAGCTCTACGGCACAAGGGTCAAACCGCTGGTGCTGGATATGCTCGCCGAATCCTAAGTTCTTGAGGCTAGCTTTCTTCCTCGTCATCTGGCGATGGCGACTCATCTGATGGCTCGTCGGAAGGGCTCTCATCGTCCGTTGGGCTTGGCGACGGTGAGGGCTCCTCTTCTTCAGGTTCCGGCTCAAGCGCGATCGTTACGGTAATAGCCGTTCCTTGGGCCACGGAGTCACCTGGCTCGACCGATTGCTGGAACACCCGGTCTGGGTTGTGTTCATCGGTTTCTTGCGTGGTGACCTCAATGCCTAGGCCGAGTTCATCGCTGGTGAGGGTATTGCGTGCTTCCTCTTCGGTCATGCCGCGCACATCTGGGACTTCAACTTCGCCCGATGACATTTTCAGTGCCACCGTGGAGCCGTAGGCCACGGTGGTGCCCAGCGCAGGGTTGGTATCGACGAGCCGGTCGCGGGGGATCGTCGCCGAGTTCACATAGGACACGTCGGATACGGTCAGGCCCAGGTCTTCGAGCGTGTCTCGGACGGTTGCTTCAGAGGAACCTTGCAGGGAGCTGGGGATTTCGACTTCATCGGGTCCCAGCGAAATATTGAGCGTGATTTCGTCGTAGCGCTCCATGGTGGCGCCCGCGGCGGGGTCTGTATCGATGGCTCGGTCGCGTTCAACGTCGTCGCTGTGTTCGTATTCTAAGATCGGTCGCAGCCCGGCGGTGGTCAACGCGTTCTGGGCTTCGGTTTCGGGCATACCAGAGACATCAGGGACATCCACCTGGTTTTCTTCGATGCGCCGTTGTTCGGCCTCATTCCAGAACCACCAGCCCGCAAATGCGCCGCCGCCCAGTAACAGAATGAGCAGCAACGCAATGAGCCACCCGCGACGCTTCTTTTTCCGGGGCTTCTCGACGGCGTCCATTTCGCCGGTCATCTCATAGGACTCGGGGAGTTCTTCTCGCGGTTCGAAGATGGAGTCGTCTTCGGCCGAGATCGAATTCATGGCCTGGGTTGGCTGCGTATCGCCGGGAATGACGGCCGGTGGGATGACGGTGGTTGCTTCGTCGTCGGCGACTGCGATGCCGTCATAGTGTGCCGCGCGTAAGGCGGTCAGGAATTCTTTGCCCGTTTGGAACCGGGCGTCGGTGTCTTTGGCCAACGATTTTTTGAGCACCGAATTCAACGCCGG
>Ga0209487_1002392_pt1 | contig 15289 bp, 16 predicted proteins | sample Poulit2012_FD_187524 | JGI IMG/M metagenome (GOLD analysis project Ga0209487, IMG submission 187524) | Agricultural soil microbial communities from Georgia to study Nitrogen management - Poultry litter 2012 (SPAdes) (version 2) | ecosystem: Environmental > Terrestrial > Soil > Agricultural land... | reverse complement strand
GACCGCGCACATCCTCGATAGGCTGGCGCTCAGGAGGCGACACCGAGCGCCGTGACCCCCGCAGAACCCGGCGAATCAGCGTCATGAGGGGCTTGCGCGGGTTTGAGAACCACCCAGCGAGGTGCACTCGACGCACGAGGATGGAAACCGAGCCCGAAGACTCACGGCCGAGGGGTCGGGGCGGGCGCCGGTCGCCCTGCCGCCTGATCACGGCCGATCTCCTGACGTGAAGTAGCCAGTGAAGTCGTGGGGGTTGAGTTTCTTGTTCGCGCACCACGGGTCGCTATGGCAGGTGCCAAGGTAATGGGCGTGTGAGTCGGCGAGGAGGGTTGCGATGCTCTCCGGTCTCGTGGCTCGCCGGGCGCAGCGGATCGCGGCCCAGAGGTTGGCTCCGCTGGATGGGCCGACCGGGGTGCCCAGCAGCGCGCGCAGCTCTCGTGCACCGCGGATGCTGGCGGCGTCCGGGGCTTGGACGATGAGGTCGATACTGTCAGGGTCGAACGACCCGGGTAAGACGGGCCTGCCCAGACCCTCGATGCGGGTGGGCATCCCGGTGCCGTAGTCCGCGACCCCGTAGAGCCACCCGGGCAGGTAGGCAGAGTTCTCCGCATCTACGCCGACGATCCGGTAGGCAAGGCGGTTTCGTCGCCGATGGGCATGGAGGCCTGCGGCGGTCGCCCCCGAGCCGAGACCAGCGATGAGCACTGTCGGGGGCGATCCGGTCGCCGTGGTGAGGGCCCCAACGAGATCGTGGGCCACGGGCCAGTCGGGGTCGGTGGCCGCTGTTGGTGCGTGAGTGAAGTGGTCGAGGTAGAACCCGCCGACGTGCCGAGCGATGCGCTCGGCTTCGTCGTAGATCGCCGCTGGCGGGGCATGCGGCACGACGGTGGCACGCTCGGCTTGGATCAGTTCTGTCTTCGCCGCCGATGTGGACGGCGGAACCACCACCGTGCAGGGCAGGGCGAGCGCCCGACACCAGTGCGCGGCGGCTACCGCAGCATTCCCCGCACTGGCCAGCACGACCGGGTGTCCGGACTGGATCGCGCCATCGGTGACCAAGCGGCGAAACACCAGGCGCATGGTGTGGTGTTTCAGGCTGCCGGTCGGATGGTGCGATTCGTCCAGCATGAAGATGCGCGACCCAGAGGCGAAGGAGCCGGGCCATTCGAATGTCCGCAGACCCGCAGGCGTGGACGCGTCCGCGGCGAGGACCCGTATCGCCCACGCCCTCCACGCGCTATCGTCTCCGGCCGCGAGTATCGTCGTCATGGCTCAGCGCTTTCGGGCATAGGCCCGCACCGCCAGCGGGCAGAAGACGATGAAGATGATCGCTGACCACAGCAGCGTCATCTTCACGGAGTCGCCGAGAGGTGATCCGGTGAGGAGCCCGCGTGCGGCGTCCATCGCGTGGGTGACGGGGTTGATGTTCGCCCAGGACTGTAGCCAGCCGGGTAGCGTGTCGATGGGGGCGGCGAGGTTCGTTCCGAACAACAGCAGGACGAACGCGAAGAACACAAACATCATTAGCGTGCTTTCGTCTCTTACGATCGCGCCGAGGAAAACGGTGACCCAACTGATGCTGAACCCGAACACGATGGCCAATGCGGCAGCAGCGAAGGCGGAGCCGGCGCTGGTTCCCACTCGGAAGCCCATCAGGAAACCGATGGCAAACAGAACGGCTACGGCGATGACGTAGCGGACGACGTCGGCGAGGATCGATCCAAGCAGCGGCGCGGTGCGGGCGATGGGGAGGCTGCGGAAGCGGTCGAAGACGCCCTTCTTCATGTCAATGTTCAGCGCCATGCCGGAGGACATCATCCCGGACAGACCTGCGCCGGTGACGACGATGCCGGGAAAGATATACTGGATGTAGTCACCGTAGGAGCCGGAGACGGCGCCGCCGAACAGGTAGACGAACAGCACCAGGAAGATCACCGGCGTCATCACTCCGTTCGCCAGGAGTCCCGGGTTGCGAGCGGTCTTGGTCAGGCTCCGCCCCGCGAGCAGAAAGCTGTTACGGACCAATCCCGACCAGCGCTGAGCGGCGGGTAGGGTCGTGGTGGATGCCCGTGTCATGAGCGTGCTCCCTCCCCAGCCAGAGCACTCTCGTGCGTTCCGGCCGAGGCGCCCGAGTCACCGGTGTTGATCGCTTCCCCGGTCAGGGAGAAGAACACCTCGTCCAGACTCGGCAGCCGTAGCGAGAACTCCGTCATAGCGATGCCCGCCTCTGCGAATCGTCGAGTGAGGTCAGCGACGGCGCCATCGTCGTCAACTCGGACGCGTAGTTCGTGAGTGCTGGCTCGCTCTACGGGCGATCCCGTCACGCGAGCAAGGATCGATGCCGCTTCCTCCAGGCGAGCGGCATCGCGGGGATGAACGGTCATCGTCTGCCCGCCGATCCGGCGCTTCAACTCCGCTGGAGTGCCGTGAGCAATGACCTTGCCGTGATCGATCACCGAGATCGCATCGGCCAGTGCGTCCGCCTCCTCCAGATACTGGGTGGTCAACAGTACCGTCGCGCCTTCGCGCACGATCCCCCGAATGGTCTGCCACAGGTCTTCCCGCTTACCCGGGTCAAGGCCAACGGAGGGCTCATCGAGGAACACCACCGCGGGAGCGCCGATCAGACTCGCGGCAAGGTCGAGTCGTCTGCGCATTCCGCCGGAGTACGTCGAGACGGGCCGTTTGCCCGCGTCGGCGAGGCCGAACCTCATCAGCAGGTCCTCCGATCGGGACAGCGCCGCGCCCTTGGACAGATCGAGCAATCGGCCGATCAGTGTGAGGTTCGCCCGGCCTGTCAACTCTTCATCCACGGTGGCGTATTGGCCGGTCAGGCCGATCCTCCGGCGGACCTCGGCTGGATGCCGCACCACGTCGAAGCCACCGACGTGCGCGGAGCCCTCATCCGGATCCGTGAGGGTGGCGAGAATGCGGATCGCGGTGGACTTGCCCGCACCGTTGGGCCCGAGTACACCCAGCACCGTTCCCGGCGGTGCCGCGAGATCGACCCCGTCGAGCGCTGTCGCCTTCTTGAACCGCTTGACGAGCCCCTTTGCCCCGAACGCCTCGTCGCTCATCTACTACTCCCTCCATTTCGCATGTTCAAGTCACATGATGTTAGCATCTCAGATACCGGGGCAGAATAGTGGGCGAAGAAGTTCGGAGGGCACGATGAGGGCTGGACGCCGAAAAGAGCAGCAGTTTCGCAACCGCGAGCGCATCCTTGCCGCGGCGCAGGAGGAGTTCGCGCAGGTCGGCTACCGTGAGGCGAAAATCAACAGCATCGCTTCACGCGCTGAGCTGACTCGGGGTGCGATCTACTCCAATTTCCCCAGTAAGCGCGCCCTCGGACTTACTGTTGCCGCGAGTGCATTGAGGGTGAACCGGCCCCCGCTATCCGGGGCCGTGAGTCGAGAGGACGTCGTCGTGTCGGTAGCGCAGGCGCGGCTTGCCCGGTTACCGACGGGACGGCACGGTGATGCGTCTCGAGTAGAGCAGCTTCGAAGCGACCTTTACGCAGAGATTCGCCAAGATCCTGATTTGCGTGATGCCTGCGCTGCACTGTTGCAACTCGGGGCGATCATCTTTGCCCGCGCACTCGAAGGCCTCGACACCGATGACCCGATCGACCGCGCGGTGCGGGTGGCATCGGCTGTGCTGACTGTCCTGCACTCTGCTGACAGCCTCAGCGCCGCAGCGCCGGGCTTCATCGATCCGTTCACTGTCGTCGCCACGTGCAAAGCCCTCGCCTCTACCGACTTCGACGACCGTTGGTCGCCTCCGCATGAGTCGATCGTTCCTGCGACTCAAACGATCGACCGCGCGTGGGAACCAATGAGCGCTGTCACGGATCTGGTCACCGATGCTCCAGTGCAGTGGGAGAGCGACGGGATCGTCGCAATTCTCGGCCTCCGCCAAGCCGCGGGCATCGAACAAGCACTTCGAGCAGCACCACACGGTCACCGACTCTTCGTGGTCCTGGTGAGTGACGAGCCGGCCGAACGAATCCCACTGGCCAGGTTTGTCCTCTGTGAAGCTATTGACGCGTTGCGCGACAGCGTGCCACCTACAGCGTTGGCGCGGCTCTCGTTAGTGCTTGATCCCGAGGCAGCGATCGCGCGCTCCGCCGGACTGCGCGCAACGACCGACGATACTCATGTCGCTATCGAGATCAAGAACGGTCGAATGACAAGATTTTCCGAAGGCCCAGCCGCCTGCCACGCCATCGCGATCAGACAAGGAGCAACGAACCCGCAGCACGCGTCGGCGAACTGATCGGGAGGCGTCCACGCGTCCTCGGCATCTCACCAGGTGAGCAACGTTGCCCATCCCTCGGCGATAGTTGAAACTTCGCGTAACGTTCGGAGGTGCGGATGCCCCTTCGGTATCCTCCCGGATTATCGGTGTCCTACTAAGAGGTCGTCGTCCCATGGTCGAAGTTTTTCTCACTAAGCGCCGCGCAGTGGATTATTGCCAATGCGCCGCCGCGCTGTGTTGCGTGGCCTGACGCGTCGATCCATCCAGCTTTTTGATCCACCCAGCGCCTGTCACCTCTGTGCTGAGCTGATTCGCCACTGCTCCACTCCGCGCACCACCGGTATCGACGCCACGAATGGCGCGCACACGATGCTCTCCGAGCGCCGGTGCGCTCGCCCTCACTCGCCTGCACTTCACAAAGGAACTCCCATGTCATCTTCGACTGCGCCGCGTCGGCGCGTAAAGCTTCCCTCATTCGGAACCCAGATCATCCTCGGCCTCATCTTTGGACTCCTTCTCGGTGGGCTCGCACTCGCCATCGGGCCCTCGGTGGATGCGAACGGAGAGGAGGCCGCGAACTGGCTCACCACGACGTTGTCGACGATCGGATCCACCTTCGTCACTCTGCTGCGGACGATCGTTCCACCGCTGATCTTCACGGCGATCGTTGCGTCCGTGGCCAACCTGGGTAAGGTCACCAACGCCGCCCGGTTGGCGGGGCAGACGCTGCTGTGGTTCGCGATCACTGCCCTAGTTTCCGTAGCGATCGGCATCGCGCTGGGTCTGCTCTTCCAGCCGGGCCGGAACACCACCGTCACGGCGGTCGACGACTACGAGCCCGGGCGCACCGGGTCGTGGTTGGACTTCCTCACCGGCATCGTTCCGCAGAACTTCCTCGGGTTGAGCGTCTCCGACGATCGCGTGAACTTCGCCGCTCTGCAGATCGTCGTCATCGCCCTCGTCGTCGGCCTCGCGGCCCTGCGCACCGGTGCCAAGGCGAAACCATTCCTTGACTTCAACGCCTCCGCGCTCGAGGTCGTGCAGACGGTCCTGTGGTGGATCATCCTTCTCGCGCCACTGGGAACTCTCGGCCTGATCGGAAACTCGATCGCCGAATACGGGTGGGATCTCATCCCGAAGCTCGGCGCGTTCACCGCCGCGATCTACGTCGGCCTAGCACTCGTGCTCATCCTCGTCTATCCCGCAGTGCTGAAGCTCAACGGCCTGTCCATCAAGCAGTATTACAAGGGCGCCTGGCCGGCCATTCAACTCGGCTTCGTGTCCCGGTCCTCCCTGGGCACGCTGCCGGTCACCCAACGGGTGGTGGAGCGCAACTTCGGTGTCCCCTCCGCCTACGCCTCCTTCGCGGTGCCGTTCGGAGCAACGACGAAGATGGACGGATGCGCCGCGATCTACCCGGCCATCGCGGCGATCTTCGTCGCCCAGTTCTTCGGCGTACCCCTATCGATCACCGACTACCTCCTCATCGCGTTCGTCTCCGTTATCGGATCCGCCGCGACGGCGGGGCTCACCGGGGCGATCGTCATGCTCACCCTCACGCTGTCCACCCTGGGGCTGCCGCTGGCAGGCGTGGGGCTGTTGCTCTCGATCGACCCGATCCTTGACATGGGGCGCACCGCTACCAACGTGGCGGGCCAAGCCCTCGTGCCCCTCGTCGTCGCCAAACGAGAAGGCATCCTCGACGAGCAGGTGTACTACAGCCCCGCGAAAGACATCCTCGCCAAGGACACCTCCGTGGCCGGGCCCGGGGACGTGGTGACCGCCGATGCCGGTGCCGCTACAGGTGCACCGACCCGCTCGTGACGATGGGGGAAGCGGGCCGGATCAGTTCGGGGACTGCGAGGCAGGAACTGCGCGAACGAGAAGCTCCTAGACGTGTGAAAATGAGGACGTGTCATTTGCTTCCGAACTAGGATCCGGCGCCGCCTACTTGCTCCGCGGGCTGACGGTGCTACTCCGCGTGCCGAGGCTGGCGCTGCTGGGAATGGTGCCACCGCTCGTCGTGTCGGTGGTCATGACGACGATGCTCGCCCTGTTCGGCTTCCTGGCCCTCGGGCCGCTGACGGAATTCGCTACGGGGTGGGTTCCGGAGTCGATCCGGATGCTTGCCCGGGTGCTCCTGGGGATCCTCGCGATGGTGTTGGCGATCGTCATCGCGGTGGTTCTGTTTGCGTCGATCACCCTGGCCGTCGGCGCGCCGATATACGAGAAGATCTCCGAATCGGTGCAGCAGGCGTTCGGTGGGGCGGCCCTCGCCCCGCAGGAGACAATGTTTGCCAGCGTGGTGCGGGGGCTGCGGCAGTCGGCTGTCGTCGTCGGACTTTCGCTCCTGTTCGGCGTTGCGGCATTCGCGCTCGGTCTGATCCCTGTTATCGGGGGCGTCGTCGGAAGTCTCGCCGGCGCGGTCATCGCCGCTTTCTTCATTGTTGTGGAGATGATCTCCGGCCCGTTCGACCGGTGGGGCATGCGGCGGCTCTCAGAGAAATTTGGCGCGGTGAACCGGAATCGGGCGCTGGCCCTAGGATTTGGGCTTCCCGCTTTTCTCCTGCTCTCCGTGCCCCTGCTCGCGGTTCTCCTGTTCCCCGTCATCACTGCCGGGGGCACGTTACTCGCGGGGGAGCTTCGCGGTGAAGACGGGCCCGTGGTCGTGCAGCCCGGCCGGTGACCACGCGGGCGATTCGGACCGCCTGCTAACGGGACGAGGAGCGGGAGAGCACGAGCCCCGCGGCGAGGGCGATCCCCCACAGCGCGAACAGCGGATCCCACAAGAATGCGTGGCCCATCTGGCCGAGGCGGTCGGTCCCGACGACGTTGATCAGACCAGCAAGGACGGCCAGCGCCGTCACGGTGTTGACGAGACCATACGCCGCGAGACCGACCGCACCGACCCAGGCCAGCGCTCGCCGACCCCGCCTGCGCCGACCGGCTCCTGCGGCGACGACAAGGGGAAGCCAGGCCGCGAGTACCTTCAACACTCCGAGCACGCCGAGCCCGAGGAGGACGGCCCTGTTGCCTGATTCGGCGAGGTCGATCGCCCATTCGCCCACAGTGTCGAGAAGCCAGCGGCCACCGCTCGCCCAGTAGAGGCTGAAGAGACCGTGCACCGTTCCGAGGGCACCGGCAGCAACGAACCACTTATGCGAGCGGATCGCGATCGGAGCGCACTTCCTGGGGGCTCAACGCCCGCGGTTCCGGCCGCTGCGGAGCTCCCGCGCCGCATACAACTCCGCGTGCTGCGGATGAATCCTTGGATGGCCGCGCCGGAGCGCCAACTGCCGCGCGGCTCCCCAAAACGTTAAACCGCATAGCCCCAGAAGCAACCCGCCGACGACCGCGACCTTCCAGCGCGGCGCATTCGCCGTGCTTCGCATGCGCGTGTGTAACGTGCGTCCGAGCCCCGCCATCGTTCCTCCTCGAGCTATCGCGGTCGTTTCCGCCAGTGTGCCGCTGGGGCGCGGCTGCCGCAAGGATAATATCGGTCGACGGCGTCCATCGACGCGGCGGGCACGGCTATACGTCGAGGATGAGCGTGTGCCCGTGCTCGTCGGTACGCACGAACCGGAAGCCCGCGGCGTCAAAGATCTCGCGGGTGGGATGCCCCTCGGCCACGATCACGGAAATCCGGGAGATCCCTGCCTCTTTCGCACGCGCCGCCAGGGCGCGGATCAGGCCGAGTTCGATCCCCCGATCTCGGTGCGGCTCGGTAACGCCGAGCGTGAGCTCAGGAACGGTCTCGTCGATGAATGCGTGGCCCGGGGTCTTCTCGGCGAAGAAACGCAGCCACGCCGCGCCGACGGGAATCTGCAGTCCGTTCGGACCGCCGGTATCGACGGCGATGAGTCCAATATCGCCTTCCCGGCCCCACCCGGCCACGTAGTGCGAAAGCACCTTATCTCGCAGCAGTTGGCGCCGGCTCACCGGATCCTCCACCCCCCAGTTGACCTCCGCCATGAGCATGTCAAGAAGGAACTCTGCGTCCTCCGCTGCAGCGTCGCGTACGCCCACCGGGCCGTGGCGAACGTCATGGGTCATGGGGTCAGATGGTCTTTCGTTCAAGGAGGGGTGAAAATCCACTTATAATCAAAGATGGCGGATTCAGCACAATCTGGCAAACCCGCAGCAAGTGAGGGCAGTATGCCCTCAAAGGCAAACGACGTTAACGTGCGTTTCGTCGCGGGTTACGCCCTTAGCTAATGCGAGGAACGCGGAGTTTTCAACTTCGGTGAGGTCACCCACACCTCGACAACGGCTCAGCAGCACCGGAATATCCGCCGATCGACGCACGTTGAGGAAAGCGCAAGAGTTGAGTAGCGGGGACGGGATCCGCGAGCCAACCGCATTACGCAGGAAACCTTAAGCTTCTGCGACTACGATGTCCTCGGTACCAAAATCAAGGAGTAACTCGTAATGGCGAACCCTTACTTCACGTCGAACCCCCAGTTCGGTCGCTCCGGCGGCGGAGTGCAACTGGGTGAATCCTCGTATGCAAGTCAACAGGTCGGCGTCGACCAATTCAATCAGGTTGAACAGTCCTACTATGGCCCCTCAGCCACCAGTGCGCAGACGGGGCGGATGACGCTCGACGACGTCATCATGAAGTCCGCGCTCACGATCGGGACGGTCGTGCTCGTCGCCATCGGCGCCTGGATGCTCGTGCCTCCCGCGGTGTTCATGCCGGTGATGCTCACAGGCCTGCTCGTGGGCTTCGTACTTGGCTTAGTCAACGCCTTCAAGAAGGTGCCGAGCCCCGGCCTCATCCTCGGTTACGCCATTGCTGAAGGCGTGTTCCTCGGAACCATCTCCAAGGTGTTCGGGATGGTCTACTCCGGGGCCGTGATGCAAGCCATCGTCGCGACATTCGTGACGTTCACGGTGTGCCTCGCGCTGTATAAATCGCGCCTGGTGAAGGTGAATGCCCGATTCACCCGGATCGTTGTGCTCGCAACCATCGCGTATGCGGTGTTCTGCCTGGTCAACCTCGCGGTGATGTTCTTCGCGCCCGGGGCGTTCGGGGAGTTCGGGCTGCGCAGCGGCCTGCTCGGGATCGGCATCGGGCTCGTCGCGGTCGTGCTTGCGTCGATGAACCTCATGCTCGACTTCGAGTTCATCAGCCAAGGGGTGCGCAACGGTGTCGACCGGCGGTACGCCTGGTCGGCGGCGTTCGGTCTGACGGTCACGCTCGTGTGGCTCTACATCGAGTTCCTGCGCCTCGCCGCGATCTTCGCGGGCCGAGACTGATCGGCAGATTTCCCGATGCTGCCGAACGCAGAATAATATGACCCCGGGTGGCCCTGACTCATTAGAGTAGGGGCCACCCGCATTTTTACGGATTGAGGAACAATGAGCCAACCACTGCCCACAGCAACCGGCACCTTCGGAGACAAACCGGAACTGTCATTCCCGGACGCGGCCGCACCGGCCGACCTCGTCGTCGAGGTGCTTGAGCGCGGTGAGGGGGCAATCGTTGAAGCCGGGCAAACGATCGAGGTGAACTACCTCGGGCAGGTCTGGAACGGCAGCATCTTCGATAACTCCTACGATCGCGGGGCGACGATCGAATTCCCCATCGGCGTGGGCGTAGTGATCGCAGGATGGGATTCGGGCCTCGTCGGGCAGCAGATCGGTTCGCGCCTGCTCATCAGCATCCCCCCGCACGAAGGGTACGGGCCTAACGGTGTGCCGCAGGCGGGCATCGGCGGCGACGACGTACTCGTGTTCGTCGTCGACATCGTCGGCGCGAAGTAGCGCCAGAAGGCCCCGCTCGCTCCGGGCGCGGTTACTCCTGGGGCCGGGCGATCGAGGTCTGGCTGGGAACCTCGTCCTGGGCGAGGATGCCCACGGGGCAGCTCATGCCGTTGAATCCGTGGTTGCAGTAACCCCACGGGTTCTTGTGCAGGTATTGCTGGTGTAGCTCTTCTGCAAAGTAGAAGGGCCCCGCGTCGGTGGCCGGGCGCAGCTCGGTCGTGATCTCCGGGTAGCCGTGTTCGCGCACCACCTCGTTGTAGGCCTCCCGGCTGGCACGCACAAGTTCTTCGTCTCCCTGATCGTGCCAGTAGATCGCGGAGCGGTACTGAGATCCGCGGTCATTGCCCTGCCGGTAGCCCTGGGTGGGATCGTGATTCTCCCAGAAGGCCCGGAGCAGGGTCTCCAGGTCGACCCTGGCGGGGTCGTAAACGATCTGAACAACTTCGGCGTGACCGGTGTGACCGGTGCACACCTCCTCGTACGTCGCATACGGGGTGTAACCGCCCTGATATCCCGCGGCCGTTGCGATGACGCCCGGGATCTGCCAGAAGATCCGCTCCGCGCCCCAGAAGCATCCCATGCCCACGGTAAGGAGCCGGGATCCCTCGGGCCAGGGCCCCATCATCGGGGTACCGAGGACGGCGTGGGTGGCGGGCACCGAGTAGGTGTAGTCACGGTGACCGGGCAGGGCATTTTCGGGGTGAACGAGTTGCATCATGTCTCCTCAACGCAGCCAGGGGCCGGAAAATTCCGGCAACACCAACTTAACCCCACCGCGCCTCCGGCTCGGAATCGCGGGCTTGCCGCCCCGGTCGGCGCTCAACAAGATCGAGTCTGAGGTTGACGGACGTGAACCAGACGGGCCAGCACCGCCGCGGCGGCGGTGACGACGGTTATCCACCACCTTCGCGTCCCAGGTGCTCCTCATGGAAGATCGTCAGCAGAGCGACAGTTCGACGCCAGCGTAATGCTCGAGCCTCGGGGCCCAAGAATACGCGGAAACACCGTCGCGACTCGATTGAGCACTAACTCGCCGGCGGCAAATTATCATTGGGCTCATGGCTGACACGGAAAACTCAGGCGACCTTCCACCCGAAGAGTCGGCTGAGTCGACTCGTCCGGACTCTGATACTGAGGGGCAGTTGCAAGGAAGCGCTGGCGGCGGCGCCGACCGGTTCGACGAAGACGAACAATGGTCGGGTCCGGAGATCCCGGCAGAATCGATGCTCACGGATGTCTCCCTGCAGATGACTCCGGGGGAAACGGCGATTCCGTTCGCCGTGCGGGCAGGGGCGGGATGGGCATGGCGCTTCATCGCAATCGTCGCCGCGAGTGCGATCTTCCTGTGGCTCCTCGTGCAGATCAAGACCGTCGTCATCCCGGTCTTCGTGGCCGGCCTCGTGACCGCGCTCCTCGCGCCGATGACGAACTTCTTTTCGGAGAAACTCAAATTTCCCCGCAGTCTCGCCGCCACGGTGAGCCTGCTCATGGCGCTCGGTGCCGTCACGGGGCTGGTGTTCATCGTCAGCGCCACCATCACCGACGACGTGCGCCAGCTCGGGGAGAAGGCCGTCCAGGGATTCAACGAGGTGGTTGCGTGGCTGAGCTCTGGGCCGCTCAACCTCGAAGAAAGCGCGATCCAGGAGTACATCGACAAACTGCAACAGCAGGTCAGTCAGAACATGGATAGGATCCTCAGCGGGGCGATGTCGGTCACCTCCTCCGTCGGGCACGTGTTCGCCGGGGCCCTCATCGCGCTGTTCTGCCTGTTCTTCTTCCTCAAGGATGGCCGGGAGATCTGGACCTGGGTCGTGCGGTTGTTTCCCGCTCGGGCACGGGAGCGTGTGGACGGTGCGGGGCTGCGTTCCTGGCTCTCCCTCGGAGCGTACACGCGCACCCAGATCATGGTCGCACTCGTCGACGGTATCGGGATCGGCCTCGGCGCTCTGTTGCTCGGGGTTCCCCTCGCGATCCCGATCGGAGTGCTGGTTTTCCTCGGCTCGTTCATCCCCATCGTCGGGGCGACCGTCACGGGAGCCGTTGCGGTAGCCGTGGCGCTCGTGGATTCCGGGCTCGGCACGGCGGTCGCGATGCTCGTTGTCGTGCTCCTGGTGCAGCAACTCGAATCGAACCTCCTGCAGCCGATGCTCATGAGTAAGGCCCTGAGCCTGCACCCGGTCGGCGTGCTTCTCGCCGTCGCGGCCGGAACAATCGTCGCGGGGATCGTCGGGGCGCTGTTCGCGGTGCCGATCCTCGCGATCGTCAACACCGCGCTGCAGTACCTCAACGGACACGACCCAGCCCCACCGTCCCGGCGGAAGATCCTTATCGAGACCACCCGGCGCTGGCGCCGGGCGTGATGCGGGTAGGGGAGAGGAACCCCGGACGGGGCACAGGCGCGAGCCGACCCGAGCGATCCGAACGAGAGCCACAGCCTCGTCTAGGCTGGAGGTACGACGATGTGCCAAGGAGGAACACCAGTGCCGTTTACCCTCGAAGAATTACGCGAATGCGCGGCCGAACTCGAAAATGTTGCCCCGCGCACGCCGATCGAATACTCCGGCGCGCTGAGCAACCTCGCGGGCGTACCGGTGTACTTGAAATGCGAGAACCTCCAACAAGGCGGCTCGTTCAAGATCCGGGGGGCATACGCCCGCATGCTCAATCTTTCAGATGCGGAGAAAGAAGCTGGGGTGCTTGCCGCAAGCGCGGGTAACCACGCGCAAGGGGTGGCGCTCGCCGCCCGGCACCTAGGGATCGAGGCGACGGTGTACATGCCCGCCTCTGCGGCGATCCCCAAAGTGATGGCGACCCGGAGCTACGGGGCGAAAACCATCCTCACCGGAGCGACGATCGATGACGCACTCGAGGAGGCGGTGAAGGATTCGGAGCGCACCGGGCGCACGATCATCCACCCCTTCGACCACGCCGATATCGTCCGCGGGCAGGGCACGCTCGGGTTAGAGATCGCCGAGCAAGTACCCGAGGTGAAGACGGTGCTCGTCCCTACGGGCGGAGGCGGACTGCTCGCCGGGGTTTCCCACGCCGTCCGCTTGGCGCTCGGGCAGGGCGTCGACGTCGTCGGTGTACAAGCGCGCGGGGCAGCCGCTTACCCCGAGAGCCTCTCGCGGGGAACGCCGGTCCCGCTGTCGACGATGACGACGATGGCCGACGGTATCGCCGTCGGCCGGCCCGGGGATGTGCCCCTCGAGGTCGTTCGCCGTGAAGTGCGCCGCATCGACCTCGTCAGCGAGGAGGAGATGTCGCAGGCGTTGCTGCTCCTGGCCGAGCGGGCGAAACTCGTCGTCGAACCGTCCGGGGCGGTGGGGGTGGCTGCGGCGATCGCGGGGGCCGGGACGTGGCAGGAAGGCCCGCTCGTGATCGTGCTCACCGGCGGGAACATCGATCCCCTCGTGCTCATGCGGGTGCTGCGTCACGGCATGACGAGCGCCGGGCGCTTCCTCACCGTCCGTGTGCGCGTGCCGGACCGGCCGGGCAACCTCGCCGGGCTCCTCGCCCACCTCGCCGCCACCGGCGCGAACGTGGTGACCGTACGCCACTCACGCACCTCGCCGACGCTCGCCGTAAACGAGGTGGACATCGCCGTCGAAATGGAAACTCGGGGCGCCGACCACCGAGAAACGGTCGTGGCTGAACTCGCCCAGGCGGGCTACGCCGTCCAACCCCAATAGACCCAGATCCTCGCGAGTGCCCGAGATCCTCTCGGGCCAACCGCGCGCACTACGGATGGAAGGGGGTGACCTTTCCGATCTTCACATCGATCGAAACACCGCTGGGAGCCTTGTACGAGACCGTGTCACCGGTTTTGTGCCCGACGATCGCCTTCCCGAGAGGTGAGGAGGCGGAATAGACCTCGAGATCGGTGTCGCCAGCAACTTCACGGGAACCGAGCAGGAAGGTCATGTCGTCCCCACCGACGTTCGCGTCGATGACCATCCCGGGCTCCACAACACCGTCGTCCGGCGGGGCCTGCCCCACCTCGGCCTCACGCAGAATCTGTTCAAGCTGGCGGATCCGGGCCTCCTGGCGCGCCTGCTCCTCGCGCGCGGCGTGGTAGCCGCCGTTCTCCTTGAGGTCCCCCTCTTCGCGTGCGGCTTCGATGCGCCGAGCGATCGCGGTCCGTCCTTCACCGGTGAGATGATCGTGTTCGGCCTTGAGCCGATCGAAACTTTCTTGGGTAAGCCATGTGGTGGACTCGGACACGGGTGCCTCCTTCAAAGTCGGGTAGTGGCACGAGATGGGCGCCGGGATCGGCAGTGGATGTCAACGATAGCAAGGCCCTGGCGATCGTCGAAATCGCGCAACCACCCCGGCGAGGCTAATCAACAAGGGTGCAATGGTCAATGACTGCGGTCGTGGCGAGCTCGCTGGTCTTGATCTCCTCAAACAGCGTAACCGTGTCGGTCTCCGCAGGACCGATCGTCACTGTTTTCACGCCTACTTGGGCGAAACCGGTGCTGAGCGCTTCGAGCACGCATTCGGCCGTGTCCTCCGCCGGCTTCGTCACTTCGAAGTGCAGCGTCGTGAGCCCAGAATCCACCACGTTGAAACTGATGATCTGACTCGACGCCTGTGCCTTCGAGAAGCCGAGCCCGATCCAGATCATGAGCCCGAGGGCGATTGCGCTCAGGGCGATGGCGAGGATCCTCAGCGATCTGGGATTGGCGCGACGTACCCGGCCGTAGCGGGCGCGAATGAGATCCTCGTCATGCTGAAATGCCGGCGTAGTCACCAAAGGGTCCCTTCAAGTGAGAATATAGGTAGTGGCCCTGATTGCCACTACAGAACAGTTTCTCACCTTTGGAAGGGTTTCACCTGTGTCCTTGCGCATGTTGGCTGTGCACGCCCACCCGGATGACGAATCCAGTAAAGGCGCAGCAACGATGGCGAAGTATGTCGCCGAAGGGATCAAGGTCCGCGTCATTACCGCAACCGGTGGTGAACGCGGGTCGATTCTGAACCCGAAACTTGTGGGGGATCGCCACGTGGAGGAGAACATGACGGCGATCCGCCGGGAGGAGATGGCGAAGGCGGCAGAAGTTCTGGGCTTCTCCCACCGGTGGCTCGGGTACGTCGATTCTGGTCTGCCTGAAGGTGATCCCCTGCCGCCACTTCCCGCGGGCTGCTTCGCCCTCACCCCGATCGAGGAGGTGACGGGAAGGCTCGTCGCGCAGATCCGGGAGTTCCGGCCCCACGTGCTCACCACGTATAACGAGAACGGCGGCTATCCCCACCCCGATCACAT
>Ga0209487_1002391_pt1 | contig 15290 bp, 13 predicted proteins | sample Poulit2012_FD_187524 | JGI IMG/M metagenome (GOLD analysis project Ga0209487, IMG submission 187524) | Agricultural soil microbial communities from Georgia to study Nitrogen management - Poultry litter 2012 (SPAdes) (version 2) | ecosystem: Environmental > Terrestrial > Soil > Agricultural land... | reverse complement strand
CCATAAGGGCAAGTATCACAACCAAGAATAATGCCTTATTGCCATCAGGCTCAGCGCAAGGCAGTATCAATCAAACATTTAATAACACAACAACAAAAGGTACTTTTATGTCCACCACCCATAACTCTCAAGGGTTAGATAACCCAAGCCGCCGCCGTTTTTTACGTGTGGGCCTCGCTGGAACAGCCATTCTTGCCACCGTGGGCATCACTTCTGGCGTGGTAGGATTTAAACGCGTGAGCGGACAAGCCACCGCTGAGGGATTTCATTTTTTACGTCCCACCGATGTGGAATTATTTACTGCGTTGGTGCCCGCTATTTTAGGTACAGCTTTACCTGCAAAAAATCCGCAGCTGATACATGAGGTGGTTCTCCGTATCGATGACACCTGTAAGCGCTTGGGTTCACCCAATCAAAAGGAATTGGGACAACTCCTTGATTTGCTGAGCTTTTCCCCCACTCGCCGACTAGCGGCAGGCATTAAAAAATCTTGGCCAGACACATCACAAGAAGATGCCGAGGCATTTTTAGAACGCTGGCGTAATAGCTCCGTAGGCCTCTTTAATGCTGCTTACCGTGTGTTGACCAAGCTCGTCGCAAACGCCTATTTCGCTATGCCCGAAAGTTTTGCCGCCAGTGGCTACCCTGGCCCTTTGGCCCACATGTATAACGCTATTAATAAATAGAGGCTCACCATGATTGATGATATTTACACCGCAGGCATAGCTAACGGTTGGCAGGTTACCGACGCTTCCACCCTAACTAGCAATACTATCATTGAGGCCGATGTGGCCATCGTGGGCAGTGGCGCCGGTGGGGGCACCGCAGCGGAGATTTTAAGTAACGCCGGCCTCAAGGTGGTAATTCTCGAAGAAGGCCCACTTAAAACTTCTGACAGTTTTCGCAAGATGGACGAAGCCCAGGCCTACCGCGACTTGTATCAAGAAGCCGGTGGGCGTGCTACTTCGGATGGTGCCATTGCCGTATTGCAGGGCCGCTCCGTGGGCGGCTCCACCACCATCAATTGGACTTCTAGCTTTCGCACCCCCGAACAAACCCTCGCACACTGGGCGGACAAACACGGGGTAAAAGGCGCCAGCGCAAAAGATATGGATCCATGGTTCACACAGATGGAACAACGTTTAGGGGTGGCACCTTGGCGTCAAGCACCTAACCCCAATAACTCTGTGCTAGCCAAAGGAGCAGAAAAGCTCGGTTGGGAAGCCCACGGCATTCCGCGCAACGTGGTGGGTTGTTGGGACAGTGGTTACTGCGGCTATGGCTGCCCCGTAAACGCCAAGCAATCCATGCTGGTCTCTACTATTCCGGCAGCACTAAAAAATGGCGCCACCTTGGTGCATCGCTTAAGTGTGCAGCGCATTGAGCACAGCAATGGCAAAGTAAGCAGCCTTACCGCCTACGCCCTAGACGAAGCGTGCGTAACCCCCACAGGGGTCACCGTGGAAGTGCGAGCAAAGCATTATGTGCTCTCGGGCGGCGCTATTAACACGCCTGCATTGTTGCTGCGCTCTAACGCCCCCGACCCACACAAACAAACGGGCAAGCACACCTGCATTCACCCCGTAAACCTCACCATTGCCGAAATGCCCGAAACGATAGACCCTTATTATGGTGCACCGCAATCCATAGCTAGCAATGAATTTTTATGGCCCGAGAGCAAAGAGTTTCCAGGTTATAAAATGGAAGTTCCACCTATTTACCCTGCCCTTGGCTCGGCGGTGCTAAGTGCCCACGGCGATGCCTTGGTGAAAAATATCGGCAAATTGCCCCACTTAAATGCCATGCTGGCTCTAGTGCGCGATGGATTTGATGAAGGCAGCCCAGGCGGGCAAGTGCGGATTGATGATAAGGGCTACCCGCTACTGGATTATGACTTAACCGATTACTTGCGCCGCGGTTTTAAGCACGCCTATCAGCGCATGGCAGAAATTCAGTTTGCTGCGGGTGCTAAACGCGTGATGCCATCACACCTCGATGGTGAATGGATTGAAAGTTGGAAAGCCATGCAAGCACACATCGATACCCTGCCCTTGGAGAAGTTCCGTATGTCGCTGTTCACTGCTCACTTAATGGGTGGTGCTGCCATGGGCGAAGACCCAAAACACTCAGTGGTGAACTCCCAAGGTCGCCACCACCAGCTTGAAAACCTCACCGTGCTTGATGGCTCTGTGTTCCCCACTAGCCTCGGGGTCAACCCGCAACTCAGCGTGTATGGCTTTACCGCAAAAAACGCCACAGCTCTTGCAAAAGAACTAGGAGGTTCCTTATGAGCACGCAAACAATTCGTGCTGGTGCCATCCAATTACACGCCGAAGTTGGCAATGTGGGCACCAACCTTGAGCGCATCGAAAAACTTGTTAATGAAGCAGCAAAAAAAGGTGCGAAAATTATCGGCATCCCAGAATTTTGCACCTCAAAACTTCCCTTCGACACTAAAGCACACCAAGCAGTACTGCCAATTGACAACCCCGCTCTCGCGTTATTTGTTAAACTGGCAAAGCAACATAACTGTTGGCTTGGGGGCTCCATGCTCATTGCTGACTCAGGAGAGGTGTACAATCGCTATTTTTTTGTGGAACCCGATGGCACTATTCATGAGCATGACAAAGATTTACCCACCATGTGGGAAAACTGCTTCTATGCTCCCGGTAATGACGATGGTGTTTTTAATACCGGCCTTGGTGGTGTTGGCGCTGCAGTTTGCTGGGAGCTCATCCGCAATCAAACCCTAAAACGCATGGCAAATAGGGTAAATTTTGCTATTACTGGCACACACTGGTGGACAGTACCTTACAACTGGGGTTCTTTAGTTGGAAAGAGTTTGGCTAGCATCGCCCAATATAATCGCTACCTTTCTGAAAACGCTCCAGCAGAATTCGCTCGCCGCTTAGGCGTTCCTGTCATTCAAGCGTCCCACTGTGGGCCTTTCCGCACGAACTTTTTACTTGTTCCCGGCACAAACCTTAGCTTGCCTTACGACACTGAATACGTTGGCGCCACACAAATAGTAGATGCACATGGGCGCGTACTAGCGCAACGACGCACCCAAGAAGGACCAGGTGTAGTAGTGGCCGACATTTCATTAACGCCCATCACACCAATTGAATCCATAGCCAACCGTTTTTGGGTGCCAGAATTACCACTATTTTTACATGCGTACTGGCATCAGCAAAACATTTGCGCTAAAAGCTATTATCGACGCCTAGGGCGCAACCGTGGTTTAGAAGCCGCCGCCAAATACCGATGAGTAGTTTACAAATACAATAAAGCGCTGCACTACCATTGATTCTTCATCAACCTATTAAAACACAGCAGCAACCCCAAAGAGTTGACATAGCTAGGCATCAACAATGTATCGGCAAATCTTTTGACACCACTGCCGCATTATTTATCGTGTAACAAACAGCGAAATTGTTATTTATCTTATCGCCAACGGTAGGCGAGTTGTTCGAATCTTACTGGCGCAGCGGTTACTACGGGTATAGTAGCAACCATGGCTAAAGCGAAACCCAAGGGCCTTGTGCCACTTGGGTTTTTATGCTTACTTGAGTGCTTCAGCGTGGTGTTTTATGTGATCTTCAATAAAAGTGGCAATAAAGTAATAGCTGTGGTCGTAGCCTTCCTGATAGCGAATATTGCTAGGGTGATTGGCTGCCTGGCAGGCCTCTTCTAGCAATTCAGTGCGCAGTTGCTCTTCCAAGAAGTTATCGGCTGTGCCTTGGTCTACCAATAACTCCAACTTTTCTTCTGCTTGCGCCACTAGCTCCACCGTATCGTAGGCTTTCCAGGTTGTTTGGTCATCGCCTAGGTAAGCGCCAAAGGCTTTATGTCCCCACGGCACTTGGCTAGGTGCCACAATGGGTGAAAACGCCGACACACTGCGGTAGCGGCCTGGGTTGCGCAGGGCAATCATTAACGCGCCGTGGCCGCCCATGGAATGGCCGGTAATGCTGCGGACGTCGTTGGCAGGGAAATGTGTTTCAATCAAGGCTGGCAGCTCTTCCACAATGTAATCGTACATGCGGTAGTGCTTGGCCCAAGGCTCTTGGGTGGCGTTCACGTAAAAGCCTGCGCCTTGGCCTAAATCGTACGCCTCGTCATTAGCCACATCGTCGCCACGGGGGCTGGTGTCCGGGGCCACAATAATCACCCCGTGCTCTGCTGCGTAGCGCTGGGCATTGGCCTTGGTGATAAAGTTTTGTTCGTTACACGTTAAGCCCGAAAGCCAATACAACACGGGGCAATTGCCCTCTTCGGCTTGGGGCGGCAGGTACACACCCACGTTTACAGTGCTGCTTAAGCTGCTTGAATTATGCTGCCAAACCTCTTGCCAGCCACCAAACATGGCATGGCGCTCTATGCGTTCCATTTCATACTCCTCATATTGATACAGAGCTGAATAGCGAACTCAGCGAATACGCTTGGCCGCCCCTATGGAGCGGCCTGCTTTAGTTAGTCTTCTTGCTCACCAAAGTGCACCACGCTGCGAATGGATTTGCCCTGTTCCATCAGTTCAAAGGCGGTGTTAATGTCATCTAATGGCATGGTGTGGGTAACAAATGGCGCAAGTTCAATATCGCCTTTCATGGCGTCTTCCACCATGCCGGGCAATTCTGTGCGGCCTTTTACGCCACCAAAAGCAGTGCCTTTCCAAGTACGGCCTGTGACTAGCTGGAACGGACGCGTGGAAATTTCTTTACCCGCCCCTGCCACGCCAATAATTACCGATTGGCCCCAGCCACGGTGGGCGCACTCTAGGGCTGAACGCATAACCTCCACGTTGCCAATGCATTCAAACGAATGATCCACGCCCCAACCCGTCATTTCCACAATCACTTCTTGGATGGGCTTATCGTAATCCTTGGGGTTGACGCAATCGGTAGCGCCAAACTGCTTGGCGAGTTCAAACTTATCTTCGTTAATATCAATGGCGATAATACGCCCAGCTTTGGCTTGGCGCGCACCTTGAATAACTGCTAAACCAATACCGCCCAAACCAAACACAGCCACGGTATCGCCCTCTTCCACCTTAGCGGTGTTGTGCACAGCACCAATACCGGTGGTCACGCCGCAACCGAGCAAACATACTTGCTCGGGGTTGGCGTCGGGGTTGATTTTAGCTAGCGACACTTCTGCCACCACTGTGTATTCACTAAAGGTGGAGCAGCCCATGTAATGGTAAATGGGCTCGCCCTTGTAAGAAAAACGCGTGGTGCCATCGGGCATCACGCCTTTGCCCTGAGTTTCGCGCACCGACACACATAGGTTGGTTTTACCTGATTTACAGAACAAGCACTCGCCACACTCGGCGGTGTACAGCGGGATCACATGATCACCCACCTCTACACTGGTGACACCTTCGCCCACTTCCACCACAATACCGGCGCCTTCGTGGCCCAAAATGGCTGGAAAAACCCCCTCTGGGTCTTCCCCTGACAGGGTAAAGGCATCGGTGTGGCACACGCCCGTGTGAGTTACACGGATCATCACTTCGCCCGCTTTAGGCGGAGCGACATCCACTTCAACAATTTTTAGGGGTTCACCTGGGCCAAAGGCAACGGCAGCACGTGATTTCATAGGGGGTTCCTTTTTCGGTTCAGAGCTAAAATAAGTTCGCCTATCTTCCCATGCTGAGAAAGAATTACAATGTTTCAACGCTGTTATAATAGCCACTCGATAGGCAACCACGCCAAGACACGAATAACACTATTTTTTATCCAATGGCTACCGGGCTCATCATCAAAGCATTCGCGCTTTTCTTCCTCCATGGTGCACCAGCGTAATTGTTTATTTTCTAGGCTTAGGACATAGGCATGTTGCTCTATATTCGCTAAGTTTTGATTAAGTGTTTGCGCAAGTGCTGGGCTTTTAAACAGCAGGCCCATCTCAGTGTTTAACCGAGCGGAGCGCGGATCCATATTAAAAGATCCCACAAACATCCATTGGTTATCGATAGTAAAGGTTTTAGCGTGCAAGCTTGCACCGCTGCTTTTGAGCACAGACTCACGCTTTTCATGCACGGTGGCAGAAGGTTTTAGCTCAAAAAGCTGTATGCCATGTTGTAGCAAGGGCTTGCGGTATTTAATATACCCCGCGTGCACGGGCGCCACATCGGTGGCCATTAATGAATTGGTCAGCACTGCCACTTTGGCCCCTTGCGCTGCCACGCCCTGTAGCAAGCGTTTACCTTGCGCCGTGGGCACAAAATACGGCGATATAATAGTGAGCTGCTCTTCGGCGTTTTGCATCATGGGGGCCAAGGTTGCCATCACGCTATTTTCTGCCGGCGCTCGGCCTAGCCCTTTACTGGGGTCATCGCTTAGCAGCTGCGCCTCCACCCAATGCCAATCTACACTTCCTTTTACCAGCAGCTCAGCAAAAGGCGAGGCTGCTAGGCTTTCCATATACGCCGTGGCTGCTGTGGTTTCTGACAACGACAACTCAGTATTTGCCGCTTGCGGCGGCACTATAAGCGCTAAAGGGTAGCTTGAACGGCTGCGCCAATAGCGGTTAAATTCCGCTGATATAGCCGGCACAACAGCACCCACGGCAACCACATCTAAATCAGCAAACACCACCCCCGTGGCTGCATCAAAATATTCGTCACCGATATTGCGCCCACCCACCACGCTAATAACGCCATCCACCGTTAAGGACTTATTGTGCATGCGTCGGTTCACGCGGAAAAAATCTGTGAGGAACCCTAGCGCTCGCCATTGGCGCTGCATAAAGGGGTTAAATAAGCGCACTTCGATGTTGGGGTGAGCATCTAGAGCACTCAGCACGGCATCTTTGCCTGTGGTGTTATTATCGTCGAGCAATAAGCGCACCTTAACGCCGCGCTCAGCCGCTGCTAATAAACGCTGGAATAATAACGTGCCAGTAATATCTTGATGCCAAATATAATATTGCACATCGATGGTGCTCTCGGCCGCCTCTACTAAAGCTAAGCGTGCCAAAAAGGCTTCCTGCCCTTTCACTAGGGGCAATACGCCTGTGCGCCCTAAATTATTAACCACCAGAGGTTCAATATTTTGACCTAACTGAGTACGGTAATTCACGGAGGCAGGTAATGACATTGGGGGTGAGTATTGCGGTACTCGAAAAAAGAAAAACCGTATGGTGAGCAGCACCACCACAATGATTATCAGCACCAAAGCACTTCTCGCTACAATTGGCCAGATCAAACTTTCACCTCTTAGTGGGTTTGCATTAGCCCCTATAAACAGGCAACTTTCCTACTAATAACAAAAATTGCACCGCCATTACTAGCACAGCAAAAACGGCTACAAAATACAAACCAAATTGGCCACCTGGCGCTCGATAGCTGGGCGCCTCAGCATTGAGATTGCGACTGGCTCGAGCCAATAAAACGGGAACCAGCACCGCCCAAATCGATGCCATTAGTCCCACATATCCCATCACTTTCACAAAACCAGTGGGCATCACTAGAAATGCCAGTAAAGGCGGCAAAAAGGTAAGGCTAGCTGCTTTTAATCGGCCACTCATTCGACGGCTAAATCCAAAAGCATCACGGATGTAATCAAACAAGCCCAACGTCACGCCTAAGCAGGAGCTCACAATAGCAAAGTAAGCAAAACCATGAAGCCAGCGCCCCATGCCCGCCGTGCTTAAGTAACCTGACATGGCGCTAAGTAACACCGCCACATCGCCATCGGCGGCGATCACTGGCCCAAAGGCTGAGCGTGGCAAAGTGCCTTGCACAGCTAGCTGCCACAACACATACAACACTAACGCAAAGCCCGACCCTAACCAAATACTTTGCGCAACGGATTTAGCGTGTCCTTGATGGTAATCCACCAACCCCGGCACATTGCCATGAAAACCAAATGAGGCCAAACACACCGGCAAGGCTAACCAAGCGTACTTCCCATAAAACGGGGCAGCTTCAGCGTTAAGCAGTACATCAAAGCTTACATGGGGAAAAACCCCTGTCACGGCCAGCAGAAAGCAAACCACCATGGTCCCTATGAGCACCGTGGAGAGGCGTCCCACCCAATGAGTGGAAGCAATAACAAAAACAGCGATTACAAATAAAAAAATAACTGCTGCTAATGAGCGTGATAGGTCGGGCAGTAAGGGAGCTTGGTTAATTAGCTCTTGAGTTAAACCGCCGCCTACAAAAATGTATGCGTAGGTCAAGGTATACAACACAAAAACCAAGCTCAAAGAAGAAATGACATTCCAATAATTACCTAAAAGTTGTTTCACCATGCTGTGGAAGCTAGCACCTGTTGGAAAACGCATACGCGCTTCTAGCAACATCAGCCCAGAAAGACTCATGCAGAGCCATACATACAAAAGCACCACCAAGGAGCCTAGGAACCATACCCCAGAAGTGGCCGTGGGATTAGCCAGCATGCCAGCGCCGATAGCCGTGCCAGCAATAATCATGGCACCCATTAATACTGATAAAGCAGAAGCCATAGCGCTCTCATTTGCAAAAACTTAACGGTACGTGATTAGGTATAAATTTGCACTTATGCTAAATCAGGGTTCACAAGCTTGTCACATCCGTCTTTTATATCTAGCGCATTATGATATTACGTATTCATCACCCCAATGGAGCAAAGCATGCACACAGAGCTTTCGTTACAAGCCCGCCGTAGAGCTGAAAAAATTCAAGCGCGTCTTCGACGTGGCGAAGGCCCGCTTACCTTTACAGCACGACAAATGCAGCAAACAAGCCTGCACAACTTACAACAATGGTGCGAGGCTCAAGGCATTGGCATACCTATACTCAGCAGTGGTGGGTGGCGTTTTACAGAACAATGCTTGCAACAATTAGAAGAAACCCTCACTTATTTACGTTTACGCCCGCTAGATGAAGCAGCTGCAGCCACAAGGATTGGACGTTTGCAGCAGGGCACTGAAGAGCACAAGAGTATAGGTGAGACACCCTTTGAATATCGTGTTTTGTGTTCACTGATGGCTGAAAACCACTTTTCAAGTGTTAAAAGCCAAAAGCGCTATGCAGTTTACGTGGACACCCGTGATTTACAGTTAGAAAACTTTGCCGGCCTCGTTGTCATTGAAAATGCTGATGTGTTTTTTGCGTTAGGGACCCCAGAATGGCCCTTGCCCAAAGTACTCGAGCACTTTTTGATCGTTTACCGCGGGCACGATGGAAGCAGCAAAGCAGTGAAGCACTTAGAAGCCGCTTGGTGTAGCACGCATAAACCCTTAGTGTTTTTTGGTGATGCAGATTACGCCGGTTTGCGGTTAGCGCTGCAAGGGCGGTATACGCATATGGTGCTGCCGAGCTTGTCTGAGTTTCAAGCCCTCGCCAATACTGCCCAAGCCGAAGCTAAGCAGCTTTTTCTCCGCAAAGCCCTAGCAACCACACCGACAAGTTTACAGCCTTATGTAGTGATACTAGAGCAACAACGGGCCTTGCGCCAACAGGCTATGCAATCGCTAGCGTTAGAGCTGGTGGCACTCACTTAACATTGCGCTCTTCACCTGGTCTTGCTTTGGAGCATCAAACGGGAACTTTTTTGCTTCATATCATTACTAATGGTAATGAAAACCGTTATCATTACTATTTCATTCAATTAATGGATGCCAATCATGCAAGCAGTTCCCGTATTTATTTTCATGCGACTCGTTTTTTGCCTATCGGTATTAAGCTTGTTTTTTGTTTCTTCAGTAAAAGCCGCGGATAGCCGCACAGTGGACACCAAGTTTGGCGCCGTAACCATTAGCGGCGAACCACAACGAGTGGTTACCCTTTATGAAGGCGCTTTAGATGCGAGTTATGCCGTGGGCATAAAGCCTTTAGGTGCTGTTATTACTCGCGGCGGTGATAATGTGGCAAGCTATTTACAAGAGCAGGCTCAAGGCATTGCACTCGTCGGAACGTCACAAGAAAACAATCTCGAAGCCATTATTGCGCTAGAGCCCGATTTAATTTTGGCGGCCAATACCCTGCCCGAACAACAATATCGCTTACTTTCTACCGTGGCGCCCACTGTAGCCTCTGGTATCGGCATGTTTGATGAGGATGCGTGGCGCCAAGAAGCCCGTTTGTTTGCTCAGGCATTAGGCAAATCCGACGCCATGGAAACCCAACTCGAACAACTCAACCAGCGCATTGCCCAGGTTAAAAGTGAAGTCGAGTCCAACATCCCCGCTGATCAACGCACCACCCTACTCGCTCGCTGGATGCCCCAAGGCCCGGTGATTCTCTCTAAGCAACTTTTCACACCCCGTTTATTAAACGCCGTAGGGTTTGAGGTGGATGATCATAATGCTGTCAAAGCGGGGCGCCCACATACCTCCCCCATCAGCCAAGAAAAACTGTCGATGCTAGATAAGGACTGGCTCTTCCTCGCCACCATTAATGCAGAAGGCGATGATGCCCTTGCCCAAGCAGAAAAATCCCCTGCTTATCAGCGCTTGGCCGTGGTAAAAAACAACAAAGTAGTGCCCGTGGATGGGCAAATTTGGACCAGTGCCAATGGTGTGCTCGCCGCTCACGTTATTCTTGACACCATTGAGAGTGCCATCACACAGGCACAGCCAAAGTAACATGTCCCATCGCTTTTCTATGCCGATACTGCTGCTAGGCTGCGCTACCTTACTGTTGCTCACCAGCCTAGCCAGTTTGTTAATGGGGGCAGGCGATACCACACCGTGGCAAGCCCTTAGCGTTTTACTCGGTGCAGGTACCGATGACGCCCGTTTTGTGCTGTTCGAGCTACGACTACCACGTACCTTGGTGGGTCTCGTAACGGGTATGGCCTTAGGATGCGCTGGCGCACTCATGCAAACCCTAGCGCGCAACCCCCTCGCAGAACCTGGCTTACTTGGAGTGAGTGCTGGCAGCGCCTTTGCTGTCACCTTGGCGCTACTCCTAGGCGCCTCATCGGCAAGCCTCTCCGTGTATGTGGCTCAAGCCGGTGCCTTAGCAGGCTGCTTGATTGTGCTGTCCGCTGCACGCTTAAAAGGAGTAGGCAACGACCCCATTCGGTTGGTGCTAGCGGGCGCCACACTCTCAAGCTTACTGCTTGCACTCACCTCCTTGTTACTTATGTTCGATCAACGCACCGCCGATGAAATTCGCTTTTGGATCACAGGCAGTGTTGCTGGGCGTGATTTAGCTTCGCTTAGGCACCTACTCCCCTCTCTCCTTGTGGCCACAGCACTGACGTTACTGATTATTCGCCCTCTGGCAGCTCTGGCCTTGGGCGAGACCATGGCCACTAATCTAGGGCATAAACCCAGCCGTATTCGCTTAACAGCTGTGCTTATCGTGGCCTTGCTTGTGGGTGCAGCCACCGCCATGGCAGGCCCTATTATGTTCGTTGGCTTAGTCGTGCCCTTTATTGCACGCGCCTTAGCGGGTGCGGATATTCGCCGTTACTTGGCACTGTGCTTATTTATTGGCCCCATTATTCTGATTGGCGCGGATACCCTGTCGCGTATTTTAGTCTCCCCCGCTGAATTACCCCTTGGCGTACTCACTGCCGTTATTGGCGCTCCCGTATTATTAATGGTGGTACGGGCCAACCGTTTACCCAGGCTGTAGCTATGCAAATACTTCCTTTTCAACAACCCAAACAGCCATTACCACTGGCGGGATACTGGCGGCTGAAGGCGTTTAACCAGCGCATTACCTTGCTCGTTTCGCAACGAGCCACTTGGGTTAATATGGGTTTGGTGTTAGCGGTGCTCGCCGCTAGCACTATGAGTTTGGGCATGGGGAGCGTGCAACTGAGCCCAACAGAGGTTTGGCTAGCGTTAGCCGGCGAAGGGCCTGCCATGCACCAACTGGTGGTAAAAGAATTGCGATTAATGCGTGTGCTCGCTGGGATTGGCACAGGTGCCGCTTTTGCATTGGCAGGGTGCTTGATGCAAACCTTAGCACGCAACCGCCTCGCCACCCCTGGTATTATTGGTATTGATAATGCCGCCACCGCTTTTGCAGTCGCTTCAGTAGTGGGTGTGGGATCTGCGTTAGCACCGCCCGCCATGAGCCTAGTGGGGGCCATCACCGCCACGGCGCTGATTTTCGCCCTCGCAGGCAGCAGTGGCACCCAAGGCTATCGCTTTATTGTGGTGGGGCTGGGCATTGGTGCCATTGCAGGTGCCGGCACTCAGCTCATTCTAAGTTGGGTAGCCATTGATGATGCTAACGCTGCCTTCCCGTGGACCATTGGCAGCCTGAATGCTCGCTCCCCAGACGCCTTTAAACTCCTTTGTGCAGGGCTTGCCCTTGGTGTGTTCTTCGCCTACCGCTTAGCCAAAGGGCTAAACGCATTACGTCTTTCAGAAACCGTACCCACAGCACTCGGGTTTAATATCAAACGTTTGCGCGCCGCAAGCCTCGTATTAGCCGTGTTGCTAACGGGGTTGGCGGTGGCCGTCGCAGGCCCTGTGGGTATGGTGGCGCTACTTGGCCCAGAAATTGCACGAGCGCTGTGCCGTCATCGCGGCCTCCCTATATTGGCTTCTGCTCTTGCCGGCGCACTGCTGATGGTATTAGCCGACCTGCTAGGGCGCATTATGCTAGCCCCCCTTGAAATCCCTGTGGGCATTGTCACCGCCGTGGTGGGCAGCCCTTATTTGCTGTGGATGTTGCTTAACCCAAACTTTAGGAGCCAACCATGAAAGCCTTGGCCACTGTCATTACCCAGCCCGCTCACCCTCCATCAACTGCGCTCAGCACCCACGCGCTTAGCGCCGGACATGGTAAACATCGGGTGATTGAGTCCCTTGATTTTGCGCTCCCCGAAAACCAAGTCACGGCTATTGTAGGCCCTAATGGATGTGGAAAATCGACTCTGCTCAACACCCTTGGGCGCATCCTCGCGCCTCAAGGGGGGCATGTGTTACTCGACGGTATAGACATTCACCACTTGCCGAGCAAGCAGGTGGCGCAGAAGCTCGCCCTGCTTCCTCAAGAAACCACCGCACCCGAAGGCATGACAGTGCTTGATTTAGTGCGTTTTGGGCGGCAGCCACACCAGCCTTGGTATAGCCAATGGTCAGCGGAAGACCAACGCATCGTTAAAGCGGCGCTAAAAGCGGCTAACTTATTGGACATGCAAAACCGAGAATTAGACAAGCTCTCGGGCGGGCAGCGCCAACGTGCTTGGATTGCCATGGCTATAGCGCAAGATACGCCACTACTACTGCTCGATGAGCCCACTTCAGCACTCGATCTCGGGCACCAGATCGAAGTGTTTGAGCTGATTCGTAGCTTAATTACACAAGGCAAAACCGTGGCCATGGTGGTACACGATTTACTCAACGCTGCGCGCTACGCTGATCATATAGTGGCCATGCATGAAGGTGCCATTATTGCCCAAGGCTCACCCAAAGAAATCCTCACGCCTGAATTGGTGTATGAGCTCTACCAAGTGCGCTGCGATGTTATCAATGACCCCGTTAATGGCGCCCCTCTGCTAGTCAATATTCGTCGCTAACCCTTTACACACACCACTTGGCGCAAGGTATGGACTATTTCCACCAAATCCTCTTGCGCCGCCATCACATCATCGATGTTTTTATAAGCACGCGGGGTTTCGTCAATCACCGCCGCATCGCGGCGACTTTCCACATGAGCGATATCCGCTTGGTGCTCTTCTAAGCTCACCTGCTTTTTAGCTTGGGTACGGCTCATAATACGTCCTGCACCATGGCTGCAAGAATGAAAACTCTCTGGGTTGCCAAGGCCACGCACAATAAAACTGCGCGCCCCCATGGAGCCAGGAATAATACCCATTTGCCCCTTTTTAGCCGACACAGCCCCCTTGCGGGTTACCCACACGTTTTCACCAAAATGTTCTTCCTGCTGCACATAGTTATGATGACAATCCACCGCTTCCTCGGTGCTCGTAAAGGGCTTGGGGATTTCACGGGACAAGGCTTGCAGCGTATGCTCCATCATCACTTCGCGATTCACCTTGGCATAGCGCTGCGCCCAGTTCACCGCCTCCACATAATCCTCAAAATGCTGGGTACCTTCTTCTAGATACGCCAAGTCCTCGTCAGGCAAATTACGCTGATGCACGCGCATATCCTGCTTCGCTTGCTCGATAAAGGTGCGACCAATGGCATTACCCACTCCACGAGAGCCGCTATGCAGCATCACCCACACGCGATCTAACTCATCTAAACACAGCTCCACAAAGTGGTTGCCCGTGCCCAAGGTACCGAGGTGATTGTGATTATTTGTGCGCCCCAAACGTGGATGCTTTTCGATAATGCGTTTAAAACCTGGTAACAATTCAGCCCAACGCTGGTCCACTAGCTCAGGCGTATTGTGCCAAGCCCCTACATCGCGCCGTTTGCGTCCACCTGTGCGCCCGTGGGGCACAGCCTTTTCAATGGCTAAACGAATGTCGCGCAGGTTATCAGGCAAATCTTGTGCCGTTAACGACGTACGCACAGCCATCATACCGCAGCCCAAATCTACGCCCACCGCTGCGGGAATGATGGCTTTTTGCGTGGGGATAACGCTACCAATAGTGGAGCCAAGCCCCACGTGCACATCCGGCATGGCTGCCACATGCTTAAAAATAAAAGGCATTTGCGCTGTGGCGAGCAACTGCTTTTTAGCAGCAGACGCCACTGGCACGCCTTTTGCCCATAACTTTACCGACCCACCTTGGTCGGCAGATAAAATCTCATAGCTAGACATTGTTGTTCTCCAAAAAAGAGGCTCTCGTGCCGAGCAGGCTCTCGAACCGAGCGGGTTCCCGGCACCAGGTGTTCTTAAAAACCACTATACCAAGCAAGCTTGCAGAAATGGGTTTCACCAGCGAACCCCATGCTGGTGAAACCCATTTCTTCCAGCCTATTTATCCTAGCCTCTAAGATAAATCGGGTGCGGGTGGGGTATGAGAAAGACTGGTTTTGTGCGGGAGTATTGTTCAGAGCACGCAATTAATTTCTTGCTAGCAGCTCGCTTAGTGGCACCAACATCCCCAAAATTCCACCAACCCGATTTATCTTAGAGCCACTGCAGGAATGCACGGAGAAACCACTATTTCTTTTGCGTGCTCTTCCGCAAAAAAAAAATAGTGATTTCGCAGTGCTTATTGCTGATGAATTTAATTTAGAACTCGTTGGGTGGCACCAACCCGGCGCTAGGGCCCCTCGGCAAGAGGGCCCTCGTTAGAGCTGCTCTAGCATCCTTTCTGCAAGGCGCGCTTCGTTGCTGCCTTCGTATTGCTTTGCTAGACGCTTAAGAGTGACTTTAGCTTTATCTACATCGCCTTTCTCAGCTTGCAAGCTAGCAA
>Ga0209487_1002390_pt1 | contig 15291 bp, 13 predicted proteins | sample Poulit2012_FD_187524 | JGI IMG/M metagenome (GOLD analysis project Ga0209487, IMG submission 187524) | Agricultural soil microbial communities from Georgia to study Nitrogen management - Poultry litter 2012 (SPAdes) (version 2) | ecosystem: Environmental > Terrestrial > Soil > Agricultural land... | reverse complement strand
CGAGCCTCGTGGAGGCCAGCACCCTCCACGATGCGGACTACACCGCAGCCAACACCCAGGAGAACCCTGACCGCGTCCAGCTCCGGCCACAGGCGGCCACCGTCACCGACGGCGCGCTGACCTCTGAACTCGCGCCGGCGTCGTGGAGTATGTTCCTGCTGGACGTGTGACCAGCGGCGCGAGGAGACCCATGGCCGTCACCATGCACGACGTTGCGCGCCTGGCCGAGGTGTCGATCAAGACCGTGTCGAACGTGCTGAACGACTACCCGCACGTGCGTCCGGCCACCCGCGACCGCGTCCTGCGGGCCGTGGACGAGCTCGGTTACCGGCTCAACACCTCGGCCCGCAACCTGCGCCGCGGGCGGACCGGCCTGATCAGCCTGGCGATACCCGAGCTCGCGCTGCCCTACTTCGCCGAGCTGGCCGACGAGATCATCGACGCGGCCGAGAGCCGGCAGCTACGGGTGCTCATCGAGCGCACCGGCGCCGACCCGCAGCGCGAGCGAGAGGTGCTGCGCGACGGGTTCCGGATGGGCGACGGCCTGCTGTTCAGCCCCCTGGGCCTCACCCAGGACGAGGAGTCGGAGCTGCCGGCGAACCTGCCCCTCGTGCTGCTGGGGGAACGCATCTTCACCGAGCGCTTCGACCACGTGACGATGCAGAACGTGCAGGCCGCCCGGGCCGCCACCACCTTCCTCCTCGAGCGTGGCCGGCGGCGAGTGGCCATCCTGGGCGTGCATCCCGGGGAGCAGGTGGGCTCGGCCGCGTTGCGCCTAAAGGGGTACCTGGCGGCGCACGAGGAGGCCGGGCTGCCCGCCGACCCGGGCCTGCAGGCTCCGGCGGACCTGTGGCACCGGGACTCCGGGGCGCGCGCGATGGCCACCATCCTCGATGCCGGGGGGCGGCCTGACGCGGTGCTCGCACTCAATGACGCCCTGGCGCTGGGTGCGTTGCACGAGCTGCAGCGGCGCGGCGTCGGGGTGCCGGGCGACGTCGCTGTCGTGGGCTGGGACGACATCGAGGAGGGGCAGTACTCCTCGCCGACCCTCACCACGGTGGACGCCGGGCGACGGTCGATCGCCCACACCGCCGTCGAACGCCTGGCGGCTCGCATCGCTGAGCCCGACCGGGTGCCCGAGCTCCTCGAGATGCCCTACCGGATCATCGAACGCGGCTCGACGTCCTAGTCTGCGCCCGGCGTGGCTGCCATGCTGTGCGCACGGGACGCAGGAGTGTCCGACGCCGGCGAGAGAGGTATGCGATGAACGACTCCAACACCTGGTACGAGGAGTTCAAGGTCTCCGGCGACGATCTGGTCGCCAAGGTCAAGGAGCTCATCCGGGAAGGCAACGTCCGCCGGCTGTTCATCAAGAACGACAAGGGCGAGACGCTCCTGGAGATCCCGCTCACCGCCGGGGTGGCCGTCACCGTGGTGACCGCCGCCTTCGCGCCCGCACTCGTGGCCGTCGGCGCGATCGCGGCGCTGCTCACCTCGGTGACCATCGGCGTCGAGCGACGCCGAGCGCCGGAGAGTGGCGGCGACGAGGGCGCCGTCTCCGTGCCCGAGGAGTAGGCGGGTGTGGCGCGGAGCAGGCAGGGTATGGCGCAGCGAGGGGCACCGGCGAATCGGTGACACGGGCGCCCGCCACGCGGGAGAATGACGGGATGAAGATCTTCGGCCGTCGCCGCCCAGCACCTCCCGCCGAGGTCGGGGAGGGTTTCTGGGTGACCGAGGCGCCGGCCCTGCAGCAGGGCATCCGCAGCGCCCTCACCGCAGGGGAGACGGCACGGCAGACCGCCCCGGCCGAGCTGCACATCGAGCAGGGGCGCGAGGAGCGCCTCGTCGTGCTGTGGCGCAACTTCATCGTCGGCTTCGTCCCCGAGTCGCATCTGCCGGCGCTCCGTCGACAGCTCGCCGACCATCCCCGCCTCACCATCCGCGGCGCCGCCCACCGGTCCGGCCGCGAGTGGCGCATCTGGGCCGGCCCACCGTGGCCCGTGAGCCCGCCGCCCTACCCGCAGCCCACGATCCAGCCGGCGCCGGCCGCGATCTTCGGGGTCCAGCTGCGCAGCCTCGGCGGCGACTGAGAACCGCCGCGGCCCGTCTCGATCGGCGAAGGTCTGCCGGCGCACGCCCGCGACGTGCGTGGCCGGTCTGCCACTCCGAAGATCTTGCTCGCACCGCCCCATAGACTGGCCAATGTGTCCGCTCCGTCTCGCGATGCTGCTCGACGCGCCACGATCTATGACGTTGCGCGGGCGGCAGAGGTCTCCCATCAGACCGTCGCGAGGTTTCTCCGGGGAGAGCGCGTCCGGGAGGAGACGCGCACCCGGGTCGAGGCCGCGCTCACTGCGCTGAACTACCGCCCGAACGAGCTGGCCAAGGCCCTCGCGACCAATCGCTCGTACCGGATCGCCGCGTTCGTCCACACGCGGGCCCAGTGGGCGCTCCAGGCCATCTTGGACGGCGCCGCCGAGGAGGCCCGCAAGGCCGGGTACGTCCTGGATCTCGTGACGGTGGATCCGGAGGATCCTGCCAGCGTCTCGCAGGCGGTGGAGATCATGGCCCAGAGCTCGCTGGCCGGGGCGGTCGTCCTCGCCGCTTCGGACGCCATGCTCGAGGCGATCGATGCGACGCAGGTCTCCTGCCCGGTCATCGTCGAGCGCTCCGCGCGCAAGAACCCGGGGCGCCACCCCGAACCCGACTTCGCGATCGGCGTCGAGCACCTCGTGAGTCTGGGCCACCGTCGGTTCTTCCACATCTCTGGCCCGTTGGACTGGCCGGCCTCCCGGGCGCGCCGGGAGGCACTGCATGCCGTCGCGCGCGAGCACGGGGGCCAGGTCGTCGGTGAGGTGGAGGGGGACTGGTCGGCCGAGGGAGGCTACGAGGCGATGGCGGCGGCGTTCCGACCCGAGCTGGGGGCCACCGCGATCGTCTGCGCGAACGATCACATGGCACTGGGCGTCCTCAACTGGCTGGCCGGAGCCGGGGTGCGAGTGCCGCAGGACTTGAGCGTGCTCGGCTTCGACGACCTGCCGGACGGCGCCTACTACATCCCGCCGTTAACGACCGTCGCGGTGGACAACCGTGCATTCGGGCGCAACATCATCCAGCGGCTCTTCCGGCAGCTCGGCATGAGGACCCGAGTGATCTCGATGAGCGGGGAGCTCGTCGTGCGAGGAACGACCGCACCGCCTGCCGTGCCGCCCGAGGCGCACGCGTAGCGCGCTCGCCCGTGTGGTTTGCCACTCGTTGCTGTTACCGGTAACGTTACCGGTAACAGTGGCCGGCCTCACTGCGGTGTCGCAGGGGCCCGGCAAGTGCAGGGACATCAAAGGTGAGATGTGCCTGCTGAGACGAAGGGAAGTCGAATGGCTGTTGTGCTGCGGGATGTGCGTCCGCTGACGGTCGAGACCGCCGTTGAGAAGATCGAGGTCTCCGACGACGTCATCAAGAGGCGGTGCCGTGAGCTCTACGCCCGGGCCGGCACCGACTGGGTCCTGGTCTGGGGCGACCGTGAGCACTTCGGGAACATCCACTACCTCAGCAACTTCGACCCCCGCTTCGAGGAGGCGGTGCTGCTCCTCGGCCCCGATGGCCGCAGCGTGCTCGTCGTCGGCAACGAAGGAGAGATGTACGCCCACGTCGTCCGCGGCGAGCACGAGATCGTCCTGTGCCAGACCTTCAGTCTCATGGGGCAGAAGCGCCAGGAGTCCCAGACGCTGGATGCGGTGTTCCGTGAGGTGGGCCTGCGCTCCGACAGCTCGGTCTCCATCGTGGGGTGGAAGTACCCGGAGAAGTTCGAGGAGGTGCCCGGGCAGAACCACTTCGTGCCCGCATACGTCCTCAGCGCGCTGACGTCGGTGGTGGCGAAGGGGCAACTCGTCGAGAGCACCCACCTGCTCATCGACCCGGTCAAGGGCATGCGCGCGAGCAACGAGGCGGACAACATCGCGATGCTCGAGTGGGGTGCGTCCCGCGCTTCTGATGCCGTCGCGCGGATCGTTCGCGCCACCCGGCCCGGCAAGACCGAGCTGGACGTGATGGCAGCCATGGAGTACGCCGGTGAGCCCCTGACGTGCCACCCGATGTTCGCCTCCGGCCGCGAAGCGGCAGCTCTGCGCAGCCCAGGGTCGCGGACCCTCCAGCACGGCGACCCGGTCTTCGTGGCACTGGGGTACTGGGGCGGTCTGTCCTGCCGGGCCGGCGTCGTCGCCGAGTCCGACGACGAGTTCGTGAGTCGCTGGGCGACGCCCTACTTCGAGGGGCTCGTCGCGTGGTACGAGCTGGCCAAGCCAGGGGTCACGGGCGGCGAGCTGTACGAGGCCGTCGCCGAGCGCCTTGCCGTCGGCGGGATGCACCCCGCGCTCAACCCCGGTCACCTCACCGCCACCGAGGAGTGGGTGAGCACCAACGTCCAGCCGGGCAACAACACCCGCCTGGCGTCTGGCATGGCGCTCCAGTGCGACGTCATCCCGGCCGGGCTCCCGGACGGTATGCAGCTGAACTGTGAGGACGGGCTGGCGCTGGCCGATGCCGACCTGCGACGGGAGCTCGCCGACCGGTATCCCGCAGTCTGGGCCCGCATCCAGGCCCGCCGGAGCTTCATGAAGGACGAGCTCGGGATCGACATCGACGACTCCCTGCTCCCGCTGTCGAACACCCCCGGCTACTTCGCTCCTGCGTTCCTCGCCCCCGACCGGGTCATGGTCGCCGGCTAACAGCTCCACCTGGCTGCTCGGCGGAGCGCCCCTGCCTCAGGGGCGCTCCGCGGAGCACCCCTGCCCAACACAAGTTCCATCCCACCAATCAAAGGAGAGCGCGATGAAGCGTCGCTATGTCAAGGCGGCGGCACTCGCCGCTGGAGGTGCACTGGTTCTCGCCGCGTGCGCGAACGGGGCCAGTGCCGATGGCTCGGACGATGAGACCATCAAGATCGGCGTTGCCATGAAGACCGCGGTGCAGGCTCGCTGGCACCACGAGGTCTCCGTCATGGAGCGGGTCGCAGAAGAGCACGGGGCCGAGCTGATCGTCCAGTGGGCCAATGACGACATCACCCAGCAGGGCAACCAGTACGAGAACCTCATGTCCCAGGGCATCGATGCTCTCATCACGGTCCCGGTGAACGACAAGGCCGGGCCGTACCTCCAGACGGTCAAGAACGAGGGCATCCCCATCGTTGCCTACGACCTGCTGCCCGAGGACATCGAGATCGACTACTTCGTGACCCGGGACAACAAGGCTGTCGGCGTCGAACAGGCACGCGCCGCTCTGGAGTACATCGGCGACGAAACTGCCAAGGTCGCCCTGCTCAAGGGGGACGCCGCGAACATGGTCGCCCAGGGCATCGCGTCGGGCTACGACGAGGTGCTCGCCGAGGCGGACAACGTCACGGTGGTCACGGACCAGTGGATCCAGGCGTGGTCCACCGAGGAGGCTCTCTCCGTCTCGGAGAACACCCTCTCGGCGCACGACGACGACGTGGCTGCCTTCATCACCAGCACCGATGGCCTGGCGATGGGTGTGGTCCAAGCAGTCCGCGGGCGAGGACTCGAGGGCGAGGTCTTCGTCTCCGGGCTCGACGTCGAACCAGCCAACGCCCAGCTCATTGCCGAGGGGGCCCAGACCATGTCCATCTGGACCGACCTCGACGACCACGCCGAGAAGGCCATCACCGCAGCGATCCAGCTCGCGCGTGGCGAGACGCCGGAGGCGGATGCCACCACGAGCAACCAGGGACCCGAGGTTCCGACCGGACTGGCCCAGGTGGTGCCGATCTACCAGGAGGACCTCTGCCGCTTCATCCACGAGATCTCGCCGGAGGGCTGGATCACCGAGGAAGAGGTGTTCGCAACCACCGAGGTGCCCGCCGACTGCGGCGCGTAGCCACGGGCGGACACTCGAAGCGACAGTGAGGCGGAGGTAGCGATGCTCCTGGAGATGCAGGAGATCTCGGTTGAGTTTCCGGGTGTGCTCGCCGTCGACCAGGTCTCCATCTCGGTAGCACCGGGTGAGGTCAGGTCGATCGTCGGCGAGAACGGGGCCGGAAAGTCGACCCTGGTGAAAGTGCTGGCGGGCGTGTATCCGCACGGCGAGTACAGCGGATCGATTCACCTCGACGGGGAAGCGAAGCAGCTCACCGGCGTCGCCGACGCCGAGGCGAACGGCATCGTGATGATTCCCCAGGAAATGAACATGGTGAACGATCGCTCGATCGCCGAGAACCTCTTCTTGAACCGCGTGCCCAAGCGGTTCGGCTTCGTGGACGAGAAGAAGATGTTCAGTCTGGCCGAGGAGTACCTCGAGCCGGTCGGTATCCAGGCTTCCCCCACCACCTTGGTGGGGGAGCTGGGCACTGCCCAGAAGCAGATGGTCGCCATCGCATCGGCGCTGTCCAAGGACGTGAAGGTCCTCATCCTGGACGAGCCGACAGCGACCCTGTCCGGCCACGAGAGCGATCTGCTCTTCGAGCAGATCGCCAAGGTGGCTGCCCAGGGCATCGCCTGCCTCTACATCTCCCACCGTCTCGAAGAGGTGCTCCAGATCTCGGACTCCGTGACGGTGATGCGAGACGGGAAGCTGGTGGGCACGCGGCCGGCCGAGGGGCTCTCGGAGAAGAGCATCGTGGAGATGATGATCGGCCGAGAGATGGACTCCTTCTTCCCGGAGCGGGACGTCACTGTCGGTGACACGGTCTTCGCCGCCAAGAACGTCACCGTGCCACACCCCATGGTGCCCGGCATCAATGTCGTCGACGACGTCTCGTTCGAGGTGCGGCGCGGGGAGATTCTCGGGCTGTTCGGCCTCGTCGGCGCCGGGCGCACGGAGCTCGCCACCGCACTGATCGGGCACGCCGAGGGCGGCAGCTTCGAGGAGATCCGGGTCGGGGACCACACGATCACGAGCATCGAGCACTCCAGTCGAGCGCTCGAGCTCGGGTACGGGTACCTGCCGGAGGACCGAAAGTCCACCGCGGTCATCCCGAACCTCGACGTCACCCGCAGCATCTCGGTGAGCAGCCTGCCCACGCTCTCCAGGGCAGGAGTGCTGGACGCCAAGCGCGAATACGAGCTGGCCGAGGAGTATCGCGACTACTTTCGCATCAAGACGCGCGACCTCCTCACCCCGATTGCCAACCTGAGCGGCGGCAACCAGCAGAAGGTGATGCTGGCGCGTCTCATGGCTCAGAACCTCAAGGTGCTGATTCTCGACGAACCGACCCAAGGGGTGGACGTCGGTGCCAAGTCGGAGATCTACCGCATCTTGAATGCCGCTGTCGCGGAAGGGACAGCGATCATCATGATTTCGTCCGACCTGCCCGAAGTGATGGGCATGGCCGACCGCATTCTCGTGATGCAACGAGGGCGCCTGGTGGGAGAGTTCGACGCTGGTCAGGCCAGCTCCAAGGACATCCTCGAAGCTGCCACTCTGCTTTCACCCGCTGAGGAGATGGACTATGTCGTCTAAGACTGAAAATGCTGACCAGTTGGCCGCCAACCCGGCTGGGGACCTGGAGCCGCGCAAGGGGTCACGCCTACAGGGGGTTCGCTGGTACCACCTGGTCCTGGGCGCACTTGTCATCGCTGCGCTGTTCTACTTCAACAACCAGACCGACGGCGTCTTTCTCTCCCAACGGAATCTCACGCTGCTGCTGAAGCAGGCGGCGATCCTGGGCGTGGTGAGTGCGGGAATGGTGGTGCTCATCATTTCCCGGCAGATCGACCTGAGTGCCGGGATGTCCGTGTACCTGGTCAGCGTGGTGGTCGCTCAACTGTCGGTCACCTATGGCCTGCCGGTACCGGTCGCGGTCGGTGCCGGAATGCTGGTGGGCCTCCTGCTCGGAGCCTTTCAAGGCCTCATGGTGGCCAAGTTCGCCATCCCCGCCTTCATCGTCACCCTCGCGGGCAGCATGATCTTCAAGGGCATCGGGTACGTGTGGACCAATGCCACAGCAATCGGCCCGGCGCCGCAGAGCCTCATCTGGATCAGTGAGGGCTACATCCCGCCCGTGGTGTCGGCGATCGCGATCGCCGCGGTGGCAGCGTTGGCAGTCTGGGCGACGTTCCGTCGCGGGTCGCGCCTGCGCAGGTGGGAGACGAGCCACTACGGGACGGTCCGAAAGGTGTCCATCGCCGTCGCCATCGCTGCGCTCGGCATCTGGGTGACGCTCGGGTACAACGGTCTGCCCATGGGTGTGGTGATCGCCGGCCTCACCGTGGCCGCCGTGGGACTGCTACTCTCCTCGACGTCGTTCGGTCGAGGGATCTACGCCGTGGGTGGAAATCCGCAGGCCGCGCACCTCGCCGGACTGCGTGTCCCGCGGTACCTGTTCAAGGCATTCCTGCTGATGGGTGTCGTCTACGGAGTCGCGGGAGTGCTCATGACGGCCCGCCTCGGAGGAGCGGCGCCCACCGCGGGCCAGCTGCTGGAGCTCGATGCCATTGCAGCGGCGGTCATCGGAGGCACCAGCTTCGCCGGCGGGATCGGTGCCATCCCCGGAGCACTCCTGGGTGCGCTGTTGCTCACTGGCATCGACAACGCGATGAGCCTCATGAACGTGTCCTCCTTCCTGCAGATGGTCATCAAGGGAACCATCCTGCTGGCTGCCGTGTGGTTTGACCTCATGGTGCGAGCCAAGCGAAAGAGGTAGCGCACCGAGAGAACGAGGACCTCTCGGGCGGATCGCCCGCCCAGGAGAACCGACGGGCCGTCGGTACTGCCGATGGCTCAACAGCTAGTCAGTAAAGAGCAGCGAGTGCGCCGGCGAATCGCTCAGCGCGCTAGCGCAGCCGCGCGCCTCGGAGCGTGCTCAGCTCGTGCGCACACTCCCGTGCGCCGGTGCCGCCTGCCCACTCGCAAACAGAACCGGAGATCAACGGCCCATGAAAATCCTGTCCGGACTCATCTATCACGAGTCCAACACCTTCAATCCCTTCCTCACCGGGATTGACCAGTTCGTGGTGCGTGAGGGGGATGAGATCCTGGACCGGTTCGCCAGTACCGAAGTGTTCCGCCAGGCAGGGGCCGAGGTAGTCCCGTCGGTGTATGCGACGGCGTTCTCCTCCGGTCCGGTGACCCGGGAGGCCTACGAGGAGATCAAGGGGCGGCTCTTGCGGGCCGTCGAGCGGCATCCCGACGTGGACGGCATCTGGCTGCATCTGCACGGCGCCATGCTGGTCGACGGGATCGGCGCGGCCGAGGTGGACATCCTCCAAGCGGTCCGCGACCGTGTCGGGACGGAGCTGCCCATCTCGGTCGTGCTGGACCCGCACGGGAACATCGACCCTCGCGTGCCGGAGCTGGCCACGGCGATCCGCGCCTACCGCACGATTCCCCACGTCGATCAGCCGGAGATCGAACGCCTCACGGCGCGCTACCTGGTCGACATTATCAACGGCAAGGCACAGGGCGGTTCGCTGGCCTACAGCCGCGTCCCCTTCGTCATCAGCGGTGACATTCCGCTGTCGGCGAGCAGCCCGTTGTCCGACATCCTGGACCTGCTCGACGAGACGGAAGCGGTTCCGGGGATCCTGGCGGCGTCCTACTTCGTGGGTTTTGCGTGGGCCGATGTCACTGCGTGCGGCGGATCGGTCCTTGTGGTGCCCGAAGGGCCGCAGTTCGCCGAGCTGGCCCAGGAGCATGCGGACCGGATCAGGGACTACGTCGTGGACCGGTACCCCGAGTTCAAGTTCGAGACTCCGACCTTGGACGTGGCTGAGACGGTCGACGCATTCGACGACATCGAACGCCCTCCTCTCGTGGTCTCCGACTCCGGCGACAACACCACCGGCGGGGGAGTTGGCTACAGCACCGTCATCCTGGAGGAGATCCTTGGCAGGGCGGCGGACGTCCCCATCCTGGTCAGCACGATCTGGTCCCCGCCCACGATGCGTGCCTTGCACGGGAACGATGTCGGCGATCGGGTCCGAGTCGCGATCGGGATGGACCACGACGAGTACAGCCGCCCCGTCGAGGTCGAGGGCATCCTCAAAGCCCGGGGGGACCTCCTCGGCTACATGAGCTCAGTCAACGACAAGGTCGGCAGCACGTGCACGGTGCGGGTGGGCAACGTCGACATCGTCATCACGGATCAGCCGGGGTCGTTCGTGACTCTCAACCACATTCGCGTCGCCGGGCTGGATCCCGAGGAGTACGCGGTGATCATCGTCAAGCAGGGCTACATGTTCCCCGAGATCTCCGAGCTGGCGGGGGAGCACATCATGTGCATCAGCCCGGGGGCGACCTATCAGTTCATCGAGAACCTGGCGTATCGGAACGTCGACCGTGAGCGCCTCTATCTCGCGGACCGGGTCGGCCGCTAGCAGATAGGCGCCCGGTTCCCAGGCCTCTCTGCTGTTCCTTGCGGGCCCGCGGGCCGATGGTCCCGAAGTTCATCTGAGGAAGTCTCCTACGCTGCGGGGATGGATGGCTCACAGCTGCGGGCGCGTACTGGCAGCTCGGCCACCGCTCGCCCCATCGGTGGCCGGCTGGACGGCGGACACTCGGCCGCCGTCCGCGCGGCAGGTTCCCGCCCGGCCACCGTCCGTCGGGCGGGTCCCTGCCCGGCCTCCATCCGTCGGGCGGGTCCCGGCCCAGCCACCACGCGCCCGGCCGGCAAACGCCGCCGCCGGTCACCGGGCTGGGTGCCCAACCAGCACGGCGCCTGGGCGATGGTCATCGTCCCGGCCCTTGCCGGGGTGCTCCTGTCGGGTCCCAGCTGGCGGCACGTGCCACTGCTCGGCCTGTGGTGGGTGGGCTACTTTGCGTTCTTCGCCACCGGACTGTGGCTGCGCTCGCGGCGCAAGGCTCGCTACTGGCCCCCGGTGCGCGCCTACGGCTTGGCGATGGTGCCCTTCGCCGGCGCCCTGGTCCTGACCAGCCCGCATCTGGTGGTGTGGGCCGTGCCGTTCGCGCCACTGGTGGCCACGACGGTCTGGTGCTCGATGAACCGCAGGGACCGCACACTTCTCAACGACCTCGTCACCGTGGTCGCCGCCGGGTTGATGACCGCGGTGGCTTACGACGCCGGCGTCCAGGGTGCGGGCGGCGTGTGGGGGACCGGCCTGCTCGCGGGCAGCGGCTGGTGGGGAACGTCGACGGCGGAGGCAACCGCGTCCGCATCAGTGGACGGCGACCTGGTGGGCTGGGCCTGGGTATGGCTGGTGACCGCGCTGATCACCGCCTACTTCGTCGGCACGATCCTGTACGTCAAGACCAACATCCGCGAGCGCGACAGCACCGGCTACCTGGTGGCCTCGGTCGCCTACCACGCGGCCTGGTCGGTGTTCGGCGTGGCGCTCGCGGCCGCGGGGCCGCTGCGCTGGTCGCACGCGGCGCTGTGGCTGGTGCTGCTCGCCCGGGCGTGGGTCGTCCCGTTGGTCAACCGGCGCCACCGGGTGACCCCGATGCAGCTGGGCATCGGGGAGATCGTCGCGTCCGTCATCGTCATGGTCACCCTCCTCCGCTGACTGCTGCGCGCCCTTGGACGCGGACGTCCCCCGGGGCGCGCAGCGTGGCAGGATGCTGCGGTGAGCACAGACGGGCAGGTCCGCGCGGTCAACGCAATGTTCGCCGTCATCACCACCAAGAGCGGTGTGGAGTCGGGGATCGACAAGCGTCCGCTGGCTGGCCCGGTGGCGGTCGGCGCCCTGGGGTTGGCGGGGGATCGTCAGCTCGACACCGCCCACCACGGCGGCCCCGACAAGGCCGTTTACGCCTACGCGGCCGAGGACCTTGACTGGTGGGCGGAGCAACTGGGCCGCGAGTTCACGCCCGGCCTGTTCGGGGAGAACCTCACCCTCGCCGGGATCGACGTCACCGGCGCGGTGGTGGGGGAGCAGTGGGCGGTGGGAACGGACGGCCTGGTGCTGGAGGTGACCATGCCCCGCACGCCCTGCCGCACCTTCGCCGACCGGATGGACGAGCCGCGCTGGGTGCGCCGCTTCACCGAGGGCGGCCGGCCCGGTGCCTACCTCCGCGTGGTGCAGCCGGGCACGGCGGCAGCGGGAGACGCGGTCGTCGTCTCCGCCCGTCCGTCGCACGGCGTGACGATCGCCGACGTCTTCCCGGCCCCGCAGCCGGCCATGATGGCCCGGCTGATCCAGGCCGAGGACGACGGCGAGATCACCCTGGCGGCCGCCGTGCGCCGCCGTGCCGCGAGGGTCGCCGCACGCGCCTGAGCCACGACCGTGCAACCGACATGAATTGAGCTGTCGGCGGTAAGGAGACGGGCGGAGCAGTCGGCCTCGCCGTTACTCTCCCGCGCCGAGAGCTCGATTCCTGCCGGTCTTGCGTCGACAGCTCGGTTCCTGCCGGTCTTGCGTCGAGAGCGCAATTCCTGCGGTCCGGCGGCGGTTCCACCCGGCCCGCCCGCAGGAATGAGCTCGGCGCGGTGGGAAGTGGCTTCCTGCTGGTGACCTTGGTCCCATTGGCGGAGTGTCAATCGATCTAGATTGACGGTATGTCAATGGTCTCCGAGCCGCAGGGCTCGACACCGCGAGTCGTCAAGGCGCCCGGCGTGCGCCGCGAAGAGATCGTGGCCGCCGCCCGGGTGCTGTTCGCCGAGCAGGGCGTGACGTCGACGACCTTCAACGACATCGCCCGGCGGGTGGGGATCACCCGCGGGCTCGTCTACCACTACTTCCCGGAGAAGTCCGCGCTGGTGGACTACGTGCTCGAGGAACGTACCGCGGAGTTCGTCCGCGACCTGCGCGTCTGGGACGAGGCCCGCGAGGTCGGCGACATCGACCAGGCGGTGGTGGACTGCATCGCGCTCCTGCGCCGCCACGTGCCCGGCCGAGGCCGCAGCGGCGTCGACACCCTGCACCCGCGCATCGACGACGCCGAGCTGCACATGCGCTTCGTCGACCGCGCCGTCGACGCCCTGGTCGACACGATCATCACGACGACGGTGGCCGACTACGCCGCCCGCCACCGCATCGAGATCGACCACGTCCGCGAGACCTTCTTCGTGCTCATCCACGGCCTCATCGGCCTGGTGCGCTCCCACCCCGACGTCCCCGACGCTGTCCTGGGTGACCTCGTGCGCCAGACCCTGCGCCTGGTGCCCAACGACCCCGCAACACCCCTCCACACACAGCTCGAAGGAGAGTAAGGAAATGTTCCTGTTCGAATCGCTCACGTGGCAACAGGGCCTCATGTGGTTCGTCGTCCTGGGCGCCCTCATCGGCCTCAACGAGGTGACCCGACGCTGGAAGATCGGCGGCCTGGCCATCTTTGTGGCCCTCCCGATCATCCTGACGATCTTCGTCTGGCCCACCACGGCCGCGGCCGGATCCTCCACCGGCTCGTGGTTCCACTGGGTCAAGGTCTACTCCGCACTCGCGGGGTGCCTCGGCTTCATGCTCATCCGCTACGTCCCCCGCCTGGCCCGCAACAAGTACATGCTGCTCTTCCCGCCGGCCATCCTGGCGATCAACATCGCCGAGGCAGTCATCCGTGACTTCGAGGTCGCCGGGCTGCAGGGCATGCACGACGGCGTGTTCATGGTGGGCGGGGTGTGGAACTACATGAACGGCGTCGCCGGCATCCTCAACCTGCTCACCATCTGCGGCTGGGTGGGCATCTACGTCTCGCGCGACAAGACGAAGGACATGATCTGGCCGGACATGCTGTGGTTCTGGATCATCGCCTACGACCTGTGGAACTTCGCCTACGTCTACAACTGCGTCGGTGATCACTCCTTCTACGCCGGCGCGGCCCTGCTGATCGCGTGCACGATCCCGGCCTTCTTCATCAAGAAGGGCGCCTGGCTGCAGCACCGGGCGCACACCCTGGCGCTGTGGATGATGTTCACGATGGCGGTGCCCACCTTCGTGTCCGACTCCGCCTTCGCCGTGCAGTCCTCGCACGACCCGGTCGCGCTGTTCACCGTCTCCGCCCTAGCACTGGCCGCCAATATCGCGGTCGCGGTTTACCAGGTCCACCGGATCATCACCCAGCGCAAGAACCCGCTCAAGGACGAGCTCTTCGAGGACCTGACCGCCTACCGGCGCGTCGTCGAGGAGATCCCCGGCAGCGAGGTCGAGCTGCCCACCGAGGAGGGCGAGCCCCGCGCTACTGTCCCGGCCTGAGGTGCGGTGAACAGAAGGGGCCCGCGCCGACACGGCGCGGGCCCCTTCGTCACCGGCCGATCACCACGGCCAGCCGATGATCCACTTGATGAGCTTGCCGAGCAGCTCGATCAGCTCACGCAGCCAGCTCGGCAGACCCGGATCGCCGGGGTCGCCCGGGTCTCCGGGCTCGCCTGACTCGTCCTCGCCAACGGGCGGCAGCAGCTCGATGACGGTCGGGTCGGGGTTCGGCCCCAGGCGCGCACCGGCGTCGGACGGCGCCGCATCGGTGAGCTCGAGCAGCCCGCCCATGTCGATGCTGCCGTCCTCGGCGATCGTCGGACGGATGTCGGTGTCGAGGCTGACGAACCAGTCGTCGGCCACCGCCACACCGTCCACGTTCACGCCGTCGAGGTAGTTCGACGGGTCGGTGCGGATGGTGTCCTCCTGCTCGCGCAGCACGATGTCGTCGGCCTGGTAGCCCGCGTAGGAGATGAATCCCGAAGTGCGGTAGTCCGTCGTCGGTGCGTTGGTGGTGAGCTGGAGGTTCATCCGGCCACCGTCCGCGCCGCCGGGCTGGCCGTTGGCGTAGGCGGTGACGTCGTGCACCCGCACGTCCGGGCCGGAGTTCGAGGTGACTCCCTTGGCCCAGTTCTCGTAGGACACGGAGTTGCGCAGCACGTGCGCGCCGGGCATGGACTCCCCGCCCAGCTTGAACCCGTTGCCCTCGCCCACCTCGGCCAGCTCGGTGTCCGCCTCGAGCCAGCCGTTGCGGTAGGTCACCGAGTTCTCCACGACCACCGCGCCGATCGGGCCCTCGGTGGACTTGGCGTACAGGTCCCAGCCGTCGTCGATGTTGTGGTAGGCGATGTTGTAGCGGAACACGTTGCCCTCACCGACGGTGAGCTTGGCCGCGAAGCCGTCCGCATCGTTGCGCAGCGGGTCGGCGTTGTTGTGCGCGACGCTGGAGACCACCAGGTTGTGCGAGGGCCACATCGCCGGCGGTTCGGCCGAGCTGCCCGAGATCTGGATCCCGGTGTCGCCGTTGTGGTGCGACTCCACCCGCTCGACGACGTTGTGGTGGCCCTGGATGTGCATCGGCTTGGCATAACCCTGGGAGCCCGTGATCTCCAGGTTGTAGATGTGCCAGTGGTCGCCGCGCAGGATGATCCCGCCGCCCTCGGAGTCGGTGAGGTCAAGGGTGGCGCGCGCGCCG
>Ga0209487_1002389_pt1 | contig 15295 bp, 22 predicted proteins | sample Poulit2012_FD_187524 | JGI IMG/M metagenome (GOLD analysis project Ga0209487, IMG submission 187524) | Agricultural soil microbial communities from Georgia to study Nitrogen management - Poultry litter 2012 (SPAdes) (version 2) | ecosystem: Environmental > Terrestrial > Soil > Agricultural land... | reverse complement strand
ATCCCCGATACCTTTTGCATACCCAGGGATTCCCATTTTAACAAGCGATTCAGTTTGCTTATTCGGCAATACTGATGTTCCTTTAGGAAAGTTTGAAAGTTGAGGACCTTTAACTCCGAGCATAGCTAATCCCTTTCCGGGTATGTGCGCTAACTCTCTACCTTCTTCTCCCACAACTGCAGGACCTCCAGGGTGACCATCTGTACCTTTGGCGTATCCAGGAATAATCCATTTACCTACTTTTTTGGCACCGGAACCAGTTTCTTTAAGAATCCATTCCATGCCATCTACAGTGGCGTCTAATCCGCTTTTTAATTTGCTTGTAGTTGCATCTGCGACAGCACCCATTCCTTCTTTAGCTAAGTCTTTTCCAGACTCAAGTGCTTTGCCGATCTTGTCCGGTAATCCTTTGACCCACTCGACTAATTCCTCAAACTTCTCTATTGCTCCGTCCTTCAATTTATCTGACAAATTTATGACATCATCTTTGAGTGTTTCCATAATTCCTGTAACAGTAAAGCCGTTTTCCTCAAAGTGTTTAGTCATTTTCACTCCCATTTCATCAATCTTTTCGAGAGTTTTATCTTTCATTTCTTTTGATTTATCGACTACCTCTTTTTTCATGGTTTCCCACTTGGTCAGTACTTCGCCACTTTCCCAATCTACTTGTTCCGCGTGTTCTCCTGCTTGTTCTTTAGCGTGTTTAACTACGTTCTTATGCATGTTTTCTGCTTTATTGACTGATTCAGAACGTTGTCTTTCAGCTTCTTCAATTAATTTTTTTGCTTGTTCTGCACTGATAGAACCTGTTTCATCACGTTCTCTAATAATGGCAGCGACCGTTTTATCATATTTCTCATTAGCTTCTTTAACTGTACCGTTCTTTGCTTTCTTACTGTTTTTAACGGTTTCGGCAGCTTGGCGAGCCGTTATTTCACTCGCATTATTTTCCAATGTTTCCATGATGGCTGTCTGTTCCACTTCACCATCAGACATGGTCTGTACTGCGGTTTCCATCATTTTATCTTGTATTTTATTTATTTCTTCTTTTTCTTTTTCGGTAAGTTCTCTTTTTTCGGTGCTGGCTTGTTCTAATATTTCTTTTATGCGTCCTTCATGTTCTTTTAAGTTTTCCTTTTGCTCTTCATGACCTTCTTGCATACTTTCCAATATTTCTTTTCTCTCTTCTTTCGACACTTCTTTACTATCCTTCATAAATTTGGATAGTGTCTCATAACTATCATTAAAGCTTTCTTCCATAGATTCGGAAATCTGGTTGCCCATTTCTTTGAAGGTTTCAATCAATCCCTTGGAACCTTCTTCCGTTATTTCCTGTCCACCCCAGAATAACTCATTCAGTTGGGTGGTCGCATCGTCGTTAAGGTTTTTGTATCCAAGAACAGCCTTTTCTGTTGATTCAGATACTTTGTCTCCGAATCCTTCTACAGCAGGGATAGAGTCTTCTGTTAGATGATCATATAGTTTCTTTCCACCTTTTATTAATGCAGGAATACCCACAGTTGCCAATAAACCCATTGGACCACCTAATAGACTGAGTGCTCCCCTGGCTACACCCGCAACTCTACCTATTTTCCCTAGTGTTCCTGCGGCCTTTCCGAAAGATTTACCTGCAGCTAAAGTTGTTGTACCTGTTTTGGTTGCAGACTTACCGAATAATCCCATGGATGTTTTGGCTGTTTTCGAACCCATAGACATTCTTCCAAACCATCCGATGGCTTTTGCGATTCCGCCACTAAACAAACTTATGGCTTTAAAGGCGCCGCCAAATGCCAGTGCCATTGGACCAATAACTGCAGTGATTCCCGCAATACTTATAATGGTTTTTTGTGTCGCTGGAGATAACTCACCAAACTTCCTTACCCATTCTGTAAGTTTTTCTATAATGCTTGTCACGCTTGGTAGTAAATGTTCTGAGAGTGAAATAGACATGTCTTCGAGTGCTGATTTAAATTGTTGTAACTGACCCTTTGCGTTATCTTGCATCGTTTCAGCCATGTTTTCAGCTGCACCATCTGAGTTTTCTAATTCCTTCGTTAAATCCTTTGTCGCGCCTTCACCTTCACCAGCAATAATATTAAAGCCTTTTAAGGCTTCTGTGCCAAAAACGGATGACAATGCTTGATCTCGTTGTTCATCACTCATTTTGGATGTACCTTTGATGAGATCATCAACCACATCGGTCATATCTCTCATTTCACCATTGGAATCATAAAGCGCAACGGTCTGTTCTCCGATTTGAAATGTTCCGTCTTCTGCATTCTTTTTCATATCACGCAACATTGCGTTTAATGTTGTACCTGCTTTTGATCCCTTTATACCGTTATCAGCTAATAATCCCAAGAAAGCTGATGTAGTCTCGATGCTCATTCCGGCATCATTTGCGTTAGCACCCACATACTCGAATGCTTTCCCTAATTGGTTAACGTCTGTGTTTGTCGATGTGGATGTTTTAGCGAATACATCAGTCGCTCTGCCTGCTTCCTCGGCTTCCAGTTGGTACATACTCATGACGTCCGTGACGATGTCTGATGCTTGTGCTAAATCCATATTAGATGCAGCTGCCAAGTTAAGGACAGCAGGTAACCCTTCGATAATTTGTTTGGTTTCCCAACCAGCTACAATTTGTTATCGCAAGGTTCTTTATCCTTGCCTCTAGGGGTTTCCCCGCATTATGGTATGTCGATTCATACCTAGTTCAGACTATATCATCACCTACAACATTGTTTGTTTAGGTGTCGGGCGCTCGTGGATATTTCTCCATACAAAAAAGCCGCCATTTAAGGCAACTTTCGCATTTAGGGTACTTTATCTAGTCGTTACACCTTCTTGGGGTTTCCCATCCAAGCTTGGCACGGTATTGGCTTGCTTTGCTCTAATTAGGTTGAGGTAAAATTCTATTTTATCTACATTTTCACTAGAATAAAATTCTGTTCTTGGATACCATTCGTAAAAATCAGCTGCGCTTTTTCTTGAGTTGCACCTTTGACAAACAGGGATTATGTTGTCGGCGGTGTACCCTCCACCATTATACAAGGGAATAAAATGATCTTGTGTAGCCTTTTTCATCTTTTTGTTGCAATATGCACACTCGATCAACCCCTCTTCGTCACGGAAAAAATCCTTGCAAAAACTCCACTGTTTTCTAGTAAAATTGTTCTCGACTTTACTTTCCCTTGCCGTTCTTCTTTGGTTCGACATAACCATATGCTCACGGTATTTATCTCGATTATTTTTGCGCCATATTTTCGCCCTTAACGTATTTCTTTCGGAGTTTTTTTGATTGTATTCTTTGAAATAAGTTAATTGATATTCTCTCGTACGCTGATAATAATCCTTTTTTCTTTGGAGAACAATTTCTCGATTATCTTTTTTATATGCCTGCACCTTATCATTGTGGCACTGCTTGCACTCTCCATAGAAACCACCATTCCCTCGTTTGTAAAAATTAAGAATGTCCTTTTTATTATGGCACTGCGTGCATATTCTATACCCTTTTTTAATGGCTTCTTGAGTGCGTTTTTCTTTTTCCTGTTTTGTTTTGTCATACCATTTCTTGTTCCTTGCATTTATTTCATCCCTGTATTTTTCGCGATATTTCTTTGTTGCTTCTTTCGCGCACTGTTTGCAATATTCCTTGTATCCATCTTTCGAACGCTTGTTTTTAGAGAAGTTTTCAATTCTCTTTTTCTCTCGACAAGTACAACAAATTTTACCCTCCATTTAACTCAACCCTTCGCTAGTATTCTATAACTATATTATACTATAATTATTTCCAACCAGCAAGCAAGATTTAGCTTTCTACCGTTTTCACCCGATATTTTATGCCACCGATTTCTCAATGACTGGCCTAGTTTTTAAGCCCATATATTTTTGCGCTTGTGCCGCTTCTGATGCACTAAATTTAGTTTGCTTCCCCATTTCACGTGCGCTATCACGTAGAGCATCAAAATCATCGCCTGTAGCTCCGGTAATTGCAGCAACTTCACTCATGCTAGCCTCAAAGTCCATTCCGACTTTTAAAGCAGCCGCCCCAATCCCTAGGATGGGTAAAGTAACACGAGTAGATAGCTTCTTCCCTACTCCCGTCATCTTATCTCCAATGCGTCCTGTCTTATCGGAAAAGCTTTGCATACCTTGCTGTGCTTTATACCAACGTGATTCTTGCATTCTTAATTGCTCGCTTAATGATCCTAATTCTTGACCCATTTTATTGTATGTGCCGATAGCGTTATTGAGTTTCGCTCCGGCTCTCAATGCAGCATCAGATTCAGCGCCGTGTGATTTGACTAGAGAGTCATACTGACCTTTTAATTCGTTTACGCGTTCTCCTTGAAGCGCATACTGTTTAGCAAGGTTAGTTTGCTTCGTTTTTAATGCATCGGTAGATTTTCCAAAGTTATTAAAAGATCCACTTGCTGCTCTCATTTCACTCTTGGCAAGCGCCATTTGACTATTTATGTTCTTTAAACCTCTATCAAAGTCCGACCCATCTAAACCGACTCTAACAACAAGACTCCCCAATGTTTCTGCCATGGTTTACCCCCTTCCCTAAAAGACCGCATCAATAGGAACAACCTTTTGACCTGCCCATTTACTTGCTTTTTTCTTTGGCTTAGGTTGATTCTTTCTATCAAGTAAATCAAAATAATAATGCGCGTCTATTTCATCGATTTGAGCAGGAGTCCAATTGTGTCGCTCCATAAGCATTAAATAAACGTCTTTAATTTGATTTATGCGGTCGTTGATTGTGATTTTTCTTGTTTCGCCATCTCCTCCATCTCTCTCATAAACTTTCCCAATTCTTCCTGTTCCTCAAGTGAGCGATTGCCTAGTATGCCAACAGCTATGACGTTATACATTACCTCCTTGTGGTTTATAACATTAAGACCGTTTTCAAGTTCATTTTTAGTGAATTGTTTATCGAACACCTCGACAATTAAATTAAGACGCTTATCAAATAACTTTTCCTCTTCTGCGTCCTTTTGTTCGGCGTAATCCTCAACTTCAAGTGCTTTTCTATAAAGCTTCAATGGTGCAAACTCCTGAACAAATGTTTTTTCTTCACCTTTAATATTTAATGTAATTTCCAATATCTACACTCCCCTTTATATAAATGAAAAAGACACCGCCATTTAAGCGATGCCTTGTTTGATTATCCTTCTACTCCGCCACCTGATCCGCCATCAAGGGTTTTAAGATCGAAAACATCATCAAAAAACTTATCTTCATATGCTTTAAAATCTTCATCATCTGTATCACCAACGATTTTAAATACTTTGTCATGCTCACGGCGAATAAAAGTACCTTCAATTTCTTGGTTTTGGAATTCCGGAGAATCTGTCTTTGTATTCCATTCATCGGAAGGGATAGAAAAACGCCCCTTTGTAAGCCACACCAAACGTTTCTCCCCATTATCCTTGTTCCCAATGAAGCCCACCGCCACATATGGAGCGATAGCATCTTGTTTATATGCAATTACCCCCTTCTTTAACTCTTGTCCAAGAATTTCAGCCAAAACTTTTTGTGGTATCTCATCCACAGTTAATGAAAGTGTAGTTTCACCTGTTTGGCTTACAACGGAAATCGGGCCATTGTCAGCGTATTGAGTTGCGCTTTCTTGGTTCGTATCTACGTTAGCTGTGATTGCAGGTGCAAACTTTTTAACCTCTCCATAAGTCACTACTTCTTCGCTATCTTCTTTTAATTCTGCATAAACAATATCTTTTAAACCTACAATTGCCATTTATGTTTCCTCCTTTAAATTCGCTTTACTGATATAACGCATTGCTTTTCTGAATGCTCCTGTGTCTTCCTCATAAAAAGGAGTCACACCAGTTCGTTTAAACTGATGCGACTCCATGGTTTTATTTATTAAGTTTTGAATCGGTGCAGGGTCTCCCTTAGTCCAAAAATCTATCTGCACACGTATATCGCTGGCTTTCGCTTTATTGTCCCTGTAATCATCATTAATATTGTTAATCTCGGACACTCTGATATAAGGATACTTATCAGCATATGCATCAGGCACAGTCAGTCTAAATATACGATCATCAACAAGCTCATTCAGGGTAGTTTCCAATAAATTAATCACTTTAACTTCCGTATCAATCATAACCCTAAACCTCGTTTGATCTCGTCTCTAATGGTCTGCTGCACTTCTCCCCTTGTTGCGTCTGATGCCCTTGTCATGAAATCGTCAGGAGACATTTTCACAGTGCCATATACAAGAAACTTGGCTCTCCATGCCGTCACCTTACTTGGTCCTACATTGACAGTAGGATAACCTTCTTTTCGGCTAACATTTGTTACTCTTAAATCATCTCGAATATGCACTTGATCTTTTTCAGACACAGGCACTTCGTTCTTCATACGATCAAGCAATATATTCGCACCGTTCCTGACGGCTTTGTTTTCCATCATTTTTCCTTTTCTGCCCAAAGAATTTAGTTTTGATTGGACTTGATCGAACCCCTCTAATTCTAACGACATTAGACCACCTCCCTACACTGCAAGGCCATTGTTTTGTTATGTTGGAAATCGGGATTAACTTGTTCAATCTCATATTTCCTACTCTTAAACAGCACCCTCATACCAGGTTCAACACCTTTTCTATCGCGAATATTGAACCATGTAATATATTCTTTATGCGCAACTGCAGCCTGATAAAAATTTCTACCGCGTGGTTGATAGATTTGTGCCCAACATTTATGAAGAGCAACCCACTTCTCAATCGGTAACTTCGTATCCGGATCTCTTATTGTTTGTTTTTCTTGTATTTCGATCCTATTCCGTAATCGTCCTGGGTTCATGAATTATCACCACAATACCTAAGCTGTTGGATAATGCTTTGAAAAGAATCGGGAATGTAATAGGACGCATTTCCGATCCTAGCCAATTCCCTGTTTTCATACCAATGCCCAACAAGAATAGCCTCTGAAAATTTATAGAGTTCATTGTTTTTATCCACTTCACCAACAGCATTTTTAATATATTCACGAGCCATTTTTTGAAAGGATTGCAACAGATAATCCTCATCGTCATGATCGATACGAAGGTAGACTTTTAATTCTTCAAGTTCCATAACATCACCCTCTCAAATAAAAAGAGAGCAGGTCTCCCTACTCTCCATCTTCGATCAATGATTTTAGCGCCGTTACTTCTTCCTCGGAGAATTGTGGATCGGCATTTTTACCAGGATCACCTTTAGGCCCCTGCTCACCATCAGCGCCTGGTTCTCCCTTGGGTCCTCTAGGTCCTTGGGGTCCACGCTCTCCCGCGCCACCAGACTGCCGCACTACCTTAGCAACTCCGCCAATTTCTACAGTTTCAGCCACATAACCAAATCCCTCGCCACTAACAACAGTTCCACTATCCCCTACTTGTACATAAGAGCCTGCCGTTAAATCTTCACTTGCTTCTACTTCCCACACAGGTTCATTTTTAATGGTTACAGACACCTCTTGATCTGCCTTTAACTCGCCAGTAGAACGGAAATCAGGTGACTCTCCTGATTGAGTAACGGAAATAGTCATCACATCCTCACCGCTTCGTGTTTCGGTTTTTAAAGATAATAGTCGGTTTCCAGGAACATCCTCAGTAACGATCGCTTTGAATTTCGCCATTATCCTTCTACACCTCCATCGTTAATGTTGATCTGTGCATACACAACCGCTTCTGTATCCCATGTTGTAACGTCTTCACGTTGAATTGCACGGAATTCAGTTGTGTTTGTTCTCCAAGCTTGGCCTCCTTCTTTTGTCATGTCGATGGCAAGTTGTTTTCTATCCCACAGGACAACAGCTTCATCAAGTGCACCAATAATAAATGGCGCTTTTCCGGTTTCAGTCGCGATTGTTTTGTTTGACAACACAATTACCGGATGCACTCCAAACAATAATTTTCTTGTTGCTTGTGTCGGGTCTGGTTGCAATAAAGGACGATTATTTCCGTCTTCTAATTGGTCAAGATAGTTAAACCCATCCTGGTTAGTGAATATTTTTGCAACCTCTGTAAATGCAGGATCTAACGTCACGTTCAACGTTGTTTTAATTCCTTTCCAATCATCTAAGGATTTTTTATCCAGTGTATCTACTTGCTTTAAAATTAAGTGGTTATCAGTCGCTTTGGATTTTTTGGCAATCCAAGCAATTAAATATTGCTCTAAAGCTTGGTCGGTATCTTCTAACACCGTGTTTGGCACTGGTAGAAAACCGGCAAAATCTTCAATTGTGTAAGTCAGTCGATCAAATTTAGGTGATTCAATTTCCTTCATTGCATCAGGGTCACCATATTCAGACAGTGGCGCAAAAGGAGTATGGTCTGCGCGTCTCTCTAAGGTACGAGCACCTTTATTAGTTGAAACAGGAACGACGTTGACATATTGCTTTAAATCGTCTGTTGATTGACGCAACTCATTAATTTTCGTTTGAATATCCTCCGGGATAATATAACCACCATCTTCACCCGTACCAGATGAGATTTTAGCTTTATATTTATCCATCACTTCTAAATCATCATCAGTTAACTTTTGACCACGAACTGCTTTAAAGAATGCTTTTTTATATTCTGCCTTCGGGTTTGGCTGCGGCTCCGGATTACCCGGTAATTTACCACCTTTATTTTGAGGTTCAGGAATAGTACCCAATCCTTGAAAGTCTGCCTGTAAAGCAAGGAAATCATCAAGGTCTTTCTTTGCCGCTTTCGCTTCTTCCAACTTTGCTTTTGCTTCCTTGTGCTTCCCTTCATCCATTAACGCTTGTGCAGAGTCCTTAAGATCGGAAGCGTTTTGACGAAGTTCCTGCTCTCGTTTCGTCATACCTGCAGAACCATCCATCGTAACGGATAGAATCTTCTTGTTATTCATCATTGATAGTAATGCTTGTTCAAATTTTGTTTTCAATTAAATTTCCTCCCAGTTTTTAAACGTAAAAAATAGACCTCTATAAATTTAGTAGGTCCAACTCATTTTGCAGTTTAATATTTTCGTCTTCATCGTTTACTTGCGGTTTATGTTGTGGTGGTTTGCTACCGGACGCAATTAGTTTTTGTGGTGTCTTATCATAATTTTTAAGATAATCACTAGCACAAGCTGCAATGTTTTTCGACTCAATTACTTCCACATCGAAGTAATCAGCAATTTCATCACCATTTAACCATGTTTCCTTATCCACCATCTGCTTTATTATGTCGATTGTTACGCCTTCTTTTAATTTACTTTCATAAGCGCTCATTAATCCCGACTCAATCACATCCAAATCATCGGCCGCTTTTCTAAAATCATTGGCATTCCCAACCGCAATAGTAAGTGGTTTGTGGATCATCATATATGCATTGGACGGAACGTACACTTCATCTCCAACTAAAGCAATTACGGATGCCATCGATGCCGCCACACCATCAATGTGCACTATTTTCTTAGCTTTGTTTCGTTTTAACATGTTATATATAGCTTGTCCTGCAAAAACACTTCCTCCAGGACTATTTATATAAATGTTTAACTCATCTAATCCTTCAACTTGGTTCAATGCGTTTAACACGTCATCAGGCATTACATCTGCTTCATCCCACTTAAAATCGCTGTTATCGACTATTACACCGTAAATGTAAAGATCTCCACTAGTTTCGGTGAGGTTCTTCACGGTCATTAGCTTATTATCATTTTTAGGATTAATCGGTGTAACGCTATTCACAACCGGATAGTTAAATATATTCGTTTTAATCTTCCTCACCCCCTTTCAAAGCACCTGCTTTAGCAAGTTGGTATTCATCTGCAATATCAAGTGCGATGTGGTTTAAATCCACACGATGTTTATCACCGTTCTCAATCGCATTTCTATCTTCAAGTTCCAGAACGTCATTAATGGAGAAAACACCCTTATCAAGCATAAGTGCGTAAAATTCACCTTGTGTTTTCTTGTCCGCTCTTAATAAGCTTTCGAGGTTAAATTTCAAGTAGAACCTTTTCTGTTCGCGATCCGAAAATAACTTATAAGAAATTTCCTCTTCATACTGTCGCAATATAGGACTCAATGTATTTTGAATGAATGATAAATTCTCATGTTCGATATTAGAATGTGTTGCACGATCTAATTCATTAACCATATGCAGTGGAATATCAAACATAGTTGCGATCTCTGCTTTGTCGAACTTCATACTCTCCACAAATTGTGCATCTTTCAAAGGCATACTAATTGATTGGAATTCCAATCCTGCATCTAAAATAGCCACGCGCTGCGCATTATTAATTCCTGTGTTTGCTCTCTCCCATTCATCCCTTACCACATCTTTAGCTTCGCTGTTTAGTAATCCCGGCACCTTTAATACACCACTATTGGATGCTCCATGCTTATAAAACTGACCTTTAAACTTTTGTGCAGCTTGTGAACTTCCGATTGACTCCCTTGCTACTTGTATTGGCGGTTTTCCCTTTATCCCATCAGTAGAGAGGGAGCTAAGATGGACAATATCACCGTCACCTATAAAAGTAAATTTACCATTTGGCAATGTTGTGTGGTACCACAGACGGTTGTTTTGCACATCTACATACGGTTCAGTAACGGAAGGATTTAGTAACCACAATGCTCTCGGTCTACCGTTGGCTCCCCACTCGATATTAATATAAGCATTTCCCCAAGTATTACGATGTGTTTCCATTAAATGCTTAAACTTAAATGGACTTTGGTAAGGATTAGGGCGTGTTTCTAGTAGTTTAGATACTATGTGTCTCTTTTCTCTTTCTCGCCCACTATCGGTACGTTTAAAAGCCTGTAATGGCAACATTGCAATAGCATTCGATTTGATGTTAATGCATCTGTACACCGTTGGGATGGATAATGCAGAATCAACTGTTACCTTTTCACCACTCGATGATTCGTTTCCAAACATTCGCATAAACCACGGTGCGGGATTTTTTAAATCGGTAGTTTCCGCTTTTGGTTTAAGTGCATTTTTAAAAATCAATGTTTATCACCTCCTTTACCTCTTAGCAAGTATCACCCCCACAAATATAAGAATGGCAGATAGTAAGTAGTTTCCTGCTAGTATATTAGAATTTATCACCGTTATTAGGTATGTGTTAACAATTCCTAATGTTAAGCCTGTGAAAATCAAAAAATCCTCTACCCATTTGGTAAAGAATGCTACAAAAAACGCTGTTATAAAACTTTTAATTGCTTTGGCCATTATTCCGTTACCTCTTTATTATCGAAATCTAAAACATCCACATCGAGAAAATCATCATAAACAATAAGTCCCTCTTTCAAGCCTTGCCTGATTTCATTTTTAATAATTTCTTTACCTTCCTTATTTACTACACCTTTCGCTTTTACGAATATTACTCTCATATTATTCCTCCTACATACTCCAATTGTTTAAGAAATGACTACTTAAATCATTAGTCTCATTATTCATTGCCCTAGAAAAAGCATTTATTACTGCCGCTATCGGGTCAATTCGTTCTGTGGACTTAGATTTATCAAGCATAATGTTTTCTTGTGCGTCCTGTTTCTGGACTGCGTTGCCAATCGCCCAAGTAAGCAACGGATCATCAAAGTGAATAATATTCTTACCATATACACTTTCTCTAAATCCTTTAGTTGGACCAGATAAATGCCTTAGCATCTGTGGTATCTCAACCATCGTAAAACCTTCTTGTTCTAACTGTTGGACAAAGTGAGTAGCATTCCACTTATCGTAGTTTATTTCTTGAATGTCATATCCTTCATCACGCATATTCATTAAATAACTTTCTACAAAACTATAATCTATAACACTACCAGGTGTGGTAGTTAAGTGTCCTTGTTGCTCCCACAGATCAAATGGCACATTATCACTATTTATGCGTTCATATAGCTTGTCTTCTGGCATAAAAGAATGTTGTTTGATAACATACTTGTCATCAACTTTAAATACCATTCCTAAACTAGTTAAGTCAGTAGTGGTTGATAAGTCCATCCCTACCCATACCGGATAAGGTTTAAGTTCAAATGGTTTAACTTTAAGATTTTTCCATTTATTCATTTGCATGTAACCATCATCTTTAGCATCAACCCAGATGTTCATGTTTTTAGTAAGGAAATTACGCATTTTTTCCGGCACATCTAATGCTATTTTTAACTGACTGCGTAAATAATTTATCCCATTCTCATATGAACATATAATTGGATTCGCTTTCGGCCATACACTTTCATCTTTAATGTCATCATCTTTATCAAGTTCATTGATCATAACGAAATATTCATCGTTTTCAATTGGATTATTGGGGTCAATTATCTGTGAAACATATTTATACTCCACGCGGTAGCATGGGTTGTTTAAATTAAATCCTGCTGTCGTAATGATCATCATTAATGGTTGTGGTCTAGCACCCATACCGGAATCAATAATATCGTACATTTCAGACGTTGGATGTGCATGATACTCGTCAATGATTCCACATTGTGGTGAATAACCGTCACCTGTCTTGCTATCTTCCTTACTTAGTGGTTTTATAACAGACTCACTTTTAAGGTGCGTAATCGTTCCATAAGCAACGTTAAACCGATCACGTAAATCTGCATTTCCTTTTATCATTCCATCGATTTCATCCCAAACAATTTTAGCCTGGTCTTTCTTCGTTGCAGCACAGTACACTTCGGCTGCTGATTCGCCAAATGCAGAACCTTCATAACTACCGACGCCGCCCAATGATTGGGACTTAGCATTCTTCCTTGCTACCTGCCAGTATCCTTTTTTAAACCGTCTAAGGTCGGTATCGCGGTGAACCCACCCGTATATATTTCCAAAGATAAACTTCTGTATAATATGAGGTTCAATGTATTGACCAGCAAGAACACCTTTTCTGTGTTTAAATATACCCATCCAGTCTAAAAATCGTTGAGCGCGTTCTTCGTCAAAGATATAAGGAAAATCATCTGTATTTTCTTTTTCCAAATCATTTAAAAAACGCTGACATGCCCACTTATGTTTTTCACAAGCGACAATATCACCGTTTAATATTTCTTCACTATAATTTATTAATTCATCTCTAATACTTATCTCTACAGCAACGCTCATTTAAACATCACCGAATTTCTTCTCAAACTCTGAAACTTCTTTTTTCTCTGCTTTTGGAATAACCAGTTTCAAACGAGATGTAATGGACAGTCCCAACTCCACTGCAGCCGCTTTACATTCATTGAAAAAGGCGTTCCTGTTAATCCGTAAATCAGAATACATTTTCATTTGCTCCGGGGATTCGGTTGGGTTTTTGATAGCCCGCATTCTTTTGGTTATTTTTTCATATTCTGTTTTAGAGTCAATGTAACGCGATAGGAAATCAATATCGAGATTAGAGAATATATTCAACTCTACCAATTCGTTAGCAATCTGGTCGAATTCCTCTTGTTGCCTATTCGTTAGATAATCAGGAGCAACTATCTTATCAGTATTACCTTGTAAAGCCGCTTCCTGTTCTTCTCTTTCACGCGCCGCTTTCTTGGTTATGTGATTAGACTTACCTTTGCCTTGAATAACGGATAGTGGTTGTCTTTTTCTACCTGCCATGCATTACACCTCCTTTCAAACTAGTTTAAAAACGGATTTTTTTGCACAGAAGACTGGGCGTCGGTTTTTAAAGCTTTCTTTTTTAAATTTCTTATGCCCGGGGGCTTGACTTATGGATTTTATTATGGCAAGAGTGGCACAGACTTTCTAAATTTGAAAGCTCCAATCTTTTTGACCAGTCGTCTTTGATTTCTATAATGTGATGCACCACTTGTGCTCTTTGAATTGTTCTGTTCTGTAAGCAAGACTGGCACAGGTAATCATCTCTTGCTATAGCCATTGAACGTAGTCGCTTCCAAGCACTTGACTGATAGAACGTATTCGTTCCCTTGCTTCGGATATACTTATCATAACTATTGTTTGATTCTTTCTTTTCATTAACATTTTCTTTCTTATGTTGTTCACAATATTTTATTCTTGTTAGGTTGTTGCAACCAATCTGATTGCAAGGACGCAATGACTTCTGCATACATGCTCACCTCACTTATACACAACTCTTACGCATCCCCTTTATCCAAGCAATATGCACCAGGTAATATGAAGACTAATGAAGCAAGCGTACCTGCAGGACCAGACAGTACAACTTTGGCTATGTTAATGGCTAAGTCCATGCTACCAACAGAACCTTTAACTGCATCGATGATACCTACTATCCCTCCTATGAAGCATATCCATACGCCTACATATATAGCTGCTATACCTCCTGCTATATAGAGCAGTGAACCGAGTAATGTTAGTAGTGTTTTATTCATTCGCACTGTACCCTGCTCTTGCTAAAGTAATTGAAGCTTCCGCCATTCCCTCAGCGCTTTGTCTTGTTAATTGCGCAAAAGATATCAAGGCATCTATTAGCTCTCGCCTTTCAGATTCAGTCATTGTATAAACCTTCCTCTCCATACCACCCATTACCGCAGTCGTTACATTCGTATGTGATTGTGTAATTATTATGGTCGCTCTTCGCGGTTGTCTTACACACATGGTCACTACCACACTCAGAACAAGTGAACTCATCTATATGATTAAGTTCATCTGCCAATGCTTCTGTGTGCTTGGAGATGGCTCTTAGCTTTCGTTCCGTGGTTCCTGTTTCTATATCGACTGTGATTTTAGACATGATCATCAATCTCCCTACCCATTCTATTTAAGGAGATATGCCCCTTTCTTTTTTCAAAGTGTTCAATTTCATAAGACATACCACCTCGGGAACGCTCATCACTTGTATCCCATTCAAAGGAAACATGCCTTTTCATAGTGATTTCTTCACCTTTGTAAAATACTTTTGGTACAGCTGTCTCGCTTTCTAATTCAATGGTAAGCAATGGCTTATTAACATTGTCTTTCTCAGAAACAACCTTGCAGACGTTCCATTTGTCTACGCTGATCCCGCTGCATATAGGACAAAAAGCTATTTCGTTGTAACCCATACCTCCCACTTTGTTTTCGTAGCCACACTCCAAACACTTATATGTCGATTTCCTCATACTTACCTCTCCTTTTGGATTATGTTTAAGCACGAAAAAAGACACCCACTATGTGAGTGCCTCATCTTCATTTATTCAACTTATCGGTTAACCAATCCAAAAATTTATATATCCCTAACGCTTTGCCTATTTCAACAATTAAGTCATGCCAAGCATTATTAAAGTCACTCAACGTTCTTCGCCACCTCGTTAATCATTCTGTGGTTTCAATTACAGTTACATTTAGAATCGGCATACTTGTATCATCCTTA
>Ga0209487_1002388_pt1 | contig 15296 bp, 15 predicted proteins | sample Poulit2012_FD_187524 | JGI IMG/M metagenome (GOLD analysis project Ga0209487, IMG submission 187524) | Agricultural soil microbial communities from Georgia to study Nitrogen management - Poultry litter 2012 (SPAdes) (version 2) | ecosystem: Environmental > Terrestrial > Soil > Agricultural land... | reverse complement strand
GTCATGGCCACCCAGAACCCGATCGAGATGGAGGGCACCTACCCGCTGCCGGAGGCGCAACGCGACCGCTTCATGGCGCGGATCGAGGTGGGCTACCCCGACCCGGCGGCCGAGCTGGAGATGATCGGGGCCCACTCCGAGCGCGACCCGCTCAGCGAGCTGCAGCCGGTCACCGACGCGGTGACGGTCGCCCGGCTGGTCCAGGCGGTGCGCCGGCTGCACGCCAGCCCGGCGGTGCTCCAGTACGTCGTGGACCTCGCCACTGCCTCCCGGCGCCACCCCCGGCTGCGGCTGGGCATCTCCCCGCGCGCGGCGCTCCACCTCGTCCGGGCGGCCCGGGCGCACGCCGCCCTCGCCGGCCGGGGGCACGTCCTGCCCGACGACATCCAACGGCTCGCCGTACCGGTGCTCGCCCACCGCGTCATCCTCAGCAGTGACGCCCAGCTCGCGCACGAGACCGCCGACGAGGTGATCGCCGACATCCTGGCAGGTGTCCCGGTCCCCGCGGGGGTGCGATGAGCCGACGACCACGTCTCACCGGCCGGGGACAGGTCTTCCTCGCGCTGGGAGTGGTGGTCGTCGTCATCGGCACCGTCCTCGGGTTCCCGGACGTCACGCGCACCGGGGTGCTGCTCGCCTGCCTGCCGGTGCTCGCCGTCGTCGTGGGGTGGCGGCCGATCCCGCCGCTGACCGTCCTGCGGCTGGTCGAGCCCGCGCTCCTACCGCCGGACCGGCCCGCCCGCGTGGAGCTCACCGTGCGGGGCCGGGGCAACCGGCTGAGCCCGCTGCAGATCGCCGAGGAGGAGGTCGACCCGATCCTCGGCCCCGCACCCCGCTTCCTCCTGCCGCGGATGGACCCGGGCGAGCGGCACACCGTCGTCTACCGCGTCTCCTCCCCCGTCCGCGGCGCACACCGGCTCGGTCCGCTGCGGCTCGAGCGGCGCGACCCGTTCGGGATGACGACGGCGCAGCTCGCGCTGCCCGGCACCACCCAGCTCGTCGTGCTGCCCCGGATCGAGGCGCTGGGCGCGCAGCGGGTCCGCAGCGGCGGGCTGGGCCGGGAGGGCCAGGTGCCGCACATGGTCGCGCTGCACGGCGACGACGACGCCAGCATCCGCGCCTACCGCGACGGTGACGACCTGCGACGGGTGCACTGGCCGACCACCGCCCACCGCGGCGAGCTCATGGTGCGTCAGGAGGACCGCCCGGCCCGGCGGCGGGCGGTGCTGCTCCTCGACACCCGCACCGGTCCCTACCACCGGGCGGGCGCGGCCTTCGAGTGGGCGGTGAGCGCGGTCGCCTCCGTCGCGGTGCACCTGGCCGAGGACGGGTACGCCGTCCACGTCGTGGGCGCCGGTGACCCGGCGGTCACCCACCTGCCCTCGGTGCTCCGCTCCCTGGCCGTCGTCCAGCCCACCGCCGACCGGCTCGCCCCGCTCCTGCGCGACGCGCACGCGCTGACCGCGGAGGGCGCCGTCGTCGTGGCCGTCGTCGCCGACAGCGACCCCGAGGCGCTGCTCGCGACGCCGGCGATCCGGGCACCGGGCAGCCTCGGGGTCGCCCTGGTGCTCGAGACGGCCTCCTTCGCGGGCTACCGGTCGGACGAGGGCACCGACCTCACCTCGCTCTTCACCGCGGCGGGCTGGCGCACCATCACCGTGCGGGAGGGCGACACCGTCGCCGACGCCTGGGGGGCGGCGACCCACGGCCTGGGCGGGCTGCGCTCCGACGTCCCGGTGGTGCGGCGATGAACGACCCCTGGGTGCAGGCCCTGGGCCGCGGCCGGTGGCTGGAGTCGCTGCTCGCGGTGGGGGGCGCCGTCGCCGTCTCGTGGCCGCTGGGGGACCTCGTCGCCCACCGGCCGTGGACCGCTCCCCTCGTCGGGCTGCTCCTGCTCGTCGTCGTCGTCGGGTCGGCGCTGCGCACCGCCCGCGCCCCGCGGCCGCTGGTCCTCGTGGCGCAGGTGCTCGCCCTGCTCAGCGGTCTGTCGTGGTGGGCCCCGGCACAGTGGCCGGCGGACGAGCCCGTGCTCGTGACGTTCGCGGCCCTCACCGGCGAGGGCGTCCACACGATCCAGACCTACGCCGTGCCGGCCCCCGCGACCACCGGTCTGACCTTCGTCGTGCTCGCCGGCACGGCCCTGCTCGGGCTGCTCGTCGAGGCCGTGGGGGTGACCTACCGCGCCGCGGCCCTCGCCGGGATCCCGCTGCTCCTCGTGTCGGCGGCGACGGCGTCCAACACCGGCCGGCCGCTGGCGCCCGCGTACTTCCTCATCGGGGGTGCCGCCTGGCTGGCGCTCCTCGCCCGGCAGGGCCGGTCGGTCATCGAGGACTGGCGGGCCGCGGGGGCGTCGGCCGCGTCCACCACCGTGGACGACACCGTGGCGACGCGCGGCACCCACCGCCACCTCGGCCTCACCGCCCGGGTCATGGGGGTGGCTGCCCTGCTCCTGGGTGTCGTCGTCCCGGGGCTGCTCCCGCACCTGCCCCCGACGGCGCTGCTCGAGGGCGCCGGCCGCGGCACCGGCACGGTGAGCTTCACCGACACGCTCGACCTCTCCCGCGACCTGGGCAACCGCTCGACCGCACCCGTCATCCGCTTCCGCACCGACGACCCCTCCCCGCCCCCGCTGCGGGTGACGGTGAGCACCGAATACGCCAACGGGCGGTGGTTCCCCTCCCGCGAGTTCGACGGCTGGCCGGCGACCGACGACGGGCGGCTCATGTCGCTGAACCAGGCGCTCGTCGAGCAGCACGGCCTGGAGCACATGACCTCGACCCTCACCGTCACGCAGAACGGGTTGCGCGCCCCGCAGCTGGCCCTGCCCCACCCCACCACCGAGGTCGACCTCGGCGACATCGGCTGGGAGTTCGTCCCGCTCGACGACACGCTCGCCGTGGAGGCCGCGCCCCGCACCTACACGGCGACCTACCTGGAGATCGCGCCGCTGGCCACGCTGCCGGACGAGGTGGGGGCGGCACCCGAGCCGCTGCTGCGGCGGCACCCGGTGGAGACCGTAGAGCGCACGCCGGACGGGACGCTGGTCAAGCTCGCCGAGGACGGCACCCCCCTCGAGGTGGTCCACCCCGGCGGGCGGCACGAGCGGCTCCTCACCGACGGCAGCGCCGAGGTGACCGAGCCCGACGGCACCGTGCGCCGCGTGGTGGGGTCCCCGGACCGTGACCCGCTCGCCGTCGACCCCGCCTCCGAGGACCGTGTCCGCGAGCTCGCCGCGCAGCTCACCGGTGACCTCACCAACCAGGTCGACATCGCGCTGGCGTTCCAGCGCTACCTGCGCGGGCCGGAGTTCACCTACTCCCTGACACTGGCGGACCCGGTCGTGGGGCCGGACGGGCAGGCGCTCGACCCGATCTCCCACTTCCTGGAGACGAAGCAGGGCTACTGCACGCAGTACGCCACTGCGATGGTGATGCTCGCCCGCGCCAGCGGCATCCCCGCCCGGCTCGCCGTCGGGTTCCTCCCCGGCTCGCGCGGCGTGGACGGCACCCACACCGTCGTCGCCGCCGACGCCCACGCCTGGCCCGAGCTGCTCATCACCGGGCTCGGCTGGACCCGCTTCGAGCCGACGCCGGCCACCCGGTCCGGGGCGGCGCCCTCCTTCACGACGACCACCCGCCCGGAGCAGCCCACGCCGCAGAGCGACCCGACCGCCGGGGAGGTCACCCCCGAGCCGACGGTGCCGGACTCCGCGGGGGAGCAGGGCCGGCGCGAGGAGCCCGGCCGGCTGGAGCGGTACGGGCAGACCCTGGGGCGGGCTGCGCTCGCCCTCGCCGTCGTCACCGCGCTGCTGTCCCTCACCCCGCTCGCCGCCACCTGGCGACGCTGGCGGCTGCGCCGCGGCCGGGGGCCGGCGGAGCAAGTGGAGGGCGAGTGGGCCGTGCTCGTCACCGGCCTGGCCGATCTCGGCATCGAGCCGCCCCGGGCGGCCACGCCGCGCGGGATGCGTGAGTTCTACCGCCGGGCGATCGAGCCCGACGCGCACACGCTGGACGCGCTCACCCGGGCCACCGACCGGGTCGAGTCCGCCCGGTACGCCCCGCAGACCCCGCCGCCGGGCACGATGCGGGAGGACGTGCGCCAGGTGCTGGAGTGGTGCCGGCAGCACGTGCCGTGGCAGCGGCGGGTGCGGGCGGCGCTCCTGCCGCCCAGCGGGCTGGCCCAGCTCCACCCGCTGCGGCGGCGCGCCCGGGAGGGCGCCCCGCTGCCCTGAGCGCCGACCGGCGGAGCAGCGAGGCGCGGCGGCCGCGGCTCCGCCGTCGGGACGCCGTCACGGTCCGGTCGTGCCACGATCGGGGGATGAGCCAGACCACCACCCCCGACGACGCCACGACGCCACCGACCGACGCCCCTCCCGCCCGGGCGCTGTGGGCCGAACGCCAGGGGCGCCCGGTGTACGTCGCCCGGAACGAACGCGGCGCCGAGGTACGGATCGGCAGCAAGGACACCGAGGGGGTGTTCTCCCCGGGCGAGCTGCTCAAAGTCGCCCTGGCCGCCTGCACCGCGCTGTCCGCCGACCACGTGCTGCGCAGCCGTCTGGGGGACGACTTCCCCGCCGTCGTCGGTGTCTCGTCCACCGGTGTGGAGGGGGAGAACCGGTACGGGCACCTCGACGTCGAGCTGGTGCTCGACCTCGGCGACCTGGAGGAGGAGCGGCGGGCCAAGCTCGCCGAGCGGGTGGACCGCACGTCCGGCCGGCTGTGCACCGTGGGTCGCACCCTCAAGGCGGGGGCGACCTACGGCGTCACCCTCACCCACGAGCCGATGCGGGAGGTGTGATGCGGCACCGCGCACCGGCCGGAAGCGCGCTGACCGCGGAGCCGGCACCCGCCGGCAACGTCCTCGGTCGGGTCGTCGAGCGGGTGGCCTCCTCCGGTGCCGGTCGCTCGGGCGCGCTGGCCGAGCGGATCGCCCGGGACAACCCCGACGCCGGCCCGGCCGACGTCATCGCCCTCCTCGAGCGCCGCTTCCGACGGCGGGTGAGCACGGTCAGCGCCCTCGTCGGGCTGACGGCGGCGGTCCCCGGCGTCGGGACGGGGGTGGCGGCGGTGCTGACCGCCGCGAACCTCGCGACGTTCCTGCGCACGAGCACGACCTTCGTCGGGGCGGTCGCGCACGTCCACGGCGTGGCGGTGGACGACGCCGCCCGCCGGCGCACGCTCGTCCTGGCCTCCCTCCTCGGGGAGGACGGCGCCCGGGCGGTGGAGGGCGAGCTCGGGGTGAGCAGCCTCTACCGGGGGCGCGGGGTGCTCACCCGTCTCCCCCTCGGCACGGTGCGGGCGGTCAACCGGGGACTGTCCCGGCGCCTGGTCCGGGTGGCGACGACGAAGGGCGGGGCGGCACTCCTGGGCCGCCTGGCACCCTTCGGAGTCGGTGCGGTCATCGGCTGGTGGCTCGGCCGCAGGCTGGCCCGGGAGGTCATCCGGGGCGCCCGCGACGCCTTCGGGCCACCGCCGGAGCACCCGGTATCCGTGCAGGTCAGGGCATGAGTTGAGCCTGGGCGACTCAACTTTTCGCGCTCGGTGAACAGCGCTAGCACTCTCGGGTGGAGAGTGCCAATAATGGCGGTGCGGCACCGCTCGCAGGGCCGCCTTCGAGCTCAGGCTCACGACAACCGAAGGAGGTACTCGATGGCTCTGTTCACCGACCCGTTCCGCGAGATGGACCGGCTCGTCAGCTCGGTGCTGCGTCAGGCACCTGCCGCCGCGGCGATGCCTCTGGACCTCTACCGCACCGGCGAGTCCTTCGTCGCCCAGATCGACCTGCCCGGGGTCGACCCGTCGACGATCGACGTCGACGTCGAGGACCGCACGCTGACCATCCGGGCCGAGCGCAAGAGCGTCTCGGGCGACGACATCCAGTGGCTGTCGCACGAGCGTCCGACCGGCACGTTCGCCCGCCAGCTCGTCCTGGGCAACGGCCTGGCGCTGGACCGGATCGATGCCGACTACGCGGACGGCGTCCTCACCCTGACCATCCCGGTCGCCGAGGAGGCCAAGCCGCGCAAGATCCACGTCTCGCACGCACCGCGCACCATCGAGCAGCAGGCGTCCGTCGCGGAGCCCGCTGCCGAGCAGCCGGCCGAGGAGAAGCAGCTCGCCGGGGTCTGACCGACACCGGCCCGGCCACCGGCCGGCCGACACACCACGGGCCGCTGCCCGGTCCTGCACCGGGGCAGCGGCCCTCGGCTTACCATGGCGCCGTGAGCACCGCGCCCGGCACCACCGCCGTCTCGACCGCCTACGAGGACCTCCTGCGTCACGTGCTCGAGCACGGCACGCCGAAGTCCGACCGCACCGGCACGGGCACGCGCAGCGTGTTCGGCCACCAGCTGCGGTTCGACCTGCGGGCCGGCTTCCCGCTCGTCACGACGAAGCGGGTCTTCCTCCGCGGCGTCGTCGAGGAGCTGCTGTGGTTCCTGCGCGGCGAGCACAACGCGCGCCCGCTGCAGGAGCGCGGCGTGCACATCTGGGACGAGTGGGCTGCCGAGGACGGCGAGCTCGGCCCCATCTACGGCTACCAGTGGCGCTCGTGGCCCACCCCGGACGGCGGCCACATCGACCAGCTCGCCGAGGTGCTGACGACGCTGCGGACCGATCCCGACTCCCGGCGGATGATCGTCTCGGCGTGGAACGTGGCCGACCTCGACCGGATGGCCCTGGCCCCGTGCCACGCCCTCTTCCAGTTCTACGTGGCCGACGGGCGGCTGTCCCTCCAGCTCTACCAGCGCTCGGCCGACCTCTTCCTCGGCGTGCCCTTCAACATCGCCTCCTACGCCCTGCTCACCCACATGGTGGCCCAGCAGGTCGACCTCGAGCCGGGTGAGTTCATCTGGACCGGCGGCGACTGCCACATCTACGACAACCACGTCGAGCAGGTCCGGGAGCAGCTGAGCCGCGAGCCCTACCCGATGCCCCGGCTGGAGCTGCGCCGCGCGCCGTCGCTGTTCGAGTACACCTACGAGGACGTCGTCGTCCACGGCTACCGGCACCACCCCGCCATCAAGGCCCCGGTGGCCGTATGACCCTGGGCATGATCTGGGCCCAGGCCCACGGCCGGGTCATCGGCCGCGACAACGACCTGCCCTGGCACCTGCCCGAGGACCTGCGCCACTTCCGCCGGACGACGGCCGGCCACGCCGTCGTCATGGGTCGGTTGCAGTGGGAGTCGCTGCCCGAGCACCTGCGCCCCCTGCCCGGACGGCGCAACATCGTCCTGTCGCGCAACCCCGAGTTCCGCGCCCCCGGTGCCGAGGTGGTGGACAACCTCCCCGCGGCACTCGCGCTCGTGGCCGGGCAGGACGCGTGGATCTGCGGCGGTGCGCAGGTGTACGAGGAGGCCCTCCCGCACGCCGACCTCCTCGTCGTGACCGAGATCGACCACGCGGTCGAGGGCGACCGCTACGCCCCGGTGATCGGACCGGAGTGGCGCGTCGTAGCGCAGGACCCGCAGGACGGCGGCTGGCACGTCGCCGCGAACGGGATGCGGTTCCGCATCCTCACCTACCGGCGCGCCTGAGCCGGTGCCTCAGACGCGCTGCAGCTGCTTCTCCCGGGCGGCCGCGACGACCGAGCCGGACTCGCGGCGCGCCATCCGGCGCAGCAGCACGGGCGCGAGCAGCAGCCCCACCACCGCCCACACGCCGAGCGCGGTGAAGGTCTCCAGCGTGCGCCAGCCCTGCCCCACCTCGATGGCGACGACGGCGTCGGGCAGCAGCGCCTGCCGCAGTCCCAGGCCCATCCAGTACATCGGGGTGAGCTGGCCGACGACCTGTGCCCACCCGGGCAGCGCCGTGACGGGCACGAACACCCCGGAGACGAAGACGAGACCGGCCATGACGAGCATCCCCCAGCCGCCCACACCGCGCGGGTTGCGGAAGACCGAGCCGACGACGAAGCCGATCGGCAGGCAGGCGACGAGGCCGAGCACGAGGACGGCGACGAGCAGGGCGACGTCGCCGGGCCCCACGGCCGCCCACAGCCCTGGGACGACCAGTGAGGCGGGCACCGACAGCAGGACGACGTTGAACGCGACCTCCAGGCTGGTCCGCACGGTCTGGCCGGTGACGTAGCCGCGCATCCCGTGCGGGACGGACTTGGCCCGCAGCAGCGTGCCGTCCTCCCGCTCGGTCGCCACCGCCGTCGCCAGCCCGTAGGAGGCGGAGAACATCGTGGTGAAGGCCAGCACGCCGGGGAAGACGAGCAGCGCGAGGACCACCCCCGTGCCCTCGACCTCGTTGCGGCGGTTGAGCCACATGACGAGGAGGAAGATGCCGGTACCGACGACGTAGTAGGTGAGGTCCTCCGGGGCCCGGATCGAGTTGCGGAACTCGACCCAGCCCCGACGCATCCCCACCCGCACCGCGTTGGTCGTGGCGTTCATCGCGCGTCCTGGGCCGGGACCTGGTCCGCCCCGGCAGACCACCGGCTGTCGCTGCGCCTCACCATGGTGAGGTAGGTGTCCTCCAGGGTGGTGCGGACGACCTCGAGGTCGGTGACGTCGTCCCCGAGCCGGGCGAGGAGGTCGCGGACGAACGCCGTGCCGTCCTCCGTGGTCTCCACGTGGCGCCGCCCACCGGCCGTCCAGCGCACCTCGGTGCGGCCGGCCACCTGACGGGCGAGCTCCTCGGCGCTGCCGTCGGCGACGATGCGGCCCCGGTCGAGGATGAGGATCCGGTCGGCGAGCCGCTCGGCCTCGGCGAGGTCGTGGGTGGTGAGGAGGATCGTGGTGTCCTCCAGGTCGCTCAGCCCACGGACGAGGTCGTGGAAGTCGCGCCGCGCCACCGGGTCGAAACCCGCCGTCGGCTCGTCGAGGAAGAGCAGCCGGGGCCGGCCGACGAGCCCGATCGCGACGTCGAGCCGCCGGCGCTGCCCGCCGGAGAGCGTCTTCACCTGCTGGTCGGCCTGTGCGGCGAGCCCGACGCGGTCGAGCAGCTCGGCGGTGGGGTACGGGCGCTGCCGGTCGGCGGTGGCGTAGGGGCGGTAGTACGCGCCGAACTGGTCGACGAGCTCGCGGACCGTCCACCGGCCGTGGTCACGCCAGGACTGCAGGACGACCCCGACGTCGGCGCGCCAGTCCTCGTCGCCACGGGCCGGGTCCTGGCCCAGCACCGCGACCCGGCCGCCGGAGGGCAGCCGGAAACCCTCGAGGATCTCGATGGTCGTCGTCTTGCCCGCACCGTTGGGACCGAGGAGGACGACGACCTCACCGCGGTGCACCCGGAAGGTCACGCCGTCGAGCACGTCCTTCGCCCCGTAGCGCATGCGCAGGTCGGCCACGTCGATGACGACGTCGCTGCCGGTGTCCATCCTGCTGCTCCCCGTTCGTGGACGAGCGCCAAGATAGCAGGAGCGCTCGCCCGACCTCGAGGGAGAGCTCGCCTCGCGGCAGGTCGAGCGGTGCGTCACGGGAACCGGCTGGTGACCGTGTTGCTCCAGAACCGGTCGGTGTGGTCCGTGGGGTCGGGACGCCCGTCGTCGGCGGAGAGCTGTGCACGGTCCCGGGCAGGCACGGGACCGGCAGGTCGACCTCGACCGTCCGGTCGGCGCGCGACCGCGCGGCCCAGGAGAAGTCGACTACGCCGTCGGGGTCCACCCGCGCCGCCCGCACCGTCACGTCGGTGTCCGGGAGGAAGCCTTCGCCGGTCAGGTGGAAGACGGTCGACTCACCGGCACCCGTCGCCGTGATCCGGATCGCGGGGCGCAGCGCGCCGAGGGGCGGCGGTGGTGGCGGCGGGGACGCGGGCGGCACGAGGATCGTCATCTCGACGAACGTCCCGTTCCGCGTCTGCCACATCGTGCCCTCGTGCCCGACCACCCAGACCGTCCCCTGGTGGATGGCGACGTCGTGCAGCGGCTCGGTCCCGGCCCGGGACCGCGAGCCGTGACCACTGCGCCGTGGCGCCGCGGCGCTGCGGCGTGCCGCGGTCGGTCACCGCCCACACCCGCGTCGTCGAGGGCGACCGCCGCCGGGCCATCCCGCAACAGAGTTGTACTCCTCCCCGGCCGTGGCGTCGCCCGGAGGGTGGCCGCCGACGGGTAGGCCACCTCAGCGTTCGCCCTCGACCGCCCGTCGGACGACGGCCTCGGCCACCGCCTCCGAGGCCAGCTCGGGCAGCCAGTGCCCGGCGTCGAGGGGGACGAAGCGGTAGTCGGCGGTGACGTGGCGCTCCGTGCGCCGAGCCGCGGCCGCGCCGAGGAACGGGTCGCGCCGCCCCCACACGTAGGTCGTCGGGACGGGGACCGGACGGGGGCGCAGCCGGGTGAGCGGCACGGCGCGGTACCAGCCGAGGGCGGCCCGGGCGGCTCCGGGCTCGCGCAGGCGCCGCTGGTAGTGGCGTGCGGTGTCCGGCGGGAGACCGCTGGCGGTCAGCGCCGCCTCCAGCCGGTGGCGCAGGAGCAGCTCGGGCAGCCCGGGGAGCTGGAAGAGGCCCATGTAGGCGGAGCGCAGCAGCTGGGCCGAGCGCAGCGTCGCGGCGGTGAGCGCGGCCGGGTGCGGAGTGGACAGGACGGTGAGCGAGACGACCCGGTCCGGGTGGGTCCAGGCCAGCGCCCAGGCGACGCCGCCGCCCCAGTCGTGCCCGACGACGTGCGCCCGCGCCACGCCGGCGGCGTCGAGCACCGCCAGGGCGTCGGCGACGAGGTGCTCGAGCCGGTAGGCACGCCGCGGCCGCGGGCGGGCACCCGGGGAGTAGCCGCGCTGGTCCGGCGCCAGGGTGCGCAGCCCGGCCGCGTGCAGCCGCGGCGTCACCTGCCGCCAGCTCGTGCGGTCCTGCGGGAAGCCGTGGAGGAGCAGCACGGCCGGCCCGCTCCCGTCGTCGTCGACGTCGAGGACGAGCCGGCCCCGTCGTACCTGTCTCCGCATGGCCGCACCGTACGGCCAGGGCGGCGCCGGTGGTGCGTCAGGACTGCCTCCGGCGCCGTCGAGGCGCGGCAGCGCGCCGTTAGGGTGGGGCCATGGACACCGGGAGCGTCGCCGCTCGGGGCCTCGGCGACGCGCGCCCGGCAGCCAGGCCGGTGCTCCCCGCCGCCGCGGCGGTCGCCGCGCTCGGCGTCGTCGTCGGGGCCGCGCTCACCGGCCCGTGGGAAGCGGCGCCGCACGACCCGGTGGACCTGCCCGCCCCGCGTCCGCAGGCGACGCTCGCCACCGAGACGTCCACCGAGGCCACTGCCCCGCCCGAGCTCACCGCCGGTGAGGGGGTCGTGCCGGTGATGTTCTTCGTCGCCCTCGCCGTCGTGCTCGTCGTGCTGCTCGCGCTGCGGGCGTTCCTCAACCGGGCGACGTTCGCCCGCGGAACCACGGCGGGTGAGGTGGAGCCGGCGACGGGCGCACTCGGGGAGACGGCGGGGCTGCAGGGCGAGCCCGACCTGCCCGCCCTGCGTCGTGGCGTTGCCGCCGCCCGGGCGGTCGTCGACGAGTACGCCGACCCGGCCGACGCCGTGACCGCGGCCTGGCTGGAGCTGGAGCGGGCCGCCGCGAGCTCCGGGGTGGAGCGCCGTCCCTCCGCCACCCCCACCGAGTTCACCACCACCGTGCTCGACGCCACCCACGCCGACCCCACCGCCACCCGGACGCTGCTCGGGCTCTACCACCGGGCCCGGTTCGCGCCGCACGCCGTCATCGGGGCGGGCGACGTCGCGGCGGCGCGGCGCAGCCTGGAACGGATCGCCGCGTCCTGGGAGGGGCGATGACCTGGCCGCGCCTCGTGGCGACCGCCGCGTGCTGCGCCGTGGTCGGCATGCTCCTGTCCGCGCTGCGCTTCGCCCCCGCCCACGTCGCGCTCGCCGTGGTCGCCGCCGCCGTGCTCAGCACCCTCGTCGGGCGCCGTGAGCTGGGGGCCGAGCTGGCCTGGCCCGCGCTGGCCGAGGAGGAGCGCGGCGGCCAGCGGCACGAGCTGGCGCAGATCTCCTGGTCCCTCACCGGACGCGAGGGCCGGGTCGCCGAGTACGGGCTCCACCAGCTGCGCACCGTGGCCGCGGGCCGGCTACGGCTCGCCGGCGTCGACCCGGACGACGACGCCGCGGTGAGGGCCGCGCTCGGCGAGCGGGCCTGGCGCACCCTGCGCGCCACCGCGAGCGCCCCACCGACCCTGCGGGCGCTGGACGCCTGCCTCACCTCCCTGGAGACCCTCGAAGGAGCACCCCGTGAGCCCTGACCCCACCGTCGCGCCGTTGCCCGTCCCCCAGGTCGCCCGCCTGGGCGATGCTGTGCTCGCCGAGGTGGGGACCGTCGTCGTCGGGATGACGCAGCCGCTGCGCCTGGCACTGGCGGCGATCCTCGCCGGGGGCCACGTGCTCTTCGAGGACGTCCCGGGCCTGGGCAAGACCCTGGCCGCCCGCAGCCTCGCCACCGCGCTCGGGCTGGACTTCCGGCGGCTGCAGTGCACCCCGGACCTGCTGCCCGCCGACATCACCGGGTCCTCGGTGTACGACCCGGTGACCGGGACATTCACCTTCCGCCCGGGCCCCGTCTTCACCGGGCTCTTCCTCGCCGACGAGATCAACCGCACGGCCCCCAAGACGCAGTCGGCGCTGCTCGAGGCGATGGCCGAGCGCCAGGTCTCGGTCGAGGGCACGAGCCACCCGCTCCCCCACCCGTTCCACGTCATGGCCACGTCCAACCCGGTCGAGTACGAGGGCACCTACCCGCTGCCGGAGGCCCAGCTCGACCGTTTCATGGTGCGGCTGGCGGTCGGCTACCCGCACGAGGCGGCCGAGGCCGAGATCCTCACCCGGCGGATCGGCCGCCGTCGGGAGCGGGCGGACGTCGACCAGGTCGTCACGGCTGAGCAGCTGCTCGCGATGCAGGCCGGGGTGGAGTCCGTCGACGTCGACCCCGACATCGTGGCCTACTGCGTCGCCCTGGCGGCGGCCACCCGCGAGCAGGCTGCCGTCGAGGTCGGCGCCTCGCCCCGCGGCTCGCAGGCGCTGCTGCTCGTGGGCCGGGCGCTGGCGGTGCTGGCCGGCCGCGACTACGTCACCCCGGAGGACGTCAAGGCGGTGGCGGTACCGGCGCTGGCCCATCGGCTCACGCTCACCGCAGCGGCCTGGGCCGGCGGCACCCAACCCGAGCGGATCGTGACCGGGCTGCTCGACACCGTCCCCGGCCCGGCCAGTGTCCGCCGGCCCAGCCCCGCCCGATGAGCGCCCCCACGCGGGTGGCGCGCAGCCGCACCTGGTTCCCCCTCACCCAGCTCAGCGCGTGCCTCCTGCTCGGCGTCGGTCTCCTCGTGGCGGGAGCGCTCCTCGGCCGGGCGGACCTCGCAGCGCTGGGGGTGGCCCCGCTCGTGACGGCGGCGTGGGCGTGGACCCGCCACCCGCACGCTCCCGTGGCCGTCGAGCTGCACGCCCCCACCGCGATCGCCACCGACCGCGGGCTGGCCGCCCCCGCACGGCTGCTCGCGCCGGGCGGTGCCCGCGCGGCCCGGCTGCGTGCCTCGAGCCCGGGCACCACGGCGGACGAGGCCGTCGTGCGCCTCGTCCCCGGCATGCCCCGGTCGCTGACGCTGCACACGACGAACGCGCGCACCGGCCCGAACCAGCTCTTCCGGCTCGACGTCGTCGGGCTCGGCGCCGGGGCGGCGGTGGCGACCGACGTCGTCACCGTGGGACCGGTCGGTGTCCTCGTGCTGCCCGGGCGGCAGCCGCTCGGGCACCTGCCGCTGCCTCCGCGGCTCCACGGCATGGTCGGGCCACACTCCTCGCGGCGGATGGGGGACAGCACCGAGCTGCACGACATCGCCCCCTTCCGGCCCGGTGACCGGCTGCGCCGCATCGACTGGCGGGCCAGCGCCCGGCGCGGCATGCAGGGCGGGCGGTTGCACGAGCTCTACGTGCGGCGCACCCAGGCGCCTGCCGAGGCCACCGTCATGCTCGTCATCGACTCGCGGGACGAGGTGGGCCCGGACGTCACGACGTGGGCCGGCGCACGCCCGATCGTGCGCAGCGACGTCACCTCCCTCGACATCGCCCGGGAGGCGGCGGCGTCCGTCGCCCGGGCATACCTCGCTGCCGGGGACCGGGTCGGGCTGGAGGACCTGGGCCGGCGGCAGCGACCGGTGCCACCGGCGGGCGGCCGCCGGCACGCCGAGCGGATCGTGCGCCGGCTGGCGCTCGCCTCCCCGGAGTCCTTCGTCCACGGGCGGGTCCGCCCGCCCGTGCTGCCCTCCGGGGCCCTGGTCGTCCTCCTGTCCACCTTCCTCGACGACGAGGCGATGTCCCTGGCCCTGACCTGGCGACACACCGGCCACCGGGTGGTCGCGGTCGACGTGCTGCCGCCGGTGCGCGGTGCCCAGCTCACCGCCCGGCAGCTCATGGCCTACCGGATGGTCCAGATACAGCGCGCCGACCGGCTCACGGTGATGCGTCGTGGTGGCGTCGAGGTCGTGCGGTGGCCCGCCGACGGCCCGCCACCCGCCGGCGGTCCTGCCCGCCTGGCGGCACTGGCCCGCGGCCGGCACGGGGGGCCGCGATGAGGCGGCGGCCGATCCCGCCCCCACCGGCACGCACCACGGTGGCGACCGCCGCGACGGTCCCCGGGTGGGTACTGCGTGCGGGGCTCGCCCTCCTCCTCGCCCTGGGCGGCCTGGCGGCAGGCGCCGAGGGGGTCCAGTGGGCGGTGGTCGCGGCGCTCGCCCTGGTCGTCGCCGCGCGTCCGCACGCCGCACTGGGGGCGCTCGCCGTCGCGGTCCTGGGCAGCATGCTCGTGCTCGGCGAGGCGCCCGCCCGCTGGCAGCTCCCGGCGCTGCTGGCGGCCACGCACGGGGTGCTGGCGCTCGGCGCAGTCGCGGCGGTGTCGTCGTGGCGGGGCCGCGTGGAGCTCGCCGTGCTGCGCGCCGAGCTGCCCGCTGTCCTCGTGGTCCAGGCGCTCGCCCAGCTGGCCGGGGTGACCGCGGCGCTGCTCCAGGGCCGGGCAACCCTGCCCTGGACCGCCGTCGTCGCCCTCGCCGGCCTTGGCGCGGTGACCTGGGTCCTCGTCGCCGGGCTGGCCCGCCGCCGCCTGCCGCCCTCGCAGGCCGAGGCCCTGGAGGCCGAGCGCCACCGCTACGACCCCTGACGGACCACCCTCCCCGTCCCCGCCGCCCCGGCATCCCCACCAGCCGGCCACGCCCTCACCGACAGCCCACCTCCCACCGACAGCCCACCTCCCACCGACAGCCCACCTCCCACCGACAGCGCAGTTCCCATCGAGAGCGCAGTTCCCGACAACGGGCGGCCGGGCTCAGTGTTCTCGCACCAGCCGCCCGTCCGCGGCGAGCCGGACGACGGCGTCGAGCCGGA
>Ga0209487_1002387_pt1 | contig 15303 bp, 14 predicted proteins | sample Poulit2012_FD_187524 | JGI IMG/M metagenome (GOLD analysis project Ga0209487, IMG submission 187524) | Agricultural soil microbial communities from Georgia to study Nitrogen management - Poultry litter 2012 (SPAdes) (version 2) | ecosystem: Environmental > Terrestrial > Soil > Agricultural land... | reverse complement strand
GATGGCACTCATGCACGCCTCCGTTCCCGAGTTGACCATCCGGATCCGTTCTATGTTTGGTACCATCTCCTGAACAAGCTCCGCCATATCTACCTCAATACGTGTGGGTGCACCGAAGGAGGTGGAGTCAAAAGCAGCGTCCTGTACAGCTTTCACTACGGCAGGGTAGGCGTGGCCCAGCAGCATCGGGCCCCAGGAGCCTACAAAGTCAATATATTCATTGCCATCTTCATCGGTAAGCAGGGATCCTTTTGCCTTTTTAATAAAGGGGGGGATCCCGCCGACGGATTTAAATGCACGGGCTGGAGAGTTGACGCCCCCCGGTATAAATTTTTGTGCTTTGTTGAAGAGGTATTCGCTTTTAAGAAGATTCACGATAGATGAAGGGTTAAATGTTTAAAGGTAGAGAGATGTAACATGCGGACTCAGAAGCCGCTGTTTCCCTTCCGGTTCAAAAGATCTGAACCGGAAGGTCAAACGTTTATCAAACCAGGCCCGTCTCAGCACAGGCGGATATAAGCACCACACTTATCATTGGGCTGCTTCCGGGAAGCAGGCCTTAGTCTGTCATATTTTTGAGGGCCGCGATTCTCTGATCCAGAGGCGGATGAGTGGCAAACAGAGCCTTGATACCCTGCCGCTTTCCACTGGCAATGCCAAAGGCTTGCATGGAATCGGGCAGTTGATTAGGTACGCCTGATTCCGCCTTAAGACGCTCAAGTGCCTGGATCATGCCCTGTCTGGATGCCAGTCGGGCGCCCGCTTCGTCGGCCCGGAACTCCCGCTGACGGGAGAACCAGAAAACGATCATTGAAGCCAATATGGCAAGCACAATTTCTGTGACAATGGTGGTGATAAAGTAGCCAATACCGAGTCCCTCTTCATTCTTGAGGACCACCCGGTCCACCACAAACCCAACGATACGGGCCAGAAACATCACAAATGTGTTGATCACCCCCTGAATAAGAGCCAGGGTAATCATGTCGCCATTGGCAACGTGTCCCACTTCATGTCCCAGGACAGCTTCTATTTCAGCTTTATCAAATCGTTGCAACATCCCGCTGCTGACAGCAACCAGGGCGTTGTTCCGGTTGGCTCCTGTGGCGAAAGCGTTCGCCTGCCGGGCTTCAAAAATTCCAACCTCGGGCATTCCGATACCCGCCTCTTTCGCCTGCCTTTCAATGGTATTGAAAAGCCACTCTTCCGCGGAGTTTCGCGGTTTGTCGATGATCTGTACCCGCATCGTCCATTTGGCGATTTTCTTGGACATGAGCAGGGAGATCACCGAGCCTGCCATTCCGAAGATAAAACAGAAGATCAGCAGTGCCTGCAGATCCAGGTTGGTGCCTGATTGATCCAGGAATGAGTTTACCCCCAGGAGGGAGAGTGTGATACTCGCAACGACGATAATGGCGAGGTTCGTTCCTAAAAATAGTGCAATTCGCTTCATACAGTAATGACTTTACTTCAAGTGACAATAGTTAATGGGGTCAGGTCAGTGATAATGCGGGCCCGGTAGTGAGCTCTTCTCTTATCAGACGCTGTAATAAACAGTTTTCTACAATAATCGTGCCATATCTTTTGCAAAATAGGTGGCGATCAGATCAGCTCCCGCTCTTTTGAAGCCGATCAGAGCCTCGCTCATCGCTTCGGTTTCATCCAGCCAGCCCCTTTCGGCAGCGGCTTTGATCATCGAATACTCTCCGGAGACATTGTAGACAGAGACCGGCAGCTGGACAGCCTCTTTTACAGCACGCACCACATCCAGATAAGGGAGGCCCGGCTTCACCATGATGATATCGGCGCCCTCCTGCTCATCAGTCTGAGCCTCTTTGATCGCCTCCTTAACGTTGGATGGATCCATTTGGTACGTCTTTTTATCACCAAAACCGGGGGCCGAATCGAGCGCATCACGAAAGGGGCCATAATAACACGATGCATATTTGGCGCTGTAGGCCATGATCCCTGTATCGTGATAGCCATCCTGTTCCAGCATCTCTCTCATCAGCCGGATGCGGCCATCCATCATATCGGACGGTGCCACAAAATCGGCTCCTGCCTCGGCATGGCTTACTGCCATTTTTGCAAGCAGTTCAGCACTTTCGTCATTGACGATACGATCGTCCCTTACAATGCCGTCATGTCCGTAACTGCTATAAGGGTCGAGTGCAACGTCCGTCATCACAAGAAGATCCGGCACCTCTTTTTTCAAAATCCGGACAGCCTGTTGCATCAGGCCTTTTGGGTTGAGAGCTTCGGTTCCCTTATTGTCTTTTTTAGAGTCTGGTACTTTCGCAAACAGCAGTATGGATGGAATACCCAGATCCCGAATTGCTTTTGCCTCCTCAACCAGAAGCTCCGTAGAGTAGCGGTAGTAATCTGGCATGGATGGGATCTCTTCTTTCACACCGCTCCCTTCCACCACGAATACCGGTGCGATAAGGTCATTTACATTCAGGTGGTTTTCTGCGACCATGCCTCTGATTGCGGAATTTGCTCTCAGTCTGCGGCCTCTGGAGAAGGGAAATACTGTATTGTTCATTCGTCTGAAGAAGTTAGGATATTTAGCTGTATTCGTTTGTACTCTTCTTTTATCATCAATAAAAAGTCACTACAAAAATAGAGGTTTAACGTGAAGCCGATGTTAAGAAGCAGTCTGCAGCGGCATGCTGTTACCGCCTGCTCCCGCCTCTACAGGGTTTTTGCTTCTTCTAACATCTCTTTTCGGACAGCCTCAAACTCATCTCCAGACTCCCACTCCATCATCTCATCCATATTCAGGATGTGGAAGGAGGTACGGAAGAAGAGGCGGACATCCTTTTCCAATCCTGCCGGATCCCAATATTCGTTGACTTCATCAAATACGGAGTGATAGACATGGGCAGTGACGCTATCCACGACTGCATTCCAATCGTCCGGTTTTCCGATATAGTCGCGCCCCGGATTAGGGAAAATGGCGGGAATTCCGACCTTTGCAAAGTTAAAATGATCCGACCGGTAGAAAAACCCTTGCTGCGGGTTGGGGTCGGGCTGGATGATCCGGTTCTCCTTCTCCGCAAAGTCCCTCATGACATCGGTAATGGTATTTCGGCCATATCCTACCAGTACGACATCCCCGGTTTCCCCATACACCTGCATCCCATCCATATTGAAATTGGCTGTAACTTTACCCGGATGGACTGTCGGATTTTCAGCCCAGTACTGCGAGCCCAGCAGGCCCATCTCTTCTGCACCGGCAAAAAAGAAAAGTACCGACCTGCGCATCTGCTCCTGCTCAGCCTGATAGGCATTGGCCAGGTTAAGGAGAGCACTGACCCCTGCTGCATTGTCGTGAGCTCCATTGTTGATGGAGTCTCCTTCCACAGGTTCGGTAATGCCGAGATGGTCATAATGGGCGGAGAAGATCAGATATTCATCCTTCAGATCGGGATCGTTTCCTTCTATCACACCGACAATATTTCCGGACGATATCTGGCTGTATTCAGCGTTCAGGGCAACATCCACCGTTACCCCTTCCAGAGGAACCGGATGGAACTCAATATCATCGGCAGCTTCCAGCATCTCATTCAGGTCCAGGCCCGCTTCAGAAAAGAGAGTTTCGCTTGCAGGTGTAGTCAGCCAGCTGCTGAACTCAGGTTTTCCTGCACTGCTGTCCCCGCTCCGAAGAGAGAAACGCTCTCTGCCCCAGCTGTTTACAATAATGTTCCATCCATATCCTGCAGTGGGTTCGGTATGGATAATGATGGCTCCGAGCGCACCCATCTCTTCTGCTTTTTCAAACTTATAGCTCCACCGGCCGTAGTAGAGGCGGGAGTCGCCCTCAAACAGATCAGGGTCGTGGGAGGGGTCGCTGTTTTTATAAATGAGTACTTTTCCTGCCACATCTTCTCCCTTGTAATCATCCCACTCATATTCGGGAGCCTGAATGCCGTAACCTACATAGAGTAGTTCTGCATTCGAGACATCGACGGTTTCTGACTGATTTGCCGGCCACGCCATGAACTCCGTGCGATAATCCAGGGAGATGGTTTCACCACCCGCGGTTTTGATGGCAAAGGAGGCGCTGCCACCGTCGACAACCTGTCCGGCCATCGGCATCTCCTGAAAGTAGGATCCATCCGGCATTCCCGGCTGAACTCCGATTTGGCGGAGCTGATCGGTGATGTAGCGAATGGTAAGTTCATCCCCCCGGGTGGCCGGAGCTCTGCCCTCAAATTCGTCAGAGGCAAGGACATGGATGTGATCCATCAGGGAATCTTCGGTAATGAGGGCCTCTGAGTCGGAGAGGTCCGGGTAGGTGGTTTGCACCTCGTCTGAACTGCATGAGGCCAACAGCAACAGCATTGCGGTAATCCAAAGTAAAGAAGTGGTTTTCATGATGATCTTATTTCTTGAAGGAGAATTGTAATTCTTTGATTTCTATCGAACCGTACTTTTCAGTGGTAAAGAGGAATATGAATATTCATATAAAATAACCCATTCTTGTTATCAGGTACAAATTGGTAAATTTTCAGCTGAATACCGCAAGATTTATTTCTGCATCCATCTCTTTTTTTGTATGATTTACCATGAATTTGTATGATTTGCCATGAGTCAGATTGCTTCCTACTACCGGAATAAAACCATCCTTGTTACAGGGGCCGCGAGCGGAATCGGAAGACGGTTTACAGAGCGGGTGGCGCGCTACAACCCTGAACGGCTGATTCTCTGGGACAGGAATACCACCGCACTCACGCAACTCAGGCAGGAGCTGTCCGCTACACGGAATGTCCAGATTTCAGGAGTGGATGTTTCAGACCCGGAGATCATACAGATAGAGGCTGACAACCTGATCCATCAGGACAGGGTGCCTGATTTGGTCTTGAATTGTGCAGGAATTGTGACAGGTAAATATTTTCACCAGCACAATTTTCATGAAATCGGGCAGATCATGCAGGTGAATGTGGCCGGCAGCATGTGGGTAGTAAATGCCTTCCTGGATGCAATGATCGCACGTGGCAGCGGCCATATCGTCAATCTGGCATCGGCCTCGGCCTATATTGGCAACCCTAAAATGAGTGTTTATGCGGCCAGTAAGTGGGCTGTGTTAGGCTGGACAGAATCTCTTCAGCTTGAAATGAAACGGCTGCAAACCGGTATCGATGTGACCGCGATCATCCCGAGTTATATTGATACAGGAATGTTTAAAGGCGTGAAAGCTCCTGCCCTGGTTCCCATTCTAAGTACCGAAGCGATGACAGGACATATCCTTCGCGGGGTTGCATCGAGAAAGATGGCGGTTAAAGTACCTTTTATGGTACGGTTCGTACCATTGCTGAAAGCCATTTTGCCGCAGTCTCTGTTTGACTGGGTCGCAGGCTCGCTGCTGGGCGTTTATACATCCATGGACACATTTAAAGGAAGAGAGCAGGAAACGTCATGACAATCACAGAAATTGTTGAATCTCAGAAATCACTCTTCAGAAGCGGGAGCACCCGGTCGGTTGAAACACGTAAAAGAACTCTGCAGATCCTGAAGCAGGTTATTAAAAAGAATGAGAAGGAGTTATGTGATGCGATACGGCAGGATTTTGGCAAGCCCTATATAGAATCTTTCATTACTGAGATCTATACGGTGCTGCATGAGATCGATCTGCATTTAAAAAATCTGGACAGCTGGTCAGGTACCGAATCGGTGGTAGGAAGCATGGTTAACTTCCCGTCAAAAAGTGTGATTTACAAGCAGCCCAGGGGAACGGTTCTGATCATCGGAGCGTGGAACTATCCGGTTTATCTGACTTTCATGCCCCTGGTGGGTGCACTCTCGGCAGGGAACACAGTGGTGTTAAAACCTTCAGATATGTCTCCCATTACGACATCCGTGATTGGTGAAATCATTGCATCAGCATTTCGTCCCGAATATATCACGGTTGTTGTAGGAGCTGCAGAAGAGACACAGGAGCTGTTAAAACAGCCGTTCGATTACATTTTCTTTACAGGCAGCACCCGGGTCGGGAAAATTGTAATGAAGGCTGCGGCAGAGAATCTGGTGCCGGTTACTCTGGAGCTTGGAGGGAAAAGTCCGGCCATTGTACATGAGGATGCGGATATCGGGGTGGCGGCCAAAAGAATCTGGTGGGGGAAGTCCATGAATGCGGGACAGACCTGTGTTGCCCCGGATTATGTCCTGATTCACGAGTCGCTGAAAGAGGCGTTTATTCGGGAGTCAAAGAGCGTACTCGCCAATTTTTTTGAACATGGGTTCCGGCCCGGCGAAACCTATACCCGAATCATAAACAACAACCACTTCGACAGGCTGGTCCGCCTGTTGCATGGAGAGAAGATCGTGCATGGAGGAAAGTACAACCGGGAAGAGCGGATCATTGAGCCGGCGATCCTGGAGGCTGACTGGGAGAGTGAAGTGATGCAAGAGGAAATTTTCGGCCCCCTGTTGCCGCTCATAACGTACCGGGAACTTCCGGACGTTATACAGGAACTGAACGACCGGCCGATTCCCCTGGCCCTCTACCTGTTTACAGGAGATGCCGAAGTGCAGGAAACCATAATTGCACAGGTACCCTTTGGTGGGGGGTGTATCAACGACACGATCAGCCATCTGGCCAATCAGCAGCTGCCATTTGGAGGGGCAGGCTATAGCGGCATGGGTAGTTATCATGGGAAATATAGCTTTGAAACATTCAGCCGGGACCAGGCTGTTCTGAAAAAACCTGTCTGGCCCGATCCTGAGTTGAGATATCCGCCTTATGACGACACAAAACTGAACTGGTTTAAAAAACTTTTTACCTGATCGCCTCTCTGTAATCGTCTCTCTGCAGAAGTGGAGCCGCTCTGTAACGCGGTCGCCGACAAGCTCTTTGAAACTTTCTTTGCCGGAGGAGGTTACAGTCGTAACCACCTTCCAAACCCGCTTCTGAATCACCGTGTGGCGGCCAGCCAGCGATAACAGGATCTCGTTCGGAATGTGTAGACTCTGCCTGACGACGCTGCATCTGAGTGATAGGAAACTTCACACAACGATCGGAATGGGGCAGGAACAGGGAGGTACTGTAAATCAATCAACAACTAAAAATCCATTGGGGATGAGAAATTTAAAAGTTACTACAAGTATTATAGCCATGATTCTGATTGGACTCAGCGGGTCGGCTTTTGCTCAGAGTTCACAAAGTCTGACAGAAATATTGAAAACGCACATGAATGAAACCGTGCAGGCGGTTAAAGAGGCGGAGAGTGCAGACGAAAAAAGGAGCATCCTGAATGAATCGTTCACCGATATGCTCACCGCTGTCGAGAAAATTGAAGAGAAAGCAGAGCTCTCGGATCGTGAGAAGGAGCAGCTGGCTGTCCTGAAAGATAACATCACAGCCAAATCGAATCAGTTAAATGGACTGGATGGTTACGATAAGGTAGGGGATGAGGAGTTGGATGATTTCTCCGACTACTCCCAGCAGGACATGGAACAGGCAAACCGGACCATAACCATCAGCCTGACGACGGCACTGCTGATCATTATCATATTGCTGCTGCTTTGATCAATCAGACAATCTGAACCCTTCCCGCTGCCAGGCTGACGTGCAGCGGGGAGATTTTAAGTTTCTTAGAGAATCGGTGTTTACAAAGAGAATCGCTCTGCTGCTCTTTTCAGGTCTCTTTTTTCTCAATGGGTGCCACTCTGTAAAAACCCTTACAGAGTCAGAGAGGAAAGCCGGGCCGGCTGCCTCCTATAGCGTGCTGATCTATATACATGGGGATGGCGACTATCTGTTCCATGAGGACGGGCGTGCAGTCCGGGCGGATCTCCGGGCAGTGGAGAAAGCACAAAAAGTTGCAGAAAATGCCGTTAGCGGAGAAGTGATGATCTTTCATCACCGCCCTCAGAGAAAGGTTTTGGGGCTCTTTCCGCGCAACACCAACCGGGCCTATCACTATCGGGGCGGGGAACTGAAAAATGAACTGGCCTACCGCATCGCTGCCGCTGATACTCCCTTTATGAAGATAGAATCAGAGCTTTTCAAAGAGTTTAGATCTACAACGGAATCAGACGGCCACCGGCTTTTCTTTCTCTATTTTGGACATGAAATACCAGAGTTCCCCGGGCATCCCTATCACCGATCGGTCCCCGGGACCGATGTCTCTACCCACTCTTTTATTGAGGGAGTTGACGGTTTTCTGAAGGAGTCAGAAAGCTTTGATCTGGTGGCTCTCTCTACCTGCAGTAACGGCACCCCTTCCATGGCTACAGGACTGAGTAGTGTGACGGATATCTTACTGGCATCACCGCAGGATCTGCACCTTTCCCATTTGGATATCGAGCACCTCGATCTCCTGGAAATGGAACCGGAGATACCCTCTGCCGGACTCGCCACCGCCCTGGCGGAGGCTACATTTGAGCGACTTTCTCAATCCATACAGACTGCCGTTACGCTTTCAGTTTACGATCTGGAGAGAGCAGGCGAATATCTGTCAGATTTTAATAAGGAGTATCACCATTACTTGAAAAGTGGTGAGCCGAATATGGCAAAAGAGAACAAGGATTGCGGGGAGCTGCCTTTCTTTGATGAGATGCGATATTCTGATGGGGTCTTCAAATGGTTCCGGCCCGCTATTTTCGGGAAGAATCTGCAGGCAGAGGGGAGTTCAGGTTGGGGCTGCAAACCGGGCTGACAGTTCAGGTTGACGCCTCAGGCCGGGGGGATACAGGGGATGAGTCTTGAGCCTGAGTAAGGATAGGGGGGAGAGTGTCTGCTTCAGCAACGGAGTGTGAATTCAGTTTAAACATCGCATGGTCTCCTCGAAATACCCCATCGATAAGATCTGCAAATTATTTCGGTTTCAGCGGAGGATATTGCACTGTACATTCAATTTTTTTGGAACAAATCTTCTGTCACGCTGTTTTAATATTCGCAACCAAAAACTAAACTATCTTGTAATCATGGATAAATTGGAAATAAAAGGGAAATGGAATCAGGTAAAAGGGAAGCTAAAACAACAATATGCTGATCTGACTGATGATGATCTTCAGTACGTGGATGGAAAAGAAGATGAATTACTGGGTAGACTCCAGGAGAAGCTTGGTAAATCACGAGAGGAGCTGACCAGCGAAATCAACAGATGGGCACGGTAACGCAAATTAGGATTTAAACTTAAGCAGCGTTTTAAACACGGAAAAATAAAAATCAAGGACACATGAGATATTCAAAATTAAAGAAAGCGTCTCACGGACTTGCGATTGTTATTGCAGCACTATTCCTTGTTCAATGTACTGAAAGAGCTGACAGAACGGACATGAACCAGAGGACGGACAGAACCGAGATCATGGCTGACAATTTTGATCAGGAGCGACGCGAAATGATCCAGGATCTTGAGGAGTTGAGAGATGACATCGATGAACAACTGGATGATGTCGGAGAACGGCTGGAAAATGCTGGAGAGGAGGCTCGTGAGGGCCTGGAGGAGGCTCACGCAGAGCTGACTGACGACCGTTCCGAAGTTGAGAGAGCGATTGATGATCTCGAAAATGCAACGGAAAATACATGGGATAACGTGAAATCCGAATCGAGAGATCTGTATGACAGTATTGCATCCACTCTTGATGACTGGGAGCAGGATCTGAATGAACGATTTAACAGAAATCAGTAACCCTGATTCTTCTGAATCTCAACCGAATGCGGTGCCTTTTAAAAGGCCACCGCATTTTTTTTGCCTGATCAGAGAGGTGCATCAAAAGGCCGGCCGGAAGCTGATGGTTGAATTTCTGCCTAATGGCAGTGTTGATGAGCGCTGGACCAGGTCGTGCCGGGCGGGCAATTCTGAGGATTGCTGTCTCCGGAAAGCGCCAGCCAGGCGAGTGCAAGGCCGAAAAGAACGACAAGGCCGAGGGCAATCATCCCGAATTTTGAGCCTTTTTTTGCGAGATCTTTCTGTTGGCAACAATGTTTGTATTTTTTACCGCTCCCACAGCGGCATGGATCATTTCGCTGGAGTGTTGTAGCCATAAGGTCTGGTATTATGTGGTAGTTTATCAGATAATACTATAAAATCAGCACTCAAGCGAATGTGAAGCCAAAATAGCGGGAGGAACGAACTCGGGCTTGTTTTGAGATCTTCTTTACAATACTTTACGGTCGATAGAAGCCGTACACTACTGGTTAAAATATGCCAAAACAGTGATCTGCCAATTGGTTATGGAAAATGAAAGACGGCAGGCTGATTTGTCATATCTATTACAAGATGGTAACAGAGGAAACTTAACGGAGACATTGTTGTGGCTGTTCACGAACTGGCAGGAAAAAAAGCACCCATGTCCATTCTGGAGAATATCCCCAGGTTGGTAACATCTTATTTCAGCAAAGACCCTGATCCGGAAAATCCAGCTGAAAGAGTCTCTTTTGGTACATCGGGGCACCGGGGTTCATCAAAAAACTGCACGTTCAATGAAGCGCACATTCTGGCGATTAGTCAATCGGTTGCAGATTACCGTAAGAAAAACCGGATCACTGGCCCCCACTATATTGGAATGGATACCCATGCCCTTTCTGAGCCGGCCCTGGTCACTGCCATAGAGGTGATGGCGGCAAACGGAGTGGAAATTCGTTACCAGGATCAGTTTGGTTACACGCCCACCCCGGCTGTTTCCCGTGCAATTCTAAAATGGAACGCAAAGGGTGATTCCGCCTCTGCAGATGGTACAGTGATCACACCTTCACACAATCCGCCGGAAGATGGAGGTTTCAAATACAACGCAACCCACGGTGGCCCTGCGGGTGATGATGTGACCCGTGAGATAGAGCAGAGAGCCAATCACTATCTCTCAAATAATCTGGAAGGAGTAAAAAGGGTCTCTCTGAATAGAGCACTGCAGAGTGAACATGTTAAGCCATTTGACTTTGTTACCCCCTATGTAGAGGATCTGGATAAAGTCATTAATATGGATGCGATTCGGAATGCGGGAGTGGTGATAGGCGCAGATCCAATGGGAGGTTCCGGTACGGCCTATTGGGAAGCCATTACTGAATATTATGACCTCAATTTGGATATTGTTAACCCCGCCGTTGACCCCACTTTCCGATTCATGACATTGGACAGGGATGGGAAAATCCGGATGGACTGTTCATCCCCCTTTGCAATGGCAGGATTGATCGGCTTGAAAGAGAAGTATGATATCGCATTCGGAAATGATACCGATTTTGATCGGCATGGAATTGTGACAAAAGATGGCCTCATGAGCCCTAATCACTACCTTTCGGTCGCTATCTCCTATCTTTTCAGGAACCGCATGCAGTGGGGGGAGTCCCCTGCGGTGGGGAAAACGGTTGTCTCCAGCAGCATGATAGATCGCGTTGCAAAATCTCTGAACCGGGAGCTGGCTGAAGTTCCGGTCGGTTTCAAATGGTTTGTGGAGGGATTATTAAACAGAAGTTACGGTTTTGGAGGAGAGGAGAGTGCCGGCGCTTCATTCCTTCAGAAAGATGGGGGGGTGTGGAGTACCGACAAAGATGGGATCATCCTCTGCCTTCTTGCTGCAGAGATCATGGCGGTCACCGGCAAAAGCCCCTCTCACCATTATCGTGATCTGGAAGAGCAGTTTGGCCGGTCCGTTTATGAGAGAATGGATGTTCCGGCAAACCGGGAAGAAAAGGCGGTTCTGAAATCTCTTTCACCTGAACAGGTGCCGGCAAAAGATCTTGCCGGGGATCCGATTGTACGAAAAATCACAAATGCTCCGGCCAACAACGCTCCGCTTGGAGGGCTGAAAGTGGAGAGTGAACACGGATGGTTTGCCGCCCGCCCCTCCGGTACGGAAGATGTTTATAAAATCTACGCAGAGAGCTTTAAAGGGGAGAGCCACCTCAAAGAGATTCAGAATCAGGCGATCGCGATAGTAGACGGGGTGCTGGGAAAATAAACCGGAAAGATTCCGATCGAACCGATACTCAACCCCCTATGGGTTGAGATGGGCAAGCAGACAGTCAATGCCGTAAAGAATCAGTCAGACTTACAGAAACCATCTGAAGGTTCGATTCAGACTCACAGTTATTATGGGTAAGAAAGGGATACCGGCAGGCCTCCTTTCTATCTACTGACCATCCCGGATCTTATCTAGTACCGCCATATTGGCAATAGAGTCGTCCAGTGAAATCTCAACAGGGGTATCGTTCAGGATAGATTTAGCAAAACTTTCTGCCTGAAGGGTATAATGATTGCAGGGTTCAAAGGTCTCCCGGATCTCTCCTTCCTCTGTTGAAATTTTGAGAATACTCGGTTTCACCGGGTCGGTGTTAAACGGCCAGTCGATTTCCATCATTCCTTTCGTCCCATGTATTTTTACAAACTGATCCCGATAGGTCTGGGTAGAGCAGGTGAAGACGGAGGTGCCTGTCTCGAAATTCATCATTCCGGTTGTCAGCCTGTCAGTAAGAAACTCCGGATCGGTATCAGAATAACCGGAAACTGAAACAGGTTCCTTACCAAAGATAAACCGGGCAACAGAGATCGGATAACACCCGATGTCCATAAGCCCTCCGCCCCCCATCTCCAGTTTGTTCCTGTAATTGTCAGGGTCGGTATTGTAGTAAGAGAAAAACGAGTGGACGGATCGGATTTCCCCAAGCCTCCCCGATCGAACGATTTCAACGGCACGCTGCCAGCGGGGATGGTGCCGGTACATGAAGGCCTCCATCACCTTAAGCCCGGGGTGCTGTTCAGCTTCGGCTTTGAGTTTCAGCGCATCCGCCTTGTTCATGGCTATCGGCTTTTCGCAAAGAACATGTTTGCCTGCCTGAAGCGCCTTCACCGCCCACTCCACATGCAAATGGTTGGGCAGAGGGATATAGACCGCATCCACTTCTGGTGCCTGCAGCAGCTCCTCGTAGGATCCATAGGATACAGGGATATCAAGGTCATCTGCCACTTTTCGGGCACGTGCGGCATCCCGGGAGGCGATAGCAGTAACGGAAACATGAGCTGCTCTCTTCATGGCGGGGATTACGTGAACTTTTGCGATTTTAGCAGTACTTAAAATGCCAAAGCGGATCGACATCGTTGTGGGGATTTGTTAATGTTTTGTGCTTTCTATTTAAAGATGCTCCGAAGATCGGGTCGGCCTTGCCAGCTTATTTCTATAAGGGGCCATACCGTCCGCTCCGGTCCGTTCTCTTTTATACAGAGTGGGTGAGACGTACCGGCCCTCCGAAGTAAGTAGTCTCAGGCCAGGTTCTCCCTATCCAATATCAGCAAAAATACTCTCTTTTAATAATCGTGACAGGCTGTCGGATCTGCCCGGTCGCTACAGGAAAATAGAAAGTTCACGGAAAGATTCTTTTAAAGCCACGGTGGTGGTAGTATCTTTAAAGCAAAAGTGCAGCATAGTTGTCAGAGAAACCTGGTGATCGGAGTTCTGGCCGGCAACTATCAGGCAACAGATTAATATGGACCTTAAATAACAGAAAAGAATGAAAGATTTTTTAAACAGGAGATCATGGCTCACAACCTCACTGGGGTACACACTAACGGCTATGATCCTTCTTCTGATTACCGGAGCAGCAGCAACGAAAGTGGCAGATACCGGAGAGTGGGTCTCCCTTTTTAATGGAGAGGATCTTTCGGGATGGATCATTCCCGATGGAGATAACGGCCACTGGCGTGTGGTGGATGGCGTCATCGATTATGATGCACTCAGTGAAGCAGACGGGGATAAAAACCTCTGGAGCGAAAAAGAGTATGGGGATTTTATACTGAGATTGGACTGGCGTATTCCCGAGACACCCTACATCAATCACAATGCGAGAATTATACTTCCGGACGGAACCCATAAGAAGAATGAAAATGGAGAGGATATACTCATTTCTGTACCTGATTCCGATTCAGGTATCTATCTCAGAGGGATGTCGAAGGCGCAGATAAACATATGGGGCTGGCCGATCGGGTCCGGTGAGGTTTACGGTTACAGAATGGACAGCAGCCTTCCGGCAGAAGTTCGTGCAGGGGTTACCCCTAATCGGCACGCCGATCGTCATATAGGGGAGTGGAATACGTTCGAGATCACCATGATCGGGGATCGTCTGACTGTGGAACTGAACGGACACAAAGTGATTGAAGATGCACAGCTGCCAGGAGTGGCAGAAAGAGGCCCGATTGCTCTGCAGCATCATGGCGGGAAAAGAGACGGTGAGTGGGTAAGCCCACCCTCTATAGTACAATTCCGCAATATAGAAATTAAGGAGTTATAACCATCAGAAGAGGGAGCCAGTTTTGATGAAGGCTGAATGCCTTGCAACCATTGAAACTTTTTGTAAAAAAATCCTTTTATAAAGAACAAAATGTTGGTATATTTACTTTAACATTAAACTAATAGCATAAACAATAAACATAAGAGAAGAGAAAATGGCAACATGGAAAATTGACCCGTCACACTCAGAGATAGAATTTCAGATCAGACACCTGGTTATTTCAAAGGTGAGAGGGAAGTTCAGAAAATTTGATTCGGAAGTGGAAGCAGATAATGATGATCTGACAAACGCGAAGATCAGATTTGAAGCGGACGTTGACAGTATCGACACCAATAACTCCGACCGGGATACCCACCTCAAGTCAGATGACTTCTTCAATGCATCTGAACATCCGAAGCTCACCTTTGAGTCCGCCTCATTTGAGAAAACAGGTGAGAATACGTATAAGCTCGTTGGAGATCTGACGATTCGGGGTAACACCAAGTCAATTACCCTCGATGTGGAGTATGGAGGAGAGGTTGTTGACGGTTATGGGCAGACCAAGAGAGGTTTTGAAGTAACAGGCGAGATCAGCCGGAAAGAATTTGGCCTGCACTGGAACGCAGTAACAGAAGCAGGAAGTGTAGTAGTTTCTGATGAAGTGAAGCTGCTCTTAAGTGTTCAATATGTGAAGCAGTGACATTCGATGAGCGAATAAAAAAAGCCTGGATCCGAAAGGATACCAGGCTTTTTTGTGTAGTGTAAATGTGGAATTAATACCTGTAGAATTCCGATTTGTACGGGCCGTCTTTCGGGACTCCGATATATTCGGACTGCTCCTCGGTAAGTTCATCCAGTTCTACGCCGATTTTCTGAAGATGAAGCCGGGCAACTTTTTCATCCAGATGTTTCGGGAGAACATGAACGTCTACTTCAAAATCTTCATTCCAAAGTGCGATCTGGGCAAGTGTTTGGTTTGTAAAGCTGTTACTCATGACAAAACTGGGGTGCCCTGTAGCGTTGCCAAGGTTCATCAGCCTGCCCTGTGAAAGCAGAATGATCTCTTTTCCATCCTCAAAACGGAACAGATCCACTTGCGG
>Ga0209487_1002386_pt1 | contig 15303 bp, 17 predicted proteins | sample Poulit2012_FD_187524 | JGI IMG/M metagenome (GOLD analysis project Ga0209487, IMG submission 187524) | Agricultural soil microbial communities from Georgia to study Nitrogen management - Poultry litter 2012 (SPAdes) (version 2) | ecosystem: Environmental > Terrestrial > Soil > Agricultural land... | reverse complement strand
TTAAAGCATCTATAAAATGATTGGATAACCGTTGATATGTTTCATATTGTTTATCAGCTTGTCTTTGGGCAGCTAGACCGAGCAAAATCATAAATAGAATGATAATAGGAACGGTAACGACTAAAATACCTGCTGATGGTAAATCAAGTGTTGCGACATAAATAACTAGTAACAGCGGTATGATGAATGTTTTGATCATCCGCGGAATTGTTATTTGTATATATGTTTTCAGCTTGTCGATACCCTCAACAGCAAGTGTTACGAGCCGACCTGTACCATATGTGCGTACAAACTGTTGACCATTTTTAAAATAGGATTCAACCAATTTCTGACGGAGGCGCTTGCCTGTCTTTTCAGAGAAGCGTTCAGCAGTGGCCGTTTGCCACAGTTCACATAGGTGCCGAACAGCGAAAGCGATCAAGAAAAAAGCAAGATCACGTAAAACATCGATAAGGGGGGAACCTGAAAATAAAAATGTAATCGCCCGTGATATGAAAACAGCCTGAGCGATAATACTAACGGCCTCAATAATGGAGAGACCGCTAATGCGAATATAAAGTGATCGACTCCCTGGATAATCTGGCAATCCTCTTTTACGTTTCATTAGTATTCTAACGTCTCCTCACTTTTAATGCGTTTGCGGAAAACATAATAACTCCATCCTTGGTAACCGAGAACGAATGGTAATATCGTTAACGAAAAGTAGGACATTACTTTTAATGTATAGGCACCTGAAGCAGCGTTATAAATCGTTAAATCGTTATCGGCTCCTAATGTGCTAATCATCACACGTGGAAACATCCCGATAAAAATACTTGCTGTTAATAAAATCATTGTTAAGCTCGTCATAAAGAAAGCCCAACCATCGATTGTACGGGTATTTAAAATGCTTGCCGTTAACAAGCTTACCCAGGCAAATAAAGGGATGAAAATCCACCAATTTCCATGGTATGTGAAGATATCTGTTTGCCAATAACCAACGACAACAAAGGCCATGACGAGCAGTAATGTGATGGGGGCGATCCATTTTCCGATTTTGCGTGCCCTTGTTTGTAAGTGACCTTCTGTTCGGATCGTAATAAATTGCAAGCCATGTGTGATGCACAAAAATAAGAACATCACACCACTTAAGAGGGCAAAGGGATGGAGGAATTGTAGGAACCCACCAACAATTTCCTTGTTGCCATCAATCGGCATGCCGCTCATAAAGTTCCCAAGTGCCACACCCCATAATATCGGTGGTAAGAAACTGCCGATACATAAAGTCCAATCCCATACATTCCGCCATGTATCACTATCTACTTTACCCCGAAACTCAAAAGAAACACCTCTGATGATTAAAGCAAAGAGCATGAATACAAAGGGAATGTAAAAGCCGCTGAATAAAGTTGCATACCAATGTGGAAATGCAGCGAACATGGCCCCACCAGCAGTGATTAGCCAAACTTCATTCGCATCCCAAAATGGACCAATTGTTTGAATGTATACTCTCTTTTCACGGTCATTTTTACCGAGTATACGGACCATTGCCCCGACACCAAAATCAAAGCCTTCCAAGACAAAGAAGCCAACAAACAAAATCGCGATTAACAAATACCATAGTTCATGAAGTGACAACGTTTGTCTCCTCCTTATCGAACGGATCATCACTTATGCTTTCATCTTGTTCATTGTGATGTTCCTTTTTAATATGTCGAACATATAGAAAAATACTGATACCAGCTAGAACTGCATACATCGTTGTAAAGGATATTAGGGAGAACAGAACTTCATTAAACGTAACACTCGGTGAAACAGCATCTTCTGTTTTCATTAAGCCGAAAACAACCCAAGGCTGTCTACCCATTTCTGTCATAATCCAGCCAGTTGTATTAGCGATGAATGGTAAAGCAATTGCAAATGGCATCCACTTTAAATAACGTGCCCTAGGTGAGAGTTTATCTCGATAACTCATGTAGATACCAAACAAACTTAACAGAAGCATGAGACCACCAGAACCGACCATTGCTCTGAAACTCCAAAACAATGTCTTAACGGGGGGGACGTAATTACCGGGCCCATATTTGTCTACATACGTTTCCTGTAGCTGATTGATGCCCTCTAAAGATCCGCTGAACTTATTATAAGCAAAGAAACTTAAAATCCCAGGAATCTTAATTTCTGCCGTGTTTTCTTGTGCCTCTGTATCAATGTGAGCTGCAACAGTGAAAGAAGCAGGATCATCACTCGTCTCCCATTGAGCTTCAGCAGCAGCTAACTTCATAGGTTGTGATTGCACGATGTACTGTGCTTGTAAATGGCCCGTGAATAAAACTGAAAAAGATGTGATAGCTCCAACTGTAACAGCAATCTTGAATGACTTTTTAAACATCTTTACATCATGTTTACGAGCAATTTTCCATGCACTAATCCCAGCTACAAGAAAAGCACCGGTTGTAAAAGCTGTTAAAAGAACATGTGGGAATTGTGACCATAAATGTGGGTTCGTTAAAATTTCTCCAATACTATTCATTTGTGCCCGACCATCGGCAAATTCATAACCAACTGGATTTTGCATAAATGAGTTGGCAGTGAGTATCCAAAATGCGGATAAAATCGTCCCGATTGATACGAGCCAAATGGATAGTAAGTGGACACGTTTTGATAATCGATCCCAACCGAATACCCAAATACCGATAAATGTTGATTCAAGGAAAAAAGCAAGCAATCCTTCAATTGCAAGAGAAGGACCAAACACATCGCCAACAAATCGGGAATAGGTTGACCAGTTCATACCAAATTGGAATTCTTGTAAAATACCAGTGACAACCCCAACAGCAAAATTAATGAGAAATAAAGTTCCCCAAAACTTAGCCATCTTTTTATATATTTCATCATCCTTCACGACGTAAATTGTCTGCATAATGGCAATGAGTAATGCCAAACCAATCGATACAGGGACAAAAAAGTAATGAAAGATAGTTGTCGAAGCAAATTGAATACGGGATAATTCGAGTACGTCCATCATTATCGTTCTCCTTTATAATATTAACAGTTAAGAAAACACCTATTGTATACCTGCAACGAAAGTATTCGTTTGAAAACATTGCACATACTAAGGTTGTAATTATTATTTTTTAGGGAAGCATTACACTATCCTTATAGTGAAAATGTCTCATAATCCTATCTTATATGAAAAAAACAGTTATGAACGTTATGTTCGTTACAAACCCCCGACGAATTAATGACGTTATTATGACAATGAAATGTTATGGCGTTTTTGTTTGCGGGTAAAGGTTAGGAAGAAGATGAAAGGACTGAATATAATCGACTAGGAGTCGCCACCTATGTTCCACTCAATTTTGAATTATGAATTTGACTCAAGACATGCGTGAAATTGACTTCGTCGCTCAAATTTCACATTATCTAAATTTTTATGAACAGTAATTTATTTGAACCATACACTACAAATATCATTGAAAGAATGTGATGAAAGTGGCAGGATTTTAAATTACAGGTCACATCATTTTAGTTATAATGAAGGCTAGAAAAACAGTTACAAAAAAGATTATTTTTTTCTTGGGAATCTATTTACATTTAAGAATAGATGTATTATAATATCATCAAGTTGCATCAGGGAAACATTTTGACGTCAGGCAACACTGTGAGAGTTAGTGCATCACTTTTCGGGGAGGTAAAGTCATGAATCAAACAATAGATGTGGAAAATCTACGTGTTTCTTACTATGGAAAAGAGGTACTTAAGAATATTAGCTTTTCAATCGACACTGGTAAATTAATAGGTGTTATTGGACCGAATGGAGCGGGTAAATCCACGATGATGAAAGCGATGCTTGGCTTGATATCGCGTGATAGTGGTCAGGTGACGATTGAAGAACAGACCGTGAATGCCGTTCGAAAAAAAATCGCATATGTTCCACAACGGTCGAACATTGATTGGGATTTTCCAATCATAGTAAGAGATACAGTGTTGCTTGGAACGTATCCTAAATTAGGGTTATTTCATCGTCCAGGTAAGCAAGAAAAAGAGTGGGCAATGTCATGCTTGGATCAAGTTGGTATGGCAGATTACGCCAAAAGTCAAATCGGAGAATTATCTGGTGGGCAACAACAACGGGTTTTTCTTGCACGCGCACTTGCTCAAAAAGCATCATATTTTTTTCTTGATGAGCCATTTGTAGGTATTGATGTTGCAAGTGAAAATGTAATCATCGATATTTTAAAAGGTCTACGTGATGAAGGAAAAACTGTTTTTGTCGTCCACCATGATTTATCAAAAGTTGAGGGTTATTTTGAAGAGCTTGTCCTACTCAATAAAGAATTAGTTAGTTATGGTCCTGTAAAAGATGTATTCACACCAAAGTTAATTCAAAAAGCATATGATTCTGTATTTTCTTTTACGGGGAATTTAGGGGTTGAAGTGTAGTGTCTTTTATTCAAGATTTAATGCATTATGGGTTTTTACAAAAAGCGTTTGTAACCTCAATTGTTGTTGGCATTATTTGTGGTGTGATTGGTAGTTTTATTGTATTACGTGGTATGGCTCTCATGGGCGATGCGATTTCACATGCGGTATTACCAGGTGTTGCGATTTCCTATATGTTGGGGATTAATTACTTTTATGGTGCAGTTGTGACAGGTATATTGACGGCGTTAGGGATTGGTACAATTAGCCAAAATAGCCGTATAAAAAGTGATTCATCGATTGGACTTGTATTTTCGGCCATGTTTGCACTTGGGATCATTTTAATTACGAAGGCCCAAAGTGCGCAAAATTTAGATAAAATTTTATTTGGTAATGTGTTATCTGTTCGATCGTCTGACATGTGGTTAACAATTATTGTTGGCATCATTGTAATATTGGCAGTGTTTTTATTTTACAAAGAGTTACTTGTCTCTAGCTTTGATGAAACGATGGCTGCTGCTTACGGTTTAAGAGTAAAACTCATTCATTATGGGATTATGTTGCTTTTAACTTTGGTAACAGTTGCTTCTATTCAAACCGTTGGTGTTATCCTTGTTGTTTCAATGCTTATTACACCTGCTTCAACAGCATATATGCTAACAAATCGTTTATCTATTATGATTGTTTTATCAGCTACTTTTGGGGCTGTTTCGTCCATTTTTGGCCTATATTTAAGTGATAAGACGGATTTACCATCAGGTCCAGTCATCGCATTAACAACAACAGGAATCTTTATCTTTATCTTTTTAGTTGCACCTAAACAAGGTGTTCTATGGAATGCATTTAAAAAGAAACGTGCAAGACGTGTATGAACAATGTATAACATGATCTGAATTTAAAAAATTAGAGGTGAAAGGGAGCGTATAAGGTTAATGAGAAACACAGTTAAAGTTATGATTTTAGCTATATTCACGGTACTTTTATTAGCAGCATGTGGCAATGACAATAATAACAATGAAGCGACCAACAATAACACAGAGACAAACAACGGGGACAACGAAAACAATACATCTGACAATACGGCTAATCAATCTGATGAAGATGGTGATAAATTACAAGTGATTGGTACATTTACAATCATTTCTGATATCGTCAGGGAAATTGGTGGTGATAAAGTAGAGGTCCATAATTTAGTCCCGACAGGAACAGACCCACATGAATATGAACCTTTGCCAGAAGATACGAAAAAAGTAACAGATGCGGACATTTTATTTTATAATGGGATGAACTTAGAAGGTGGAGAAGAGGGCTGGTTTTTTAGAATGATTGACTCAACTGGTCAGGATGTAGACAAGGTATTCAGTCTAACAGAGCGTGTGGATCCAATGTATTTAACGGATGAGGAGACACAAGAAGAGGAGGTCAATCCACATACATTTATTGATCCAATGGTCGGAATCTATATGGCCGAAGACATGCGTGACGCATTCATAGAAATAGATCCGGATAATGAGGCATACTATGAAGAGAGAGCCGATGAATATTTAGACAGATTACAAGCGATCCATGAAGATTATGAAGAGCGATTAGGTGACTTACCTGAAGAGAATAAAACGCTAGTCACTAGCGAATGTGCATTCCAGTATATGCTTGATCGTTATGGCCTTGAAGAAGCTTGTATTTGGAAAGTTGATACAGAAGAAAATGGGTCACCACAACAAATCAAGGAATTGATTAGCTTCATCCAGGATCATAATGTGCCAGTATTATTTGTTGAATCAAATGTAGACACACGTCCAATGGAAACTGTTTCAGAGGAATCTGGTGTCGCTATTTATGATAAGCCAATTTATTCTGATGAAATTGGTGAACCTGGTGAAGAAGTGGATACGTATGTAAAGTATCTCAATTACAACATTGATATTATAAGTGAAGGTTTATCTGAATAATGATAAAAAGTCAGGCATATAAAAATAGCTGTCAGCTTATCAAAGCTGGCAGCTATTTTTGTTTTTAATCGTGGCTATTGAGTAAAATGATCTCATCGTGTTAATGATGTATCTTATAAATGGGTATGTTTACCATTTACGTCGTATGGATTGATATGAACTAACACATCTTCAATATCGAAATGTTCTTTGATAAGTTCCTTTTTAACATGTGCGGCAATATCGTGTCCCTCACGGACGGTAATATCAGGGTCTACACTGACCTTAATATCAATAACGACATAACTGCCATGTGTCCGAGCATACATTTGATCAATTCTCAGCACACCATCAACAGAATGAACTGTTTTTTGAAATCGTTCAATTTCTTTGCGTCCTAAGACTTTTTCCATTATAACCACAGATGCTTCTTTAGCTAAATCATAACCAACTTTAATAACAATAAAGGAAACAATAAGACCTGCCAGCGCATCTCCATATATGAGAATGGTGTAGCCAGTATATGATCCAAGCATCGCGGCACCAATGCCAATGAGTGCTGCAAGTGAAGATAAGGAGTCAGAACGATGGTGCCAAGCTTCACTTACCAAGGCTGAACTATTTTTCTTTTTACCTAGTCGGTATTTATAATGAAAGAGTAATTCCTTCACAACGATTGATATTATGATAATAATTAAAGCAAGTGAGGTTGGAGCTGATGGTGTTTCGCCAAAGAAAATCTTCACGGAAGAAATACTCACTTCAATTCCGATCACAATAAGTAATAACGCAACAATAATTGATGCAATATTTTCGGCCTTACCATGTCCATATGGATGTTCCTCGTCTGGGGGTTTATTCGCAATGTTGACTGCAAATAAAATCACAAATGATCCAACAATATCTGAAGCTGAATGCAAGGCATCGGCAATGAGGGCACGGCTGCCAGATAAAAAGCCACCAATACCTTTAATGATCGCTAATAGTGTATTTACAATAATACCAACCCATGTTGCGATAATAATCGCTCGTGTATTTCTTCGCAAAATAGTCACCTCTTATATTGTACATATATCATATCAGCTAAGGTATGAGTGGGTCTATAGCAACGTTCTTAACGTACCCAAATAAGTTAATCTAAATACAATAGTGTTTCGTAAGCGAAACAAAATACGGAAATTAACACAACCGATAAACGAAAATTAGGACGTTTCTTATATTATTTGGTATATTGTTTTAAGTGATGCTGTTTTTTTATTTAAAATGAAAAAGTCCAAAAGTCATTTAAATTCTAAGGAGGCGTACGGTTATGACACTAGAGGTTATTGTTCAAAACGGTGCAGAAGCAATTGAAGCAGAAAAGATGGGTGCAGAGCGACTGGAGCTTGTTTCAGCTATCCAAGAAGGCGGTTTAACACCGAGTTATGGCACCATTAAACAAGTATTCTCAAGTGTATCCATACCAGTCTGTGTGATGATTCGACCACATAGCTACCATTATTTATATAGTGAGGCAGATTTAGAAGTGATTCATGAAGATATTAAACAAGTGCTTCAGTTAGGTGGTCATCATATTGTTTTTGGTACATTAAATAGTGATCGTACAATTAATGAGGACGTTTTACAGGATGTTTTGAATATTTCAGATGATATACACTTAACGTTTCATCGAGCATTCGATGAAACGGCATCTGTTATAGATGCTTACCAAACTTTACAGAAATATAACCAAGTGAAGAGAATCCTAACATCAGGTGGTGCTGCGGATTGTTTAACAGGACAAGACAATTTGCAACGTTTGGTGCAAATGGAAAATGCAGAAGGTGGACCGCGCGTTATGCCTGGATCTGGATTAAGCTTAGAAAACATTGGTGACATCCATGAAACTGTCCAAGCACATGATTATCACTTTGGTAAATCAGTACGTATCGATCAATCGTTTGGAAATGGGTTTTCTAAACAGGCAATGAAAGATATAAGAATGGCAATCAATGATAAAAAAAGTAACTAATTTCACTACAAAAGCATTGTAATAAAATTTATTTTTTGATAAAATTTTCACGATCTCTAGACAATGTTACATGACATGTATATGATGCCCGTTTAACATCTAGTGGATTCAAATTTAGTAGGTCTCATGGGAGGAAAAGATAATGGCAGAAAAAGTAGTTATTGCGTTAGGTGGAAATGCGATTTTACAAGCCAAAGAGGAAGCAACATATGAAAATCAATTAGAGAACGTCCGAAAAAGTGCGGAACAAATATCAAAAATTGTTGCAAATGGCTATCGCATTATTGTTACACATGGCAATGGTCCTCAAGTCGGGAATATTTTACGACAAAATGAATTATCAAAAGATGTTGTTCCCCCATTTCCATTAGATGTATGTAATGCAGAATCTCAAGGCTTTATTGGGTATATGCTCGATCAAATGTTAAAGAATAATCTACATAAATACAATATGAGCGCACCAGTTGTCAGCATGCTCACGCAGACAGAAGTGTCCAAAGATGATCCAGCATTTCAAGATCCGACAAAACCAATTGGGAAGTTTTACTCAGAGGAAAAAGCAAAACGATTGGCAACAGAGAAAAAATGGGTCGTCAAAGAAGATGCAGGACGAGGCTGGCGCCGGGTTGTGGCATCACCAAAACCACAATCCATTCTGTGCTCTGAGACTGTCAAAAAATTATCCGAAGATGGTACAATCGTCATTGCATCTGGTGGTGGTGGTATTCCAGTCATTAAAGATGAACACGGTATGTATCAAGGAATTGAAGCTGTTATTGAAAAAGATAACAGTGCGTGCAAGTTGGCTTTAGAAACGCAAGCTGATACATTAATGATTTTAACGGATGTTGCACATGTTTTTATCAATTATGGCACACCGGAGCAAGCGGGGTTGACATCTGTTTCGCCACAACAATTGAAACAGCATATTGAAGAAGGTCAATTTTCTCCAGGAAGTATGCTACCAAAGGTTCAAGCAGCGATACGTTTTGCAGAGGCTGGAGGAAGAGCAATTATTTGTTCCCTAGACAAAGCAGAGCTCGCACTATCAGGAAAGTCAGGTACTATTGTACGTCAATAATATACAACAATGAGCTACGAATTATTTCCTAGGAAATAATATCTAGTTTTAAAAGAAAAGGCAATTTCATTCTAATACGATTGAAATTGCCTTTTCTTTTAAATTACAATGCGGCGCAATGCATTGGTCTGATGGTAACCATGACTTGCATAACCTGAAGTCAGACTATTCGAATATTGATGGTGTTGCTAAGGATATGGCTCTAATATGGAGCAATTTTTAATAATACATTGTTTATACCCGTCGCAAAGGTGGTGACACTTCTCAATTCATTTATATGTCATTTAATAGCTTTTGACTTAAAACTTGATCACCTATAGAGTAAATACATAGTGATTTTCAAAAGCAAATTAACAATGAAACAACTTGATTTTGGGGGTGATAACATTACAAAATCAGCACAGGCAACCATCGTTAAAGATTCGTCGGGGGCAGTGTTCCGCGAGCCGTGTCTTGAGGATGGGTCTGAAGTGTGGAAATTAATCAAAGAAACTGGTGTACTTGATTTGAACTCTTCATACAGCTACCTGATGTGGTGTAGTTACTTTAATGACACATCGATCATTATTGAATCAAATGAGAAAGTGGTCGGTTTTGTCTCAGGCTTTGTTAAACCATCATCTCCGAATAGACTATTTATTTGGCAGGTTGCAGTTGCTGAGTCAGAACGCGGCAAAGGATTTGCATCCAAAATGCTACACCATTTATTAAAGCGAAATTCGTGTGAAGGTATTGAATATATAGAAACAACGATTTCTCCCTCGAATATCGCATCACAAAAACTTTTTCAAGGGTTAGCTAGAGATTTAAAAACAGATATTAAAGTATCTGAATGTTTTAGCACAAATGATTTTCCTGAAAAAGGTCATGAAGATGAATTGATGCATCAAATTGGACCATTTTAAATAGGAATATCTAAAAAAGGAAACTATTATTAGGAGGATAAATTTTAATGACTGTTTTAGAACAGCAATCGACTATGCAAGTTTTTGAAGAACTTGAGTCGCAAGTACGTAGCTATAGTAGAAGCTTTCCAACTGTATTTCAGAAATCAAAGGGTTATAAGATTTGGGACATTGATGGCAAAGAGTATATCGATTTCTTTGCAGGTGCCGGAACATTAAACTACGGGCACAATGATGAAAAAATGAAACAGAGATTGATCGAGTATATTCAAAATGATGGTATATCACATAGTTTAGATATGGGTACAACATCACGTGAAGCATTTTTGAAGAGATTTCATGACGTCATTTTGGAACCTAGAGATCTAGATTATAAAATTATGTTCCATGGACCAACTGGTACAAATACAGTAGAAAGTGCACTGAAATTGGCACGTAAAGTGACAGGTCGTGAAACCATTGTAAGTTTTACGAATGGTTTTCATGGTATGACAATCGGGTCATTATCAGCGACTGGAAATAAGGATCATCGAGATGGCGCAGGTATGCCTTTAAATAACACCGTTGCAATGCCTTTTGATAATTATATCGATGGCTATGATTCAACTGCTTATATTGAAAAGTTACTAGAAGATAATAGTAGTGGTTTGGATCTGCCAGCGGCGTTTATTCTTGAAACGGTTCAAGGTGAAGGTGGTATTAATGCTGCCAGCTTTGATTGGTTACAGAAGATTGCTGACATTTGTGAGCGATGGGATATTATGTTAATTGTTGATGATGTTCAAGCAGGTAATGGTAGAACAGGTACGTTCTTTAGTTTTGAACCTGCGGGTATCAAACCAGATATTGTATGTATATCTAAAGCAATTGGTGGTTATGGATTACCGATGGCCATTACATTGATCAAACCAGAACATGATATTTGGAGTCCTGCTGAACACAATGGAACATTCCGTGGTAATAACATGGCACTAGAAACAGCTACAGAAGCACTTTCCTTCTGGGAGAACGATGAATTCAGTAAAGATATTCAAGACAAAGGTGAATATGTAAGTGATAAATTAGCTGATCTTATCGTCAAATATCCAGAATTAAAAGGGGAGTTACGTGGTAGAGGTCTGATGAAAGGTATTGCTTGGGGTTACGATCAAGCGGCAGGAGAAATTTGTAAAGCTGCATTCGAACGTGGACTCATTATGGAGACATCAGGACCTAGCGGTGAAGTTATGAAACTATTGCCACCACTTATTATTGATAAAGAAGGCCTTGAAAAGGGCTTTGAGATTATAGATGAAAGTATCCAACACGTACTAAACAATAAACAATTTTAAAAACAATTTTAAGAGACAATTTTAGGAGGACATTCAAGACATGATCGTAAGAAAACTCAAAGATATCATTGGAACAGAAAACGAAACATCATCTGAAACGTGGTCAAGCCGCCGTTTCCTATATGCAAAAGATAAAATGGGCTTCACATTGAATGATACAATTATTAAAGCAGGTACTGAAACTCATATTTGGTACCAAAATCATCTTGAAGCAGTATACTGCATTGAAGGTGACGGTGAAATCGAAACGGTAAAAGACGGAAAAGTCTACCCGCTCGAAGCTGGTACAATGTACGCACTTGACCAACACGACGAACATTACCTCCGTGGTGGTTCAAAAGATATGCGCATGGTGTGTGTATTCAATCCACCATTAACAGGCAGAGAAACACATGATGAAAATGGCGTTTATCCATTAATTGAAGAAGAAGACTAATTGAAAGTCCAAAACGTTTTCCGCATGTAAATTGTGCGGAAAACGTTTTTTTGTATGATGATAACTACAATCGCGCATAAATATTAAAATCGTACACGAATCGGTAAAATCGCGCGCTAGCAGCCGATAATCGCGCATCAACTACATTTTAACAATCTCATTAATATGAAAACTTTATGAGGAGGGGTAATCGATGAAACCTGATTTCGAAATTACGAAAGAACAAAAAGATGAAATGGTTCACTTAATTCAAGCTTATTATGAAAAAGAACAAGGGGAAATGATTGGAAATATGAAGGCGATGCTCATACTGGATTTCTTTATGGAAGCGTTGGCCCCTACGTTTTATAATCTGGGTGTTGAAGATGCACATGCGTACATGACGATGAAACTGGACGATATTTTTGAAATACAAAAAGTGAATTATGAATAATCAATGTATTAAACTCACAACATTAGCACAAAATTGAAAGAGGTATAACATTGACAGAGGATGGAAAAAATCGAAATGATATACAAATTGGTTCACATGTAGATATTATTAAAAAGGAAGATCAACACACTGGGCGCATAACAAGGGGTGTCGTGCGTGCCATATTAACAAAATCCAATTATCATCCACATGGTATTAAAATACGCTTAGAAGATGGACAAGTTGGACGTATCCACCAGATCATCCCACAATCTTAAGCTATGACAAGATTTTAATTGACTTTGTAATGCACGAAGGATACAATTATATCAGCTATGGAATATTTTTATATACATATAACGAGGTGATCATATGAGCGCATTTTTAGATTTAGACCCAATGATAAAAACCGTAATAATTGTTGGACTCATTTTAACTGTTATTTCAGCGGTTATAGCTTTTGTATTAGGAAAAGCGTTAAAAGGTAGTTACACGACTTATGTTCCATTTGCCTTGCTGTTCCTTGTAGGTTTGGTTTTATTGCTAATGGCAACCATCTTGGATAAAGTTGATATTATGGGAGCCGGTTACGGTGGCTGGGGCATTGCGTGTTTGTTTGCGGCAGCAGTCGGTCTGATTATCTCAACTATCTCAAGTGCTTATTCTCAAGAAGCATAATAAATGAAAAAGAGCGCAATGGTCGCTCTTTTTTTGTTGGAAAGTAATCGAATGAATCTCTTATTCTTATTTGGGCTTTTAAAAAAATCAACTGACGAACGCATGCTGATATGATACGATGAATAGACGTATTCTGTTGATTAAAGGAGTCAAAACTCATGCATATATTGCTTGTTGAAGATGATAAAACAATCGCTGTTGGACTAGAATATTCTTTGCAACAAGAGGGCTATACGGTCACACTATGTTATGATTTTGAGGCGGCTAAAAAAGTCATACACAACGACATCGACCAACTGACGTTATGTTTACTTGATTTGTCATTGCCGGATGGTAGTGGGTATGATCTTTGTCATCTTATAAAAGAGAAAAGTGATATTCCCGTCATTTTTTTAACAGCTATTGATGACGAAGTGAATGTCGTGATGGGATTGGATATGGGAGCCGATGATTACATTACCAAACCATTTCGCATTCGTGAACTGTTATCCCGCCTTAAATCCGTGATGAGAAGATATCGTGGGGAACAGCAGACACAACAAACGCTTATGCTTCAAAATATACACATCCATACACGACAAGGAAAAGTATATAAATCAGGAGAGGAAATTCCTCTGACGGCATTAGAGTATCGGTTGTTGTTAACATTTGTGAACCATAAAGGTCAAATCTTGTCTCGACAGCAACTGCTTGATCATATTTGGGATGTAGCAGGTGACTTCGTAAATGATAATACGTTAACTGTGTATATTAAACGATTGAGAGAAAAATTAGAAGATGATCCGCAACAGCCAAGGCTCATTCAAACTGTACGTGGGCTTGGCTATCAGGCTGGTGGTTAAGTATGTTTAGGAATCGGGAAATGACAAACATCTTTTTAATGATGGGAAGCGTCAGCTTTATAGCCATTCTAATCACTGCGTTTATTTCTCTGCCAGCGATGTGGATTGTGATCGCTCTGGCAGTCATATTATGTGGTATAGCTTTTTTTCATAATAAATGGCGTTATCGTGAGATTGAAAAGTTATCAGCTTATTTGCGACAAATTAGCAGTGGTGATTATACACTAGATGTTCGTGATAATGCAGAGGGCGAATTGAGTATTTTAAAAAGTGAAATTTATAAAGTACACATATATTAGCCAAACATCGTGACCATTTGGAAGAGGATAAAACACACTTGACACAGTCGATTGCTGATATTTCGCACCAATTAAAAACACCACTTACCTCGATGGTTGTCATGGCGGACTTACTAGATGATCACGATTTGCCCCTTGAGAAGCGCCTAGAGTTTACACATCACATACATGTTCAGCTTGAAAGACTCCAGTGGCTCGTTTCTTCATTGTTAAAACTGTCGAAAATAGATGCAGGTACTGTGTATTTTAAAAAGGATCGTGTTGCTGTAAAGCAAGTTATCGAACAAGCACTTGAATCTGTGCTCGTACCGATTGATATTAAACAGCAGACAGTGCATTTAAATGGTGACGACACGATATCCTTTATTGGAGATAGTCACTGGACAAAGGAAGCGCTCATAAATATCTTAAAAAACTGTGTCGAACATACGCCTGAATATGGGACAATTGAGATTCAGTTTTCTAAGAATGTTTTATTTACAGAGATCGTTATAACGGATAGTGGCAAAGGCATTCGTAAAGAAGATCTCCCTTATATATTTCAACGATTTTATAAAGGGCAACAGGCAAGTGAAGAAAGTGTCGGAATCGGACTGGCAATGGCGCATCGTATTATTACAAGTCAAGGTGGCGATATTGAAGTTACAAGTGAACTCGGAAAGGGCACACAATTTTTTGTTAAATTTTATCGACGAAATTTTGTTGAAAACTAAGAGTGCTTTATGAATGAACATTGGACCGAATCAACACAGAAAGATTTTATCAGATTCTTTACAAAGACGGCTTCCGTGGTATAATAAAAATAGAAGTTCAAAACATATTAAAAACCGTTCCATGCGGGTAACATGAAACGGTTCCAATAGACCAACCCCAGCAAGAGGGGGTAGGCACAGCAAACGATAGTCTCTCACTGTACGCTCACCGCACATGAGGGACTATTTGTCTTTTACAGACATGATTAATGCAATTAACGTCC